>Ga0137427_10000090_pt1 | contig 47450 bp, 38 predicted proteins | sample EasRivERMZT700_2_FD_102309 | JGI IMG/M metagenome (GOLD analysis project Ga0137427, IMG submission 102309) | Soil microbial communities from meander-bound floodplain in the East River, Colorado, USA - East River MetaG ERMZT700_2 | ecosystem: Environmental > Terrestrial > Soil > Floodplain ...
ACGCGCTCGACGTCGCCGCCGATGCTGCCTTCGGTGAACGACAGCGCCATCCATGGCTCGAAGCGCGCGAGCGCGCGCGGCCTCACGTTCGGATGCTTGGCCAGATAGAAGTTGAGCCCGTCGGCCCACGCGGTCATCAGCGCTTTGAGCGGCGCCGGCGCGTTCGCGTACTCGCGCTTGAGCACCTCGTAGTCGAAGAACATCCGCGCGCGCAGGTCGAAGTAGATGCGCGATTCGCCGTCGGCCTCCGCCGTCCGGCCGAGCTGCGTCATGAAGTTCGTCTCGACCCGATTGAAGTCGTCCTCCGCCTGTGCGTAGATCGCACCGAAGACGGCATCCGCGTCCGTCTTGCCGTAGACGTGCGCGATGCCCCAGTCGTCGCGGACGATCGTGACGTTCTGGGCCTGACGCTCCCACGCCGCCATGTCGGCGCCGGTGTTTTGGGACGCGACCGAGGCGACGAGAGCGAGGGTGAATGCGGCGAGGCTCAGGAGGGTCTTCTTCATGGCGGGAAAAGTCTACACCCGCCTGTGCCCGCCCGAGGAGATCGAGCGACGTTCTGCTGCCTACTTCTCGCGCTGCGTCGATAGATTCTGCAGCACCCAGGTCTCCGGCGAGGTTCTTCGCGTGCTCACCGCAAGCCGATTCCCATCGAGGCTCGCACTGAGCCTGAACGTCCGACCGGGCGGGCGGATTCCCGTACTGCGAGGTGCGGCTCCGTCCACTGGAATCTCCCAGATCTCGCCGTTGCGGTATTCAGCATCCATCCTGACGACGAATATCGACCTGCTGTCGTGACTCCACGTCGCAGTGGGTTCGATGTTCCAGCCACGCACAGCGGTCACGGGCAGTCGTGCCTCGCCGGTCACCGAAGAGATCACGACCAATTCAGAGAGCGAGGATCCGAGGACGGCCAGCCGCTCTCCGTCAGGTGAGAGCGCGAAACTCTGAATTGCCTCCTGCATGAGGGCCTGTTCCGCGCCCGAGGTCATGTCGCGCACGATCAGAGTCCCGATCTCTCCCTGGCCCTGTGCTGTTTGCGTTTGTGCTGTTTGCTTGAAGAAGATCCGTCGGCTATCCGGCGAAACAGCAGGCAGCGAGCGGTTCGGGGCCTTCGACGGCGCATCTCGATCGGCAATTGTCGTGAGCGCACCCGTTGCGAGGTCTATGAGGAACAGTCCTTGCCGCCCCTGTTCAACATGCGTGCCGCCCATGTCGGTCCCTTGAACGATCACGCCACTTCCGTTCGGCAACCACACAGGGTTCTGCATGATGCGCAGCAACGGCGAGAGCGGACGCACCTCGCCCGTCGCGATCGTTTGAACCATCAGCTTGAGATTGAGGTTGGGGTTGACCTGGGTGATGGGATTCCTGAGGACGGCCGGAGGCGTTGCGGCCTGCAGGTACGCGACGCGGGCGCTGTCTGGCGACCAGACCGCCTGCATCATGCCATCCGTGAATCTGCCTTCGAGCGGCGTGAGGCGAACCGACCCGGCGTCAACCGTGCGATTCAGCGCGCCCACGGAGACCTGGTTCTGGACGACACTCTGGCGGTAGTAGAAGTCACCCTTGCGCGTGAAGTCCTGCGATTGAACAACGCCCGTACCTGGCCGGATCAGCGTGGGCTCACCCTGCGCGCGGCCTTCAACGACGCGCGTCGCCCAGATGCCGTACGTGGTGCCCCGGTCGCTACCAAAGAGGATCCGCTCGCTCTTCGGCTCTGGAAACCAGCCGAGCATGTAGTCGTCCGCTTCATGGGGGCGGATCGCTATGTCCTTTCCAGTGTCGACCGACACGACGAACACGTCCCGCGCGGACTTGCCGGGCGCGCCGGGCCGGTCATACGCGACCCAGCGGCCGTCCGGCGACAGCCTGAAGTGAGCGGCGCCTCGCTCAACGCGCATGATGAATCGGGTGGCGCCACTGGCGACTGGAATCAACACCAGATCGCGTGGATAGTTCCCGGAGGTGGAAGACTTGCCGAGCTCCGCCAGAATCCACTTGCCGTCTGAAGACCACCCGCAGGGGAAGATGAAGTCCGCTTTCTCCTTGTCGGAGTAGACGACGCGTGGCGGTCCGCCATCGCGACCGATCACGCGCAGCGTGGCTGGTTGGCCGCTGGTGCGCCAGCCGTAGGCAATGGAGCGACTGTCTGGCGAGGGAACCGGCCTTTCGGCAAACCTGTCGTTCCATTTTCCGTCGTTCGTCAGCCTGACGTCCTGACTGGCTGCCAGATCGTGCACGGCCACATTGGCGCCGTCGTCTACGAATGCCAGATACCTGCCGTCCGGAGACACCGCATTCCCACCGACGCCATCGGCGACCTGACGCGCGACCGGTTCGGCGCTTTTCTGCGCGATCGCGGCGAGCCGGGCACGCGCGACCACGACTTCCGCGGTCGTCGCCATCGCGTCTGCGGGTCCGCCGAACTCGTTGATGATGCGCTGGTAGGTCGCAACCGCGTCGGCGTGGCCAAACCGTTCCTGCGCCTGCGCGAGGTAGAGCAGCCCGCGCGCCGCAAGCGCGCGATCGGCGCTCTTCGCGACATCCTCGAGCAGCGGCGCCGCCTTCGCGAGATCGCCCTTGGATTCGATGAGATCGATGGCCTGCTGCAGCTTCTGCTCGCGAGCCTGGTCATTGGCGGACAGCGTGACCGAGAGGGCGAGTGCGAGCGCGCAGAGGACCGTAACGATGCGCTTCATGGCGAAGTCTCCTTGCCTGCTACTCTCGCCGAGCGCGTCTTTCGAGGTGTCATTGCGGGGTCATTCTTTGTCACGCTTTGTCACCCGACGAACCTGTAGCCCTCACCGTAGACCGAGAGGATGTGACGCGGGTTGGACGGCTCGGTCTCGAGCTTCTGCCGGAGCCGCAGAATGTGGTTGTCCACCGTCCTGGTGGTCGGATAGTGCTCGTAGCCCCAGACCTCGTCGAGCAGTCGCTCGCGCGTGACGATGTTGCCCCGGTGCTGGGCCAAAAGGCGCAGGATCTCGAACTCCTTGCCGGTGAGATCGACGCGGCGGCCGCCGCGCGTGGCCTGGTGCTTGTCGAAGTCGAGTTCGACATCCGCAAATCGGAGGATGTCGTTCGCTGCGCCCGTTGTTCTCCGGCGCAGCCGCACTCGGATCCTGGCGAGCAGCTCGCGAATACCGAAGGGCTTCGTCACGTAGTCGTCGGCGCCAACCTCGAGACCCACCACGCGATCGACCTCCTCGATTCGCGCTGTGAGCATGATGATCGGCGCCTCGAAGTGCTTGCGCCGCAGCTCACGACACACATCGAGGCCGCTCATGCCCGGCAACATGAGATCGAGCAGCACCAGGTCGGGACGTTCGTGAACGGCGGCCTCGAGCCCGGCATCGCCGGACGTGGCGGTGAAGACGCGGTAGCCTTCGGCTTTGATGTTCAGCTCGAGGCCTCGGAGCAGATCGGGCTCGTCTTCGATGATGAGGATCCGGCCGGCGCTCATGACGCGACCACCGGAAACACCAGCCGGAATGTGCTGCCTCGGCCCGGCGCACTGTCAACGTCCGCGCGACCGCCGTGGGCCTCCATGATGTGGCGCACCATGAATAGTCCGAGGCCCGAGCCGCCCCGGCCGCTCTCGTTCGGGACGCGATAGAAGCGGTCGAAGATCCGGTCGTGTTCGGCCGCAGGAATTCCAGGACCGTGGTCCTCGACTTCGAAAGTCACTTGATCGCCGGCGGCGGCGAGTCGCACCACGATGCGACGCGACGATCCCGAGTACTTCGCGGCGTTGTCCAGGAGATTCACTACCGCTTGCGAAAGCGCAGCGGCGTCGAATCGCACCAGTGGCATCGACACGGGCAAATCGCGGTCGACCGAGAAGCCCGCATGCTCCAGCCAGTCGCTGTAGTCATCCACGACGCCCGCGATGACTGGCGCGGGATCAGCCTCCTGGAGCTCGTACCGCGCGTCTCCACGTTCGACGCGCGAGAACGTCAGTACCTGATCGACGAGCCGGCCCAGCCTCGCGCTTTCGCGACTGATGATTCGATAGAAGTCGCGTCGCTGCGGCTCCTCGAGATCGCGCTGCTGGAGCAACGTCTCGCCGTAGAGTCGCATGATGGTGACTGGTGTCTTGAGCTCATGGGTGACGCCGTTCACGAAATCGGAGCGGAGGCGGCTCATCCGCGATTCACGCGAGAGGTCCCGGTGGAGAATCACCACCCCGGCGGACAAGACCAGCAGCAGCACGGCCATGGCGCCGCCGTAGAACACGACACTTTGGCCACTCGTGTCCTCGACCGTGGATGCGTGCTGGAGCCGCTGTTCCAGTGAGGCCAGCCACGCGGGATTTGCGGCAAAGCCGGCGATCCGTTCGGGACCGTCGGTTCGATAGAACACGCGGTGGCGCCCCAGAGTGAACGTGTAGATCTCGCCATCCTGGAGAGAGGCCGCCGGTCTGAACTGCGCCTCCTCGACCTCACGCGCCAGGCGGAATCGGTCGAGGTACGGCGCGCGGCGATCTGGAGCGAGCACGGTCAGATAATGTTCGGCCTGATCGGCCGGAAGGTCCCAGCGGCCCGATGCAATCTGATCGAAGAGATTCGCCGTCTCGCCGGCATTCATGGCCGCGACGATGCCGTAGGGACGGCCCGCGGAGTCGCGGTCATCCGGAAACCGCGTCGCCAGCGTGCGCCAGGTGTTCCTGGCCTCGTCGTCGCGCCCGAGCGTCGAAAGGCAGCGCGCGATCAGCTGCAGCGCCAGGCTCTCGTGATCGTGCCGACGTAGCAGAGCGCGATACTGCTGCAGGGCGAGATCCGGTCGTTTGAGCGCGAGCTCGTGGTGCTCGGCCTCGGCAAATGCCGGTGGCACAGGACGCGGGAGCGGGGACCGGAGCGCGGGTTCGACGACACGGCCCCGTTCGACGACGAAAAACGTGCTGGCGAGCGGATGTGTGCGATTTAAGAAGGCTGTCGCCGCCGCCGCGCGGGCCTCCGCCTCGACGGCGGCCTCAAGGTTTTTCTGTTGCAGCGTCTGAACGGCCTCACGCTGGCGCTCGAAGGACTGGAGACCAAGCCAGAGGAGCGCGCCGATCGGTATGACAACTGTCGCGACATAGATCAAAAGCGCACGGCGAGCAAAGTGTTGGATCTTCGTGAGCACGTCTCGTCGAGGCTGCAGCGTAGCACGCTCGTTCAGCCGAGAACGTCACGAATTGTCACGTCGATCGCTTCGCTGACGGGATTCGGGTAATCGGGGAAGCGGGCACTGGGTCGGTTTGGGAGAGTGGGGCACGCCGACTTGAAGTCGCGCGATGCGCGAAGCATGAAACCGACGCGTAAGAAGCGAAGGTTTCGAGCGCGACCTGCGTAGGCCAGCGAAGGCTGGCCGCATAGCAGTCGCGCGATGGGAATTCTCGAAACCTGAGCGGATGAAGCGATCGGTTTCGAGCGCGAGCTTCCCGAGGCGCGCCCACTCTTCCAAACCGATCCAGTGCCCCTGCTACGCCCAGGTGCTCGCAGGTTCCGGCATCAGGCCGTCGATCACTTTTTGCGAGACTTCAGGGTCGGCGCTGAGATCGCCGGTGCGCCACAGGACGGGCAGGTTGAGCGGCTCGCCGCGCTGCACGGCGAGGTCCACGCGCTCGGCGAGCCAGACGACTTCACTGGCGGCGTTGGCTTCCGCCGGCAGCGGATCGCGGTGATGAGTCGAGATTGCCTCGGCGGCTTCGTCGCCGAATCCCCAGCCGATCGCGCAAAGGCCACCGAGCGGCTCGTGCAGGATGCGCAACGTTCGCGCGACGGCAGGCTTCGGCAGCTCGAGATTTCCACGGTTGGCCGTGCGCAGCGTCGCGATGCGATCGAAGACTGCGAGCTTGCCGACATCGTGCAGCAGCCCAAGCGCGAACGCCTGCTCGGGATCGACGCCGAAGAGCGGCGCGAGGTCGCGCGCGATTGGCCCGGTGCGCACCATGTGCGACCACACTTTGCCGACCATGTCCTGCCAGGGACCGCCCGGCGAGAACACGAGGCCGCCAAGGGCCTGCTGCAGCACGACGTTCTGTACGCTGCGGCGGCCTTGCCGGGTGATCGCCTCCGAGAGCACCATGCACGGACGCCCGCTGCGGTTGTAATAGGCGCTGTTGGCGCGCGCGAGAACGCCTTGCACCAACAGCGGATCTTCTTCGATGAGCGAGACCAGCGCGTCCGCGGCGAGGCTCTCGTCGTGGCACGCCGACATCGTGCGCTGTGCGGCAGCCGGCGGCCGGCGCAATTTGCCTTCCGGGTCGCCCGCGAGCTGGCCCAGCAGCGTCATGAATCCCGGCGTCCGCTGATCGCGCGGTGTCTCGCGGTCCAGCCGTTGAATCGCTTCGGCGAACGCCAGGCGGAGCCGGTCGGCAGTCGCGGAGCCTTCCGTGTCGTCGGGCGCCGTAGCGACCGGCGCCGGAGGTTCGGGACTGGCCGGGCGTTCAGGCCGCGCAACAGGTTCAGGACGCGCGGCGGACTCGAAACGCGCTGAAGGTGCGGGACGCGTCGCCGGTGCGGGCGGTGCCGCAGCGGCGGGACGCGCCGGAGTAATTGGCGCGACCGGTTTGTCTGCCGCGATCGTGGCGGCGACGGCCGGCGTCGCGGGCGCGGGCGGAGACGTCCGCGCCCCACCCATCAGACCGAGCGGATTCGACGACGGTGCCGGCCCTGAGGCACGACGCAGCCAGGCCCAGAGACTCACACGAAGACAATCGGTTGTATAGCCGCAGCCTTCAACAAGATCGGAGCGGTGTCTGCGCACGTCGCCGTGCAGCGCCGTGCATCTATGTGAAATTTACGACCTGAGCGCCGAGATCGGGTCGACGGATGCCGCCCGGCGCGCGGGCCACAGGCTCGACGCGAACGCCGTCGCCGAAACGAACGCCGCCGCGATCGCGTAGCTGACCGGGTCGAGCGGGGTCACGCCGTGGAGCATGGCGCTGAACGCGCGCGCGCCGGTGGCGGCGAGTCCGAAGCCGGCCACGGTGCCGACCGCCGCCATCAACATCGCTTCGGCAAGGACCGTGCGGACGACTTGCGCGCGCGAGGATCCGAGCGCCATGCGAATGCCAATCTCTCGCCGCCGGTGCGCAACCGTAAACGCGACCACGCCGTACAGCCCCAGCGCGGCGAGGAGCATCGCGATGCCAGCCAGCCCGCCGAGCAACGCAGAGCCCAGGCTGACGGGCAGCAGCGACGTCGCGATCATCCGTTGGATGGGGGCCAGCTCGAGAAAGACGAGGTTCGGCTCGAGGACGCGCAGCTCGCGCTCGATGCTGTGCTGCAGCGTGCCCGCGTCCCCCGTCGCACGCACCAGAAAACTCGCCGATGGCGCGAACCGCTGCGAGCGCGCCCTGTGCAGCATCGGCCGCGGCGCTTCGCCGACAGCGCGGACGCTGTAGTCGGCCGCGACGCCGACGATCTCGATGAGCGAGCCGGTCTGGCGTCCGAGCCGCAACTGGCCGCCCACGGCGGACTCGCCTGGAAAGTATTTCCGCGCGAAGGCGAGTGACACGATGGCCACGCGCTGACTGTGCGGGGTGTCGCGCGTGTCGAAGGCGCGGCCCTCGAGAATCCGCACGCCCATCGTGTCGAAGTAGGTGGCGGTGACTTGCGCGATGTCCACCTGCGCACCCTCCTCGGGCGTCGCATTCGGCCGGCCGTCCACCGAGATCTGCGTGTACTGCACGTTGGGCGAGAACGGCACGCGATCGGACACCGTCACCGCCGGCGCACCTGGCAGCCGCGCAAGGCGCTCCGTCGCCTGCTCGAAGAACACCTTCGCCCGGCCGTCGTCGTAGCCCTGCATGTCGAGGCTGATGGTGGCGACGACGAGCCCTCTTGTTTGGAAGCCGGTCGCCGCGACGCGCGCCGAGAGGAAGCTCCTCGCCAGCAGCACACCAATGACGATCAGCACAACGGACACCGCCACCTGCAGGGCGACGAGGGCGTGACGCAGTCCGAACCGGCGGCCTACCGAGGTGATGGCGGACTCGGTCTTGAGCGCCGACACGAGGTTCGTGCGCGACGCGCGCCACGCCGGCATCAGGCCGAACACGATGCCGGTCGCGAGCGACACCGCGGCGTTGAAAAAGACGACGCGACTGCCTGGCGCGAACGCGAACGCGATGGGCAGCTCGATCGGCAATCGCGCCTGCATCAGCAGCGAGACGGACCAGGTCGCGATCGCGAGACCCGCCGCACCGCCGAGCGCGGCGAGCACGAGGCTCTCGATGAGGAGTTGGCGAATCAGCCGACGGCGGCCGGCCCCCAGCGCCGAGCGCAACGCGAGCTCGCGCGTGCGCGCCGCGCCTCGAGCCAGCAGCATGCTCGCGAGGTTCGCGCACGCCGCCAGCAACAGCAGACCGACGGCGGCCATCACGATGGCACCGGCCGGACGCAGCGTGCGGTCGATCATCGGGTGATAGCGGACGCTCGACGCCGCGTACGCGCTGAGCCTGCGCTTGCGGTTGCTGACCGGGTGTTCCGCCTCGAGGGTGGACGCAATCTGCGTGAGGTTGTCCCGAACCGCCGTGATGCCGGCGCCGTCGCGGAGCCGGGCCTTCACGAAGAGCCAACGCGTGCCGCGGCGCTCGAGCCGCGTGTTGCCGGTGGCGGACGGCGCAACGTCGTTCATTCCGGCGGGCGAGACGTCTTCGACCATCGACACGGGAATCCACATCTCGGCGCGGACGCCCGGCATGAGGCCGTTGAACGATGCCGGCGCGACGCCGACGATCGAATACGAACGATTCCTGATGACGATCTGCTGTGTCAGCACGTCCGCGCGCGCGCCGAACACCTTCTTCCAGAGCGTCTCGCTGATCACGACGACCGGATGCGCGCCTTCACCGTGTTCCTCCGCCGGCAGGAACCCGCGGCCGAGGACCGGCGTGATGCCGAGGGCGGAGAAGTAGTTCGCCGACACCACCTCGCCGAGCGCCAGTCGCCGATCGCCGGCGACGTTCACGGCAGCGAACATGATCGTGTGAGCCACCACGTCCGTGAACACATTGGCGCGTGCGCGAATGTCCAGCAGATCCGGCCACGACGTCGTCGCTTCCGTGGTGCCGTCCTCGTCGCTGGTGAAGACCGTCACGAGTGTCTCGGGCGCGCGCACCGGCATGGGACGGAAGAGCAGGGCATCGACGACGCCGAAGATCGTGCTGTTGAGGCCGATGCCGACAGCGAGCGACGCAACCGCGACGACCGTGAACACGGGTTGGCGTAGGAGCAGACGTGTGCCGAAGCGGGCGTCCTGCCAAAGCGTCGAGAGCATCAGGCCTCCTGACTGTGACCGCGTGACGGGCGCGGCATCGACCCGTGCGAAATGCGGGCGGGTGACCGCGACGTGGAGGGTTTGCGCGAGAAACCAACAGGCGGCCCACTGCCCGCGACGAGCGCGTCGAACGTAGTCCTCGTGAAGATCCGCGATCACGTGATCGCGCTGCGCGGACGGCAGGAGCCAGCGCGCGAGCCGTGTGAGCCAGACGGGCGGCGATGCGCTCACGGCAACGACTCGAGCTTCGGCTTCAGGCCGCGCGTCATGCGCGCCCAGGTGTCGATTGCGTGCGAGATGGCGGCACGACCGTGCGCCGAGAGCGCGTACACCTTCAGGGGGCGCGTGCCCCCCTCCGCGTCACCGACGGAGGCGCGCAGGAAGCCTTTCTGTTCGAGGCGTTGCAGCGTCGTGTAGATCGCGCCAATCCACACGCGGCGCCGGCTGCCGTCTTCCACGGCCTCACGAATGGCCGCCGCCGTGGCGCCGTCGTCGAGTCTCACGATGGCCAGGAGGACGAGCTGCTCGAACTCTCCGAGGTACAGCGGGGGCATGCCGTCATACTACGTTGTAGTTTTGCGAACGTTCCCGACGGAATTAGCCTCGGACGCCAGCCAGCGTACAATCCGCGCCAGTACGTAGGGCAGACCTTCAGGTCTGCCAAGGGAGCGTCAGGTTATGAGAATTCCCACTCGCGCCGGGTTACTGGCCGTGCTGCTGTTCGTCCTCGTTCCCGCGCTGCCCGCGCAGCAACGGCCGAATCAGGACAGTCAGGTGCCCCGGACGACGCAGAGACCGCCGCTGCACGGCACGCATTGGATGGCGATCACGGGCAAGCCGCTTGGCGCATCCGCGGGCGCGATGGCCTTCCAGCAGGGCGGCAACGCCATCGATGCCGCGTGCGCGATGCTCGCGGCAGTGAGCACGATGTGGGACACGCTCGGCTGGGGCGGCGAAACGCAGGCCCTCATCTACAACCCCAGAACGAAGAAGGTGATCGGGATCAACGCGCTCGGCGTCGCGCCGACGGGCGCCACGCCGGAGTACTACAAGTCACAGGGCTACAACTATCCGCCCGAGTTCGGGCCGCTCTCCGCCGTTACTCCGGGCACGCCCGGCGGATTGATGACGATGCTTGCTGACTACGGGACGCTCTCGCTCGCGCAGGTCCTCGCGCCGGCGCTCGCGATGGCGGATGGCTATGCGATCGAGGCACAGGCCGCCAACGGGATCGAGCGTCAGAAGGCGGAGATCAAGAAGTGGAAGTACTCGCCCGGCGTGTTTCTCCCGCACCTGGGTCAGACGCGCGAGGCACCGGAGGCCGGCGAGATTTTCCGCCAGCCGGATCTTGCCGCCACATTGAGGAAGCTCATTGAGGCCGAGAAGCTGGCGCTCGCCGCCGGGCGGTCGCGCGCCGAGGCCATCCGCGCTGCCTACGACCGCTTCTACAAGGGCGACATCGGGCAGGAGATCGTGCGCGGGATGCGTGAGCAGGGCGGCCTGTTCACGACCGAGGATCTCGCGAACTGGAAAGTGAAGATCGAAGAGCCGCTGTCCACGACGTACAAGGGCGTCGAAGTCTTCAAGCTCGCGCAGTGGCAGCAGGGGCCCGTGCTGTTGCAGTCGCTCAACATCCTCGAGAACTTCGACGTGAAGTCGATGGGCTACAACAGCCCGAAGTACCTGCACACGATCTACCAGACGATGAACCTGGCGTTTGCCGACCGCGACTTCTACTACGGCGACCCCGCGTTTCCGCCGGACGAGCCGATGAAAGGCCTGCTGTCGAAGGAGTACGCGAAGGCCCGCGCGGCGACGATGAAGGCGGATCAGAACGACGCGAAAGCGAAACCCGGCGATCCGTACCCGTTCCAGAGCGGGACGAACCCGTTCAAGCAGTACCTCGACGCGTGGCCTCCCGCGCCAAAGCCCGTGCGGATTGTGGAGCCCCGGGTCTTTAGACCCGGGGAAGACGGGACACGTACCTGGGAAGAAGGCTTCTATGCCGGCACGACGTCCATCCAGGCCGCGGACGCACAAGGCTGGGTGATCTCGGTGACGCCGAGCGGTGGCTGGATTCCGGCCGTGATCGCCGGGCGCACGGGCATTGGCTTGAGCCAGCGCGCGCAGTCGTTCGTGACCGATCCGGCGGAAGCGCCGTTCAACGTGATCGCGCCCGGCAAGCGCCCGCGCGTCACGCTCACGCCGACGCTCGCGATGAAGGACGGCCAGCCCTGGATGGCGTTCTCGGTGCAAGGCGGCGACTCGCAGGATCAGAACCTCCTGCAGTGCCTCCTCAACATCCTCGAATTCGGCATGACGCCGCAGCAGGCGGTCGAAGCGCCGAACATGAACTCGTTCCAGATGATGAATTCGTTCCAGGACCACACGTCGCAGCCCGGCCGCATGCTCGTGGCCAACTCGACGCCGCCGACCGTGCGTGAGGCGCTGCAGAAGCTGGGTTACACGCTGCAGTTCTCGGAACGCACCTCAGGCCCGATCACCGCCATCTGGTTCGATCGCAAGCACGGCACGATGTGGGGTGCGGCGAGCAATCACGGCGAGGACTACGGGGTGGTCTGGTAGCCGATGAACACGACGTTCCGTCGCGCGTTCCTCATCCTGCTCGTCGTCCTGATCTCCATAGGGTTCCTATGGGTGATCGGCCCGTTTCTCCTCACCATTCTGCTGGCGGCGCTCTTCTCCGGTGTGTCGTACGGCGTGCATCGGCGTCTGACGAGGTTTTTTGGCGGACGCGAGAATCCGGCGGCCATCGTCACGCTCGTGATTCTCCTCGCGCTGGTCATCGTGCCGCTGATGGCCGTGCTCGGCGCCATCGCCAACGAGGCGCAACGCGTGAACGAGACGCTGCTGCCCCGCGTGCAGCAACTCGTGAACGAGCCCGGTGAGCTCGACCGCGGGTTGGCCCGGCTGCCCGGCTACCGGTACATCGAGCCGTATCGCGCGCAGATCCTGACCAAGGCCGGTGAGTTCGTCGGCACCGCCGGCTCGATGCTCTTCGACGCCGTGTCGGCGATGACGCGCGCGACGTTCGTCTTCATCTTCCACTTCGTCGTGATGCTGTACGCGATGTTCTTCTTTCTCACCGACGGTCCGCAGATGGTGAAGACCATCCTGACCTACCTGCCGCTCGCCGAGGCGGACAAGGACCGGATGGTGGGCAAGTTCGTGTCCGTGGCGCGCGCGACGTTGAAAGGGACCGTGGTGATTGGCATGGCGCAGGGCGTGCTCGGAGGCCTCGCCTTCTGGGTGGCGGGCATCGACGGCGCGCTGTTCTGGGGCACGGTGATGACGGTGCTCTCGATCATTCCCGGCGTCGGAAGCGCGATCGTCTGGGTGCCGACCGCCATCGTCCTCGCTGCGACCGGCTCGTGGGTCAAGGCGATCGTCCTCTCGGCGTTCTTCATGCTCGTCGTCGGCACCGTGGACAACCTGCTGCGGCCGATCCTCGTCGGACGCGACACGCAGATGCACGAGCTGATGATCTTCTTTTCCACGCTGGGTGGTTTGCTCGCGTTCGGCGTCATGGGGTTCATCCTCGGGCCGATTCTGGCCGCGCTGTTCCTGACGGTGTGGGAGATGTTCGGTGCGGCGTTCCGCACTGAGCTGCGCGACTCAACGCCGCTCGTCGTCCTGGATGGCGCGGGGAAGGAACCGCCGCAGCAGTAACGTGTCTCGAAGGAAACGGCACAGCCACCGACGGGCGCTACACTGACTGTGTGTTGGCCGAAACCGAAACTCGAAGCCGCGAGCGGCATGCCGGATCGATCCTCGTCCTCGAGGACCACGACGACGTGCGCGAGCTGCTGAAGGAGTTCCTGGAGCGATCCGGTTACTCCGTGGTGGCCTGCGCATCGGCGGTCGAGGCGCTCACGGTGCTTCAAGGCGGCACGCCCATCAGTCTGATTCTCATGGACCTGATGATGCCCCGGGTCAGCGGCTTCCAGTTCCGTTCCGAGATGCGCGACGATGCCGCGCTCCGCGACATTCCCGTGGTGGTGATGACCGGTGGCCAGCACCCGAGCGACTACCACGCCAACCTGAACGCCGTCGCGTACCTCCAGAAGCCCATCGACTTCGACGTGCTGCTGAACCTCGTCGAGAAATACTGCTGACGGGGTCAAGGCGCGCGCGGGACGGCGCCGATCGCGACCAGCGCGTCCAGAAACGGCGCTTGCAGGCCACGCGCGCGTCCGCCGAACACGTTCCACGCGTGCGCGACCCCGACGAGGTCGCGTGACGGAATCACGATCAGCAGTTGACCCCCAAAGCCGCGGCCGGCCCAGATGTCCACGCCGCTCCGGGACGTGAGCCACCACTGATATCCGTAGTCCCATCCGGGCGCCACCCCGACGACGTGACGCGTCGTGGCGCGCGCCACCCAGCGCTCCGGAAGAATCCGCCGGCCGTTCCACATCCCGTCGCGAAGGTACAGGTAGCCGATGCGCGCGAGATCCTCAGCGGACAAGTACAAACCACCCTCGGTATCGGGATGCCCCGTCGGCGTCTTCTTCCAGTGATAGTCGCGGATCCCGATCGGCGTGAACAGCCGCTCGTTCGTGTACGTGTCGATGAACGCGCCGGTCGCCGTCTTGACGATGCCCGAGAGCAGCATGCTGCCGCCGCTGTTGTAGGCCCATTTGGTGCCGGGTGCGGCGTCCATCGGCTGGCTCAGCGTGAACTGAATCCAGTCGCGGCTCTTCTCGAGCTGCACCGTCGTGTTGGTGTCATCCAGCGGCCGATCCTGCTCGTGCCACTCGATGCCGGATCTCATCGTCAAGACATCGTCAACCGTCGCGCGCCGCAACCGCGCGTCGATCTTCGAGAGGTCCTGATCGCGGATGAAATCCAGAAACGGCCGATCGAGCCGATCGATCTGACCGGCCCCGAGGGCGATGCCGACCGCCGTCGCGGCGATCGACTTCGTCACCGACTGCAGCGAGTGCACGTCGCGGCCCTGATAGTACGGATGCCAGTTCGGATGGTAGTAGTTGAACTCGTGCATCCAGCGCGGGTCGGCGCACCCTTCGCCGCAGCCGATCGCGCTCGACGTGCCGCGGCTGATGACGCGGTAGTCGCGCGCGTACTTGTAGTTCGCGACCACGCGGCCGCGATGCACGACCAGCATGCGATCGACGTGACCGAACGCGCCGGTGGCGATCTCGCGATCGAGCGCCGTGAGGGGCGCGGGGTCCAAGCCCTGTGATTCAGGTGTCGCGACGGCCCAGGTCGCGCCGGGCCAGACGCCTATTTGAGGCGAACTCGACTGAAAAAGAACTGCGGGAAGCGCAGCGAGCAGGGCCAGGCACCAGAGGCGCATGGCCCATGGTACTTATTTCTCTGCTTCTTGCAGCGTCAGCGTGTGCTCGATCCGCTGAGTCATCGTCATGATCAGGCGCATCACGTGGCCCTTGACCGCGCCGTCGCACTCGATGCGGCCGGCCATCTTCATGCTCATCTGACCGTCCGTCCGCGCCGGATCGACCGGGAGCACGGCCGAGAGCGCCGCGCGGAACTGGCCCAGCCTCACGGTCACACCCGCCGGCAGCGGCACCGAGACGTTCTTCAGCGCCATCTCTCCGTCGATGCGCAGCGCCGGGCGGTCGTTGAAGGACGTCAGCTCCGTGAGGCGCGTGGATCCGCTCACGTCCCTGGGGGCCACCATCAGCCCTGAGCCGGCGAGCAGATCTTCCGCCGCCAGCGTGCTGTTCATCGGCCACGCGCTGCCAACCTTCTGGCGCGCGCGCGTCCCGAAGATGTCATCGTCCGTGGCTTTGCCATCGGTGTTGAGCGGCAGCGCGATCCGCAGGCAGCGAGCGGCCCGCGGGTTCACCGGTGCGTCATTGACCGAATACATCGTGGTCTCGCCATCGCGCACCGCCACGACCGTCGTGCCCGGCGGCAGCAACGGGCTGGTGACGCCATCCGCCGCGCACTTCGATTGCTCGATCACCAGGCTCACCTTCGCGTCCTTGCCGTGGGCCGTCACGGCCAGCGTCGTGAGCTGCCCCGTGAGATCCGCGGCGATGGCGACGTCCTCCGAGGGACCGGTCTGGGCATCGACCGTCATGACCGTGGTCTGGCTCTGGGCCGCCGACGCGACGAACCGGTACGTCCGGCCGGCGACCGAATGGCGGTGGAGCTTGATTTGATAGTCCTGCTGCGCGGGCTGCTGCGCGGCCACGCCCACGCCGGCGATCAGAATGACGACGGCCGCCGCTAGCCCACGACGATCGAGGTGGCTTCGCATATCTGCCCAATCGGCAGCCATCTCGATTCCCGCAGTGAATCCTATTTCGTCCGCGGTGTCCCCAGGAGCAGGCTCGTCTCCGACACCAGCGCCGCCAGCAGATCGGCGGCGTGGTGATGCCGCACGAGATGCGCGCCCTGGCCGGCCCAGAACATCGGCAGGTCGGTGCGTCCCTGCGCGACCGCGGCCTGCAAAACTGGCCGCAGCAGCCAGCCCTGCAACGGGTACGGCAGCGCGGGCGAGTCGTCCACGAACTGATTGCGAATCGCGCGCCCGAGTCGGCCGGAGAAGCGCCGTGTCAGCGCCGTGAGCCGTGCCGCGTCGGAGAACAGCAGCGAGCGGTGGAGCGGCGACGCGTTGGACTCCTCGCACGCCAGAAAGGCGGTGCCGATTTGCACGCCCTCGGCGCCGAGCATGCGTGCCGCCGCAATGCCACGCGCGTCGGCGATGCCACCGGCGGCAATGACGGGCACGCGCACGGCATCGGCCACTTGCGGCACGAGCGCGAACGTGCCCGTGAGCGATTCCTCAGCGGACGCGAGAAACGAGCCGCGATGTCCGCCGGCCTCGAAACCGGACGCCACGATGACATCCACGCCCGCTTCTTCCATCGCCCTGGCTTCAGCCGCCGTGGTCACGGTGCCGATCGTCGGAATCTTCCGGTCGTGACACTCACGCAGAATGGCGGCGGGCGGGATCCCGAAGACGAAGCTGAAGACCGGCGGATCCGCGTCGAGCAATGCGCGCGCCTGGTCTTCGAAACTGACGGGCGGTGGTGGTGGAAAGGCGGGCGGTTCGATCCCGAGCTCGTCGAAGTACCGCCGTAATCCCGCCAGCGCGTCGTCGTACAACGTTCGCGTGAACTTTGCGGCGTCCGGATCTGCGCCCGAGACCCACAGGTTCATCGCAAACGGCTTCTTCGTCAGCGCGCGAATGCTGCGCACGACGCCGGCGATCTCCGCCGGCGCGGTCGGCATCAAGCCGTACGAGCCAAGTCCGCCCGCGTTTGAGACCGCCGCGGCCAGCGCCGGCGACGACGCGCCGCCGCCGAACGGGCCTTGGATGATGGGGTACGTGATGCCGAGCCGCTTGGTGACTCGCGTGACGTGCCAGTTGGGCATACCGGTCGTCTAGCCGGCGGGGTGCGCAATCGGCAGCGCGCACCGGAACGTGGCCCCGCCGTCGGCGTTGTTCTCCGCCCAGATCGAGCCACCGTGCGCCGTGACGATCGACCGGCTGATGGCCAGCCCGAGCCCGAGGCCCTGATCGCGGAAGGTGACGAACGGCTCGAACACGCGCTCGAGTTGTCCGTCCGGAATGCCCACACCGCAGTCAGACACGGCGAGGTGCACGAAGCCGTTGTTGGCCGCCGTGGACAGCGCCAGCTGCCGATCTATCGCATGCGTGTTGTTCATCGCATCGCACGCATTCAAGACGAGATTGAGCAGTACCTGCTGCAGCTGCACGCGATCGCCGAGCACGGGCGGAATCGTCGGCGGCAGCGTGGTCGTCACCGCGACGCGCCGCGACGCCAGTTCGCCGTACGCGAGGTCGATCACTTCGCGAGTCATTTCGTTCACATCGACCGGCTGCCGCGCGGCGTCGCCCTTTCGGAGCAGCGACCGAAGGCGGTCGATCACCGCGCCGGCGCGTTTGTCGTTCCGGATGACGTCGTCCAGCGTCTCGCGCAGCATTTCCAGATCCATCGGATCGCGATCCAGCAGATGCCGCGCCGCCTGCGCGTTGCTGAGGACGGCGGTCAGCGGTTGGCTCAACTCGTGCGCGAGCGCTCCGGTCATCTCTCCCAGCATCGCGACGCGGCTCAGGTGCGCCAGCTCGCGCCGGTGCGCGTCCAGTTCCAGCTCCGCCTGTTTCCGGGCCGTGATGTCCCGCACGATGCTGAGCATCTTGTCGCCGTCACAGCGGACGATGCGTGCCTCGTAGGAGCGCTCGACGTCTCCGGACTCCATGCGGTATTCGACGATCTCGGTGTCGTCGGAGGCACTCGCACGGGCGAACGCCTGCATGAGCACGCCGGCGACGGTGGGTGACAGTACGTCCTTGATCGTGGCGCCGAGAAAGACCGCGGGCGACGTCTGCGGTGTAGCGGCATCGTTGGCGTGATGATCGAGGAAGACACCGTCGAACGTCGTCAGGAATATCCAGTCGGGGAGCGCGCGGAGGATGGCCTGGTTCCGCGCTTCGCTGTGCCGTAACGCGCTGTAGGCGCGCTGCTGCTCGATCGCGATGCGCGCGATGTCGGCCGCCATTTCGATCAGCCGCAGCTCGTCATCGGTCGGGGTGCGTGGCTCGGTGTAGTACATGGCAAACGACCCGAGCACTTTGCGCTGCGGCGAAAAGATCGGCGTGGACCAGCAGGCTCGAACGCCAAACCGTTGTGCAACGCCACGGTAGTCGTCCCAGAGCGGGTCGGTGAGGATGTCGGTGACGATGACGCGTGTGCCGAGGTACATCGCCGTGCCGCAGGACCCGGCGCGCGGGCCGATCGACAGGCCATCGATCGCGCGAACGTAGTCCTCGGGAAGACTCGGCGCCGCGCCGTGCCGGATGGTGGTGCCATCATCGGCGAGCAGGAGCACAGAGCACAACATGCCGTCGAAGTGGTCTTCGACGAGGTGGACCAGGCGGTCGAGCACGTCGGACAGCGCGCGGCCGGTCGCGATCATCTCCAGCACCTGGTGCTGTGACGCGCGCAACGCTTCCTCGCGGCGCCGGTCCGTGACGTCCCGCGAGATGGCCAGGAGCTGGACGACGGCGCCGTTGGCATCGGTGATCGGCGTCACGACGGCGTCGAACCACTTGGCCGCACCGGAGCCCGATCGCATCTGGTATTGAAACCGGCCGCGCGCGCCGGTGCGCGCCAGCTCGACCGCATCCTCGGCCGCCGTGCGCACATCGCCTTCGAAGAAGCCCGCCAGCGGCTGGTTCAACAGCGCGCTGGCATCGGCGACCTCGAGCGTCTGGAGGCCCACGGCGTTGATGTGGACGAGGCGTCCGTCGAGGTCGAGAATCTTCACGCAGTCGCCGGTGCTCTCGACGATGCGCCGGTTGAGCTCTTCCGCCTGACGCAGCGCTTCGTTAGGAAGAGGAAGAGGAAGAGGCATGGCCGTCACGTCCTCGGGGCCGCCGCGATCGCGGCGGCAATGGCGCCGGTCAACTTCGCGGCGTCGAATGGCTTGGTGATCAGCGGAGTGTCGACGGCAGCGGCCGCCTCCAGCGTGAGCCGGTCCCCGTTGCCGGTGATGAGGACCACCGGCGTCCGCGCGCTGCCGCGACGCAGCCGTTCGCGCAGCTCGAGTCCCGTCGCGCCCGGAAGCCGCACGTCGAGGATCACGCAATCGACCACGACCGTTTCGGCCTCGAAGTCTTCAGCGCTGGGAAACACACGCACGTGGTGGCCCATGGCGCTGAGCAGCCGGGCGACGGCCGTTCGCACATCGTTGTCATCGTCGACAACGGCCAGTTTCATCGGGTGGGCGCGGTCCACAGGGCGCTTATCCTAGTCCAGATGACGACGGTGGGCCGAGTCCTTCTCCTGAGTGTCGTACTGAGCATGTGGGGCGTTGCGGCGGACCAGAATTCGGTCCGCCCTCCCGGCGTCAGCGCGACGGGCGCGCTCACGTCACTCGTCGATCCCTTCATTGGGACCGGCGGCCACGGCCACACGTTTCCGGGCCCGAGCTTTCCGTTCGGCATGATCCAACCCGGGCCCGATACGCGGCTCACGGGCTGGGACTCCTGCGGCGGGTATCACTACAGCGATTCGCGCATCTTCGGGTTCTCGCACACGCACTTGAGCGGCACCGGCATCCCGGATTACGCCGACATCCTGCTGATGCCGACGACGGGCGACGTCCGCTTGAACAACGGCGCGGATGGCACGCCGGGTTACTCGTCCGCGTTCTCGCACACGGAAGAAACGGCGAGCCCGGGTTACTACGCCGTGACGCTCCAGGACTACGGCGTCCGCGCGGAGCTCACGACGACGCTGCGCGCCGGGCTGCATCGATACGCGTTTCCACGCGGCCGGCCGGCGAACGTGATCCTGGACCTCGTCCACCGCGATACGGTGATCGACGCGTCGATCTCGATCGATGGCAATGCCGAGGTGAGCGGCCACCGGCGATCGCGGAGTTGGGCGAGGGATCAGCGGCTGTACTTCGTCATGCGCTTTTCGCGCCCGTTTGTCGCGTCCAGGATCGCGAGAGCCGAAGGACAGCACATCAAAGCCGCATTCGAGTTTGGGGACACGGGCGAAGCGCTGCTGATCAAAGTCGGGATCTCCGCCGTAAGCGTCGAGGGCGCCCGTAAGAACCTCGACGCCGAGCTGGCGGGATGGGACTTCGATGCGGTGCGGCGCGCCGCGGACGAAACATGGGAGCGGGAGCTCGGCAAGATTCAGATCGACGGCGGCACCCGCGACCAGCGCGTGATCTTCTACACCGCGCTCTACCACGCGATGCTCACGCCGAACGTCTACATGGACGTCGACGGCCAGTATCGCGGCCGCGACCTGCAGGTCCATCGCGCCGACGGCTTCACCTACTACTCCGTCTTCTCACTGTGGGACACCTTCCGCGCGCTGCATCCGCTGCTGACGCTCATCGATCGCGCGCGCACGGCGGATTTCGTCAAGACGATGCTGCGGCAGTATCAGGAGGGCGGACGCCTGCCGGTGTGGGAGCTGTCGGGGAACGAAACGGACACGATGATCGGCTACCACGCGGTGCCGGTGATCGCGGACGCGATCCTGAAGGACGTACCGGGCATCGACACCGCGCTCGCGTTCGAAGCCATGGTGAAGAGCGCCGACGAGGATCGTGCCGGCCTCGCGGCCTACAAGCGTCGCGGCTACATCGACGGCGCCGACACGAGTGAATCGGTCTCGCGCACCCTCGAGTACGCCTACGACGACTGGTGCATCGCCATCGTGGCCGAGAAGCTCGGCCGGCATGACGAGGCCGCGCGCTTCTTCAAGCGCGCGCAGAGCTGGCGCCATCTCTTCGATCCATCCACCGGCTTCATGCGCGCGCGGGTCGAGGGGCAGTGGTTCGCGCCGTTCGATCCCGCCGAGGTCAACAGCCATTACACCGAGGCGAACGCCTGGCAGTACAGCTTCTTCGTGCCGCAGGACGTCCTTGGGCTGATGGCCGTGCACGGCGGCGCGGATGCATTCCGGCGCAAGCTCGACGCGCTGTTCGCCGCGCCCTCACGCACGACCGGCCGCGATCAGGCGGACATCACCGGTCTCGTGGGCCAGTACGCGCACGGGAACGAGCCGAGTCACCACATCGCGTACCTCTACGCGTTCGCCGGACAGCCGTGGAAAACGCAGGCGATGGTCCGCCGCCTCGTGGACACGATGTATTCGCCGAAGCCGGACGGCGAGATCGGCAACGACGATTGCGGCCAGATGAGCGCGTGGCTGGTCTTGAGCGCGCTCGGCTTCTATCCCGTCACGCCGGGGTCGGATGAGTACGTCATTGGGAGCCCCGTGTTTCCGCGAGCCTCCATTCAGCTCGAGAACGGCCGGACGTTCGTGATCCGCGCCGAGGGCGCGTCGGGGCGGGCTCCGTATATAAAGAGCGCGCGTCTCGACGGCGCGACGTACTCACGGTCGGCGCTCGACTACGAGCGCGTCGCGGCCGGCGGCGAGCTGGTGTTCGAGATGAGCGAGACGCCGAACATGGCGTGGGGATCCGCGCCCGCGGATCGTCCGCGCTCGTCGATGTCCGGTCCGCCGATCGTCGCCGCGCCGTTCGTGGTCTCCGGCGCGGGCGTGTTTCGCGGCCTCACGCGGGTGACGCTCGGCCACAGCGACCGCACCGTCGAGCTGCGATACACGCTCGACGGCTCGATCCCGACGCTCACGTCACCGCGGTACGGGCGGCCGCTCACGATCTCCGACACGCGGACCCTCACCGTGCTGGCGCGACGGCCGGACGGCGCCACCAGCCTGCCCTTCACCGCGGAGTTTCACAAGATTCCGGACGGCCGCCGCGTGATGCTCAGCGCACGGTACGCGAATCAGTACAACGCCGGCGGCGACGACGCGCTGATCGACACGTTGCGGGGCGGCTTGGACTTCCGGAACGGCCGGTGGCAGGGCTATCGCGGCACGGACCTGCGGGCGACGGTCGATCTCGGCTCGGTGCAGGACGTGCGTCAAGTCTCGGTCGGATTCCTCCAGGACACGACGTCGTGGATCTTCATGCCGAAGCGCCTGCGCATCGACGCGTCGGAGGACGGTGTCACGTATCGCGCGCTGGGGGCGTTCGACTCGCCGGTGTCGGACCGCGAATCCGGCACTGTCACGCGCGACTTCATCGTCTCGGCCGCGTCGCCGATGCAGGTGCGCTACGTCCGCGTCACGGTCGAGCGCTACGGCAAGCTGCCCGACTGGCATCCGGGCAAGGGCGAAGAGAGCTGGTTCTTTGCGGATGAGATCGTGATCGAGCGCTAGCCGCACGACCTGGCGGCGCGATGTTACAGTAGGATTCTGGCCTCACGATCCGTCGGTGTCGACTTCGGCACCACCAACACCTCAATCGCCATCGTCGATCCGAGCGGCGACGTGCGTCTGGCCACGTTCCCGTTCTTCGGGCAGCCGACGGACGCCTATCGCTCGCTGCTGTATTTCGAGCAGACAGAACGCCCTTCGACACGCTCCGGGCAGGCCGGCGTGTTGCCGGTGACCTCATGCTGGACCGGGCCCAGTGGCGTTGAGCACTATCTGGCCGCAGAGACGCAGGGACGACTGATTCAGTCGCTCAAATCGGTCCTGGCGGCGCGTGATCTCGAAAGTACCCAGGTCTTCGAGCGCAAGCGCACCATCGAAGAATTGGTCGGGCGCATCCTCGCCGACGTACGCCATCAAGCCTCGCGCCAGTTCGGCGTCGATATCCGGCACGCCACCGTCGGCCGGCCGGTTCACTTCGTGGGCGCCGATTCCGTCGACGATGACAACTACGCGGAAGATCGGCTCGCGGGGGCGTTCAGTCTGGCGGGGTTCGACACGATCGCCTTCGAGCTCGAACCGCTGGGGGCCGCGCATCACTACGAGAGCGCCCTCGATCACGACGAGCTGATTCTGATTGGCGACTTCGGCGGCGGCACGAGCGACTTCTCGCTGGTGCGCGTCGGCCCGGGCGTGATCGACCGCGGTCGAGAGGATTCGGATCTGCTGGGAAACGCCGGCGTGGGAGTTGCCGGCGATGCGTTCGATGCGCAGATCGTCAAGCACCTCGTGTCACCAGCCCTCGGATCGCGCGGCCGGTTTCGATCGATGGAGAAGCTGCTGCCGATGCCCGGCTGGCCGTACGCGAGCCTCGAGCGTTGGCACCACCTGTCGCTGATCAAGACCCGGGAAGTGATCGAGCAACTCGATCGCATTCGAGCGCAGGCGCTCGAGCCCGGACCCATCGAGTCGCTGATCCATTTGATCAAGTACGACCTGGGCTATCAACTCCATCGATCCGTGCAGCGGCTCAAGAACGCGCTCTCCAGCGACGAGCGCGCGGAGTTCGAGTTCGTCGACGGAGACCTCGTGCTGCGATCTACCGTCGAACGCGCGTCATTCGAAGGTTGGATCACGAGTGAGCTCGGCCAGATCGCCGCCTGCGTCGACGGCTTGCTGGCCTCATCGCGTCTGGCGCCGGCCGATGTCGACGCGGTCTTCCTGACCGGCGGATCCTCACTCGTGCCGTCCGTGCGCCGGATCTTCGAGGAACGATTCGGAGCGGGCAAGATCCGGGCGGGACACGAATTCACGTCCGTCGCCATGGGACTGGCGCGGCGCGGGGCGGGCTAGAGTACGCGCCGTGCTGACCGCGCGAACGCGCCCTCGCTGCATCTTCATTCACGGTAACGGCGGCTGCACGGCTGGCGACCTCTGGTTTCCGTGGCTCGAGCGCGAGCTCACGGCGCTCGGCCTGGATGTGATCAACCGCACCTTCCCGGACAACGTGAAGGCGCGGGCCCGCTACTGGCTCCCGTTCATCGCGGAACTCGGCGCCGACGAGCGCACCATCCTGGTCGGGCACTCGTCGGGGGCCGTGGCGGCCATGCGGTTTGCCGAGACGCACCGGCTGCTGGGTTCGGTCCTCGTGGCCGTCTGTCACTCGGATCTCGGCGACGCCGGGGAAGCGGCGAGCGGGTACTACCGCGCGCCCTGGGCGTGGGATCGCATTCGCGCCAATCAGGACTGGCTGGCCGTCTATCACTCGGCCGACGACCCACTCATCCCCGTCGCCGAGGCGCGGTTCGTCGCGTCACAACTCAAGGCGAGCTACTACGAGTTCGAGGACCGCGGCCACTTCAGCGCCGAGCGGACGTTCCCCGAGGTTCTTGATTGCATTCGGAATCGATCGGCCCGGCCCTAAAATCCGGCGGGGCTTTCGCCCGACACGCCGAACGCGCGCTCGAGCGCCAGTCCGACCTGGCCGACTAATCCGTCATCGAACAACCTCCCGACGATGGTGATGCCGTGCGGCACGCGGCGCGGTGGCGTGAACGTCGGCAGCGGATTGGCGGGATCGGGCGCCCAGTCGCTGCGAGCCTTCGAGACCTCGACGAATCCGGCGCGTAGCGTGAGCGACGGGTGGCCGGTGAAGTTCGTGATGGTGAGCTGCTCGTCGCGAAGCGACGGCACGAGCAGCACGTCAACTTCTTTGAAGATGCGCGCCATCTCGAGCGCGACCTTGCGACGCAGCCGATCGGCCTGCACGAAGTCCACGGCCGAGAGGAACCGCGCCTGACGGAACAGGTTCGGCCACGCGTCCTTCACTTGAACCTTCAGCGAGCCAAGCTGGTTGTTGAGCGCCAGCTCCTCGAACGCAGCCGCACCCTCTGCAAACAGGATGGGCATCAGCGAGCTGTACGGCCAGTCGGGCAGTGCGACCTCGCGCACGTCCATCTTCAGCGTCTTCATCGTCTCCATCGCGGCGCGGTCCACGTCGGTGGCTGGACTTTCTTTCATCCACGACGCGATGTAGCCGACGTTGATTCCTGCGACGGACGCGGACGCGTCGAAATCCAGCCGTGACGGGACGCTCGACGGATCGCCGGCATCCGGACCAGTGATGGCCTGGAGCACCAGCATCGAGTCCTCGACCGTCCGCGTCATCGGGCCGAGCTTGTCGAGCGACCAGCACAGCGTCATCGCGCCCGTGCGCGGCACGCGGCCGAACGTCGGGCGGAAGCCGGTCACGCCGCATCGCATCGCGGGCGCGACGATGCTGCCGCCGGTTTCGCTGCCGATGGCAAACGCGACGAGTGCCGCCGCCGTCGCCGCGCCCGGCCCCGCGCTCGAACCCGACGCGCCTTCCTCCACCAGCCACGGGTTCATCGTCTGGCCGCCGAACCAGATGTCGTTGAGCGCGAGCGCGCCGAGCGACAACTTCGCGACGAGCACAGCGCCGGCGTCGTTCAACCGGCGCACGACGACGGAGTCTGCGGTCGGCACGCGGTTGCGAAACGGCTCGGCGCCGTAGGTCGTCGGGATGTCCTTCGTGTCGAGCAGATCCTTCACGCCGTACGGGATGCCGTGGAGCGCGCCGCGGTACTTGCCGGCGGCGATCTCGGCGTCGGCCTGCTTCGCGCGCGCGAGGGCGTGGTCGCGCGTGAGCGTGATGACGGACTTGATCTTTGGATCGAGCCGTTCGATCCGGCTGATGTAGATCTGCGTCAGTCGTTCGGACGTGAGTTGCCGCGATTCGAGCCATCTCGACAACTGCGTCACGGGTGCGAACGCAATCGCGTCGTCCGTTGATGGCACCGGCGCGCCCGGCGGCTTCGTGCGCACGAACTTGTCGCGCAGGGCCGGAGCCGCGATGCCGGGCAGCATCGGATTCCAGAGCGATGCCGGCGCGTCGGTGTCCGAGAGCGCGATCTTGCGCGGGCCGGTCCGGCGCTCGAGGTACTGCGCGAGCGAGGTGCGCCAGGTCTCTGCGGCCTGCTGCCGCTCGGCCGGCGTCATCGTCACCTGCGCTAGTTTTTCGGCTTCGGCAAACGTGGCCGGTGTCACCGCGGGTCCGGCGCCGGCGCCCGTGCCGAATGTCGGCGGTGCTCCGGGCGTGGATTGGCCCGGCGCCGATGGCGAGCCGGCCGGCGGCGCGTCCTTACTGCACGCGGACGCCGCGACGATGAATCCGAGCGGCGCGCGGATGAGGAATTGGCGGCGCGTGTTCATGGTGGGGGAGAGGATAACCCTGGTGGCGGCGTTGCAGGAGCGTGTCGGTCAGGAAGTCGGAGGAGGAGCGCCGCGGTGGGATTGTTTCGCCGCGCGCAAGAAGAACAGCTTGACACGTTTGGAACGCGCCGTTTTCCGGCAGCCTGACTTCGACGACGACAGCGGCTCGCGAGGCACCGCGTCGCGCGCGTGAGGCGATCGCCGTCGAAGATCTCTGCCGCGCGATCTGTCGTGCCGATCGGCGACGACGGCGCGGTGTCAGCTCGGTCTAGACCGAGTTGATCGGTCACTAGCGGGCGCGGCCCCAGAACGAACGCGCGACCAGCGCCATCCCGAGCATGATCGCCATGTCGGCCACGTTGAAGATGCCGGTCCGCCAGGGACCGAGGCTGAGAATCATGAAGTCGACGACGCTGCCGCGCGCGATCCGATCGGCAAGATTCGATGCGCCACCCGCGACGAAGAGCGCAGAACCGACGAGGGCCGTTCCGGACCATCGCGACCGGATCGCGAAGACGATGGCGCCGATGAGCAACAGTCCATTCCCGACGACGAAGACGGCCGTGCGCGCCTCGGCGGGCCAGCCGGCGCCGAGGCCGAGGAACCCACCGGTGTTCTCCGCATACTGGAACCGCACGGTGTCGTTCATGAACGAGCGCGGTGCAGCCTCGCCGAGGAAGTCGGCGGCCATGCGCTTGGTGACGCGGTCGCACCCGATCGTGGCGACCATGAGCATGAGAACAAGCAGGGCGAGGTGGGCAGGTTTCACAGTGCAGTCTTACACGCGCTCGCGCGTCACCAGCGCCAAGTATCGACACGCCCATATCGCCGCGGCGCCCGTCACGATCGACAGCCATCCCTGCCACACGAACGCCCATTGGCCCGCTGACGGAATCACGCCGTACTGCATCGGCAGCACGATGAAATCCGAGAGCGCGTGCAGGACGATGCCGGGGACGATCGACCGCGTGTAAAAAACGAGCAGGCCGAAGACCAGACCGTGGCCGATGAAGAACGGCAGAAACGTGAGCGTCGCATATGCGTGGCTGAGATGAGCGACATAGAAGATGAGCGTCACCGCGACAATACCCACCGCCCAGCCGTATCGCGCCTGAATTCCCGAGAGCATGTAGCCGCGAAAGGCCGCCTCCTCGACGACCGCCGCTGAGAGCGCGAGCGATGCAAAGATCGACACCAGCGTCCACGGTGGGAACGACGAGACGTCGAAGGGCGATCGATACGCGGCGTCCGGCAACGCGGCGAACCGGTACGTCACGAACGCGATGCCCATGACCGCGGTGAGGCCAAGACCGCCGGCCACCATCGCCCAGGTCCACACACGTGGCGAGAGCGCCGGGGCCCGCAGCAGTCGACGACGTCGATCGGAGAGGCGGCGCGGCCAGCCGTCACCTCTCACAAATCGCCAGAGGCACCACAGCCACAGGATCGTCGCCGGCAAGAACAATGGCACCGCCGGCGCCAGCCGCAGGTTGGCGACCATCAGCGTTCCGCTCACAGCGCCGCCGATCACGAGAATGCCGGCTCCGATCAAGACGGCTTGAATCACGGGACCGGCCAATCTTACCGGGTGTAGACTCCGCGCATGACGACGAACCGGCGCATCCAAATCACGCGGGGCCGCTCTTTCGTCTTGCTTGGCGCGCTTGGTCTCGTCGCCGTGGCGCTGGCCGGGCCGTTGCACGCGCGCCAGGCCGCCGTCGACCTGACGAAAGTCGACGCGCTCTTCTCGCGCTGGACCACCGCAACGCCCGGGTGCTCCGTCGGCGCATCCATCAAAGGCCGCGTCGTCGTGAACAAGGCGTACGGCATGGCGGATCTCGAGCACGACGTGCCGAATACGGCCGACACGATCTTCGAAGCCGGATCCGTGTCGAAGCAGTTCACGGCCGCCGGCGTGTTGCTGCTCGCGCGCGAGGGGAAACTGAAGCTCGACGATCCGGTGCGCAAGTACGTCCCCGAGCTGCCGGACTACGGCGCGCCGCTGACGATCCGCCACATGCTGATGCACATGAGCGGGCTGCGCGACTGGGGCAGCGTCGAGGGCATTGCCGGCTGGCCGCGCACGACGCGCGTCTACACGCACGCGCACGTCCTCGACATCGTGAGCCGTCAGAAGTCGCTGAATTTTCCGTCGGGATCGCAGTACTCCTACAGCAACACGGGCTACAACCTCGCCGTGGTGATCGTCACGCGCGTGAGCGGGATGCCGTTCGCGGACTTCGAGAAAGAGCGGCTGTTCAAGCCGCTCGGCATGACGCGCACATCGTGGCGCGACGACTTCACGCGCGTCGTCAAGTCGCGCGCGATTGCCTACGAGCAGCGCGGAGACGGCTACAACCAGGACATGCCGTTCGAGAACGTGCACGGCAACGGTGGTCTGCTGACGACCGTCGGTGATCTGCTCAAATGGAACGACAACTTCGAGAAGCCCGTCGTCGGCGACGCGTCTTTTGTCGCCGAGCAGCAGGCGCCCGGCGCGTTCAACGACGGCCGGCCCGGCAATTACGCGCTCGGACTTCAGGTCGGCAACTACCGCGGCGTGCGCGAGGTCGGGCACAGCGGAGCGACCGCCGGCTATCGCGCGCATCTCCTGCGCCTTCCGGACCAGGGCGTGTCGGTGGCCGTGCTCTGCAATGCGAGCTCAGGCGCGGCGACGCAGTACGCGCGCGCGGTTGCGGAGCTGCTAATGCCCGGCGCGTTGTCGGCGGCTACACCCGGCCGCGCGGGCGGGGCCGGACCGGCGGCAGCGCCGGCCCAGCGACTCGCGCCCACGGCCGCGGAGCTGCAAGCGCTCACCGGCACCTACGTCAGCGACGAAGCCGAGACGACGTTCGTGGCGGTGGTCGCGGACGGCGCGTTGACGCTGAAGCGGCGGCCTGACGCGGTGATCCGGCTGACACCGACCGCCACGGCAGATGTCTTCACGGCCGGCGGGCTCGGGACGATCACGTTCCGGCGTGACGCCAGCGGGCGCGTGACGGCGCTGAGCGTGCGTCAAGATCGCGTGTGGGACCTGCGCTTCGAGCGGCGGTAGTACGTAGGGCGGACCGCACTGTGGTCCGCCGGTTGATCGCGGACCGAAGTTCGGTCCGCGCTTCGTACGTCGGATCGGAACCGCGCCGGGCCCGCGCATCGGCGTGCGATCGCCGTGGCAGCAGTGTTGCAGCTCGAGATCGTGGCGCCCATGCTCTCGCTCTTCGGCGTCCGCGTCGGCTGGACCACCCTTCTCGCGCGCACCGTCCGCGAGACGATTCGCGACGACGCGAGCGGCTTGGCGGCGCAGCTGGGGTACTACTTCTTCCTCTCGTTGTTTCCGGCGCTGCTGTTTTTCGTCGCGCTGGCCGGCCTCTTCCCGTTGCAGCACCTCACTGACGAGATCATCCTGCTGCTGCAGCCCATCGCGCCGCGGGAGGTCATCGCGATCGTCCAGGACCAGATGCTCGCGATTGCGAACAGCCCGAATACGAAGATCCTCAGCGTTGGCCTGCTCGGTACGCTGTGGACCAGCTCCGCCGCGATGGGCGCCGTGATCAACGCGATGAATCGCGCGTACGACACCACCGAGCGCCGTCCGTGGTGGTACGTGAAGCTGCTGGCGGTGCTGCTGACCACCGGCCTCGCGCTCTTCATCCTGATCTCGCTGACGCTCGTCGTCGCCGGACCGGAGCTGGCCGACTGGCTGGCGGCCAGGTTCGGACTGAGCGCCGTGTCCGTATGGGTCTGGAAAATCGTCCTGTGGCCGCTCGTGTTCGTGCTCGTCGCGACCGCCGTCGGCCTCATCTACTACTTCGCGCCGGATGCCGAACAGGACTGGAAGCGGACCGTGCCCGGCTGCGTGCTCGCGACAACGTTGTGGCTGCTCGGATCGCTCGGCTTCCGCTACTACGTGGTGAACATCGGCAATTACGCGGCCAGCTACGGCACGATCGGCGCCTTCATCGTCTTGCTGCTGTGGTTCTATCTCACCGGGCTGGTCATCGTGATTGGCGCAGAACTGAACGCGGAGATCGAGCGGGAGTCGGGCCGCACGGCCGCTATCATCTGATGAATGGCTGACGACGACGAGCTGGAGACGACGTTCAGCGTCGCGTGCCCGTACTGCGGGGAGCACGTCGAGATCTACCTCGAGCCCGATGTAATGGGCACGCTCGTGCAGGATTGTGAGGTCTGCTGCCAGCCGTGGCAGCTGCGCGTCGGTTACGACGACGGCGCGCGCTACGTCGAGGTGTTACGCGGGGACGGATCCGAATGAGGACGGCGTGCTGAAGGACAAGCCGCTGCATCTGAAGCGTCGCGTCGTGACGATCGCGGCCTGCCTCGTCGCGCTGGCCGCGATGTGGGGCGTTGCCTCCTGGCCCCGTGTGATCGAGAACGTCTACGCACAGGGCGCGGGGTTTTACCTGGCGCGGGTGCTGTCGATCGTCACCGGCGTCGTGCGCGCGAGTCTCGCCGAATGGGTGCTCGGCGGCCTCATCCTCGCGGGACTTGGACTGCCGGCGATTGCCGCGGTGCAATTGGTCCGGCGCCAGCGCAGTGTCATCAACGTGGTCTCGAGCGGCGCGCTGCGGCTCGTGACGGTTACGGCCGTCGTGCTGGCGTTCTTCTATCTGCTGTGGGGCTTGAACTACGCGCGAGCCCCGCTGCCGGCGCGGCTCGGTTGGGCGCCGATCGAACGGCCGGCCGACGGGGTCGAGAGTCAGCGTCAGACCGACGAGATCGCGGCGTTGGCCCAGCAGCTCATCGAGGCGGCCAACCTGAGCTATCGGCAGTTTGCGGGCACGGACGATCTGGGCCGTCCGAGCGAATTGCCGGCGAGTGCGGCGCCGATCGACGCGACACTCGACGCGGCGTACGTGCGCGTGCAACAGCGGCTCCTGCTCGAACCGGCGTTTGCGGTCGGGCGAGGACCGGCCAAGCCGCTCGCTGCGAGTCTCATCCTTAATCACCTGCAGCTCAGCGGCTTCTACTTTCCGTGGACCGCCGAAGCGAACTACAACCGCCTGGTGCCGGCGTCGACGCTCGCGCAGACGGTGGCCCACGAGAAGTCGCACCAGCGCGGCATCGCGCGCGAAGACGAAGCCAACTTTCTCGGCTACCTCGCCTGCGTGATGAGCGACGACGCGTACGTGCGGTACTCCGGGTATCTCTTCGCGCACCAGCAGCTCCTCGGTGAGCTGGTGCGTCGCGATCTCCCTCGCGCGCGCACGATCGCGGCCCTGCGATCGGCGGGCCTGCTGCGCGACCTCAAGGCCATCTACGCGTTCTGGGAGCAGTACGAAGGCCGGGCGGCGCGCATGACCGAGTCCATGAACGACCGCTACCTCCGGTCGCAAGGCGAGCGTCGCGGCGTCACGGCGTACGCCGCGAGCCGGAGTCTGATCGTCCTCTTTTCGCGGCACAACGACGGGAAGGCGACAGCAAGATAGAGTCCGACTCTTCGGACTCTTCGGACTCTGCTCTCAACCCCAGCCCTTCGTCCGTCGCCTCGATCCGATATCGATGCCCCTGCGCGCACGCGAGCTCGGTCTCCGTCGGCGTCGCCGACGCGTGCGTGATCGAGAGCTTGGCGCCGCAGTCGGTGTTCTGGCAGGTGAAGAACGCGAGGTCGCCGAGGACGTCCGGTGTCAGGGGACCGCTGAGGCGCTGCTTCCAGGCCTTGGCGCATGGAAAGCAGATGTAGTGCGCGGTGTCCGGCGTGGTGTTGAAGCCGTCGCCACGCTTCCAGGCGCCCACGCCGCTGGTGTCGTGAAACGCAAACGCCAGCGGCTCGTCGCAGTCGGGGCAGGTGAAGTGGGCCGCCTCAGGAGGCACGCGTCTTTTCAACCTTCACATCGCGCTCCGACGCCAACCGCTCACGCTCGCGGCGGTAGGCGTCGTCGAGCAAGTCGCGTTCGGCCGGGTCCATCATCGCCATGCCGCGCAGCCTGCTCTTGTGCAGGATCTCGAGCTCGGCGAGCTTCGCCTGATAGAAGCTGCGAATCTCCGCGATGGCGGCCTTCTGGGCCTCGGTGAGCGGCGTCCGCTCGACCCCGGTTTCCGCATCCTTCTTCTTGAAACGCTCCATTGCCAGCTCGTAGGCGGATTTGAGGCCGTCGTTGCTCATAGAAGACCAGTCTACTCCGCTGAGGAATAATGTGGCCGTGCGCACGAGCCTGCTCGCGCCTGGCATCGCGCTGATTCTGGCCAGCCAGACCGCCGCCACGCCGAATGCGGACTACCGGTGGCTGGAAGGAACCGTGCGGCGACCGTTGGCGCAGGCCATCGACCCGCCCGCCGGATTCCGGCGCGCGGAGGCTCCGGCCGCGTCGTTCGCCGCGTGGCTGCGCGGCTTGCCGCTGCGCGAGGGCCGGCCGCCGGTGCGCTTGTTCGACGGCCGCCCCAAGCCGAATCAGGATGCGCATCACGCCGTTGTCGAGATCGACGTCGGCTCGCGCGATCTGCAGCAGTGCGCGGATGCCGTGATGCGGCTGCGCGCGGAATACCTGTTCGCGCGCGGGCGGGCCGCTGAGATTCGATTTCACTTCACCAGCGGCGATTTGGCGGCTTGGCAGGATTGGTCGACCGGCATGCGGCCGAGCGTGCAGGGCAATCGCGTGTCCTGGAACCGCACCGCGCCGGCCGATGCCAGCTACGCCAGCTTCAGGCGGTACTTGGACGCGGTCTTCACGTACGCAGGCTCGATGTCGCTCGAGAAGGAGCTCACGCGGGTCCAAGATCCTGCCGCGATCGAAATCGGTGACGTCTTCGTCCGCGGCGGATCGCCTGGCCACGCCGTGCTGGTCGTCGACGTCGCGGCGAATGCGGCGGGAGAACGCGTCTTTCTAATCGCGCAAAGCTACATGCCCGCGCAGGACATCCACGTGCTGCGCAACCCGGCCTCAGCCTCGAGCCCGTGGTACGGCGCCGCGCGGTCCGGCGATCTGGTCACGCCGGAGTGGACGTTCCGCAGGACGGAGTTGCGGCGTTGACCGGCCGTCGCATGTAAGTGCATGATAAGTGCATGGCCGTAAAGACCATCACCATCGACATGGACGCGTACACGCTCCTGGCGCGGCGCAAACAAGAGGGCCAGTCCTTCTCGGATGTCATCAAGGCGTACTTTGGCCGGCAACCCACGGTATCGGAGTTCCTCGAGAGGGTGCGGCGCGAGCGCGTCAGTGACGACGCCCTCGATGCGATGGACCGTGTGATTGGGGCTCGGCGCGCGAGTCCGGCGAGAGCCGCGAAGCGGTGATCCACCTCGATAGCTCGGTGTTGGTCGACCTGCTGCGCGAGACCAATCGCGCTCGGCCCGGACCCGCGCTCGAATTCATGGAGTCGCTCGACGAGGACGAGATCCTCGCCGTGTCGGTCCACGTCGTGTGCGAACTGCGGGCCGGCGCCGAGTTGGCGGCCAAGTCCTTGAAAGAGCACGAGGCGCTCGACACGCTCCTCGGGGGGATGCTCGTGACGTTTCCGGACGCACGGTTTGCGCCGCTCTACGGCCGTCTGTTCGCGGCTCTGCAGCGAATCGGCAGGCCCGTGGCGGCCATGGATCTGCTGATTGCGTCCGCGGCGCTGTTGGATGACGCGCCGCTCGTCACACGGAATGTCAGGGACTTTTCGCGCATTCCCGGGCTGCGCGTGCTGCGGTACTAGCGCCGGCTCTTGTGACGCCGCCACGTTTCCTCACCCGATCTTGGTTACAATCTCGCCGTGGCTGCCAGCCAAGCGAGTCGTCTCGGCCGGTTCGCGCTGGCCGCGTGGATCGCGATGGACGCGATTGCGGCGGGCGTGTTCGGCGTGCGCTATCTCGCCGGTACGCTGGGTGATCCCGACGTGCAGAGCGTGGTCGAGGCGATGATGATGCCGGCGGTGCTGATGCTGGTGCCGTTTGCCGCCGCGTCGTTCGGGGTGATGTGGCCGGGCATGCGGGCGATCGAACGCCTGTCGCGCGGCCGCGCGTCGCGGCTCGTGAACGTCGCGGCCGGCGCGATGCTTGGCATTGTTGCCATGCTGGTGCTGATTCTCGCCGGTCGAATCCTCTGGTCTCCGTCCACGACGCTGATCGAGGATCTGGCGCGCATTGGACGGCAGACGATGACTGACTTCTGGATGCCGGCAGCGCTCATCGTCGGCGGAATCGTCGTGGGTGCTGGGGCGCACCGGCGAGAGGCTCGCGAGCAGGTCCCGGCATGAGCCCGGAACTCAAACAGCGAGAGAACAAGGAGGACCGAATGGCGATGTGGACCACGGGAATCGTCAGTCGTGCGGCCGCGATCGGGGTCGTGGCCGTGCCGGTGCTGTTCTGGGCCTCACCAGGCTTTACGCAGCAGGGCGCCGCGCCCACGCTGGCGCCGGCGCAGCCGCCGCAGCGTGAGAGCTACGACTACTGGGGCGTGCAGCGCGAGATGATCCGGCGCGGACAGCAGGCCGTCTTCGTGTGCAACGGCCTGTTCACGTCCAACCGCACGCTCGAACAGATCTACGCGCAGGAGCTGAAGTTCCTCCCGGAGCCCATCGGCACGGCGGCCGGCGGTGACTACGTCATCGATCGCGTCAAGAAAACGGTCGAGATCGGCAAGGCCGGCCCCGCACCGGTGATGCGCGCCGCGTTCCGTCAAGGGCTGGGCTGCATCATCCTCGCGCCGGATCAGAACTTCTCCGTGATCGACGAGCTCCCGGCACTCACGACGCCTCCGCCGCCCGGCAACGCGGCAACAACACCGTGGCCGGATGGCGACGCCGTCACGAAGGCGCCGCTGCCGTCGAACGTGGACGCGGCGGCGCTTCAGGCCGCCTCCGATTGGGCGTTTAATCGTCAATCGCCGGATCAGGTGACGCTCAGTCTCCTAGTGGTGCAGGGCAATCAGATCCTTCACGAGCGCTACGCACCCGGCGTGGACGTGACGACGAGAACGCGGACGTGGTCGACGGCGAAGAGCCTCGCGTCGACGTTGTTCGGGATCCTGGTCGATCGCGGCAAGATGCAGCTCGACGCACCGCTCGGCATCGAATTCCTGCCCCAGGCGGGTCGAGGCGGCGGCGCGGTGCAGGATCCCCGTTCGGCCATCACGCTGCGCCATGTGCTGAACATGTCGAGCGGCCTCGAGACGGTGGACAACGGCGGCCTCGAGTACGCGACGGGATCAGGGCTGTCGTACTGGGCGGGCGCGAGCTCCGAGCGCGGCGCCCGAAGCCGCGCGCTCATTCGCGTGCCGGGCACGTCGTTCGACTACGAGAACTACGACACGTTGACGGCCGTGTACGCGATGAGGCGCGCGATTGGCAACGACCAGGAATACCGCGAGTTCCCGCGCAAGGCGCTGCTCGACAAGATCGGCATGCGCGACACGCTCATCAGCACCGACCGGTTCGGCGACTTCATTCTCAGCAGCCAGGTCTACACGAACGCGCGCGACCTCGGCCGCCTCGGCCTGCTGTATCTGCAGAACGGGATGTGGAAGGGCGAGCGCATTCTGTCGGAGTCGTGGGTCAAGTTCGTCCGCACGCCGGCCCCGTCCACGGCGCCGAACAATCAGTACGGCGGCCACTTCTGGCTCGTGCCGTCGAACCGCACCGACATTCCGAAGGACGCGTACTCCACGAACGGCAATCGCGGCCAGTTCACCGTGATCGTCCCCTCACACAACCTCGTCATCGTCCGCCGCGGTCTGGACTACGGCCGTCAGGGATTCAGCCAGTGGGATCTGACGCGTGAAGTGTTGAAGGCGATCAAGACGCAGGCGCAGCGGTAAGAGTCGCAAGAGTTCCAAGAGTCCTAAGAGTCCCACTTCGGACTCTTCGGACCTTCCACGAAGGGCGCACATGCGACGAGCAGTCCTGATCGGCACCGTACTGTGGACCATCGGTCTCAGCGCGCAGGTCGCGCGCCCCGCGCGCGTCGAGACGGGGCCCGCCGACCTGGTCCTGCTGAACGGCCGCGTGTACACGGTCGATGCGGCGAAGCCGTGGGCGGAGGCCGTCGCGGTGCGGCGAGGCAAGATCGCGCTCGTCGGGACTACGGCCGAGGCGCGCGCGCTCGTCGGCGCCGGCACGCAAACCATCGATCTCGCCGGCGCGTTCGTGACGCCGGGGTTCAACGACGCGCACGTGCACATGGAATCGACCGGGGCGCTGCTCACGGGCGCGAACCTGCTCGAAGTGCACGAGCCGCAGGCGTTCCGCCAGCGAATCGCGGACGCCGCGAAGCGACTGCCGGAGGGCAGCTGGATCACGCGCGGTGATTGGGGTGCGTACGAGCAGTGGGCGCAAGGATCGGCCGGACAGCCGGCGGCGGCCGGCGCCGCGCGCGGGCCGTTCATGCCCGACCGGCGCCTGATCGACGAAGTCACGCCGAAGCATCCGATGTTCGTGAATCGGTTCGACAGCTCCGTGTTCCTCGCGAACAGCCTCGCGCTCTCGATCGCGAGCGTGACCGAGGCGACGCCGAATCCTGAAGGCGGCGAGTTCGTGCGCGACGCGAGCGGCCGCATGACGGGTCTATTGCGCGGGACGGCCGTCAACGTCGTCCGTCGCGCCATCACGCCGGTCTCGTTCGAGCAGCGGCTCGTGCAGGTGCGCGCGGTGCTGCAGGAAGCGCGCGAGGGCGGCGTGACGACCGTGCAGGATCTGACGACGGCGCCGCAGCTCCTCGCGTATCAGGAGCTGCACGCGCGCGGCGAGCTCACCGCGCGCATCATGCTCCGCCCGACGCTCGACAACGCGCAGCGCATCGCGGACCTCGGCATCACGCGCGGATTCGGCGACGACTGGCTGAAGTACATCGGCTTCAAGGCGTGGGTGGACGGCATCATGGGCAACAGCTCGGCGATGTTCTTCCAGCCGTACTCGAATGCGCCGAACAACAAAGGCATCCTGCGGCCCATCATGCGGCCCGAAGGCAAGGAGGGCTTCGCCGACGCGATGACGGTGAACCAGCACTACACGGAAGCGGCCCCGGGAAACCTCGAGCAGCTCCTGAAGATCGCCGCGCGCACGGGCCTCACGCCGCACGTCCACGCGATCGGCGACAAAGCCAACCGCATCATCCTCGACGTGTTCGAGAAAGTCCTGCGTGAGGAAGGCCTGCTGGGCAAGGACCACCGCTGGCGCGTGATCCACGCGCAGGTCGTGCACCCGGAGGACATGCCGCGCTTCGGCCGGCTCGGCCTCGTCGCCGAGATCAATCCGTACCACGTGTCCGACGACATGCGCTGGATGGAAGAGCGCATCGGGGCCGAGCGATCGCAGGGCGCGTACGCGTTCCGCACGTTGAAGGACAAAGGCGCCGTGCTCATCTTCGGCAGCGACAGCCCGGGCACGAATGCGGCGCGGTACTTCCTGAATCCGGTCTACGGACTGTTCGCGGCGGTGTCACGCCAGACGCTGACGGGCACGCCGGCCGCGGGGTGGTTTCCGCGAGAGCGGCTCACGATCGAGGAAGCGATCGAAGCGGCGACGAAAAACCCGGCGTGGGGATCGTTCGAAGAGGCGATCAAGGGCACGCTGACGGTGGGGAAGCTGGCCGACATCGCGGTGTTCGATACGGATCTCGTGCAGGCGGGAAAAACCGATCCCGCGCGGCTGCTCAAGGCTAGAGTGGTCTACACGATCGTGGGGGGCAGGATTGTCCATCAGACGGCAGCGCCGAATCGAACACCCTAGGAGTAGTTCGTCGGCGAGAAAACATGAAACAGCATGAATAGACACATCGTTCCGATGACGTTCGTCGCCCTGCTGCTCGCTCCCGTGTCCGCGTTCGCGCAGGAGGCCGGCAAGACCGGCATCGTGCTCGCCACGCCTGGGACGTTCGCCCTGTTGTTCCAAGTGTCAGAGCGCATCGCGGTGCGCCCCGAGTTAGGGTTCAGCACCAGCACGAACGACAACAACAGCCTGACGACACCGGTCACCGGCAGCGCCTGGAGCCTCTCGCCGGGGGTCAGTGGCCTCTACTACACCGGCAAGTGGGAGGCGCTCCGCGCGTACGTGGCCGGGCGATACGCGTACGCATACGCGAAGACCACGGCGACCACTGCGGGGGGCTCGATTGAAAGCACGTCGAAGGCGAACACGCTCGCCGGATCCTTCGGAGCGGACTATGCCCTGCACCAGCGCTTTTCAGTGTTCGCCGAGCTCGGGCTCGCCTTTGTGCACACCTCGTCGAGTACGCCGGCTGTCACGATTAGTCCGACGGCCAACGTCTGGGCGATCCGAACGGCGGTCGGCGGCATTTTTTATTTCTGACGGGGCAGGCTGTAGGGGCGGGCTGAAGCCCGCCCCTTCTTCTGTCGCTTCGCCTACGTTCCCCGGCGCAGCATCCAGCGATACAGCAGCACGATCAGCACCACGAACGAGACGATGCCGATCGCGTTCGCCGGCGCGAAATCTGCCGGCACGAGCGCGATCGGCGCTTCGTTGCGCGTCGCGACGATGAGGCCGGAGTTCAGGACGCCCCAGAGGCTCTCGCCCACGATCATCCCAGAGGCCACGAGTACGCCAAGGCGCTCGAGCCGGTTGGCCGATTTCGTCTGCTTCACGCGCCCGTTGTACCAGTGACTGATCACGGCGCCCACGACCACGGCGAACGTGGCGGACATCGGTAGATAGATGCCAATGCCCACGGCGAGCGGCGGGATGCGCAGCTTCTTCAGGATGCCCAGCGTCTCGTCGAGCAGAATCACGCCCAGGCCGACGAGCAACCCGATGCCGATCATCTTCCAGTCCAGGCTGCCGCCGATGACGCCCTGGGCGAGCGCGGAGATCAGCGTCGCCTGCGGCGCCGGCAGCGGGTTCTCGGCGATCACGCCGACGTTCGGCGCGCCCGCGAACCCGTGCGACTGCGCCAGCAGATTGAGCACCGGCGGAATCACGATCGCGCCCGCGATGACGCCGACGATGAGCGCGATCTGCTGGCGGCGCGGCGACGCGCCCACGAGCTGACCGGTCTTCAGATCCTGCAGGTTGTCGTTCGAGATCGTGGCGCAGGCAAAGATGATCGCGGTGACGAACAGCGCGAACGCGACGAGCGCCGCGCGCGTGTCCGCCGTCGGCCCGAATCCCATGACGAGCACGGTCGCGCAGCTGACGATCGAGAGAATACCCACGCCCGAGATCGGGCTGTTGGACGCGCCGATGAGGCCGGCCATGTAGCCGCAAATCGCCGCGATGACGAATCCGCCGAGCAGCACGAACGGCACGGCGACGAGCGCGAGGCTGACCGCGTCGCCTTCGAGCGGCGTGCCCGCGACGAAGCTCACCGACAGCCATCCCGACACGGCGAGGCACGCGATCGTGAGCCCGATGATCCAGCCGGACGACATGTCGCGGTCCCGCTCGTCGCCGGTCGCCGTCGCGCGCGAGGCCGCGATCGTGCTGACCAGCCCGCCCACGACCGGCTTGGCCAGCTTGGCGAGGGTCCAGATCGCCGCGACCGCAATCGTGCCGGCGCCGATGAACCGCACCTGATGGCGCCAGATGTTCGAGGCGTGCGTCGCGAGCTCGACGCCCGCAGGCGCCGGTTGCAGGTAGGTGAGGATCGGCACGCCCGCCGCCCACGCGATGAGCAGTCCCGTGAGCATCGCCATGCCGACCGACAGGCCGACGAGGTGACCCGCGCCGAGCAGTGCGAGCGAGAACGCGATGTCGTAGCCGCTCGCCATGCCCGCGCGGCCGATCGCGAAGATGCCCGAGATGCCCCCCGCGGCGATGCGCGTGGACGTGAAGATCGCGAGCCCGGCGGACGCGACGGATCCGTAGACCACGGCCCTCAGCCCTTCACGTGCCTCGCCGGCGTCGTCCTTGGTCTCACCACGTGTGCCCGATCCAACCTTCAACACCTCGGCCGCCGCCACGCCCTCCGGATACGGCAAGTCCGACGTCGTCACCAGCGCGCGACGCAGGGGAATCGTGTACATCACGCCCAGGATGCCGCCGGCGATGCAGATGAGGCACGACGTCCAGAAGGGAAAGCCGCTCCACCAGCCGACGATGACGAGGCCGGGCAGGACGAAGATGATCGCGGACAGCGTGCCGGCCGCGGACGCCACGGTTTGCACGATGTTGTTTTCGAGGATCGACGAGTCGCGAACCCTGCTCAGGATCGCCATCGAGATGACGGCCGCCGGAATCGACGACGCGAAGGTGAGGCCGACCTTGAGGCCGAGATACACGTTCGCGGCGGTGAAGACCGTGGTGAGAAGCGCGCCGAGGACCAGGCCGCGAAGGGTGAGCTCTTTCGGCATGGGCGGATGTTATACCGCCCGGTGCCGTTACCGGCTGGCGGCGACGCGCAGGGACTTCAGCGTGCCGCGACGGTTGAGGACGGTCGCGGATGCGACGCGCTCGAGCTTGCCGTCCTTCAACGTGTAGAGCACGAGCAGTGAGTCGGGGTAGGTGCGCCAGCCGATGGTCTCGTGGCCGAGGCGCATCAGGTAGGTGGTCGCGCCCAACACGAGCGGGAACGTATCCGCGCCTGGAATGTCCGTCTCGTCGACCAGACCGGTCATGGTCCGGAGGCGGTCGCGGTCCTGATCGGGCACACGGGGGCCGAATCGAAACGCGCCCGGATCGTCGACGGCGGCCCGGCGCGCGACGACGTCGGACGCGATCGACTTGACGGCCGTCTCGGCAATCGGGCCATTCTCCGGCACGAAGACGTTCGACACGCTGAGCACGGAGTTGAACGTGGCCTCCACGGAGCACGCCGGCATCCAGCGTCCGTCCCGCCACGGCACGACACGGAACAAGTGCTCGTAGGTGGTCTCGCCGTGCGCGGCCTCCAGGAACACGACCGATCCACCCACCCGCGCGAGGTATCCGCGGTCGTTGTAGCAATAGGCCATGGGGCCGGCGTCTTCGCTCTTCGGGGGATTCGGAACGCGTCGCGCCTGGCGGCCTGCGGCGGTTTCGAAAAACACAAAGCTCTGGCAGCGTGCGGTGCCGCCGGTCTCCACGGTGGCGTGCAAGCCGGCGCCGCCGGCGGAAAACACCTCGAAGTCCTGAGCCAACTCGACGAGCGCGGCGATCTCTCTCGCGAGCGCGTTCGAAGGCTCGAAGGTCGTCCGGAAGCGACTCAGGAAGGCGGCCTTCTCGACGTCATTCCCGCCGCCGAACGACATGACGGCGCTCTCTGATACCTCGACGTAGCGACGCGGGGTCTTCGAGAGCAACGGGAGTAGAGGTTCCTGCGACGCGCTCAGGCTGAGGCTGAGGTTAGACGGGCTGTTCGGGATTGCGCGGATCTCGGCGGCGATACCGTCGCAGAGCGCGGTGCGGCCCTGCACCGCATGCACGCTCACGGTGGCGAGCGCGGCGCAGACAATCGCCATCGGCAGACGGCGCAAGATGTGCCCCGCACATCGTCGCACACTCTTCGGACTCTTGTTATCGTCCCAGCCAGCGCCGGAGGCTGCGGCGCCGGCTCGGCGGCAGCAGCGCGCGCGCCATCCGGCGCGCCGTGCCGGCCGCGCGAATGCGGCGCATCGCCGGTGCATCTCGCAGAGGCACTTCGACGAGGCGGACCGAGCTGCGCGGTGAAACGCGGCGCGGCTCGAGCGCCGCGGCGATGCCGTCGGGCACGCACGACCGGTACTCGACGCCGAGCGCGCCGGCGAGCGCCTCGAAGTCGGGGTTCCGGAGCTCCGTGCCATACGCTGCGCCGAAGTCGGCGAGCTGCACCTGCCGGATGAGGCCGTACGACGCGTCGTTGAAGACGATCACCGTGAGATCGATGCGCTCCCGGGCGGCCGTCGCCAGCTCCAGCGCGGACATCATCAGGCCGCCGTCGCCCAGCACGGCGACGACACGGCGTGACGGCGCGGCCAGGGCGGCGCCGATCGCCGCCGGCAGCGCGAATCCCATCGATTGGAAGTCGGCCGGCAGAATGAGGCCGCGCGGCGACCGCACGGGAAAGTGCCGCCGCGTGCACATCTGATGCAGGCCTGAGTCGGTGACGACGATGGCGTCGCTCGGCAGGGCCTGCGCGAGATCGCGAATCGCCTGTCCGATCGGCAGGCCCGATCCGCCGAGCCGCGGCTCCGGCAGGTCCTGTGCGACGGATTCGCCACGTTCTTTCCGCAGCCGTTCGAGCTCGGCACGTTCCCAGCCACGGGCATCGCGCGTCATCACGCGCGGCAGAATCGGCGCCAGGACCCGGCCGACGTCGCCGGTGATGTGCAGGCTCGACGGATAGTTCCGCGACGGTCCCGCGGTGTTGACCGTCACGAGCTTCGCCGGGTCGATCGACAACGCGAATCCGGCGGCGCCGTTGTGCGAGAACTTGCAGCCCAACGCGACGACCAGGTCGGCGCGACCGACGAGACGATTCAGCGCGTGCTCGCAGCCAAGGCCGGGATCGCGGACGACGACGGACGGATGATCTTCGGGCACGACGCCGCGGCCTGACGTCGTAGTCGCCACGGCCGCGCCGATGCGATCGACGAGCGCGCGCACGGCATCCGATGCGTCGAGGGCGCCTCCGCCGAGATACAGCAACACTCGCCGTGCGTCGTTGAGGCGCGCCACCAGGAGGTCGATGTCGCCGGCCGGTGGATGTACCGCTGGAGGGCGAGCGATCGATCCTGCCGACGACTCGGCTTGCAACAGCCCCTGCCCGACCTCGAGCATCACGGGACCCGGCTCGCCACTCGTCGCAGCGTAGTAGGCCTCGGCCACGGCGGCCGCCATGCCGCCCGGATCCACGACGCGGACGATGTGCTTGACGAGCGGAGCCACGATCGCCCGCTGATCGATGGCTTGCAGGAGATGCTCGCGGTCGTTCGATTCGAGCGCGGCCGGTACGATCAGCACGAGCGGTGCGGAATCGAGTCGCGCCTCGGCGAGTCCGGTGAGCGCGTAGGTGAATCCAGGCCCGGGAATGGTGGAGAGCAGGCCGGGCCGGCCGGACGCGCGCGCGTAGCCGTTGGCCATGAACGAGCCGGCCAGCTCGTGCGTGGGCACGATCGCGCGCAGACCCGAGCGGTCCAGCGCTTCGAAGAGTCCCGAGGTTTGCGAGCCGGGGACGCCGAAGACGCAGTCCGCGCCGAGGTCGCGCAGTGTGGCCCAGAGAATGTCGCTGGCCGTGCGGCTCACGTCGAGTGATCCACGGAGGCCGGACCGAGCCGCTCGCCCAGCAGCCGCCGCCGCAAGCGCTCCGGCATTCGGCGCGCGCGGGTCCCCAGGTACGAGAGGCCCATCACCGAATAGCAGTGCACGTACGGCAGTGGATCGTGGAACGAGAGAATTGTGTGCTTCGAGAAGAGCCAGGAGCTCGCCCAATCGAGCGGCGTCATCTCGCCGGTGCCGATCAGACGGAGGCACGCGCCGAAATCGTAGAGCGGGAACACGCACGTGCGTCCGACCTTGTAGGACGTGACCTGCTTCACCGGCAGGCCGATCGCCGCGCGGTACGCCATCTCACAGACGTTCACGCCGCAGACCGCCGCAAACTCGACGTACCACCAGGGCCGCAGGTTGACGTCGAGCACTTTCGCGATGCCATCGCGGGTGTCACGCTTGACCTCGACGCTGAAGATGCCCCGGATCCCGGACGCGGCCACCAGCCGGTCGACGGTCTCGAGGATGTCCGGCACCTCGGTCATCTCGATGCTCCGGGTGCAGGTGCTGTTGCCGAACGGCCACGGGTGCATGCGGAGCCGCTGCCGGACGAAGCGTGCGTGGATGTTTCCCGCAGGGTCGGCGTAGCCGTCAACGAAGTAGTGGTTGGTCGGCGGGCCGGGGAGGTATTCCTGCAGCAACACCTGCTGGCCGACCGCATGTGCCTTCTCGACGACGGCGCGCGCGTCTTCGACCGTTGAGACCTGTGCGGCCTTGATGCCGAGGAGCATCGTGAAGGCCTGCGAGTCGCGCGCCTTGATGAAGTACGAGGTGTCACGCGAGATCGGCAGCGCGTTCACGTCGCCGGGACTGTCGACGGCGAAGGTCTTCGGGTGCGGGATCCCGTGGGCTTCTGCGAGCGCGGCGCACTCCAGCTTGTCGCAAAAACAGTTGATGACGGCGCCTGACGAGCCGACGTAGAAGAATCGCTCTGACAGCTCGGGATCGAGCCGGGCGACCTTTTGCGCCCACCAGTCCGAACACGGCATGAGCACCGCGCGCTCGAAGGGCAGACCGCGGAGGAAAGCGGCGAGCTCGGCGACGGTGGATGTGTCCTGCAGCGTGTTGGGAAGGCAGCGCGCCCAGCGTGAATAGCCGGCGAAGTCGTCGACGTGCGAGATGCAGTAGGCCGGAATGCCGGCGCGACCGAGGCTCCGAAGCGTGGCCAGTGCCGTGACGCCGCGACCCAGCACGATGGCAGGAATCTGCAATCGTGTTCGCCAGGCCTGGGAGCGCACGCAACGATCGTAGCATCGCGCTTTTGTGACAGGCTCTGGTCGAATTCGCGAATCGCCACCGAGATTGTCGTCGCGCACGTTGAAGCTTACAAACGTGTGCGCAGACGCGTGGCGTCACGAGGGCGAGACCCGACACGGGATACGGTGATCCCCTATGCGATACCGGTCGGTGGCGAGCGTCGTCGCGCTGGCGGTGTTCTTCTTCCACTACGTCGGCGCGTCCTGCGGCGAGCAACCCGCACGTAGGGCGGCCAAACCGACTCGCCGCGGGCGTCGTCAGAGTGTCCGGCCGTGCGCCGCCGCTCCTCCGCTCGTCGCATCGATACTCCACCGAAGCCCGCTGCCGGCGCGACGTCCCTCGAATGGATCGCGGCCATCGCCGTCACCGTCGCCGCCGCGATGCTGGCGGCCCAGTTCTTCACGTCGAACGGCGTCCTCTGGCGCGACGAGGTCGGCAGCGTCAACACGCAGAGCGCGCCCACGATCGCCGAGATGTGGCGCCTCCACGAGTTCGATTCGTTCCCCCTGCTGTGGGCGTTGATGTTGCGCGGCTGGCTGATGGCGGGCGGCACGAGCGATGTCAGCCTGCGCCTGTTCGGGATGATCGGCATCGCAGCCTGGGTCGTCGCTGCGTGGCTGGTCGCGCGGCGGATCGGACGCGGCGTGCCGCTCGTCGGATTGGCGCTGGTGGTCGTGAACCCTGAAGTCGTGCGGTGGGCGTCGACCGTGCGTCCGTGGGGATTGGGCGCGGCGCTCGGCGCGATCGCAGCGGTCGCGATGTGGGACCTGACGACGGTGCGGAGCCGCCGCACGGTGATTGTGGCGGCGCTGGCCGCGGTCGTCGCGGTGCAGTGCGTCTACCAGAACGCGATCGTCTTGGCGGCGTGCGTGCTGGCATCGGGAGTGGTGGCGCTTCGGCGCCGGCAATGGCCTTGCGTGCTCGTGCCGCTCGCGATTGTTGCAGCGGCCGCCGTGTCGCTGGCGCCGTACGCCGGCATCATGAGCCGGCGCGCGGAGTGGAACCATCTCGGCCAGATTCCGCTGACGGTCTCGATGCTGCTGCAACAGGCGGGCGGTGTTCTCGGAGCGTCGGGTTCCTGGGCGCTGCTGGTCTGGCTGGCTCTCGCGATGGTCGCGCTGGCCTTGGTGGGCCGCCAGCTGCGCCACGATTCGGGCGTCTACTTCGCCACGCTCGTCGCCGCGGCCACCGCCGGTTTCGGCGTGTTCTACCTCTGGTTCCGCTACTTTCCGCAGCCCTGGTACTTCTTCGGCGCGATGGCGATGTGGTCCGTTGGTCTCGAGGCTGCCGTGCGCACGCTCGCACCCGCGCGATCGCTTCGAGTCGTGCTGGCGATCGGCGCGCTCGGCATTGTGATGGCGGGATACCGTCCGGCCTCGGAGGCGCTGGGTCAGCGGCTGACGAATCTCGACGCGATTGCCGCGCGCGTGACGTCGATGGCCGGACCGGACGATCTGGTGGTCGTGAGCCCCTGGTACTTCTGCGTCACGTTCGACCGGTACTACCGGGGCCGCGCGCCCGTGAGCTCCGTGCCGCCGCTCGCGGATCACACGATGCACCGGTACGACCTCGTGAAGGCGCAGATGATGGCCGCCGATCCGATGGCCGCGCTCCTCGCGCGAGTGCAGCGCGTACTCTCATCCGGTCACCACGTGTGGTACGTCGGCCGGATCGATGTGCCCGCAGACGGTCACCTCCCGGCGCTTCTGCCGCCCCCAAGGCCGGAGAGCGGCTGGTCCGTCGTGCCGTATCAGAAGATCTGGTCCCTCCAGCTCGGCAGCTTTCTTCGCGATCATGTCGGCGTGGGTCCGCGCATCCCGATCGGCGTCACGGGCGGCCGGCTCGAGGATGCAGCCCTGTACGACTTGAGTGGATGGAGAGACTAGGGTTCCGGGGTTCCGAGGGTTCCGAGGGTTCCGGGGTTCACCCGTCGGGGGGCTTCGCGTTGTCGCTTCGGCGATTCGCACGGCGTGGCGGTCGGCGGGGCCGGCGACTCCTCGGCGGTGGAGCTCCCGGAGCTGTCGCCGTTTCGAGATACTGGATGTACCTGATCGCAGCTTTACGTGCGCGGCGGGCCAGACTGACGATCTCGTCGTGTTCAACACGCTCGACGAATTGCTTGGCGAGCGCCGACTTCAAGTGTTCGATGACTTCCGTCAGCGACGACTTCGCGACGCGCACGAACCGCGCGTTGTCGCGCGGGTAGTACCGCGAGAATCCCTCCCCGATGTTTGGGCAGGGCGATTCAGCAGCGTCGCTCAACTGATCCCGCAAGGTGAAATCACGGCTGGACACCGGCCGCTTGACGATCTCACGGACGCGCTGGCGCACCAGGTCAGACAGTGTGTAGACATCCAGTTCTTCGTGGTTTCGGACTCCAGCCATGCGCCCGGTGATCGCACGACGGATGCTAAATGGCACCGCGAGATCAGGCGCGAATCAGCGGTTTTTTCTGAGCGTTGCAGTTTCTGCAACGCACGCGCCCACACGATGCGCAGAATCTGCGATGCGCCCAAGAACCCCGGAACCCCCGGAACCTCCGGAACCTTCGGAACCCCCGGAACCCCCGGAACCCCGGAACCCCACCCTGCGTTACCATGCCCGCATGACTCGCCGAATCCTTGTTACCAGCGTTGGCCTTCTCGCCGTCGTCCTTGCAAGCGCTCCGTCACCCGCACTCGACGCGCAAGCGCGTCAGGGCGGCGCCACGTCGCCGGCCATCGCCGAGGTGCCGCGTGCGATCCGGCGCGACGTGCCGCTGACGAACGCAATTCGTCAGGCGCTCGACGCCGGCACACGCAGCCTGAGCGGACGGCCCGGACCGAACTACTGGCAGCTGCAGACGGACTACGTCATCAACGCGTCGATCGACCCGGCGACGCAGACGCTCACCGGTACCGAGACGATCACCGTCCACAACAACAGCCCGTCAGCGATCCCGCAGATCTACCTGCGCCTGGATCACAATATCTTCCGGCCTCGCGCCTACGTGGCGGCGCCGTGGCGGCCCGCAGAGACCACCGACGGCATGGTGATCACGAAGCTCACCGTGAACGGGGAGAGCGTGAACCTCCCGGCGGCCGGCGGCAGTGGGGCAGGACGGCGCGGAGGCGGTGGCGGCGGCGCGGCGCCGGCACAAACGAGCGCGTCCGGTCTGGAATCGACGGTTGCGACGATCCGGCTCGCGACGCCCGTGGCGTCGAAGACCACGGTCACACTCGAGATCGAGTGGCGCACGAAGCTGCCCGGCGGCAACACCGGGTCAGGCCACCGCATGACGCAGCGATACGAGGACCGGCTGTTTCAGCCGACGCAGTGGTACCCGCG
>Ga0137427_10000091_pt1 | contig 47384 bp, 40 predicted proteins | sample EasRivERMZT700_2_FD_102309 | JGI IMG/M metagenome (GOLD analysis project Ga0137427, IMG submission 102309) | Soil microbial communities from meander-bound floodplain in the East River, Colorado, USA - East River MetaG ERMZT700_2 | ecosystem: Environmental > Terrestrial > Soil > Floodplain ...
GCAGGCTACGGTCGCGGCGCCACCCCGGAGTCCACGCTCCGCGAACGCGCGATTCTGCGCGAGACCGGCGAAGCGCCCGATCTCCTCAACATCGTCGTGACCAAGGACACGGTGTCGTTCACGAGCGGCGAGGGCCTCGTGCGCAAGTTCACGATGAACGGCAAGAAAGAAAAAGTCGACCTGACCACCGCCAAAGTCGACTCGATCACGACGTGGGATCAGAGCAAGCTCACGCAGCAGTTGAAGTCGGGGCAGGTCGTGCTCGACCGGGTCTGGGAGCCCACGGCCGAGGGCAACCAGATCGTGGTGACGTCGACGCTGCAGACGAGCTCGCGTGTGAAGCCGCTCTCGAAGAAATACGTCTACGACAAGGCGACGTCGGGCCGCTCCGGCTTCATCCGATAGTCGAGGGCGTCGCGGGGCCGAGCGCCTCGGTGACGAGCTCGCGCGCCCGCGCGAGCATCTCATCGATCTTTCCGGCGTCCTTGCCGCCGGCTTCGGCGAAGTCGGGACGTCCACCTCCGCCACCGCCGACGATGGGCGCGAGCGTTTTCACGAGATCGCCGGCCTTGATGCGATCGGTCAGGTCCTTCGTCACCGAGACGAGGAGCTGCACGCGGCCGTCATTCTCGGCGGCCAGTACCACGACGCCGCGCTTCAGCCGGTCACGTAGGGAATCGGAGAGGCCGCGCAGCGCGGCCTTTTCCAGGCCGCTGACGCGGCGGGCGACCAGACGCGCATCGCCCACGGTGACGGTGTCGTCGTCTTCGCCGCGCGGGCTGCCGCCGCCGAGCGCGAGCTTCATCTTCAGCTGATCGTTCTCGCGTGCGAGGCGCTTGGCGTCCGCATACAGCTTCGCGATGGTTTGCGGCGCCTGATCGACGGGCACGCCGAGGGCCGCGACGGCGCGTTCGAGCGCCGCGTCGCGCGACTGCATGTGCTCGACCGCGCCACGCCCGGTCAACGCCTCGATGCGGCGGACGCCCGCTGCAACGCCGGATTCCTCGGTGATGACGAACGGTCCGATGTCGCCGGTGGCGCGCACGTGCGTGCCGCCACACAGCTCCACGCTGAACCCCTGGATGGAGACCACGCGGACCTTGTCGCCGTACTTCTCGCCGAAGAGCGCCATCGCCCCGCCCTTGATCGCATCCTCGGTGTTCCGCTCCTCGGTCATCACGGCCGTGTTGCGATACACCTGTTCGTTCACGACACGCTCGACGTGCCGCTTGTCTTCGTCGGTGAGCGCTTGGAAGTGCTGAAAGTCGAAGCGGAGCCGATCCGGCGCGACGAGCGAGCCGGCCTGACGCACGTGTGAGCCGAGGCGCTGCCGCAGCGCCGCATGCAGGAGGTGCGTGCCCGTGTGATTGCGGCGGATGGCATCTCGTCGAACGGCGTCCACGCTCGCCGTGACCTTGTCGCCTTCCTTCAGTGCGCCCTGCGGCATCTGCACGACGTGGGCGCGCGGAAATGAGGGATCGAGCTTGACGATGCCGGTGACCTCGTACGATTGGCCGGACGCGGTCGTGAGCTTCCCGGTGTCCGAGATCTGCCCGCCTGACTGGAGATAGAACGGCGTGCGATCGAGGAAGACCTGCGATGTGCCGTCGGCGGTCTCCTGAACGGCGAGCACCACGACGTCGCGCTCCTCGACGCTCGTGTACCCGGTGAACGTGTCGGGCCGATTTCTCAACGCTGCCGGAAGCGCAACTCCGGCCGTCGGGGCCGCCGGTTTGCCGCTGGCGCCGCCGAAGGCGCTGCCCGCGCGCGCCCGCTCGCGCTGACCTTCCATCGCCGCATCGTAGGTCTCGCGATCGATCGAGAGTCCCCGCTGTCCGGCGAGGTCTTCCGCGAAGTCGAACGGCACACCCAGCGAGTCGTACAGGCGGAAGACTTCGTCGCCCGAAATAACCTTCGAGCCCGACGCGACGGTGCGGGTGAGCAGGTCCTCGAGCTTCGGCAGGCCTGAGCGAAGGACGGCGTCGAAGCGGTCTTCCTCCGCACGAATCGTCTGGACGACGAACTCGCGCTGCGCCTTGAGCTCGGGATAGGCGTGGCCCATTCGGGAGATCACGACGTCCGACAGCTCGAACAGAAACGGCTTGGTGAGGCCGAGCGCCTTTCCGTGACGCATCGCGCGGCGCATGATCTTGCGCAGCACGTAACCGCGCCACTCGTTGTCGGGCACGACGCCGTCGGCAATCAGGAACGTCATCGCGCGGAGGTGGTCGGCGACGACCCGCATTGACACGTCAGGGTGATCCAGCGGCTCGAGTGCCGCGGTGTACGGCCGGCCCGCACGCAGCCCAATGGCCTGCAGGATCGGCATGAACAGGTCGGTGTCGTACGTCGCGACCTTGCCCTGAATCACCGACGTCACGCGTTCGAGGCCCATGCCGGTGTCCACACAGAGCGCCGGCAGCGGCGTGAGCGTGCCGTCCGCGCTGCGATCGAACTCCATGAACACGTTGTTCCAGACCTCGACGTAGCGGTCGCACGAGCAGTCGATGCCGCGGCAGACCGGCTCGAGACAGGGCACCTGATCCCCGCGGTGGTAGTGAATCTCCGAGCAGCGTCCGCAGGGCCCCGTCTCGCCCATCTGCCAGAAGTTCTCGGCGAGGCCCAGCTCCGTGATGCGCGTCTCGGGCACGAACTTCTTCCACATCTCGAACGACTCGTCGTCTCGCGGAATGGCCGCATCGCCCTTGAAGATGGTGGGGTAGAGCCGATCCGGCGCCAGGTCCCAGACTTTCGTCAGCAACTCCCACGCGAACGGGATGGCGTCCTTCTTGAAATAGTCGCCGAACGAGAAGTTGCCGAGCATCTCGAAGAACGTGTGATGGCGCAGTGACGGCCCGACGTTGTCGAGGTCGTTGTGCTTGCCGCTCACGCGCATGCACTTCTGGACGGTGGCGGCACGGGCGTACGACCGCTTCTCCTTGCCGAGGAACAGGTCCTTGAACTGATTCATCCCGGCGTTGGTGAAGAGCAGGGTCGGGTCGTCCGCGGGGACGAGCGACGACGACGCCACGACGGCGTGACCGTTCCGGGCGAAGTAGTCGAGGAAGCCCTGGCGAATTTCCTTGGAAGTCACGAAGGGAATTGTACCGCGCCCGGGCGCTACGCTATGCGCCGTATCCCTTGCGGGCGCGCACGTCGTAGCGGCCGGGCTTCGTGACGCGGACCTTCAGCTCGTGCCATCCGGCGCGCGGCACGCCCTGGAGTGTGTAACGCAGCACGTAGCTCGATCGAAACGCGTCGAGCATCCGCACGAACGCCTGCTCCAATCCATCGTCGCCGAGCCTCGACCGAATGATCTGACGGCCGGTGTCGTTCCTCACGAGATACGTCGGTTCCACCACCTGCTCGACGCCGCCGGTCGATACGGTCAGATCCTTGAAGAACCGCACCGGAATCAGCAGCCGATCGGGCGGGATCGTTCGCGGCGTTGTCCCTTCGGGCGCCGGCTCACGCGGGTTCGGATCGAACATGCCCCGGACGACGAAGACGGCAGTGTTGGTCCGGCTCGCGACGTCGAGGACCGTGTCCGCATCGAGGAGGCTCGCGGTGTCGCGGCCGGCCGTGAACAGCATGGCGAGCTGGCGCCGGCCGGGTTCAGACGGCGTGACGAGCGAGAGCACGAGGGCGTCGAAGCAAGTCGTTACGACGTCACTCTGAAAGCCGTGGTAGACGCGTGGCTCGAGTGCGAATGCAGGGACGGTTCGTGCCGGCGCGAGCGGCGCGACTTCGTTGATGCGGTGCCCGAACGTCACGATGCGGGCGCGGTCGACGTCGCGCAGGCTCTTCAGGATGCGGTTGACGCCGGCCGCCAGCGACGACTGGAGCACACCGGTCCCGGTCGTGTCGACAATCAGGGTCACGTCGATCGGCAACGCTTCTCCGCTCACATCGATGATCGTCTGACGCACGCCGTTGTCCGTGAGTTCGAAGTCGGCGGCCGTGAGTCCCGCTACCGGTCGATTGTTTGACGTGACGGAGACGTCCACCATCACGGCATCGACGCTGGCCCGGAATTGCTGACCGCGGACCATGGGCTGCAACTGCGCGGCGGCCACGACGACGGCAGCGAGCGCGATCGGGCGTCGTGACGTCATCGCCCCGCCGTCCGCAGCCGTTCGACGCGCTCGCGGAAGAACCGGTAGTCGGCGGATCCGTACTGCAGCCACGGATCCACGGTGGACGACGGAGCCTGCCGGGCCTCGGCGGCCCGGCGGACAGCGACGTCGGGCCGGCCGCGTCGAATCTCCAATGCCGTGAGCGCCGCGAGTGCGGATTGCGAATGCGGCGCGACGACGAGCGCGTCCTCATAGGCCCGCGTCGCGGCCTCAGCGCGATCGAGGCCTTCGAGAGCACGGCCGCGCACCAGCGCGCTCCAGCAACGCACGCTGCGATCGTCGATTGGATCGCGCAGGCCCTCCAGTGCCGCGAGTGCATTCGCATGTTGCCCGAGGCGCACGAGCAGCCACGACGTGCGCACGATGGCCTCCGCGCGCGTGCCCGTAAATGCGGCGGCGTCGTCGAAACGACGGATGGCGCGCGGTCCCTCGCTCGGCAGCGTACGTGGATCGGCGAACGCCCGCTGTTCCAGCGCAATGGCGTCCGCAAGGACGATCCAGGGATCGACCAGCACGTCGCGCGCCGGCACAGGCGGCGTGGCGACGATCCGGCGACGGAGCGGACCGAGGAGATCGTCGACCAGCATGGGCGCGCTGAGTCCTTGCACCAGTCCAACGGCCGCTTTGTGCCACGTCAGCTCGAGGTCGTCCTGGGCCGGATTGCGACCCGGCGGATCGCGGCGCGCCATGACGAACTCCTGCGCAGCGCCCAGCGCCTTGAGCGCCGCATCGTCTTTGAGATCAATGACACCAGTGCGAACGAACTCGAGCAGGAAGGCCGTCTGGGACGGACGGCGGTCGCGGCTCCAGCGAGAGAGGGTGTCGTTCAGGTTTCGAACGAGAACGCGGTAGTTCCTGCCAGAGACGACGCGAGCAATAGCCTGACGGTCGCCAGCCTCGTATTGCGACAGGAGCTCGTCGAGCGAGACGCCAGCGGGTTGTTGAGTGGCGGCGCGCCCATCGAGCGTGACGAGCGAGAGGAGCAAGAGCAAACCGGGCCAGCGTAGGAGGGTGATCATTGTCAGCCCTCGTCTTCGTCACGCCGTCCGAGGACGCGAGCGATCGCGTCCGCTGAAAACCCGCGCCGCAGGAAATGCTGAAACACCCGCCGGCGCGAGGCCGCGTCGAGCGTGGCCGGCACATGCCGTCGCTTCAGCACCTCTCGCATCGCGGCCAGGTCATCGTCGGCGGAGAGCGCGGTGAGCGCGTCGCGGACGATCGCGTGGTCGACGCCGCGGGCCAGCAGCTCACGCTCGATGCGCAGGCGGCCGCGGCGCTTGACGCGCGAGGCGGCGCGCACGTGCGCCTCGGCGACACGGCGATCGTCGAGTGCGCGCTCGGCGCGGAGTTGGGAGGTCAGGCCGGCGATCTCGTCTTCGCCGTAGCCACGTTTGGCGAGCTTGTCGGTCAGTTCCGCGGCGGTGTAGTCACGCCGGCCGAGCAGCCGGAGGGCGTCGACCCGAATGGGCACGACACAGATTAAGCCAAAAGCCAAAAGCCAAAAGCGAGGAAGGAGCTAGTTTCTGGCTTCTGAATAGCGCCGACGGGTTTCAACGCGTGACGTTGCCGGAGCCGGTTGAGAAACGTTCGACGGCCGGCTTGCCGCCGATGGCCATCGACGCGGCGCTGCCCGGCGTGATGCCGCGGAGCCGCATCTTGAACTCCTCGACGTTGCTGACCCACTTGTAGGCTTCCTCGATCGAGACGAGGTTCTGGTGGCAGAGTTTGAGAATCGCCTGGTCGAAGCTCTGCATGCCGTATTCGCCCGCGCCCTGCACGATGGCGTCGGAGATCATTGAGGTCTTCGCCGGGTCGGCGATGCAGTCCTTGATGAGGGCGGTCGCGATGAGCACTTCCGCCGCGAGGACGCGGCCGGGACCGTCGCACCGCGGCAGCAGGCGTTGCGAGACGACCGCGCGGAGCACCCGCGCGAGCTGATGCCGGATCTGGCCCTGCTGGTGCGGCGGAAAGACGGACACGATGCGGTTGATCGTCTCCGGCGCATCCAGGGTGTGCAGCGTCGAGACGACAAGGTGGCCCGTTTCGGCGGCCAGGAGCGCCGTCTCGATCGTTTCGATGTCACGCATCTCGCCGACGAGGATCACGTCGGGGTCCTGCCGCAAGGCGCTCTTGAGACCGCTCGCGTAGGCCGGCGTGTCGAAGCCGACTTCGCGCTGGGTGACGACGGCCTTGGCGTCTTTGTGGACGAATTCGATCGGGTCCTCGATCGTGAGGATGTGGAGCGGGCGCGTGTGGTTGATGAGGTTGATGAGCGATGCCAGCGTCGTGCTCTTGCCGCTGCCGGTCGTGCCCGTGACGAGCACGAGGCCGCGCGACTCTTCGGACAGCGCCGTGACCGATGGCGGCAAGCCCAGCGACTCGAGCGTCGGCACGTTGGCCGGGATGAGACGCATCGAGAGGCCGATCGTTCCGCGCTGCCGGAAGATGCTGGCGCGGACGCGGCCGACGCCGGGCGCCTGCCAGGCGACGTCCACTTCGAGCTTCGTTTGGAGCCGTTCCTGATGCTGCGGCGGCAGCAACCGCTGGGCGATTGCCTCGAGGTCGGCTGCGCTGAGTGCCGCCACCTTCGTCCACCGCTGCAGCGTGCCGTCGATACGCACGAGCGGCGCATGACCCGCGCGCAGATGAATATCCGAGGCGCCACGCTGTCCGGCCGTCGCCACCAATTGATCAAATGTCATGTCTGCGGTCCTCGTGCCGTCCGTGCGGTACGTAGGGCAGGCCTTCAGGCCTGCCATACAGGCAAACCTAAAGGTTTGCCCTACGTACAGAGGTTTGCCCGACGTATATGTGCAAAGGTCTTGCCGGATTGCGCAGGATCAAGAAGGACGGGCTGGCGGGAGGGATCCCGCCGTAACGGTCGGAAAAACTGTGAATCTCGTCCGGCTACTGCGTGCGGCCTGCCGCCGCGGGCTCCGGCCGACCGACAGGAATGTCGACGGATGTCAGCCAGCCGTATCGGTCAGGAACGACCCCGTTGATGTAGTCGAAGAAGGCCTTCTGCACCGCGCCGGTCACCGGACCGCGCCGGCCGGCCCCGATTTGGATCTTGTCCACCGAACGGATCGGCGTCACTTCGGCGGCCGTGCCGACGAAGAAGACCTCGTCAGCGACGTAAAGCATTTCTCGCGGCAAGTCACCTTCGACGACCTTGTAGCCGAGCTCGCGCGCGAGCGTGATGACGCTGTCACGGGTGATGCCGGGCAGCACGGACGCCGAGAGCGGCGGCGTGTAGAGCACCTCGTCGCGGACGAGGAAGAGGTTCTGGCCGCTGCCTTCGCTGAGGTGACCTTCGGGATCGAGCGCGATGCCCTCGCTGTAGCCTTCGAGCACCGCTTCCATCTTGATCAGGCCCGAGTTCGCGTAGTTGGCGACCGACTTGGCCATGGACGGGAACGTGTTGGGTGCGCTGCGCGTCCACGAGCTGACGCACACGTCCACGCCCTGCTCGAGCGCGGTGGGCCCGAGATACGCGCCCCACTCCCACACGAGAATCATGGCGTCCACGGGGCACGGCAGGGGATTCACGCCGAGCGTATGGTATCCGCGGTAGATCACCGGCCGGATGTAGCAGGCTTCCAGACCGTTGGCCTTGACCGTGTCGACGAGGCCTTGCGTGAGGGTCGGCCGATCGAGCGCGTAGTCCATCCGGTAGATGCGCGCCGAATCGTAAAGGCGGCGCATGTGCGCGTCGAGCCGGAAGAATGCGGATCCCTTCGGAGTCTTGTAGCAGCGGGCGCCCTCGAAGACCGCCGACGCGTAGTGGATGACGTGCGATGCGGCGTGAATCGTCGCGTCGGCCCAATCGACGATCTTGCCGTTCATCCACACCTTACCGGTGCCGCTGAAGGCCATCTTCTAAGCTCCTCGCACTCTTAGAACTCTTCGGACTCTTCGAACTCTTCGGACTTTAGAACGGTCCGATTTTACCAGTACGTTTTATTGACTTTCACCACAAAAGGGGCAGCGCGCGCTGCGCGCAGGCAGCGGCTTGCGGCAGTGTAGACAAAAACGTCCAACCGTCGCGTCTCGGCCGCCCGATCGGGTCGCCGGTGCGCGACGGACCGCCGTGATCGGCCGCGGTGACGGCGGCGTGGGCCGTGCCGCCGCCGGCCGCGCGCCAGGTGCGACCGCCGCCGCGGCGGCCGCGACGGGCCTCCGCACGATCTCGTGCCGCGCGTTGAGCAGGTCGTTCAGAAAATCCCCGGCGCGTTGATAGCGCGCGCTGACCTCGCCGCTGAGCGCGCGCATGACGATCTGGTCGATGACCGAAGGAATCTGAGGATTGCGAATCCGCGGCGGTGTGACCAGCTCGCCACGGCGGAGCCGGTCGATGTCGCCGGGCGCCGGCGTGTCGTACGGCAGGCCGCCCGTCAGCAGCTGATACAGCGTCACGCCGATCGAGTAGAGATCGGACGCGAACACGGCGCGGCCCTCGAATTGTTCGGGCGCCATGTACGGCGGGCTGCCGATCACCGTCGTCCCGTGCGCCGCAATCTCGAGAAAGCGCGACGTGCCGAAGTCCCCGACCTTGACGAGCTTGTCCGCCGTCACGAACACGTTGGCGGGTCTGAGGTCGCGGTGGATGACGCCCTGCTGGTGCGCGTGCTCGACCGCGTTGAGCATCTGACTGGTGTAGTCGAGCGCGAGGCCGAGCTCGAGCGGCCCGTCGTGCGCGACGATGGTCTCGAGCGTGTCGCCGGGCACGTACTCCATCACGATGAAGAAGACGTTGTCCTGCTTCTCCGCCGTAATCACCGTGACGATGTTGGGGTGGTTGAGCGAGGCGAGCAGTCGAGGCTCGCGCAGCAGGTCGCCGAAGTCCAAGTTCTGCCGGTGCGGGACTTTCAGGGCGACGCGCTTGTCGATCCACGTGTCGTCGGCGAGGTACACCGTGCCGAAGCCGCCGCTGCCAAGCGTTTCGATGATGCGGTACTTACCAAGCGTCTGGCCGCGAAAAACCATGCGCGGACGAGTATAGCCGCGCTTTGCGAAGTGCGAGGTGCGGAGTGCGCGGTGCGAGTGCGGCGTGCACCGTGTGCCGTGCGAAGTGCTGTCGTAGGGCAGACCTTCAGGTCTGCCGTACTATTGCCCCGTGTTCCGCTTTCATGTACCTGGCGTGAGCGCCGATCCGGGCGTCATCGACCTGCCCGCTGACGAAGCGCATCACCTGCGTGACGTCGTGCGACTGAAAGCGGGTGAGCCCGTCCACGTGTTCGATGGCCATGGCCGCGAGTGGGCCGGGCGCGTGGCCGAGGTCACACGACGCCGCGTGACGGTGGCGCTCGAGCGCGCCGTGACCGCCGTCGCGGAGCCGCCAGTCCGCGTGACGCTGTGCAGCGCGCTGTTGAAGGGCGATCAGATGGACGCGCTCGTCCGCGATGCCACGATGCTGGGCGTTGCCGCGATCGTGCCGGTCATCTCGGCGCACGTCTCGGTGCCCAGGGCGGCAGCCCGCAGCGCGGCGGCCGTGGCGCGCTGGCAGCGCGTCGCGCTGGCGTCCGCCAAGCAATGCGGCCGCGCCGTTGTGCCGGCCGTATCGGCGGCGATCGCGTTCGACGCCGTCCTGTCGGGCGTGACCAAGGATCCGATCATCATCTGCGTCGAGCCGGCCCTGGGCCTCGATACGCCACCCGCCGACCTGCCGCGTCCTGCCACTGCCCGGCTGCTCTTGCTCGTTGGGCCCGAAGGGGGATGGTCGGCGGATGAGCTGGCCGCGGCGCGCCGCCACGGCGCGCTGCCGCTCGCGCTGGGGCCGCGCACGCTCCGCGCGGAAACGGCGCCCGTCGTCGCGCTGACGACGCTGTGGACACGCTGGGGGTGGGAGTAAGAGTCCGAAGAGTCCTAAGAGTCCCAAGAGTCCGAAGAGTCCGAGGAGTCCGAGAGTCGAACGCCTTGGACTCTTAGGACTCTTAGGACTCTTAGGACTCTTAGGACTCCTTGGACTCTCAGGACTCTTAGGACTCTTGTCTGAATGTCGCCCCGACCCACCCGTCCTCGACGTCGCGGTCCGTCTCGGTAAGCCCCGCGCGCGCGAAGGCCTCGGCGACCGGCGCGACTTCGCCTTCCTGAAAGCCGCTGGCGATCACGCGTCCGGCTGGGCCCAGTTGGGCGGCCAACAGGGACGCGAATCGAATGAGGGCTCCGCCCGTCAGGTTGGCCAGCACGAGATCGAACGATGCGCCCGGCCGGGCCGCGGCCGGAAGCTCGGCCAGATCGATCCAGCCGAGGTGAATGGCGTCGGTCGCGCGGTTGCGGACCAGGTTTTCGCGAGCGGCCGTGAGGGCGTCGATGTCGGAGTCGGCAGCGACGACCTCGCGCGCGCCCAGCTTCCAGGCCGCGATGGCGAGGACGCCCGAGCCAGTCCCCGCGTCCAGCACCCTCGCACCCTCGACCGGCACTCGCTGCAGAAGCGCCAGACACCGTCGCGTGGACGCGTGATGCCCGGTCCCGAAGCCCATCGACGGGGTGATCGAGATGCGGACGAAACCGATACCGGGTGTCGGTTTTCTCGCGGCCTCCTCCGAAAACCGACACCCGGTATCGGTTTCGTCGGTGACGACGATCCTGCCCACCTGCACGGGCCCCAGCCCGGCCTGGCTTCGCGCGGCCCAGTCCTCGTCTGAGACGTCGAGCGGCGCGCACTCCAGGTCGGGATCGACCTCATGAAGTCTGGCGGCCGCGCGCTGGCGATCCGCGTCCGTGCCGAAGAACACCCGCACACGTCCGTCGTCGCGCTCCTCGATCGCGGTCGGCCGGTCGTCGTCAATCGCCGCGAAGAGCCGATCGAGGTGCCCCTCGCCGGGTGGCCGGTTCCATCGAAGTTCGAGGGCGGGATACGCGCGTGGCACGCGGCGGAACCTTGACGTGCGGAACTAACCGAAGAGGTCTTTGACCTTTTCGAAGAAGGGCTTGTCCTGGCTGTTGTCGACGTGCCGAGGCTCGATCTTTTCGGCCGGCATCGACTTGCGCAAATCCTCGATCAGCTTTTTCTGATCCTTCGTGAGCTTTCTGGGCACGTCGACGACCAGCCTCACGAACGTCGAGCCGCGGCCGCGGCCGGTGACGCTCGGCATGCCCTTGCCGCGGAACTCCACGAGCGCGCCACTTGGGCTGCCCGCCGACACGTCCACGTCGAGCACGCCCGCCGGGCTCTCGATCTTGAACGAGCCGCCCATGGCCATGACCGGGAAGGGCACCCCAACCTCGGCGAACAGGTCATCGCCTTCACGATGAAAGACCGCGTGCGGTCTGACGTGAATCACGACGTACAGGTCGCCCGGCGGCCCGGACGCCGATCCGTGCTCGCCTTCGCCGTAGAGCCGCAGCCGCTGGCCGTCCGCGATGCCGGCCGGAATCTTGACCGTCACGCGGCGGTCCTTCGACGTGCGTCCCGTGCCACGACAGGTTGAACAGGGATGGCGGACGATCTGACCCGCGCCACCGCACTGGCCGCAGGTGCGCGCGACGACCAGGAATCCCTGCTGATACCGGATCTGGCCCGTGCCGCGGCACTGCGGGCAGGCTTCGCGCGCCGTGCCGGCCGCCGCGCCGGTCCCGCGGCACGTCTCGCAGTTCTCCTCGCGAGGAATCTGGATGGTCGTTTCGGTCCCGGTGAACGACTCGGTGAAGTCGATCTCGAGGTCGAAGCGCAGGTCCGCGCCGCGCGCGGGGCCGCCGCGGCGCCCGCCACCGCCGAAGCCGAAGAAGTCGCCGAGGATGTCGGAGAAGTCCGCGAAGATGTCCGGGTTGAATCCCGGTCCGCCGCCGGCGCCCGGTCCCGACACGCCGGCGTGGCCGAAGCGATCGTAGCGGGCGCGCTTCTCGCCGTCGCCGAGCACGGCGTAGGCTTCCGCTGCCTCCTTGAATCGCTCTTCGGCTTCCTTGTTGCCGGGATTGCGATCCGGATGGTGCTTCAGCGCATGCTTGCGGTACGCGCTCTTGATCTCCGTTTCCGCCGCATCACGGGGCACGCCGAGAACTTCGTAGTAATCTCGCCGGCTCACGCGCGGGCCACCTTGACCTGCGCAGGACGCAACAGACGCTGTCCGATGCGGTAACCGCGGCTCATCTCGGCCGTGATCTCGCCGTCGCGATGTCCATTCGCCGGCTCACTGGCGACCGCTTCGTGCCACGTCGGATCGAAGTCGTGGCCGACGGCCTCGAACGGCTCGACGCCGCGCTTCCGCAGCAACTCGAGCGCGCGGCGATGAATCAGCTCCACGCCCTTGCGGTAGCCCTCGACCGCGTCACCCGGCCGTCCGGCCGGGGCGTCGGGCCATGTTGCGAGCGCGCGCTCGAAGTCGTCGAGCAGCGGCAACAGGTCGCGGATCAGGTCCACGCCGGCGGCCTCCGACAGATCGCGCCGCTCGCGTTCGGTGCGCTTCCGGTAGTTCTCGAACTCGGCCGAGGTGCGGAGCAGGCGATCGTACAGATCGGCGCGCTCACGCTTGAGCGCCGCTATCTCCTCGCTGGTGGCCTCGCCGTCGGATGCGGCGTTGATGGTCGATTCGTTCTCAGCCATGCGTCATCCACCGTGGTTGTTGTCGAGCGCGTCCGAGAGCGTCTGGGACACGCTGTCGACGACCGAGATCGCGCGTTCGTACCGCATGCGCGTCGGTCCAATGACGCCAATCGTGCCGGTCCGCGGCCCGTCGGTGAACGTCGAGGCGACGATGCTGAACGGCTGCAGCTCGGGCGACGTGTGCTCCGAGCCGATGATCACCGTCAGCCCGTTCGACTCGATGTAGCGCGTGAGCATCTCCACGAGCCGATGTTTTTCCTCAATCATCCGCAGCAGCGCGCGCAGCGTTTCGTGCGTGTGGTCGCCGTTCGCCAGCTCGTTCAGCAACTCGTCGACGACGTACGACGCCCCCTGCACGTGGAGCGTCTCGGCGGGCGTCGCCTCGTCGAGTCCAGCCTGGGCCAGCTCGAGCGCCCGCGCCATGAGCGCGTCGTACAGCAGCCGTTCCTCGCGCATGCGCGCCACGATGGCCGTTCGGGCTTCGTGAATGGTGAGCCCGGCAAACTCGGCGTTGACGTAATTGGCCGCCTGCGTGAGCAGGGTGTCGTCGCAGATGCCGTCGGTCTCGATCACCTTGTGGGTGATCTGCCCGCCCGTCGCGACCAGGATGACCAGCACGCGCTGGCCCTCGAGCCGGACGAAGTCCACGTGCCGGAGCCGCACGGTGGGATTGGCCGGCGCGAGCGCGAATCCGATCTGGTGCGACGCGCGCGAGAGCTCCGCCGACGCGCCCTCCATGAAGTCGGCGACCGTGCCCGCTTTCCGGAGCCGGGCGGCCAGACTCGGCAGCGCCCGCGGCCGCTTGCGCGTGCCGAGCAGCAAGTCGACGTACAGCCGGTAGCCGGAGTCGGTCGGCACGCGGCCAGCCGACGTATGTGGCTGCCGGACCATACCGAGCTCTTCGAGCCGCGCCAGCACGCTCCGCACCGTGGCCGACGAGAGGCCAAGCGCGCTGTTCTCGGCGAGCCATGACGAAGAAACCGGCTCACCCTGCTCGATATATTCGGCGACGAGTCGGGCCAGAATGCGGCGCTGTCGATCGGCAATTTCTGAAGCAGGCATAGAAGGTCTTAGCACTCGGAACGGGAGAGTGCCAGCGGCCAGTATAACAAATCAGGATCAGAGCCCGGCCCGCGCGATGAGCGCGCGCGCGGCCTCGCCCGCGTGCGCCGCGACGGCGCCGGCGTCCTCCCACGCGAGGACGCCGTGGCGTGCGACCACGTGCCCGTCGACGATCGTCGCGAGGACGTCCGTCGGCCGGCTCGCGTAGACGATCAGCGAGTACGGGTCGCGGCCCGGCATCTGGTGCACCCCGCGCGTGCCGACGACGATCGCGTCGGCGCGCTTGCCCGGTTCGATCGATCCGATCTCCGCGTCGAGGCCGAGCGCGTGCGCGCCTTCGCGCGTCGCCATCCACACCACGTCGCGTGCCGGCAGCGCGCCCGGTCCGAGCCGCTGTGCCTGCAGCGTCGCCGCCAGGCGCATCTCGTAGAACATGTCGAGCGTGTTGTTGCACGCCGCGCCGTCGGCGCCGATCGACACCGACACGCCGCGCCGGCGCAACTCCGGCACCGGCGCAATGCCGGACCCGAGCTTGAGATTCGATCCGGGGCAATGCAGCACCTTCACACGCCGCTCGGCGAGGATCTGCTGCTCGCGGTCGGTGACCCAGACGCAGTGCGCCGCGCAGAGCCGCTCCGTCGCGAGGCCGACCTCAGCGAGGTACTCGAGGTTGTCGAGTCCCGTCTGGGCGCGGACGACCGCGACTTCTTCACGCTGTTCCGACGCATGGGTATGCACGAGCATGCCGCGCTCGGCGGACGCCGCGGCCGTGGCTTCGAGCAAATCGCGCGTGCACGAGATCGCAAACCGCGGTGCGAACGCTGCGCGGAGCCGCCCGTTCGCCGCGCCATGCCAGCGCTCGTGCAGGGCGATGCTCTCGTCGATCGCCGCGGCGGCCGGCTGATACAGGCGCTGGGGCGCGTCGCCGGTCGTATTCATCATGCATTTGCCGACGATGGCGCGGAGGCCCGTCGGCACGAGCGCCTCGAACACCGCATCCGTGCCGTGCACGGTCTCCATCGTCAGCACCGTCGTCGTGCCGCCGAGGAGCAGCTCGGCGGCCGCAAGGCGCGCCGCCGCGGCGAGCGATCGTTCATCGTGCGCCGCTTCAAGCGGCCAGACGCGCTCCTTCAGCCACGACAGCAGCGGGCGGTCGTCGGCCAGTCCGCGGAAGAGCGTCTGGCACAGGTGAATGTGGGTTTGGACGAAGCCCGGCAGCACCAGCGCGTCGGTCGCGTCGATGACGGTCTCCGGCTTCGCGCCGGCCGGCGCGGTGCCCACGGACACGATGCGTCCGCCGTCCATCCACACGTCACCGCTGACGATGTCCATCGCGCGGTTCATCGTGAGCACCGTGCCGTTACGGATTAGGACTGACAATTGTTAATGGGTGAATGGGTGAATGGGTGAATGAGTGAGTGAGTGGGAGTCCCTTAATCTCCAAATCCCCCAATCCCCCAATCCCCAGATTCTGAGCCTTACCGACCGATTTTCTTGAAGAAGCCGCCGATCTTCGCGAGCACCACGCCGACGCCCGTGCGGTGGACGTCGCAGCCCTGGTGAGGTTCCGTGCCGGCGAGGAACGACTCGTTGAAGGTCCTCAGGCAGCTCGGGCCGGCCAGCTTGCCGGAATCGGTGCAGATGTCGGCGAAGACGATGCCGTCCGGGACCTCGAAGCCCCGGTTGCCACGACCCGCCATCGCCTTCTTCATGAAGGACGTCCAGATGGGCAGGGCCGCGGTGGCGCCGCCCAACCCGATGGGCTGGTTGTTGTCGAAGCCGACCCAGACCACCGTGAGGAGATCCGGCGTGAACCCGACGAACCAGGCGTCGCGCAGGTCATTCGTCGTGCCGGTCTTGCCGGCGGCGTCGAGCGTGAAGCCCGCCGCGCGGACGCCGTGGCCCGTGCCCTCCTCGATCACGCTGCGCATCATGCTCGTGACGAGATACGTCGTCTGCGCCGACGCGATCTGGCGCACGACGACCGGCGGGAGTTTCTTGGCCTTGCCGTCTTCGACGATGCTGGTGACGGCCGTCAGCGGGCGTACCGATCCACCGTTCGTGAAGACGGTGTAGGCCGTGGCCATGTCGAGTGGCGTCACTTCGAAGACGCCGAGCGCGATCGACGGAAATGCCTTGGGGGGCGTGCCGACGCCGACGCGCGTCCACATGTCGGCGACCTGGTCGTAGCCAGTGGCCTCGGCGACCTTGATCGCGACGATGTTGCGCGAGCGCGCGAGCGCGTGCCGCAAGGTGATCCGGCCGTCGTACTCGTTCTGGTAGTTCGTGGGCGCGTAGTCGCTGTCCCCGTCCTTGAAGATCGTCGGCTCGTCGATCTCGATCGTCGCCGGCGTCAGGTCGCCGCGTCCCTCGACGGCCATGCGCTCGAACGCAGCGAGGTACACGAACGGCTTGAAGATCGAGCCGGGCTGGCGGCGGGCCGAGACGACGCGGTTGTACTGCGACTCCGGATACGCGCGTCCGCCAATGAACGCGAGGATCTCGCCCGTCTTCGGGTTGACGGCGACCAGCGCCACTTCCGCCCGCGTCGTCTTTTTCTTCAGCTGCTTGTCCACGTGCGCGATGCCGTCGCCTACGGCCTCCTGCGCGAAGCGCTGCAGCTGCAGATCGAGTGTCGTGTAGACGTCGACGACCGCGTCCTTCTTGAGGACGCCGGCGAACTGGTCGTCGACGATGTTGCTCACGTAGTCCACGAAAAACGGCGCTTCGTTCTCGAGCGCTCGTGCATGCACTTTGAGCGGCTCGGCGATGGCCTTGTCGGCCTCCGCCTTGGTCACGAACGCGGGCGCCATCTCTCGCAGGACAAGGTCGCGGCGTTCCTTCGCCTTCTCCGGGTTCTTGAAGGGCGACAGTCGCGAGGGCGCATTGATGATGCCGGCCATCGTCGCCGCTTCCGCCAGCGACACGTTGCTCAGATCCTTGCCGAAGAAAATGCGCGCGCCTTCGGCGACGCCCTGAATCTCGAACGGGCCGCGCTGGCCGAGCGTGACGGTGTTCAGGTACAGCTCGAGCACCTGCTCCTTCGTCAGGCGCGACTCGAGCACCAGCGCCATGTACTGTTCCTGCACCTTGCGCTTGAGCGTCTGCTCCGGCGACAGGACCATGTTCTTGATGATCTGCTGGGTGATCGTCGAGCCGCCGACGAGGTACGTCTTGTTGCCGAAGAGGTTGGTGAAGAGCGCGCCGACCATCCGGATCGGATCGACGCCCGGGTGATCCCAGAAGCGCCTGTCCTCGATCGCCACGACGGCGTTGACGACGTGTTTGGGAATGCTGGCAAAGGCGACCTTGCGCTGCCGTTCACCCTGGGCGAGCGCCGCGAGCAGCGGCGCTTCGAGCGTGACCTTCGAGGGACCGCCGCCCCCGACGGCGCTGAGGCGGCTGACGCCGCCGCCGCGCAGGAAATCCACGCGCATGACTTTCGGCTTCGCCACGGGCGGATTGGCGCGGGGGATGAGGAGCACCGTGTTGGCGCCCATGCTGAATTCGCCCGGTTGCTCGGGCTTCGGGCGCTCGGCGTAGCCGACGTCGTTCAGCCGCTTCTGCAGCTCCGCGGGCGTCAGCGCAATGCCCGCGCGGATGTCGAAGGGCCGTCCGAAGATGCGCGGCACCGGACGCTCTTCGCCCACGAGCTTGGCGTCGATGATGCGTGCGAAGCTGAACCAGAAGTACGTCGCGAGGAGAAGAATCAGGACCGTCAGCGAGCCGCCGACCATCAGCGCGAAGCGCGCCCAGCGAGGCCAGAACCAACGGCGGCGCACTTTCCAGGCGGGCCGGTAGTTCGCCGCGTTCGGTCCAGGTCCGGGACGATTGGGTGGACGCGTGGCCATGCCTTACTTTGCAGTCTACGTTATGTCCGCCTGCAGCCGCCGGACTTGGCTTGACACTCCGAGATGCCATCGGTACCGTCGAGGGGTCGAGGTCATGTCCACGCCTCCTTACTTCGGTCCCGATTCCGGCGCCGTCGGCACACGACGGCTGAACCGTCAGCGAATCCTCGACGTGGTCCGTCGCCTCGGTCCGTTGTCACGCGCAGATCTCTCCAAGCGCACTCAGCTCTCACCGCCGACGATCTCGGCGCTCGTCGAGGAGCTCATGCACGGTCCCGGGCTCCTGCGGGAGATCGGCGTGGGCGCGTCGAGCGGCGGCCGGCCGCCGATCATGCTCGAGTTCAACGCCGACTACGGCACCATCGTCGGCATCGACATCGCGCCGCGTGAGATTCGCGTGGCGCTTGCCGATCTGCAGGGCCAGATCGTGGGCCGTCATCAGGAGCCGCACGCCCCGCCCGATAGCGCGAACATCGATAGCGAAATCAACCAGGTGACCGCGGCGATCGAAACGACGATCGCTCAGGCGGGGCGCGATCCGAAGCGCGTGCTCGGCATGGCGGTCGGCGCGCCGGGCCTCGCCGACGTCAGCGGCCGGGTGCACGCGGCGTTCGTGCCGGGCTGGTCGGATGTGCCCTTGGGGGACCTCCTCACCGCGCACTTCGCGGTGCCGGTCCTCGTCGACAGCCACGCCAACCTCGCGGCGATCGGCGAGCGCTGGCAGGGCGCGGCGCAAGGGATCGCCGACTTCGTCTTCATTACACTCGGCGAGCGTGTCGGCGCCGGCATCGTCATCGCCGGCCGCTTGCATCGCGGGCATCAGTGGCAGGCCGGCGACATCTCCGGGCTCATGCTGGACGTTCCGGCGCAGCCGGCCGCCCACGACGTGCCGTCCACGCTGCACCGGGTGGTCGCCAGCGTCATCACGCTGGTGGATCCCGCGCTCGTGATCTGCGGCGGCAGCCTGATCGCGGGGCATCCAGAGTTTGTCGACCGGCTGCGGACGGCCGTCGCCGCGATCGTCCGGCGGGTGCCGGCCATCGAGCGGTCGGCGCTCGGCGAGGACGCGACGTTGATCGGCGCGATCCACGCGGCGAAGGAGCTCGCTGACGCGCAGGTGTTCGCGGTCGCCGGCGGCGCGCGGTCGACCCTCCGAGCGGAATCCGCCTGATGCCCACGGACTTGCTGGTCTTCGGTCCGCATCCCGACGACGCGGAGATCGGACTTGGGGGCACGATCGCCAAGCACACGGCCGCGGGCCATTCGGTGGGCATCTGCGATCTCTCCGCTGGTGAGCTCGGCAGCAACGGCACGCCGGCCGAGCGGCGCGCGGAAGCCGAGGCGTCCGCGCGAGTCCTCGGGCTCGCCTGGCGCGAGAACCTGGGCTGGCCCGACGGCGCCATGCGATCGACGGCGGAGCTGATCCGTTCGGCGGTCGCGCTCATCCGCCGCCGCCAGCCGCGCGCCATCGCCCTTCCGTACTGGAGTGACCGGCATCCGGATCATGTCGACGCGAGCGCGACGCTGACGGAAGCCGTGTTCAAGAGCCGCCTGCGCCGCTACGACGTCGAAGGCACGCCGTGGCATCCGGAATGGACCTGCTACTACTTCATCAACGACGGCGCCGTTCCGTCGTTCGTGGTGGACGTGTCGGATCACTACGAGAAGAAGCGCGAGGCGCTCGCGTGCTATCGCACGCAGTTCGCGCCCGCCGAATCCGGTAGCGTCGCCACCCGATTGACGATGGAGACGTTCACGCGGCTGATCGAGAGCCGCGACACGCAATTCGGGGCCCTGGCCGGGGTGGCGTTCGCGGAGGGCCTCGTCGTACGTGAGCCGATCGTGCGGCGCACGGTCCTCAAATCGCAGCCATGAAGATCGGGATTGTCTGTTACGCGTCGGTCGGCGGCAGCGGCATCGTGGCGACGGAGCTCGCGGCGGCGCTCGCCGAGCGCGGTCACGCGGTCCACCTCATCAGCAGCGAGCTGCCGTTCCGCTGGCGAGACGACGTGCCCGGACTGTCCTTCGAGCGCGTGGAGACGACGTCGTATCCGCTGTTTCGCGAGCCCCAGTATCTGCTCGCGCTGGCGAACACCGTCGCGCGCGTCGCCGAGGAATCGCACCTCGACATCGTGCACGCGCATTACGCCGTGCCGCATGCCACCGCGGCGTATCTGGCAGGCGAGATTCTGCGTTCGACGTCGCATCGGCGCCCGCCGCGCACGGTGACGACGCTGCATGGCACGGACATCACGCTGCTCGGCAACGATCCGTCCTACCAGCGCGTGGTGGCGTTCTCCGTGGAGCGGTCGGACGGGCTCACCGCGGTGTCGGCGAGCCTCCGGCGCGACACGATTCAGGCGCTCTCGATTCGGCGCGACATCCGCGTCATTCCGAACTTCCTCAACTGCACGGAGTTCCGGCGGCGCCCGGATCCCGAGTTCCGCGAGTGGGCGTGCGCGCGCGGGCGGTTCGACGCGCTCGTCATCCACATCTCCAACTTCCGGCCGGTCAAGCGCGTCGACGTCGTGCTCGACGTGTTCCGCCGGATTCGCACCAAGGCGCGCGTCCGGCTCGTGATGATCGGTGACGGTCCCGATCGGGCCGCGCTCGAGCGGCAGGTCCATCGGGAGGGGCTGCGCGAAGCGGTCGAGTTTGTCGGCGAGCGCCACGACTTCCTGCGGTGGCTGTCGGCCGCCGATCTGATGCTGCTGCCGTCGATTCAGGAGAGCTTCGGCCTCGCCGCGCTCGAAGCGATGGCGTGCGAAGTGCCCGTCGTCGCGTCGCGCATTGGCGGATTGCCGGAAGTCATTCAGGACGGCGTGACGGGTTTCTTGTGCGAGCCGGACGATCTCGACGGCATGGCCGCCCGCGGCCTGGCCGTTGTCGGCGACGCCGCGCTGCGCGCTCGCATCGGCCGCGCCGCCGCCGAGCACGTCCGCACGACGTTTTCGACTGACATCATCGTGCCGCAGTACGAGGCGTACTATCGAGAAGTCCTTGCCCAGGAGCCGGTAACGGCAGGGTTGAATCGATAAACGAGAATCGGCAATCGGGGAATCGCTTATCGGCTCATCGGCAATCGGAAATCTGGAATCTCGATGGCCCGATTCCCGATTGCCAACTCGATTGCCCGATCGATTACCGATTCCCCGATTACCGATAGGCCGATAAGCGATTCCCCGATTCCCCGATTCCCGATTCCCGTCTATCGATCAAAGAACAATCAAATAGTGCTTGCTCGTGTCGAGCGGCAGGACGTCGAGCAGGCGATCGCCGAGCGTGGGACCGTACCGGTTGACGAAGAAGGCGACGGAGACCGCGCGTTCTTGCGGTGCGCCGCCGGGAAACGCGAGCGCGCGCGTCCGCAGAAACTGCCGGCGCAGCGTCTCGTCCTTGCGCTTGCTGGCCTGAATGATCTTGCTGTGCAGCGTGCTGGCGGTGTCGCGCAGCTTGCGCAGCGTCGTGTCCACCGCACCTGCCAACGTCGGATCGACCTGGCCGACGGCTTCTTGCAGCACATGACAGCGATCGGCCATCTGCCGGTCGAGATCCGCCAAGGCGGCTTCGATGGCCGGCGGCAGCTGTTGATCGAGAAACTGATTGAGCGCGGATTCGTCCTGCGTGTGCAGGGATTCGAAGGGAAAGGCGTGTCGCTCGAGGAATTTCGCGGCGGCCGAATCGAGGAGGGTCGCGCTGCCGCGTGAACACAAGAGCGGCGGCTCGACGTGAAACTCGCGGTACACGCCGCCGAGCTGCGCCTGGTAGGCGAGCTCGCTCGGCCCCGCCACGTAACAGACGGTGGGGAAGAGCCGATCCTGCACCACGGGACGCAGCAGCACGTTGGGGCTGAACCGCTCGGGATGCGCGAGGGCTTCGTCGCGCATGGCCGCCGCGGGTCGCGCCGTCGATCCGACCACCAGCTCGGTACCGCGCCGCTTGATGGACCGCCGGCCTTCCGCGTCGACGTAGAACAGGGCGACGGCGTCTTCCGCCGGCTCGACCTGGGGCCGATGACCGAGCCGCGTCATCGCCGCGCCGGCCTCGCGCGCTATGCGAGAGGTCCGGGCGGGATCCGCCAGCTCGTGTGCGAACACATCCTTGACGAGCGGCCGCGCGGCCGTGTCGCCGCTCTCGAACACGACGAGGCCGTGCTGGCCGAGCAGATCCTCGATCCACCGCGCGAAGGCGCTGCTCATGCCCATGCCCGGTCGGTAGTGCTGACGGAGCCGAGCCAGCAGCTCCGCCGTGAATTCGGTCGGCGCGAGCGTGGACTGCAGCGACGCGTGCAGCTGGTTGATCCCGTCGTTGAGCACGAGCGACGCGACGGGCTGGATCCCAGCCCCGGGCAAATCCCCCAAGGTCAGCACGTGTGGCGCGAGGTCGGCGTCGAGCACCGTCGCCGTGCGGACTTCCGCCCAATCGTGGTCGTCGGCATCGACCCAGAACACCGGTACCGCCGGCGTGCCGTACTCGGTTCGCACCCGCCGCGCGAGCTGGATGGTGGTGACCGCCTTGAGCAGCGTGTACAGCGGACCGCCGTAGACCCCCGCCTGTTGGCCGGTGATGACCGCGACCGTTGAGGTCTCGGCGAGCGACGCGGCGGCGGTGCGCGCGGCGGCCGGCGCGTTCCGTTCGGCCAGCTGACGATTCAGGACGCCGGCCAGGGCCGCGCGATCGTGCGGTGCGCGCTGGACGCGAGCGATGGTCGACCGCCATGCCGCCGGATCCGCGGGGTTGCCGGCGGCGAAGAGCGACGCCACCGAGGCGAAATCTGCGGCTTGGGCATTGACGAGGGGACGGATCCACGGCAACCGGCGAAGGTCAATCGCCTCGCGGACGGCGCTGGGCGCGGCCGTCGCGTCGGAATGAGCAGACACCGAGCCAATATATAGGAGGCGGGCCTCCGCGTCTCCGCGTGAGCGTGTTACGATCCCTGCTCGTCGCTCAGGAGTTTTGCACTGTCTTTCGACGAGTCCGCCCACCTCAACGCGCCCTCAGCCTTCGGCGCGTATCGCGTGCTGCACCAAATTGGAAGCGGCGTTCTTGGACCTGTTTTCCGCACGTACGAGCCGCAGCACGATCGTCTCGTTGCCGTCAAAGCGTTCAAGCTCGAGTTGGTGCCCGAGGACGTCACACGCCTCGCGGCCATCCTCCGGCGTCTGGTCGACGCCAGCGTCCCGCACCCGGGGATCGTTCCCGTGATCGACGCCGGCCTCGAAGGCGGCACCGCGTTCCTCGCGATGGAGTACGTCGCGGGCGAAACGCTCGATGTCGCGTTCCGGCATCTGGCGCCGGCGCCGCTCTCGCGCGCGCTGCCCATTCTGCAGACGCTGGCGGGCGCAATCGACGCGTCGTGGGCGTCCGACATCGGCCACGGCGCACTGCATCCGCGCGATGTCTTCTTTCGCGCGGGGTCCGATGAGGTGAGCATCACCGGGTTCGGCGTCGTCCCGGCGCTCGAAGCCGTCGGCTTCAGGCCGCCGGCGCGGCGGCCTTACGCGGCGCCCGAACGTGGAATCGGCGAGCCTGCGACCCTTTCCGCCGACGTGTACTCGCTCGGCGCGATTGCGCATGAGCTGCTGACGCGCCGCCGGCCGGCCGGCGCCGGGCCGCAGGATGGCGGGCTCGCAACGGCCGTGTCGGCCGCGTACCGCGATGCGGTCGGCCGGGTGCTCTCGACCGCGCTCGCGGCCCGGCCTGGAGACAGATTCCCCACGGCCTCGGCGTTCGTCAGCGCGCTGGCCGCGATCGGGGACCACGCCACCGCGCCCGTGCCTGCGGTGGGTCCGCTCTTCGCGCAGATCGATCAGATTGAACAGATCGACCTGCCGCCTCAGGCGGCTCCCGTCGATGGCGATCCCTCTGTCGATGTCGAGCTGACGCCCGTGAACGTCGTCGAGAATTGGGAAACCGCGTTTGACAGGACCGAGCCGCTGCCGGTGTTCAAGCCGCAGTTGATAGCAGAGTCGGCCGCCGACGCCGCGATGAGCGCGCTCGCGCCGACACCAGCGCCGGTCGTTGCTGACGTCCCGATGGAACGGCCGCCGGAAATCGCGGCGACGGCGAAAGAGTGGGAGCTTCGCGCTTCTGCCGAGGCCGCACCCCCGCCGCCCGATCCCGCCGCGGTGTCGCGCGATCGCCGGCCGCTGCCACCGGCGCTGTTTTCGAGCATCGCCACAGAGACGCCGCCGGTGGCGCCGTTTCCGTGGGTCGCACTCGTCGCGGTGGCGGTTGCGGGCGTCACGCTCGGCGGCGTCACCGGGTACCAGTTCGGGATTCGCCGGCCGCTCGTGCCGGGCTTCACGTCGCCACCTGCGGCTCCAGCGACGACCGATGCGAAGCCGCCGGCCACGGCACCGGCGCCCGCGACCGACGCCGCGTTACCGCCGGCGTCCGGCGCTGCGTCGCCGGCCACCAAACCGCCGCCGGTGGTGTCCGAGTCGGCCGGGTCTGCGGCGACCGCCGCAACGGGGAGGCTTGCCGTGCGATCGGTCCCGTCGGGGTCGCAGCTCACCGTCAACGGCAAATCACATGGGACCACGCCTCAGACGCTCCGCGATCTGCCACTCGGTACGTTCACGGTGAAGGTCGCGCGGTCTGGCTATGTTTCCAAGACCGAGCAAGTGGTCTTGTCGGCGGCAGCACCGTCAGCGGATGTGACGATCACGCTCGTCACGGGCCGCGCCTCGGGCGCCGGCCCGTCGAGGTCGGGTGCGAGCGCCGCGACGGCAGCCAAGACCGGCTCCGTGCTCGTCGACACACGACCGCAAGGCGCAAAGGTTACAGTCGACGGGAAGGCCTACGGCGTCACGCCGCTCACCGTCGGCGCACTCAGCGTCGGGCGCCACACGGTCCGAATTGAGCTGGACGGTCACCAGCCGATCGTCGCGAGCGTGACGATCACGGCGGGCACGACGCAGAAACTGACGAGATCGCTGGAACGACGCTGAGCAACTAAGCAAGAACCGCGAAGCCCGCGCCGTACAGGCGCGGCGCTGAGCGGGCGAGCGGGGTGGGCCCCGCGAGCAGCGAGTGGGGGTGGGGCCCCACGAGCGGATTAAAAAAGATGGACGCAGTACTCGCACTTGAAAACGGGATGACGTTTCGCGGCAAGGCCGCTGGCGCCGTCGGGCAAGCCGGCGGCGAGGTCGTGTTCAACACGAGCATGACCGGCTACCAGGAGGTCTTGACGGATCCGTCGTACTCCGGGCAGCTCGTCACGATGACGTGCCCGGAGATTGGCAACTACGGCGTCTCGCAGGACGACATCGAGTCGCGCGGGGTGCAGGTGGCCGGCTTCATCATTCGCGACGAGTCGCCGATTGCCAGCAGCTGGCGCGCGGACGGCACGCTCGGCGACTACCTCGCCGACCATCACATCGTCGCGATTTCGGATGTCGACACGCGCGCGCTGACGCGGGTGCTGCGGTCCGTCGGCGTCATGCGCGGCATCATCGCGACGGGGACGCCAAATCCCAAAGATTTGGTCGAGCAGGCTCGTGCATTGCCGAAGATGGAAGGCGCCGACCTCGTGCGCGGCGTCACGTGCGCGGCGGCGTTCGACTGGCCCGGGCCTCATGTGCCCGGCGGCGCCGCCACCGGTCCGTCCGAGCTCCACTCGAGCCAGGCGGATGGCGTCGCGCCATCCGCGGTGGAAGACGCGGCGATGGGTGCCGCCGAGTTTCTCGTGGCGCCTGGACGCCGGGCGGCTCGGTCGCTCCGCGTGGCCGCGTACGACTTCGGGATGAAGTGGAACATCCTGCGCCGCCTCGCCGCGCACGGTTGTGAGGTGCGCGTGTTTCCAGCGACGGCCCCGGCCTCGGAGCTTCAGGCGATGAAGCCGGACGGCGTGTTTCTCAGCAACGGTCCCGGCGATCCGGCGGTGCTGGACTACGCGATCAAGAACACGCGCGCGCTGGTGGACAGCGGGATCCCCACGTTCGGGATTTGTCTCGGCCACCAGATTCTGGGCCTGGCGCTCGGCGCGAAGACGTTCAAGCTCAAGTTCGGGCACCGCGGCGCCAATCATCCGGTGAAGGACCTCCGCACCGGCAAGATCGAGATCACGTCGCAGAATCACGGCTTCGCGGTCGATCCCGCGTCGCTACCGTCCGACGTCGAGGTCACGCACACGAACCTCTACGACGGCACGGTCGAGGGGCTGCGTCACACGACGAAGCCGGCGTTCTGCGTGCAGTATCATCCCGAGGCTTCGCCGGGCCCGCATGATGCGGACTATTTGTTCAGTGAGTTTCTCGATGCGATGGAGAAGAAACGTTGAATCGGCAATCTGAAATCGGCAATCGGGGAATCGCCTATCGACTTATCGGGGAATCGGAGAATCGGTCAATCGAATCGTCAATCGACGGGGCCCGATGTCCCGATTCGATTCTCGATTGGAGATTCCAGATACTCCGATAGACGATTTCCCGATTACCGATTCCAGATTATCGATAATCACAGTGTCCACGAACTGATGCCCAAGCGCACTGATCTAAAAAGAGTCCTCGTCATCGGTTCCGGCCCGATCGTGATCGGGCAGGCGTGCGAGTTCGACTACTCCGGCACCCAGGCCTGCAAGGCGCTGCGCGCCGAGGGGCTCGAGGTCATCCTCGTCAACAGCAACCCGGCGACGATCATGACCGACCCGGAGATCGCGGACCGCACGTACGTCGAGCCGCTGACGCCGGAAGTGCTCGAGCACGTGATCGCGCGTGAGAAGCCCGACGCCATCCTGCCGACCGTCGGCGGCCAGACGGCGCTCAACCTCGCGGTCGAGCTCGATGAGCGCGGCATCCTCGCGAAGTACAACGTCAAGCTCATCGGTGCCTCGATTGCCGCCATCAAGGTCGCGGAGGACCGCCTCAAGTTCAAGGAGGCGATGCGCTCGATTGGCATCGAAGTGCCGCAGAGCGAGCACGCGAAGTCGATCGAGCAGGCGACCGAGGCGGCCGACCGGCTGGGCTTCCCGGTGATCATCCGCCCGTCGTTCACGCTGGGCGGCGTGGGCGGCGGCATCGCGTACAACGTCGACGAGTTCAAGGAGATCGCGCAGCGCGGCCTCGGGCTGAGCCCCGTGCACGAGATTCTGGTCGAAGAATCGGTGATCGGCTGGAAGGAGTTCGAGCTCGAGGTGATGCGTGACTGCGAAGACAACTTCGTCGTCATCTGCTCGATCGAGAACATCGATCCGATGGGCGTACACACCGGCGACTCGATCACCGTCGCGCCGGCGCTGACGCTCACCGACAAGGAATACCAGCGGATGCGCGATGCCGCGCGCCGCATCATCCGCCGCGTCGGCGTCGAAACCGGCGGGTCCAATATTCAGTTCGCGGTGAATCCCGAAGACGGCCGCATGGTCGCCATCGAGATGAACCCGCGCGTGTCGCGGTCGTCGGCGCTCGCGTCGAAAGCCACGGGATTTCCGATCGCCAAGATTGCGGCCAAGCTCGCGCTGGGCTACCGGCTCGACGAGATTCCGAACGACATCACGCGGCTCACGCCGGCCTCCTTCGAGCCGACGATCGACTACGTCGTCGTGAAGGTCCCGCGGTGGGCGTTCGAGAAGTTTCCTCAAGCGGACAACACGCTCACGACGCAGATGAAGTCGGTCGGCGAGGCCATGGCGATCGGCCGCACGTTCAAGGAAGCCTTCCTGAAGGCCTTCCGCTCGCTCGAGCACGGCCGGAGCGGCGTGCTCATCGGCCAGACGATGGGCGCGGCCGGCGAGGTGCCGGAGGACGACGCCGCGTTGCAGCATGCGCTGGGGATTCCGACCGACCGGCGGATGTGGGCGGTCTTCCGCGCGCTCGAGCAAGGCTGGAGCATCGAGGAAGTCCACCGGCTCACGCACATCGACCCGTGGTTCCTCACGCAGTTCCACCAGATCGTCGAGATGGGGCGGTCCGTGGCCGCCGCCGGCGCGGACCATCTCTCGGACGAGATGCTGCGCGACCTCAAGCGGGCGGGTTTCGGCGACGCCGACCTGGCCCTGCTATGCGGCGTGAAGGAGAGCGTGATCCGCGAGCGCCGGCGTACGGCCGGCATCCGCGCGGCCTACAAGCGCATCGACACGTGCGCGGCGGAGTTCGAGTCGTTCACGCCGTACATGTACGGCACGCACGAGCAGGAGTGCGAAGCCGATCCGACGCCCAAGCGGAAGGTCGTCATTCTGGGCAGCGGACCGAACCGCATCGGCCAGGGGATCGAGTTCGACTACTGCTGCTGTCACGCGGCCTTCGCGCTGCGCGAAGAGGGCTACGAGACGATCATGGTCAACTGCAATCCGGAGACGGTCTCCACCGACTACGACTCGGTGGACCGGCTGTACTTCGAGCCGCTGACCTTCGAGGACGTGACCGCGATCATCGAGCGCGAGAAGGAAAACGGCGCGGAGGTCTCGTGCGTCGTGCAGTACGGCGGGCAGACGCCGCTGAAGCTCGCGCTGCGGCTGCAGGACGCCGGCGTGAAGATCATCGGCACGTCGCCGGACTCGATCGACCTCGCCGAGGATCGCAAGCGGTTCGCGAAGCTGCTCGACGATCTCGAAATCCCGCAGGCGCCGAGCGGGACGGCGACCTCCGCCGAGGAGGCCCGCGAGGTCGCGCTCGCGATCGGGTTCCCGGTGCTCGTGCGGCCGTCGTACGTGCTGGGCGGCCGCGCGATGGCGATCGTGTACGACACGGCCGCGCTCGAACGGTACATGCGCCACGCGGTGCAGGCGTCGCCCGAGCATCCGATTCTCGTCGACAAGTTCCTCGAGGACGCGACCGAGATCGACGTCGACGCGTTGGCTGACACGAGCGGCAACGTGATCATCGGCGGCATCATGGAGCACATCGAACAGGCCGGCATCCACTCCGGTGACAGCTCGTGCGTCGTCCCGCCGTTCCAGTTGGCCGAGCGGCACATCGCGACAATTCGCGACTACGCGCGCCGTATCGCGAAGGCGCTGAACGTCATCGGACTGATGAACGCACAATTCGCGCTCAAGGGCGAGACGGTGTACGTGCTCGAGGTCAATCCGCGCGCGTCGCGCACGGTGCCGTATCTCTCGAAGGCGACCGGCACACCGCTCGCCAAGGTCGCCGCGCGTCTGATGATCGGCCGATCGCTCGCCGCCGAGGGGCTGACGTCCGATCTCACGGTGTCCGGATATTTCGTCAAGACGCCGGTGTTTCCGTTCGTGCGCTTCCCGGGCGTCGACACGCTGCTCGGGCCCGAGATGAAGTCGACGGGCGAGGTGATGGGCGGCGCCGAGACGTTCGGATCCGCGTTCGGCAAGGCCCAGATGGCCGCGGGGCAGCACCTCCCGCAGTCGGGCACCGCGTTCATCAGCGTGAACAATCTGGACAAGCAGGCCGTGGTGCCGATCGCGCGTGAGCTCGACCGGCTCGGGTTCAAGATCGTCGCCACGCGCGGCACGGCCGCGTACCTGCGCGCGCATGGCCTCGACGTCGAGATCATCTTCAAGGTCAACGAGGGCCGGCCCCACGTGGGCGACGCCATCCGCAACAAGAAGGTGCAGCTCGTCATCAACACGCCGCTCGGCCGCGACTCGTTCTTCGACGACAAGACCGTGCGCAGTCTCGCGATGCTGCAAGGCGTGCCGGCGATCACGACATTGACCGGTGCCGCGGCGGCCGTTGCGGCCATTTCAGCGATGAGGACTGAAGGGCTTACCGTCAAGTCGCTGCAGGAGTATCACGCACAGATAGTGGCCAAGTGACGCGTCAAGCCAAAAGCCAAAAGCCAGAAGGAAAGCCAAAAGCCAGAAGGCAGAAGCCAAAGGGCGATCTTTCTTGTTTGTGGCTTCTGGCCTTTTTCCTTTTGGCTTCAACCCCCGTCTTTCTCCCTAAGTTTCTTGACCGACGTGGTCAGCATCGCCACGAACTCGGATGCTTCGGCGAGCAATGGTCGAAGCTCGTCGATCATCTTGCCGTCGCCGATCAACAGGCGAAGCCAATGAGCTGACTCGCGCGCCTCGCGCAGCGCGATGACGTGCTTATGTGCCTTGTCCTTGTTGCTGACCGCGACTTCGCCTTCCTCAAGATGCGCGCCGATTGAAGACCCCGCCTTGAACAACTGATAGGCGATGTGCTCGTAGGGTCGTCCGAGCTTCGTGAGGCGTGGGTACAGCGCAAGCAGGGTCCGGGCAAACTCGAAGGTGCGTTGCTTGAGATCCGTCTGATACATACGGACGGACGGTGCAAGCCCATTGCCCATCCTGGGTCCCTCGATTTGCCCATGGTCGGCAACCCCATTGCACTTTTCTCAATCTTCCGCGGCTCCCGAGATCGCAGGAACTTCAACTCGGCTTCTGGCTTCTGGCTTTTCCTTCTGGCTTTTGGCTTTTGGCTTAACAAGTATCATTCCCCCGTGTCCTCCTCCCGTTTTCACACCACCCGCTGGACTCTGGTGCTCGCGGTCCGCGAGGGGGAGTCTGCTGACGCTCAAGCCGCGCTCGCCACACTCTGCGAAACCTACTGGTATCCGGTCTACGCGTTCATTCGCCGGACGGGCCAATCGGGTGAGGAAGCCAAGGACCTGACGCAGGCGTTCTTCACCCGCGTGCTCGAGAAGGACTACTTCGGGCAGGCGCGTCAGGAGCGCGGACGGTTTCGCTCATTCCTCCTGAGCTCCGTGCGGCATTTCCTCTCCAACCAGCGCGATTGGGACACGGCGCAGAAGCGCGGTGGCGGGCAGGTCCATCTCGCGCTGGAGTTCGACGACGGCGAGCGGACCTATCAGATCGAGCCGGTCGATCCCGTCACGCCGGAGAAACTCTACGAGCGGCGATGGGCGCTGGCGTCCATCGAGAGCGCGCTCGCACGGCTGAAGCAGAAGTACGACGAAGGCAAGAAGGGCGAGTTGTTCGCGCGACTGCGACCGTTCCTCACGGGCGACGAGCCGCAGTCCTATGCCGAGCTGGCCATCGCGGTCGGCGTGAGCGAAGGATCGCTGCGCGTGGCCGTGCACCGCATGCGCCAGCAGTTTGCCGCCACGCTGCGCGACATCATCGCGGACACGGTCGATGGGCCGGACGATGTTGAGGAGGAACTTCGGGAGTTGATGAAGGCAGTGGAGAAATAAGTGGTTCCGGGTTCCAAGTTCCGAGTTCCGGGTTCTGGGCCTAGTTCCTCGTTCCGCGTTCTGGTTCCAGGTTCTTGTCGGCCATGTCTCTAGTCGATCGTCTCGTCATTGAAGAACGCTTTGTCCGTGCGTCCGGGCCGGGCGGCCAGAACGTCAACAAGGTGGCCACGGCCGTCGAGCTCCGCGTCGATCTCGCCGCTTCGTCGCTGCCCGACGATGTGAAGGCACGGCTGATGGCGATCGCGGGACACCGGATGACCCTGGACGGCGTGCTGCTGATTGACGCGCGCGAGTATCGAACGCAGAGCCAGAATCGCGAAGCCGCCCGCGCGCGCCTCGCGGCGCTCCTCGATCAGGCGTCGCGACGGCCGAAGAAACGCACGAAGACAAAGCCGTCGAAGGGGGCGCGGGAGCGGCGGATCGAATCGAAGAAGCACCGCAGCGCGGCGAAGGCTGGACGGGGAAGAGTAAGAGACGAGTGAACTTGGAACTCGGAACTACCGAAGCCTCACATTTCCCTTCCACCAGTCCGCCTCTGCCGCCGACTTCGGTCCCATCGTGCCCTTGGCTTGCTCGAGCAGCTTCTGGGCGTCGTGGAGCTGGCCGCGGACCATCACGCGCTGGACTTGGCGCGTGTTCGCGATGTCCACGAGCGGGTTGCCGCGAATCACGACCAGGTCCGCGAGTTTCCCGGCTTCGATCGTGCCGAGCTTATCGCCCAGCCCCATCGCGCGGGCGCCGTTGATGGTGGCGATCTTGAGGGCCGCCGCCGGCGGGATGCCGGCGATGACGAACGCCTTGAGCTCGCGGTGGGTGGCGAAGCCCGAGAAGAACTCGCCCCAGCTCGGGTGATCCGTGCCGAGCGTGATGAGTCGGCCGCCGCCCGCGTCGAAGAAGCGCTTGATCTCCTTCAGCTTCACCTCGTAGATGCGCTTGAACAGCTGGTTGTCGTTGAGTCCCGGTAGACGCGCTTCGACAATCGTCCGCGCGTACGGCGTGAGGACACCCATCTCGTCGTTCGACGAAGTGAACAGCCGTGGGTCCTTGTCCTTGTACCAGTGCGCGTAGGTCGAGACCGTGGCGTCATAGTAGACATTGCGCTTGAGGTAGAGCTGGATGACGGCGTCGACTTCCGGCCGCGTGACGTCGAGCTTCTCGAGCGACGTGTACGCGCCGGCCGTCGCGACGATGGCGTCGCCGCCCATGAAGTGCTCGATGCGATCGATGCCCATGTAGATCGCGTCGCGCGGATTGACCGATCCGCGTGAGCCGGATTCGAGATGGCCGGTGACCGTGAGGCCGTACCGGTGCGCCTGATCGATGAGCGCGAACAGCTGTGGCCCCTGGATGCCCTTGGCCTTGAATCCTTGCGCGCCGCGCGCGGCCCACTCGTCGACGTCCTTCCGAACCTGCTCGGGCGTCACGCCCTGCCAGCGGGCTCCGCGCGCGGACCCGAAGTACGGGCCCGAGCTCATGATGCGCGGACCGATCTGCTCGCCGCGCTCGATGCGGCGGCGCGCGGCCATCATGCCCTCGGGATCGACCTCGCCGGCCGGGAAGGTGGACGTCACGCCGTTGCCCAGGAAGATCAACGGGTTCGTCGTGTACTCGTCGATGCGCCCAGCCTGGCCGCCGCCGAACAGATCGACCGCGTAGTGCGCGTGCAGGTCGAAGAGGCCTGGCAGGACGGTCTCGTCGGCAGGCAATCGGACGACCGTCGCCGTCGAGAGGTCGCGTGACGCGAGATCCGAACCGACCTCGAGAAAGATGCCCTGACGGACGATGATGCCGGTGTTCGGGACGAGCGTGTCTCGGACGGCGTCGAACAGCTGCCCACCGGTGATGACGATGTCGCCGGCCTGAATGGGCGGGATGTTCCGGATGGGCGCGGGCGTTTGCGCGCCGAAGGCGGAGACGAGACCCAGCGCGACCAGGCGGCGCAGCTTCATGCGCCGGAGGATAGCAAAAACCGAAAACCGATACCGGGTGTCGGTTTTCGGTTTTTGCGTACTTCGGGGCTGCGCAGGCGCAGTGGGGTCAGCGCGGTTCTTGCACGCCCGGGGCCCTCGTGGCCCCGGGCGTCGTCATCACCGTCTGCGTGATCGCGGGCGTCGCGACGGGCGTCGCGACGCCCGTCGCGGCCGGCGCCGCGGCCGCCGCGGCGCTCGCGCTCGTGTCGCTGGCCGTGCTCGAGCAACCCGCGCCGTGCCGGCGCGGGTTGCTCTGGGGCGCCTTGCTGGCCGTGTCCGCCGTCTACGGCGCGAACGCGCGCGATCGCGCGCTCGCGCCGCCGGTCGTCGTCTGGTTCGAGGCCGAGGCGCCCCACGGGCGCCTCGACGTCCCTGTCCTCGTCGAGGGCACGCTCGCCGCGGACGCCGGCGTCGCCGCCGCCGGCGTCCGCCTCGTCATCGACGCGACCCGCATCCGCACCCGCGCCGGTTGGGAACCGCTCACCGGCCGCATTCAAGGCAACGTCGCTGGGGAGATGGCCGGTCCGGCTCTCGCGGCCTGGACGCGTGGCCGCCGCGTCGTCGCGCCGGTGCTGCTCAGGCGGCCGCAGGTCTGGCTCAACCCCGGCGCCTCGGACCTCACATGGCAGCGGCTGCGGCAACCCTTCGACCTCGCCGGCTCCGTCAAGAGCGGAGCGCTCGTCGAGGTATCGCCCGGCGCGCCGTGGCAGGAGGCGGCGGCGAGCATTCGTGCATACGTTCGTGCGGCCACCGCCCGCTACCTCCGCCCTCGCGACGAGCAAGCCGCCGCGATCGCGACCGCCATCCTCATCGGCGACCGGGCGGGCCTCAGCGACGCGGTCGAGCGCCGGCTGCAAGCCGCGGGCACGTATCACGTCATCGCAATTTCCGGTGGGAACGTCGCGCTCCTCGCCACGCTGTGCTTCTGGCTGCTGCGCGCGTTGGTGCGCTCGCCTCGGGCCGGCGTGCTCACCTGCATGGCGGCGATCGGTAGCTATGGCGTCATCGTCGGCGGGGAAGCATCGGTCACACGCGCGGTCGTTGCGGCATGTGTTTATCTCGCGGTGGGCCTGGCGGGATTGCGGCCGGCGGCGCTGAACGTGCTGGCGCTCGTCGCCCTCGTCCTTGTTTTAGCCGATCCGCTGATGGTCATCGACGTCGGCGCCTGGCTGTCGTTCGGCGCGACGCTCGGGATTGTCCTGTGGACGGCGCGGCTCACGCAGGCTGCCACGCGATGGCTGCCGTTGCTGAACGATTCGCATGTCTCGCGCGCGCGACGGGCCGGGCGCATGCTGCTGACCAACGCGATTCGGCTGCTCACCGCCACGCTGGCGGCGGAGCTGATGCTGTTGCCGACGGCGGCTGCCGTGTTCGCGCGCGTGAGCGTCGCGGGGCTCGCGTGCAACTTCGTCGCGATTCCAGCGATGGCCGTGGTGCAGGTCGCGAGTCTCTGCGTCGTGGCAGTCGCTGAGTGGCCCGCGATCGCGGTCTGGCCGGCCGCGCTGGTCGATGTGGCCGCGCGCGTGCTCGTTGGATCGGCGCGGCTCGTAGACATCGCGCCCTGGCTGTCCTGGCGCGTACCGCCGCCCTCACTGGCCGTGATTGCGCTCTTCTACGCGACGCTCGCCATCGCGTGGGTGCTGACCGGATCGCTGCGTACCCCGAAGCGGATCGCGGCATGGGCGGGTGTCATCGTCGCCGGTAGCATCGCGCTCTTCGCGCCGGCGCTCGAACGGGCGCAACCGGGTGCCGGCGTGTTGCGCGTGACCACGATGGACGTCGGGCAGGGCGATGCGATTCTGGTCCAAACGCCGGGACGGCATTCCGTGCTCATCGACAGCGGCGGAACGAGCGGCACGTTCGACATCGGCGGGCGCATCGTCGTGCCGGCGATCTGGGCGCTGGGCGTACGGCGTCTCGACTGGCTCGCGTTCACGCATCCCGACCTCGACCACATCGGCGGCGGCCTCGCGGTCGCGGAGGATTTGTCGCCGCGCGAGATCTGGGAGGCCGTGCCGGTGCCGCCGCATCCGGCGCGAGCGGCCATGCTCGCCTTTGCGCGCGACCGCGACATCGTCCGGCGGCAGATGCTGGCGGGACACGCGCTCGAGATTGGCGGCGTGCTCTTCGACGTCCGCCACCCGCTCCCGCCCGAGTGGGAGCGGCAGCGGACGCGCAACGACGATTCTCTGGTGATGCGGCTGCGCTACGGCGACGTGGAGGTGCTGCTCACCGGCGATGCCGGCGGCGAGTTCGAGCGCCGCGAGGCGGCCGCCCTCGACAGCGAAGAGCGCCTGGCGCCGTTACGGATTCTCAAGGTCGGCCATCACGGCAGCCTGTCGTCCACGGCGTTGCCGTTCCTCCGCCGGCTGCGGCCGCAGATCGCGATCGTGAGCGCGGGTCGCGCCAACCTCTTTGGGCATCCGGCTCCGGAGATCATCGCGCGCCTCGAGGACGTGGGCGCGGCGGTCTTTCGCACCGATCTCGACGGCGCGATCGTGCTCGAGACCGACGGGCGCGCCGTGTGGGTGAGGACGATGACCGGACGGACGTGGCTCTTGGAGACAGGGCGTTAATGGGTCAACGCTTCTTGACTTCCTCCCACTTGCGACTCATCTCCTCCAACGTCGCGTCATGAACGGAGCGTCCCTCGCGTTCGAAGCACTCCTCGACCGCGTCGAACCGGCGTGTGAACTTGTCGTTGGCCTGTCGCAGCGCGGACTCGGGTTCGATCTCGAGCTTGCGCGCGAGATTGGCGATTGCGAAGAGGAGATCGCCCAGTTCCTCGGAAGCGCGCGCGGGTGACTCGGCGAGGGCGCCGCGCAGCTCGCGCACTTCCTCGTCGATCTTGTCCACGACGTGGTCGGTGCGCGCCCAGTCGAAGCCGACCCCGGCCACGCGCGTGCCGATTTCATGCGCGCGCAGCAGCGCGGGTAAGGTGCGCGGGACGCCGGTCAGCACGCGCTTCGGTTTGGATTTGGCGGTCCGTCCACGGCCACCGGACTCGGCGGCCTTGATGCGCGCCCACTGTTCCTTCACGGCAGCCGGCGTTCGGATCGCCTTGTGACGGGCATGCCGGCGGCCGAGCGGCCGGCCCGCCGGCGTGAACACGTGCGGATGCCGGCGGATGAGCTTCGCGATGATCGAGTCCACCGCGTCCGCCGCGTCGAATCGCCCGCGCTCGGCCGCGAGCTGCGCGTGAAACACGCACTGCAGCAGCACGTCGCCGAGCTCGCCCGGCAGCGCGGCCCAGTCACGGCCGTCGATCGCCTCCAGCGCTTCGTAGGTCTCCTCGAGCAGGAACGGCCGCAACGAGTGGTGGGTCTGCTTCCGGTCCCACGGACAGCCGTGGCGCGATCGCAAGGTGTCCATGATGCGGACGAGGCGCGCGAAGCTCGCGGCCGCGCGCTTCGCCCGCCGGTTGATGCTCTGTCGGCGCTTTCGCATCGGAAGAGCATATCGATTCCTGATAGGCTTTCTGATTCGTGCGTGTCTTGTTTCTCGGCTCAGGAACGTCCCACGGCGTTCCCATGATCGGATGCGACTGTGCCGTATGCCACTCGACCGATCCGCGCGACGCCCGTTGGCGCCCGTCGGTCTACGTCGAGTGTGACGACGGGACCCGCATTCTGGTGGACACGACGCCGGACTTGCGCGCGCAGGCGCTCCGATTCGGCGTCCGGCTCGTCGACGCGATCCTCTACACGCATTCGCACGCCGACCACCTGATGGGGCTCGACGAAGTGCGGCGGTTCAACGCCATTCGCAAGTCGACGATGCCGATTTTTGCCGACGACCGGACGATTGACGACATCCGCCGCGCGTTCGCGTACATCTTCGATCCGAACACGCCGAAGGCCGGCGGCGTGCCGGACTTGCGCTTGTGGCGCCTCGGCGGCGGCCCATTTGTGATCGGGCGGCAAGACGTCGTGCCCGTTCCGGTCATGCACGGCACGCGGCCGATCCTCGGCTTCCGGCTGGACCGTTTCGCCTATCTCACCGACTGCAACGCGATTCCCGACTCGTCGCTGGCGCTGCTCGGCGGGCTCGATACGCTGGTCCTCGACGCGTTGCGCCCGCTCCCGCATCCGACGCATTTCACGCTCGGCGAGGCGGTCGAGATGGCGCACCGCATCGGCGCCCGTCAGACGTTCTTTACCCACATTGCGCACCAGATGGGCCACGCTGAAACATGTGCGTCTTTGCCGCCGACGATGGCACTGGCGCATGACGGGCTCTCTCTTGATATTCGTTAATGTGTGAATGGGTGAATGGGTGATTGTGTGAGTGGGCATCTCAACGGTCAGCGTGCAATGAGCTCTCGGCTCGCATTCACTCATTCACCCATTCACCCATTCGCCCATTTTCAGGTCCGTGTCTGAGATGCACATCGCTCACTTCCCAGACTCGCCGAGACCGAAGTGGCCGCGTCCGGTGGCCGCGCTCGGCAACTTCGACGGTCTGCACCGCGGTCACATGAAGCTCGTCGAGCGCGTGCGGCTGCAGGCCGCGGAGTGGTCGGGCACGCCGGTCGCCCTCATCTTCGAGCCGCACCCACCGCGAGTGCTGCGGCCGGAAAAGGCGCCCCCACTGCTGATGACGCTCGATCAAAAGCTGGAGGGCTTCGAGCGGGCCGGCATCCAGGGCGTCGCCATCGTGCGGTTCACCAAGGATCTGTCGCGCTGGGAGCCCGACGTGTTCGTCGAGAACGTGCTCGTCGACTGGTTGCACGTGGCCGAGGTCTGGGTCGGTGCCAACTTCCTCTTTGGTCGCGACCGCACGGGCACGTTCACGATGCTGCGGTCGCTGGGCGAGTCGAAGGGATTCCGGACCGAGCGGATCGACCCCGTCCGCTACAAGGACTTCGTCGTGTCGAGCACGCGCGTGCGCCACCTCGTCGGGGAAGGTCGCGTGGACGAGGCCGGCGCGCTCCTCGGGCACCACTACTTCATCGACGGTGTGGTCGTGCACGGCGATGGCCGTGGCCGCGAGCTCGGCGTACCGACCGCGAATCTGAAGCTGGTCAACGAGCTGTTGCCGGCCTACGGCATCTACGCGACCATGGCGATTCTCGATGGCGTGCACCACCGCGCGGTGACGAGCGTCGGCGTGCGGCCGACCATCGGCGACGGACCGGTCACGGTCGAGACGCATCTGCTCGACGGCGCCGGCGATCTCTACGGACGGACCATGCGCCTGGCGTTCGTCCGGTGGATGCGTGAAGAGCGCAAGTTCGACGGCCTCGAGCCGTTGAAGGCGCAAATGGCGGTCGATTGCGCCGAGGCTCGGGCACTGTTCGATCAGATGGCGCTGTGAGAGCCTTCGCGTCTTGTCTTGGTCCGTCTTCGCGTCTTCGCGTGTTGAGATAGAATCCTGCCAGACCGATGCCGTTGCCGTTCAGTTTGTCGGTGCCGCTCGACTCGAATCTTCGTCGCCTCGCGCCGGACATCGCTGCCAAATACGCGGAACTGCTCGGCGGCGGCCCGGCTGATGCCGAAGGGCTCGCGGCGGCGCTCACGGGCGCCCTCGACAGTCTGGCCGCGGTCGCGAAGCCGGAGGCCAACGTCGACCTGAAGTTCCGGCGTGACCCCGACGGCATCCACATCGAGGTGCGCTGCGGCGATCGGTCGTCGGTCGTCAAGCACCTGCTGCCGGCCGCCAAGCGCTAGCCGGCATTCGGCGGACGGTTTCTGATGCGTCTCTTCAACACGCTCTCGCGCCGCGAAGAGGACTTCGCCCCTGCCGACGGCAAGACCGTCCGCATGTACACGTGCGGCCTCACGGTCTACGCGCGCGGTCACATCGGCAACTTTCGGACCTTCGTGAGCCAGGACCTGCTGCGGCGCGTGCTGCGGCACATCGACGGCTACGCCATGTGTCACGTCATGAACTTCACCGACGTCGACGACAAGACCATCCATGCGGCGCGGGACGCGGGCGTGCCCCTGCGGGAGTACACGGATCGATTCATCGCGGCCTTTCGAGAAGACGCGGCCGCGCTCGGCCTCGAGGACGTCGAAGAGCGGCCGCGCGCGACCGACGACGCCAATATGCGCGCGATGGTCGCGATGGTCCAGGCGCTCGACAAGAACGGCCACACCTACTTTTCCGACGGGTCGATCTACTTCAAGATCTCGACACTGCCGGGCTACGGCAAGCTCGCGCACCTCGATCACGAGGGCATTCAGCCCGGCGCCCGCGTAGATTCGGACACGTACAGTAAGCAGGACGCCCGAGACTTCGTGCTGTGGAAGGCGACGAAGCCTGGCGAGCCGACCTGGAACCTCGGCTGCGGGCCCGGCCGGCCCGGCTGGCATCTCGAGTGCTCGGCCATGGCGCTGCGGTTGCTTGGCGAGCCGCCCATCGATCTGCATGGCGGCGGGATCGATCTGATCTTCCCGCACCACGAGAACGAGATCGCCCAGGCGGAAGGGGCGACCGGCAAGCCGTTCTCGCGATTCTGGATGCACACCGAGTTCCTCAACCTCGACAACGAGAAGATGTCGAAGTCGATCGGCAACGTCTTCACGGTGCGCGACATTCTCGGCAAGGGGTATCGCGCGTCGGCGCTGCGCTTCCTCCTGCTGTCGGTCCACTACCGCAAGCAACTGATGTTCAATTGGGATCTGCTCGAGCAGGCTGACGCCGCCGTGACGCGCATCGCCGACTGCCTCGGACGGGCCGGGCGCGTCACCGGCGGGGTGCCGCACGCGGCCATGGCGGAGCGCACGGCGAAGGCGCGTGCGGATTTTCGCGAGATGGTGACGTCGGACCTCAACATTCCCGGCGCGATGGGCGTCGTCTTCGATCTCGTGCGCGACGTGAATTCGGCGATCGACCGCGGCGAGTGCGGTGTCGCGGACGCCGCCCACGTGCGCGAGGCGTTCGACTACTTCGACCTGGTGCTCGGCGTGCTGGCGCTGCGACGCGCTGAAGACGAGCGCCCGCCGGTGCCGGTCGAGGACATCGAGCGGTTGATTGCCGAGCGCAAGGATGCCCGCGCCACCCGACGCTTCGCCCGTGCCGACGAGATCCGCCGCGAGCTGGACGAGAAGGGCATAGTCCTCGAAGATTCCCCCAGCGGCACTCGCTGGAAACGCAAGTAGCCGTCGCGCACGCGCGAAGGGCATGAAGCGCCACGTAGAAAAGCCGATAATTGGATTCGTGGCCAAAGTTCCCGACATCAAGACCCCGCTGCCCGGCCCGAAGGCGAGCGCGATTGTCCGGCGCGACGCGGCCCGCGTGTCGCCGTCGTACACGCGCGACTATCCGTTCGTGATGGCCAGCGGCGACGGGGCGGTCGTCGAGGACGTTGACGGCAACCGGTTCCTCGACTGCGCGGCCGGCATCGCGGTGACCAGCACGGGGCACTCGCACCCCGACGTCGTGCGCGCCATCATCGAGCAGGCGCAGAAGTACCTGCACATGTCGGGCACCGACTTCTACTACGAGCCGCAAGTGCAGCTCGCCGAGGAGATCGGCGCGCTCGTGCCGATCCGCGGCGAAACGCGCTCGTTCTTCGGCAACTCCGGCGCGGAGGCCAACGAAGCGGCGCTGAAGCTGGCGCGGTACTCGACGAAGCGCGTGAACGTCATCGCGTTCCTCGGATCGTTTCACGGCCGCACGATGGGCGCGCTCTCGGCCACGTCGAGCAAGGCCATCCAGCGCAAGGGCTTCGGGCCCATGATGCCGGGCATGTATCACGCGCCGTACGCGAACTGCTACCGGTGCCCCGTCAACCTCAAGCCCGAGACGTGCCAGGCGGAATGTCTCGGCTACGTCGAGGACCAGATCATGGTGCACCTCGTCTCGCCGGACGAGGTCGCCGCCGTGCTCGTCGAGCCGGTGCAAGGCGAGGGCGGCTACGTGGTGCCGCCGGCCAAGTTTCTGGAGCGGCTGCGCGAGCTGACGAAGAAGCACGGCATCCTCCTCATCGCCGACGAAGTGCAGTCCGGCATGGGCCGCACGGGGAAGATGTTTGCGTGCGAGCACTTCGGCATCGACGCCGACATCGTGACGATTGCCAAAGGCGTGGCATCCGGGCTGCCGCTCGGCATCACCACCGCGCGCGCGGATGTGATGACGTGGCCCCCGGGCGCGCACGCGAGCACGTTCGGCGGCAACCCCGTGAGTTGCGTGGCCGCGCTCGAAACCATCAAGGTGCTCAAGAACGGCCTCGTGAAGAACGCCGAGGTCGTGGGCGCGCATCTCAAGGGACGGCTGCAGGCCATGATGGCCAAGCATCCGCTCATCGGGGACGTCCGCGGCCTGGGCTTGATGATTGGGGTCGAGCTGGTCCGTGACCGGACGACCAAAGAGCGGGCGACCACCGAGCGTGACCGCATCGTGCAGGCGATGTTCCAGCGTGGCGTGCTCATCCTCGGCGCCGGCCGCAACGCCATCCGCTTCGCGCCTCCACTCGTGCTTTCCAAAGACCAAGCCGACATGATCGCCGACATCTTCGAGGAAGTCCTCACCACCCTTAAGTGAGCTCGGAGGTCGATTCCTGATTCTCGCGAATCGACAACGGGTCAGTTCAACGGCAGAGATTGCACGCGGAGGCGCGGAGGCGAGGGCGTGACCGGCCGGGAGATCGCGAGGCGCACGCCGATGACACCGTGGTCAACGGCGACCGGTGTCATCGGCGCGCGCCTCGCGATCTCCCTGGCGGCCGTCCGGCCGCCGGACCGAAGGTCCGCCGGTCACGCCCGAACGAGAGACGCGGAGACCGCTCGTCATGCACATCACTCGATCCCCTCCGCGTCTCCGCGTGAGCCAACTCGATCCCCTCCGCGTCTCCGCGTGAGCCAGTCGCGCTTGGCATTGCGCTTGCTCACTCCATGGAGCCGAAATCCATGGACAGCAGGGCAACCCTCGGAAAACTGGGCGAAATCGTCGCGCGCGACGAACTCGAGCGCCGCGGGTACGCAATTCTTGCCACTCGCTACCGCACCCGGTTTGGAGAAATTGACATCGTCGCCGAAGAAGGCGGCGTGATGGTGTTCGTGGAAGTGAAGGCGCGGCGGTCGAACCGGTACGGTTCGGCCGCCGAGTCGATTCCCGGCTGGAAGCGCCGTCGCATCGGCGCGATGGCCCTCGACTACCTCGCCTGGTCGAACCGGCTGAACTCGCCGTGCCGCTTCGACGTGGTCGCGATTGACGGGATCGGCACGCCGGACCGGACCGTCCGCGTGATCGAGGACGCGTTCGTGCTCGACGGACGGTGAGAGTAGGATTTGGGGATTGGAAGATTGGGGGATTGGGAGATTAAGGGGCGCCCGTAATCCCCCAATCTCCCAGTCCGCCAATCCCCAAATGCCATCAGCCCTGCGTACGGCGCTTGTCAGAACTTGAACGACAGCCCTGCGGTGAATCTCCAGAAGTCAAAGTTCGACAGAAACACGTCGAGGTCGTTGTCGTTCGACGGATCGGTCAGGCGCCGGAAGTACCGCAGATCGCCGCGAATGCCGACATTGGGCCGAGCCAGCACCAGGATCCCGCCGCCAACGTCGAGACCAAACTGACTGGCTGACACGTTCGTGAACAGGCCGCTTGCGTTGACGCGCGGCCGGATCAGGCCGATGCCGCCCACGACATACGGCCGAACCGGACCGACGCCCGGGCCAATGACGATGTTGCCCATGAAGGTGGTGACGTTGCTGTCGGCGATGAGGGCGGTGCCCGCCTGTTCGCCGAAAAAGTCCGGCGTGTAACCGAACTCCACCTCGAGACCAGCGATCGTGCCCATGAACGTCAGCGATCCTCCGATGGACAGTTTCTTCACCGGCGCGTCGCCGTTGAACGTCGTGCCGCCGAATGGCGTGAAGATGATGTCGGCGTACGCCGACGCCGGAACGAGAAGACCGATGACCAGTCCGATCACGAGCAGCATGCGCTTCATGTGACACCTTTCTGTGGGACAGGCAGTCCGCCCTGAGTTCGGTGTCGAGTTGTGCAACTGATATGCCACTCGGCGGATGCGGCGAAGATCGCAAGCCGAAAGGAGTTACCAAACCAGATCGGCAATTCGCCACTGTCCGGGGCGGTCGTATTTTCCCCTTCAGGGCAACCGATGGGACTTACCCCTGATACACTTCGCGCCCTTGGCTGCGAAGTCGCCGCTGGTCGTTGCGATCGACACCCAAAACCTCACGGCCCTGAAGCGTGCGATCGCGAAACACCACGGACCGCTTCCCGCCAGGCTCGTCGTCGGCGCCGCGGGCAAGGCCTGGACGCCCGGTCTCGCCGCGTTGCATCGACACGGCGCCGATCTGAACGGCACCTACAAGAACTATCGCGCGCTGCACGCGCTGATGCAGACCAAGCCGCACGAGAGCGAGGCGGCGACCGCCGGCCGCGTGAAAAGCCTCGAGTGGCTGCTGGCGCACGGCGCCGACCCGGAGCAACACGCCGCCTGGCCTGCCGCGCGCGCGCTGGTGATCGCGGCCTTCGTCGGCGAGTTGAAGTACGTCGACGTGCTGAAACGACACGGCGCCCGCAAGGACATCTTCACCGCCGCCGCACTGGGGGACGCGGCGAAGGTGGGGAAGCTGCTCGAGAAGGACCGCACGCTGGCCCAGGCTCGCGACCACGGTCTGCTCACGGCGCTGCAATGTTGCGCCGGATCGCGGCTCGGCAAGTCCAACAGGAAGACCGCGGCAGGGCTGATCGAGATCGCGCGTCTGCTCGTCGACGCCGGCGCCGATCCGAATGCGACGGTCAGGACCTGGGCGCACGATGTCACCGTGTCGTACTTCGCCATTCGGGCCGGCCAGGTCGAGATGCTGACGCTGCTGCTCGATCGCGGCCTCGACGCGACGGCTGCCGTCTCGACCGCGGCTTGGGAGCAGCGCGAGGACATCCTCGACCTGCTGATGGCGAAGGGCGCGATGCTGGACAAGGCCTTCGATCACACGCGGCCGGTGCTCAACGAGCTGATCCGGTGGGGTCAGTTCAAGCAGGCCCGGCTGCTCCTCAGCAAGGGCGCGAGCCCGAACCTCGCCGACGAGCGCGGGTGGACCGCGGTGCATCAGGCCGTCTCTCGCGGCAACCTCAAGATGCTGCAGGACTTGATGGCGGCGCGCGGCGCCGGGTCGATCAAGGACAAGTCCGGCTGGACCCCGCGCGACATGGCCCGGCGGTCCCTCCGGACCGACCTGTTGAAGGTGCTGGAGGGCTGATGGAGGCTCTAGCTAATGAGATCGATCTCATCGCGGTGATACCATCAGTCGTCGCTGATGGCTTCTCTCGCGTCAACCACCCGGCCCATTCCGCTCTGTGAGCTGCAGGTCGGTCAGCCGGCCCGGCTCCACGCGGTGGATCTCGATGATGGCGCGGCGGGACTGCTGGACGCCCTCGGCCTCACGAGCGACAGCGAGTTGCGCCTGTGCAAGCGCGGCGAGCCGTGCATCGTGCAGGTAGGCGGCACGCGGCTCGGCGTCTCGGCGTCGGTGGCGTGTCACATTCTCGTCTGGCCGCTGAACGGATCCTCGATCTAAATGGCTTCGGAAGTCCGCGTCGCACCGACCGCCGAGACCGCGGCGTGGGCCACGTCGCGCATCGCACTCGTCGGCAATCCCAACACCGGTAAGACGACGGTCTTCAACCGGCTGTGCGGCGCGCGGGCGAAGACGTCGAACTTTCCCGGCACAACAACCTCTACCCGGATTGGCCGCGGCCGCCTCCACAAGCACCGCGAAGTCGAGGTCTTCGATTTGCCGGGCCTCTACCAGTTGACGCTGGATCTTCCCGAAGTTCGGCTCGTTCGCGGCTTGCTCGATGGTGACAAGGGCACGCCGCCCGACGCGATCCTCGTCATCGTCGACGCCGGCAACCTCGCGCGCAATCTCGTGCTCGTTGGCGAGCTGCTCGCGCGCGAGCCGCGGCCGGTCGTGTGCTTGAACATGATCGATCTCGCGGCGCGCCGCGGCGTCACGATCGATGCCGACGCGCTGGCGCGCCGGCTGGGGGTGCCCGTCGTGCCGATCGTCGCGCCGAAGGGCGAGGGGTTCGACACGCTCCGCGCGGAGCTGGCTGCCGCCGTGGGCGGGAGCGTCCGGCGCGCCCGGCCGGCCGGCTCGCCAGATCGCAACACGCCCGCCGGCGATCTGCGCGCGTGGGCGCGATCGATCGCGGCCGACGTCACGAAGGTCAAGGCCACGGCGGGCCCCGGCATGGACGCCGTCACTGACTGGTGGGATCGCGTCCTCACGCATCCCGTCCTGGGCCTGGCGATCTTCCTCACCGTGATGGGCGGACTGTTCTACGGGCTCTTCGCGCTGGCGCAGGTTCCGATGGATCTCATCGAGGCCACGTTTGCGTGGGTCGGCGGCTTCGTGCGGGAGGTGATGCCGGCCGGCGCCGTGCGCGATCTGGTCACGGATGGCGTCCTCGGCGGTATTGCGGGCACGGTCGTGTTCCTGCCGCAGATCTGTTTCCTGTTCTTCCTGATCAGTCTGCTCGAAGACACCGGGTACCTCGCGCGTGCGGCGTTCGTGATGGATCGCTTTCTGCGGCCGTTCGGATTGCCCGGTCACGCGTTCGTGCCGCTGCTCACGTCGCACGCGTGCGCGCTGCCGGGCATCATGAGCGCGCGCCTCATTCCCGATCGCCGCGATCGGCTCGCCACGATTCTCGTCGCCCCGTTCATGAGCTGTTCGGCGCGCCTGCCGGTGTTCGTGCTGCTCACGAGCCTGCTGTTCGCGAATCAGCCCGCGCGCGCGGCGCTGGCGTTTGCCGGGTGCTACGTGTTGGGCGCCGGTGCTGCCTTCCTCACCGCGGCGTTGTTCGGCCGCACGATCCTGCGCGGCAAAGCGAAGCCGATCATCCTCGAGCTGCCGCCGTATCAGGTCCCGTCGCTGTCGAACGCGCTCTACACGGTGCGGGATCAAGGACTGTCGTTCCTCAAGACGGCCGGCACCGTCATCATGGCCATCTGCGTCGTCATGTGGTGGCTGAGCGCCTATCCGCGCGCGACGCCGTCGGCGGAGGTGCAGGCACTCCAGGCGCAAGCCTCGGCGCCGGGCATCACGGCGGAACGCGCGGCCGAGCTGACCCAGGAGGCCGCGGTGCTCGAGGGCCGCCAGCAGCAATCGCACAGCTTCGCGGGACGGATCGGCCGGACGGTTCAACCGATCTTCGACCCGCTGGGCTACGACTGGCAGCTCACGGTCGGGGTCGTCACGAGCTTCATCGCGCGCGAAGTCTTCGTCTCCACGATGGCGGTGCTCGCCGGTGGGAGCGATGACGATGAGGGCGTGCTGGACAAGATTCGGGTGATGAAGCGCGACGACGGGTCGCCGGTGTTCACGCGGGCCACGGCGGCGAGCGCGCTCGTCTTCTTCGTGCTCGCCATGCAGTGTCTGCCGACGCTGGCGGTCACGCGGCGCGAATCGGGGCGGCTGCGGTACGCGCTGCTGCAGTTCGGCTACATGTCGGTCGTCGCGTACATCGCTGGGCTCATCGTGTACCAGGCGCTTCGCGCGAGCGGGATATCCTAAGATGGAGGCCGGGTCTTTAGACCCGGCGCACACATGCAAGATGTCCTCGTCGGCGTCATCGCGCTCTCGGCCGTGGCCGTGATCATCTGGCGCGTCGTCCGCGCAAATCGCGCGACGTCGGCCGAGACGCCGTCGTGTCCGTCGTGCCCGGGCTACAAGGAGTCCGTGCACGGCAAGGCGGGCGTGTCGAAATAGAGGCCGGGTCCGTCGAAATGGAGGCCGGGTCTTTAGACCCGGCGTACCCGCGTCGGTTGATGCGTTCGCGTCGGTTCTTGTAGACTCATGAGTCTGACAGGGCGGGAATAACTCAGTGGTAGAGTGCGACCTTGCCAAGGTCGAAGTCGCGGGTTCGAATCCCGTTTCCCGCTCCAACTTTATTCCGGGGGCTTCGCCCCCGGACCCCCTACACGCTCTCTCGCCGCGCGCTTCGTCGCGCGGCTCCGTTCGCGTGGCGCGCTCGCTCGGCCGCTCGCGCGCTTTTGCTCCCTGAGCCCGCTCACCGGTGCAGCGGAAACGCCGCGACGAATGTCGCGAAGAACAGGAAGCCGCGGCCGCCACTGAAACCGACCTCGCCGCCGAAGCGGCCACCGTTCGAGAACACTTGATCCCAGCCGTGGCCGAACGTGAAGGCGAGGTCGTTGTACCTGTTCCCTTGCCGCTCCGGCGGCCATTCGATTGGCGTATACCTCAGCCCGTACATCCAGTAGCGGGACGTCCCGTCGGACGCGCGCGCCGCGCGGAGGCGTCGGACGTTCAGCGCGAAAAAGCTGTTGATCGATCCGTGCGGAGAGGGGAGCCGGCCGCCAAAGACGGCGGACGACTCGAGATCCAGCCCCGTCCGCGCTCCGAGCGGAACGCCCACGCGCAATCCGGGCGCGAACCAGGGACCGCTGCCTTCGAGCGCGCCGTTGGTCGCGATGGCGAGGGTGGCACGTTCGCGGGGCGCTTGAGCCCGCGGCGCGACGTTCTGAGCGTGTGTCGGTGCGGCGTCAACCAACATGACTACCAGGACCAGGACGGCGATGCGCTTGGACATGAGGCGAGCGTAGGGGGATGCCCGTTCCGAAGTCGTGAGGATGTTCTGAAGAATCCGTGATCGCGCGGCGTTGGGCGCGCACAGCACGGTCAGGTATGATCGACCGGTTCGCGATTCGGCCGGATGCTCGTCCGGCCACGTGGTACGAGGGCGCCGTAGCCAAGCGGTAAGGCAGAGGTCTGCAAAA
>Ga0137427_10000092_pt1 | contig 47238 bp, 42 predicted proteins | sample EasRivERMZT700_2_FD_102309 | JGI IMG/M metagenome (GOLD analysis project Ga0137427, IMG submission 102309) | Soil microbial communities from meander-bound floodplain in the East River, Colorado, USA - East River MetaG ERMZT700_2 | ecosystem: Environmental > Terrestrial > Soil > Floodplain ...
CGTAATCTCCAAGTCCCCAAGTCTCCAAATCCCAAATGTCATCGTCCTTATCCACCATCCCGACTCCGCGCGCGTTTGTCGACCTCCCCCGCCTGAAGAACAACATCGCGGCGATGCAGTCGCTGGCCTCGACCGCCGGCGTGAGGCTGCGTCCGCACGCGAAGACACACAAGAGCCCCGTCATCGCGCGATGGCAGGTCGAGGCGGGCGCCTGCGGCATTTGCTGCGCGAAGCTCGGCGAGGCCGAAGTGTTCGCCGACGCCGGCATCGCCGATATCCGGCTGCCCTACCCCGTCCACCCGTCGAACGCCGCGCGCGTCGTGGCCCTGCAGGACAAGACGCGGCTCTCCATCATCGTCGACGACCTCGGGGTGGCAGCCGCGTGGTCGGACGCCATGCAGGCGGCGGGACGACGGCTCGATGTGCTCGTCAAGGTTGATGTCGGATTCCATCGTTGCGGCATCGATCCGGATTCGCCCGGGGCCGTGGACATGATTCGCCGCGTTGGCGATCTGCCGGGCATCCGGCTGCAGGGTCTGCTGAGTCATGCCGGGCAGGGGTACACGGCTGCGACGGCCGCCGAGCTCGAGACCGTTGCCGCGCGCGAGATTCAGATCCTCACGACGCTCGCCGCGCGCGCGAAGGACCGAGGCGTCGATGTGCGCGAGGTCTCCGTCGGCGCGACGCCCACCGCGCGCTTCATCACGCGACAGAAGGGCGCCACCGAAATGCGCCCCGGCAACTATGTGTTCTTCGACCGCACGCAGGTCGGCCTGGGTGCCGCCGCCGTTGAGCAAACGGCGCTGCACATCGTCTCGACCGTCGTCAGCCGGCCGGCGCCGACGCGCGTGATCTTCGATGCCGGCGCCAAGACGCTGGCCGCCGACGGGTGCCGCGGGTTCACTTCATCGCCGGGCCACGGCATCGTCTTTCCGTCGCTGGACGCGGACCGGCCCGATCCGTCCATCGTGCTCGAACGGCTCTCCGAAGAACACGCCACCGCGCGCGTGCCGGCCGACTGCCCGCTTCGCGTGGGTGACCGCGTGCGCATCGTGCCGAACCACTCGTGCGTCGTCACAAATCTCATGGACGAGCTGCCGCTCGTTGACGGCGATCGCATCGTGGACCGGCTTCCAGTCGCGGCCCGGGGACGGATCTGGTAGATAATCGGCAAGCTGGGAATCGGGAAATCGGTAACCCGATTCTCCGGTCCGCCGATTCGATTCCGCGATTACCAGGTTCCTCGATGTGCCGATAAGCGATTCTCGATTTCCCGATTGGAGATTGTCGATTCAATGGCCCCCAAAACCCTTCCCGGTGAAGCGCTCGGCATGGTCGAAACCCGCGGCCTCGTCGGCATGATCGAAGCGACGGACGCAATGGTGAAAACCGCCAATGTGGTGTTCGTCGGCTACCAGAAAGTCGATGCCGGCCTCGTCACCGCGATCGTGCGGGGCGACGTGGCATCAGTGAAGGCCGCCACCGACGCCGGCGCCGCCGCCGCGCGCAAGGTCGGCGAGCTCGTCGGCGTGCACGTCATCCCGAGACCGGTCGACGGCCTCGGCGATGTGTTTCCGATTGACTGACGAGCGACCTTTCTCTTTCCTTCCGTCTTCTTTTTTCCAGTTGCGCGGGGCCCCACCCCCGCGCTCATTGTCACGCGAGGCACCCTCGCTACGCTCGGGGCCTCGCGGTGTCCGGTTCGTGATCAGCGCGTGTACAACAACGCGTTGAAAATAATCTTGAACGTCCCGAACGGCTGTCCCCGCCACTGCGGGCGAAACCCGAGCAACACGACGTGGCCGTTGCCGTGCTTCACGTCGAGCGCGGCCGCCTTGCCGTGCAGATGCTTCTCACCCAGCAGATATCCAGATAGCAGCGGCGATCCGGTCTCCTGGTACCGCGCGAGCACGGTTCCCTCAAAACCTGGCAACGTCTCGAACACGGGGCTGTCCGAGTAGAAGATTGCCGCCTTGGCCGGCATGCCGGCCATCACCCGATGTGACGGATCGGTCGTCACCTGCAGGATCGATCCGCCGCCGCCGGCGGAGAACTCCGAGGGTCGAAGGCCTGTCGTCGCGTTTCGCACGGGCAGCTTCAGCGTATCGATCGCCGACGTGCTGGCTCGGCCGAAGCACACGAGCGTGCCGCCGCCCGCGACGAACTCTTCAATCGCGCGGGCGCGAAGATCGCCGGCGTCCGCGCCGGCCGGAGGGGCTGGCGCGCCCAAGCCTCGCCCGCCCCCGCGACCGCCGGTGACCTGACTCTCGTTCGCCACCAGCAGCACGTCGATCCGGCCTCGCAAGTTGCCGGCCTGAATCTCGTCGGGCGTGATGCGCTGATACGCGAACCCGTACATGTCGAGCACCCAGCGCGTCCACCCCTCGTCCATGCTGGTCGGCGCGTTGAGCACGCCGATACGCGGCTTCTTGACGGGTTCGGCGGCGGAACTGATGCGTTCGGCGGACAATGCGAACGTCCGGACGAGTTCGTCCTGATCCTTCTCCGACAACCCCGTGATGACGTACCGGCCACCGCGGTCCGTCGCCGTGAAGTGCACGTCGAGTCCGGCCTTCCACACGCGGTTCAGCGCCTTGAAGGTGTTGTTCTGCGCCGGGCTCAGCGCCAGCGACGAGCCCGAGCCGGTGATCTTGCCCGCCAGCGGCACGATGCCCGCTGCCGCTGGACTCGAATCGAATCCGAGCGCCGGCACGCTGTCGAACGTCGCGACATCGTCGGACGTCGCCATGTTGTACGGCGCCGGCTTGGCTTTGACGTCGACCAGCGGGCCCACGAGCTCGAGTCGGCTCCGGACGTCGTCCGGGAGCGGCGTGGCGATCGCCGTGACCGTCACACCCATTTGCAACGGCAGCGTCCAGCCCGCCGCATCGTACGGCGGGTCGGCCACGCCGTCACTGCCGCGCACGTCCGGGTATTTCTGCACGTCGAGCACTTCGCGCGCGAGCGCGATGAATTCCTGATCGGTGGGGATCACCCACGTGCCCGCGGGATACGTCGTGCCGTCGAGAGCCGCCGGCGTTTTGAGCTTCGAGACCCGCACGCCACTGAACGCGAGCCGGCGCAGCAACTCAACCGGCGCAACGGGATCGGACTGGTCCTGTGGAATGACGTACGCGTAGGGTGCTTGCTTCCGCCCGAGCGCAATCTGATCGCGTCCCGACTGATACCGGCCGTACAGCAACGACTCTCGATACTTCGCCGCATACTCGAGCACCGACCGCGCGGCCGTCTCGTCGTACTCGACCGCCTTGCGCAGATTCCACTCCCCGCCCGGAAATGGATCGACGTAGAGCGCTTTCGGCGTCCGCTGCGTCTCGAGGGTATTGACCACGCTCGGAATGGCCGAAGCCCCCGCCGTTTCGGTCCAGAACGACGGGACGTTCTTGAACATGCCCGCGTAGTCGATGTAGCCCGGGTACCACGCGTCGTACGTGCTCAGCATGTGCACGGCGCCCGGTTGACGACGCTCGGCGAGGCCCTGGGCGATGGCCATGCCGATCATGTTCACCTGCGCGGACGGAATCGGCGGGGCGTGCGTCGCAATCGGCTCGGCAAACGGCGGCAGCCAGATGCGGTACGGATTCGGCGGTGCCTGGTGCAGCACGTAGATGATGTTCGGCTCCCACGTCCGCCACGCGTGCTCCATGACGCGCGACTCGATCATGTTGAGCATGTACGCGTCGCGGTTGTTGTCGTGGCCGACGTACTCCTGGTAGAGCGCGGGCAACGGAGGCTGCTGCGCGCGCGGGTTCGCCGGATCGAGATGCGACATGAACCAGTCGGTGACCAGCTGCATGCCGTCGGGATTGATCGTCGGCCACAGCATGAAGATGACGTTGTCGAAGATCGCCTCCGACGTCGCGTCCTTGCGCGTGAGCAGGTTGTAGAGGAGCAACGGCATGCTCTGGGGACCGGCGATTTCGTTGGCGTGCAGGCCCCCATCGATGTGCACGAACGCCCGGCCGTCACGCGCGAGCTTGCGCGCGTCCTCATCGGTCAGTCCGGCTGGGTGCGCCAGCCGCCGCGCGATCTCGCCGTAGCGGTCGACCTTCGCGAGGTTGTCCTTCGACGAAATCAGCGCGAAATGGAACGGCCGGCCCTGCGATGTGCGGCCGGCCTGCAGCACCGTGACCCGGTCGCTGGCCGCGTCGACCTTCTGCAGGTAACTCACCACCTGGTCGTACGTCGCGAGCTTGTAGTCCGTGCCGGGCTCGAAGCCCAGCACCGAGGCCGGCGTCGGAATCGATCCGGACTGCGCGACGAGGACGCCGGGAACAACCGTGAGGAGAACGACCGACCACCGGACGAGTGTGCGCATGCGGACCTCACGCGCGGGCGGAGCGATCACTGCGCGTCAGTCCGGGATCATGGCCCGGCCGCTGGACGAGCGCAAGCGGCCGGACCCAAGGCGTCGCAGGTCTTCACGTCGTGCCGGGTGGATCACTCGCCGTGCGCGACGGCGCGCCGATGGCGTACCAGTCGATGCGGCGGGTGACGATCATGATCATGGCCAGAATCAGGAACAAGCCAACCGATCCGATGAGCAGCGCGTAGTCCTCGTTGGTCAGCAGGACGTAGAGGTAGCCGTACAGCACCGCGACGCCCAGGCTCACGATGCCGGCACGCTGCCCTCGCTTGAAGACCACCATGCTGTAGCCCCCGACCATGGCGATGATGGCCAGCGCCGCGATCGCATAGGCGGCGATGAATCCGATGTGCTCCGACAAGGAGAGCTCGAGCAGATAGAACAGGCACAGCGCCGCGCCAAGCAGCAGGTACTGCACGGGATGCACGCGCACGCCGGCAAGAACCTCGACCAGCCAGACCGACGTGAACGTCAGCAGAATGAACAGGCCGGCGTACTTCACGCTGCGGTACGCCATGCGATACGGATCGATGGGATCCTGGAGCTCGACGCCAAACTTCGATTTCTGAATCGCCTCTGACGGCCCACCGCCCTGAGACAGCCAGACCTGTGGGTAGCCGCGGCCGAGAAACGGCACGGACCACCTCGCCTGAAACCCGCTGGCGGAAATCGCCCGATCGGCCGGCAGCCAGGCGCCCTGGAAATTCGGGTGCTGAAAGTTCGACGTGAGCTCGACGGAGGTGTCCGCCGCCGAAGGAACGAAGTACGCCGAGAGACTGCCCTTGAGCGACAGCGGCACGGAGAACGTGTACGACGTGCCCGTCTCGGTCACCTGCACCGGCGCATTGATGCCGGGTCCGCCGTCCGTGAAGCCGCCGGCCCCAGGCAGAAACGACGACGGCCGGCCGTTCCAGACGACGGCGACCTGATCCTGAATGGCGCGCACTTCCGAGATGCCGATCGACAGGTGCGCCTGATCCCACCGGACGTCGGCGTCGGCAATCCCGAGATCCGCCGGCTTTGGCGGCCTGAACTCGCCCTCCAGCGTGAGCTTCATCCGGTAGACGGGCACGACGAAGATGCCGCGTGACAGCGTCTCGCTGTCGAGGCTGCCCTTCACCCGCAGCGTGGCCGGCAGGAAGATCGCATGCCGCGTCTCCGTGCGCTCGATCGGCTTCGGCATGGCGGGCTCGGTCCATCGCCGGATGACCGGCACGACCAGGGCGGGGCCGATGATGGTCTGGCTGGCGCCCCACTTGGCGCCGACGTCCGCGGCCGCCGCGTCGCGGCGTGTCTCCCGTTCGCCGATGAGCCCGCCGATGATCAGGATGGGCACGAGAAAGAGAACCGTGAGGAATCCAATCGACAGCAAGCGCAGGGTCGGCGATCGCTGCAGCGCTGCGGAGGCGTCCGTCACCGCGTCAGACATGAGGGTTCAGCTCCTCAATAGATACTACTCTACAATGCAAAGCTTGACAAGGCATGGGCCCGGGGCAAGACGACTCCGGGGATCACTATTTCGGCTGGCGCTTCTTGCGCTTGGTCTTCGCGCGGCCGTTCACCGGGAGCAGCGACAGGCCGTCGCCGGTGATGAGTGGCTGCGTGGGATCGACGAGCAGATCGAAGATGTGGCCGAGCCGTGTGCGAAGGAAGAGCCCGCGATTGTCGGTCAGCAGTCGCATCTCCCCCGCATCGTCCAGCGTCTCGGACAGCCGGCGACGAAAGTACGCGCGGAGCGTGTCCATCATCAGCTTGAGCGCCGCCGGCGTGAAGCCGCGCCTGCGCAAGTCGGCAAGCGCCAGCAGCTCGATCACATCCACCGGCGAGTAGCGGCGTTCCGTGAAGCCGCCGGCCATGGTTCGGCGCGGCGCGATCGCCGACGGAAAGATGCGAGCGGCATCCCAGGTTTGCAGTTGTCGCGCGCTGAGGCCGGTGAGGGCCGTCACCTCGCGGGCGCTGTAGCTGGTTTTGAGGCGCATGCAACCGGGGCGAACGCGGGGTCAGGCTTTCACGAGTCGCGCCGCAATCGCGTGCGCTTCGCGCACGCCGGCGAAGTCCTTCTCGGTCACGCCGCCCTCGCTGTGCGTACTCCAGCTGATGGTGACGTGTTTGTAGCTCACGTGCAGGTCGGGATGGTGATCGGCGGCCTCGGCGTCGAACGCAATCCGCGTGACGAAGGCGATGGCGTCGGGGAAGGACGCGAACGTCAGCTTCCGGGTCAATGCTTGTCCGTCATAGGTCCAGCCGGGCAAATCGCGGAGGCGCGCGTCGATTTGTTCGCGAGACAACGTCATGATCGAGGCGCCAGTTTACACCCGGCCGCGCGGACCCACCCTTCGAATGCGATTCCCGTCCGGCCCGATGGTCAGGACGTGAACCGCGCAGGATTGGTGATGGCCAGAACGGGATCGCTGACGCCGTCCAACACGCGGCGGCTCACGACGTCGGCGGTCAACGGCGCAAGCAAGACGCCGTTGCGATAGTGCCCCGTCGCCACCAGAATGCGCGGGTCGATCGGCAACGGACCCATGGCCGGCAATCCATCCGGCGTGGCCGGGCGCAAACCGACGCGGACTTCCTCGATCGACGCCTGCCACGACACCGGCAGGAGCTCCGCCACCGCGGCCGTGAGATCGTGAACGCCCGCCACGGTCGAGCGCTCGTCGAAGCCGACGTCCTCGACCGTCGCGCCGACGAGCACGGACCCCTCGTGCCACGGCACGACGTAGCACCGCGGTCCCCAGACAACGCGCGCGGGGAGCGGTGAGGATGGCCAGTGCAGATGCAGCAACTGGCCGCGGATCGGTCGCACGGGTATTGCCGATGCGCCCTTCACCCTGATGCGCGATGTCCAGCTGCCGGCCGCGATGACCACGGCGTCGGCCGTGTAGCGGAGGTTTCCCGCGCGTACCAGCACGTGATCCCTCTCGGCTGCAACGTCGACCGCTTCAACTTCAACCGATGTTTCGATGCCGGCGCCTGCGAGCCGCGCGCTCACGGTGAGCGCGGTCAGAAGCGACATCACGCCCACGACGCCGTGCTCGGGCACGAGCAACCCGGCAGACGCGGATGACGTGGCGGCTGGCTCCAGCTCGCGAACGCCAGCAAGGTCGAGCCACTCGTGGCGGATGCCCTCGACGCTCAGCCAGTGGCTCGCCCCCTTCAACCTCGCGGTGTCTTCGTCGGCGATGGCGATCTCCAGCGTGCCGCGACGCGCGTACTCGATCGTGCGTCCGCTTCGTGCCGCGGCTCCCGCCACGAATGAATCGTACAGTCCAAGACTGCGCGCGGCGAGCGGCAGGAGCGGCGAGTCGTGATGCGCTTCGGTGTACGGCGCGAGGATGCCGGCGGAGGCGTGAGACGCGCCGCGTCCGGGCGATCGCATGTCGAGCACCGTGACGCGGGCGCCGCGCTGCGCGAGCGCGTCGGCGATCGAGATGCCGATGATCCCGGCGCCAATGATGACAACGAACACGGATCCGTACGATAGCTCGAACGGGCGTTCTCGGTCAGGCACTGGACGCTAGGCACCAGGCACTGGCGAGTGCCCAGTGCCCAACGCCTAGGGCCCGCCCAAGGACGCCGCTTGCAGTAGACTCCAGCCGGGCGCTGTGGCAGAACGGTGACGCGCCCTGTCCCCTGGGGCGTCCAGATCTTCCAGCGGCGGCGCAGACCCCCGGCGGATCGGCCGGTACGTCCCTTGCTCTACGGAGGGCCAGACTGCCATGTCGAGCAAAGCCCTGGTTCTCGCCGCTGTCGCCGCCGGCTGCATCGCTGCCGCGGGCGTCGGCGGATTCCTGGCGGTCCGAATGACAGCCGGTGACCGCGCCGAAGGCGCGGCGCTCACGGCGCGGCCGGAAGGGACCGCGCCCGTCGCGTTGCGGACCAGCGATATCAGGCCGGCGGCCACCTCCCGCGAAACCAGCGTCAGTCGTTCGCCTGCGGGCACGGGAGCCGTGCGCCAGGAACGACGGACTCCGCTCGCGCCGCCGCCGGCCACGGAAACGATCGCCACCCAAGCGCCGCAAACTGCAACCACTGCAATCGATCCACCGGTGACGACTCCGGCGGCAACACCGCCACCGGTCATCGAAGCCACCCCGGTTCCCGAGCCCGCGAAACCTCGCTTCGAAGAGCTGACGCTGAAAGAGGACTCGGTGATCGGCATTCGACTGGAATCCGCCCTCTCGAGTGAAACGGCCAAGATCGAAGACAAGGTCACGGCGCGCGTGTCGCGCGACGTCACCGTCAACGATCGCGCGGCGATTCCGGCGGGCGCGCTCCTTGAGGGCATGGTCACGACGGTCGAGCGCGGCGGCAAGTTCAAGAAGGCCGCGCGGCTGGGCATCCGGTTCACGTCACTGGTGCTCGCGGACAACTCGCGCGTGGCGATTCAGACTGAAACCGTGATGCGCGAGGGCAGTTCGCCGGGCAATGAAGCGGCGTCGAAGGTCGGGGCAAGCGCTGTCCTTGGCGCCGTGATCGGCGGCCTCATCGGCGGCAAGAAGGGCGCGGCCGTGGGCGCGAGCGCCGGCGCGGCAGGTGGCGGCGCGGCCGTGGCCGCCGGCGGACGCAACGATGCGGCCTTTCCCGCGGGCGCCGCGCTGACCGTGAAGCTCACGGCTCCGGTGACGCTGCTCATCGAGCGCGACGAGCGATAGCACCTCACTCCGTCGCCAGCGACTCCCGCCACAATTCCGTCCACGTCACACCGTCGTCCTCCGACTGCAGCGCGACCGCGCCGTGCAGTGGAAACTCCGGGCAGCCCGGCAACGCGGATTCGAGCCACGCCGTGAGGTGTGGAATGTGTCCCGCCACGAGCACGTCACGCGTCTCGACGCGCATCCGATCGCGCAGTATCTCTGGAGGATCGTCCGGGTGGACTCCCCGGATCATCTTGAACTCGGCGAACGGGTTGCACGCCATCAGGAAGGCCTCGGCCGTCTGGCGCGCGCGCAGCTTCCCGCTGTGCCAGATGACCGCCGGGACGAAGCCGCGCGCCTTGACCCGGTCCGCGAGTCCGGCGGCATGGCTCAGGCCCTGGGTGGACAGCGGCCGCTGCGGATCGACCTCCGGGCCGAGCGCGTGAGCGTGGTGCACGAGGCAGAGGCGCATCGCATGATTCTGCCGCTGATCCGGCCGGGATAGAATCCGCCCGCATGGCCACGCCCGCGCGCCCCGGCAGCCGCCTCGCCATCTGGTCCTGGGCCCTGATTGACGCGGGAAACTCCGCGTTCACGCTCGGCATCATGACCGCGTTCTTCCCCATCCTGTTCAAGGACGTCTACGCGAAGGGACTCAGCCCGGCCGAAGGCACGGCGCTATTGGGGATGTTCAACTCGATTTCGAGTGCGGTCATCGCGGTCGCCGCGCCCATCCTCGGGTCGATTGCCGACCAGGCGAACGGCAAGCGCGCGTTCCTGATGGGGTTCACGCTGCTCGGTGTCGCGGCGTGCGCCGGCCTGACGATGGCCGCGGAGGGACAGTACTGGTACGCGGGCATCGTGTTCGCGATTGGAGCGCTGGCGTTCTCCGGCAACAACATGTTCTACGACGCGCTCATCACGGACGTGACGACACCCGATCGCTACGACGCGGTCTCGTCGTTTGGGTACGGGCTGGGCTACATCTCGAGCGTGCTGCTGTTTCTGGTCAATGCGGACATGGTCTCGAACCCGGCGCGCTACGGCCTGAGCGACGCGTCGGCGGCGCTGACCGTCGTCTTCCTTCTCACCGGCGCGTGGTGGCTGCTCTTCACGCTGCCGGCGATGTTCTTCGTGAAGGAGCGGCCGTCGGTACCGCGCATTGGCGGCACGGGCAGCGTGCTCACGCGCGGCTTCCGGCAGTTTGGCGCCACGCTTCGCGAGCTGAAGTCGCAGAAGAACATCCTGATCTTTCTCGGCGGCTACATGCTCTACATCGACGGCGTGAACACCGTCATCAAGATGGCCGTGGACTACGGCAAGAACCTCGGCCTCGAAAACGCCGCGATGATTCAGGCGCTGATCGTGACGCAAGTGGTGGCGTTCCCCGCGACGATCGCCTTCGGCTGGCTGGGCCAGCGCACCGGCGCGCGACGCATGATCTACGTCGGTCTCGTCGTCTACTGCGGAATCTGCCTCTATGCGTTCCGCATGACGACGGCGGCGGAGTTCAAGATCATGGCGGTGATCGTCGGCCTCGTGCAGGGCGGCGTGCAGGCGCTGAGCCGGTCGTTCTTCGCGAAACTCATTCCCGAGGATCGCAGCGGCGAGTACTTCGGGTTCTACAACATGCTCGGCAAGTTCGCCGCGATCATCGGGCCGTCGCTCCTCGGCGTCAGCGCGCTCCTCATCGGCAGCCGCGCGTCGATCCTCTCGCTGCTGCTGTTGTTCGTCGCCGGCGCCATTCTGCTATCGAAGGTCAGGGAGCCCAGGCGCGCCTAGTACGTCCACGACGTCCTTCTCGATGTTCTCAGGCTTGTCCGCCGACCCGTACCGGCGCAGCACGCCGCCGTCCCGGCCGACGAGGAACTTCGTGAAGTTCCACTTAATCGCTGCCGAGCCGAACAGCCCCTTCTTCTCCGACTTCAAGAGCGTGAACAGCGGATGCGCGTCGGCGCCGTTGACCTTGATCTTGCTGAACAGCGGGAACGTCACGTCGTACTTGTCCGCGCAGAACTCCTGAATCTCGGCGTCGGTCCCCGGCTCCTGATGCCCGAACTGATCGCACGGGAAGCCGAGCACCGCGAAGCCGCGATCCCGATGCGCCCGATACAAGCGCTCGAGCCCGGCGTACTGCGGCGTGTACCCGCACCGGCTCGCGACGTTGACGATCAATAGCACCTGGCCGCGCCAGGCCTCCATGCGCGCGGCGCTGTCGTCAATTGTCGTGACGTCGATGTCGTAGATGGATGCTGCCAAGGCAGTGAGGGGCGACCGGCTACGGCTCGATCGTCGCTTTCTTGATGTAGTCCAGTCGCGGCAGGTACTTGGTCAAGAACAGGTTACCTTCGGCCTGAATCCGCGACTGATCGGCGCCTTCGCCGTACTCGCTGAAGATCCGCTCGACGATCAGCATGCTCGTGACGACCTCGCCGAACGGCGCGAAGCCGTCGATGTCGAGCCGCGAGTTGTTCCCGATGTTGATGAACACCTGCGTCGTGCGCGTGTCGGCCATGGCGCCCATGGCAAACGTCACGCGTCCGCGTGTGTTGCTGAGCCGGGCGCGCTCGGGCGCGAGCGTCGCTTTGCTCCACACCGCCGAGACCGCCGGGTCCCCGTGAATGCCGAACTGGGCGACGAAGTCCTTCACGACCCGGAAAAAGCGGCAGTCGTCGTAGAAGCCGCGCTTGACGAGGTCGTGGAACCGGTCGGCGGCGAGCGGCGCCCACGCGCGATGCACCTGAATCACGAAAATGCCCGTGCTAGCCTCGACGATCACTTTGTACATGTCCGGCGCGGCCTCGGTCAGCGTCTCGGGATGCAGCAGCGCTTCGCGGGGTGACCGCGGTGGGGATTGAGCGAGCGTGGCGACACCCAGCGCACACCCGGCCACGATGAGTGCGATCGAACGACGGCGCACGCTACGCGTCCACCGGCGCCGCCGCCGGCGGCAGGGTCGCCGCACTACGCAGTTCGACGATGAGCTCGTCGAGCCGCGCGCAGGTCTCGCGCATGTACTCGTACAAGTGCTTGTGAATCAGTGCGAGCGTCACCGCGTCCCGAAACGCACGCGGCCGACGCAACAGGGTCTCGACAAGGAGCGACGACGTCATCCACGCGCGGCGAGGCGACGCGCTGACGATGCACGTCCAGAAGACACGAGCGAGAATCGCGAGGTCCTGCCGGCTCGCGATGAGCTTGCTTTCGATCTGTGTGCCCTTGTTCAGAATCAGCTGCATGACGCGCTGCCGATAGTTTCGATGACTGTACAGCCTGGCGAGCAGCTTGCGATACCCCTCGTACAGCTCCGCGCTGGACATGCCCTTCGGGATGATGTTCGTGAGCACGAACTGGTCGCCGACCGATTCGGCCACGAGCCGGCCGGCCTCCTTGAGGCGCTTGTGGAGCGGCGTCTTCGGCAGCGCGTTGAGCATCCCCGTCATCGACACCGGGATGCGCGCGTCCTGAATGAAGCGGAACTGCTCCTCGAAGATCGCCGAATCGTCGTTGTCGAAGCCGACGATCATCCCCGCCATCACCTCGAGGCCGGCGCGCTGAATCCGATGGACCGAGTCGAGCAGGTTCTCGCGCAGGTTCTGCGTCTTCTTGGTCTCCTGCAGGCTCGACGCCCGCGGCGACTCGATGCCGATGAAGATCGTCGTGAAGTTCGCCTTCCGCATCAGCGCCAGCAGCTCGTCGTTCTGCGAGATGTTGATCGAGACCTCCGTCATGAACTCGATCGCGTAGTGGTTCGCGGCCTGCCACTCGACGATCGCGGTGAGCAGCTGCTTCGCTGCCTTCTGATTGCCGATGAAGTTGTCGTCGACGACGAAGATGTTGTGGGCGCCGAGGCGGTGCAGCTCGTTGACCTCGGCCATCACCTGATCGACGGTCTTCGCCCGCGGCCGCCGGCCGTACATGACGATGATGTCGCAGAACTCGCACGTGAACGGGCAGCCGCGCGTGAACTGGATCGTCATGCTCCGGTACTCGTTCACCTTGAGCAGGTCGAAGCGCGGGAGCGGCGAGTCGTGCATGCTCGGCTTCTCGTCCTGCCGGTACTCGCGCTGCCAGGTGCCGGCCTCGTAGTCCTTCAGGAACTGCGGCCACGTGTACTCGGCCTCGTCCACGAAGATGACGTCGACCTTGTCGCGCAGCTCGTCCGGGCACAGCGACGCAAACGGCCCGCCCGCGACGACGAACTTCCCGCGGCGCCGGAATTCAGCCGCGAGCTCGAAGATGCGGCGCTTGTGGATCACGTAGCCGGTGAGCCCGATGATGTCGGCGTCCACGTCGAAGTCGACGGGCTCCACGTTCTCGTCCATCAGAATGACGTCGTGCTCGCGCGGCGTGATGCCGGCGACCGTCGGCAGCGAGAGGTTCGGGAACACGCACTTCTTGTTGAGGCTGGGCAGAATCCGATCGAACGTCCAGAAGGACTCGGGATTCTGCGGGGCGATGAGACAGATTTTCATTCCCTCACTCCCGGGGACCGAGCGTGGCGGCGAATGGGTTAGACACTAGCACGTCCCGTTCGGCCGCAACATGCCCGGGCGCGATGGGAATCACTTCATTGACGGCCCGATGCCAGCCGCGAGATCAAGACGGCCGCGCGCTTGCTCTGCATCGGCAAGGCGGTAAGATCCGCGGTTTCATTCGACGTGTGGCCGTCGCGCCCCTTCATGCCGAGCGCGTCGATGATCATCGGCACGATGCCGGCGACGAACGATACGTCGGCGGCTCCGGCCCGGTCGGGATTCACGGCGGTGACGGCGCCGAAACCCAGGTCGCGACTGGCGCGATCGTACGCCACCAGCAACTGTTCGTTGCCGGCCGATGGCGCGAGCGGCGGGTAGCCCTCATCGAACGCCAGCGTCGACACCGTGTGCGGCAGCGAGCTCGTCGCGATCTGCTGCATCGTGGCCTGGGCGGTGGCGAACTGGTCCTTGGTCAGGGCACGAATGTCGCCCAGCACCGTAGCCCGTTCCGCGATCACGTTGGTCTTGCCGGCCGCCGTGCCGCGCGACTGCGCCGGGTCCACCTGTACGCTGGTGCCGCCGGCGATCACGCCTGGATTGAACGTCAGATGCGCCTGGCCGGCGAGCCGATCGCGAAACGTGTTCAGAATCCGCGCGGCCTCGAAGATCGCGCCCGATCCGAGGTCGTCGCTGAAGATGAGCGACGAATGCGCCGCCTTGCCGGTCACGTCGAGCCGCCAGTTCGTGCTGCCCCGCCGTGCGACGACCGCGTGCGCCGGATGGCCGTCCCCGTCCTCGAACCCGAGCGCCGCACGTGCCCCCGTGGCCGACGTCGTCAGAGCTTCGCGCGCCGTCGCGAGCGGCCGCCCCGAGGCTTCCTCGTCGCCGGTCATCACCACCACCACCGGCAGCGACTTCAGGAGACCCGCGGCATCCAGCGCTTTCAGCGCCTGGATCATGATGACGTCGCCACCCTTCATGTCGATGATGCCGGGCCCACGCGCCGAGGTCGCGTCAAGCCGGTCAAACTTCTGAAAGGGACTGTCCGGTTCGAACACCGTGTCGAGGTGTCCGATGAGGAGAATCGGCGCGCCCGTGCCGGGATGCGTGGCGACCAGGTGACCCGCCCGCTGCCACCCTGCCCCATCCACCCATGTCGTGCGGAACCCGAGCGCGTCCAGCTCGGCCCGAAAGATGTCGCCGACCCTGCGGACGCCGGCGAGATTCTGCGTGCCGCTGTTGACGTTCACCACACGTTCGAGCAGCGCAATCGCCTCGTCGTTGTGGCTGTCGATGTAGCTGACGATGGCGCGCTCGGCGGGCGTGAGCGATGCGGATTGGGAGTCTGCCCGAGGTGCCGTGACGAACAGACCGCCAATGACGGCGGCCGACACGAGGATGCGCATCCTCGAGAGTTTATGACACGCAAACTACTTCCCGGCGTGGTCCTTGAGGTACTGCGCAATCTGCGCGCGTTCGTCGGCCGACATGCGGGGCGCCGTCTGCTCGAGCAGCCGGACGAACGCCTGGATCTCCACCGGCGTCGCCGGGTAGCCGATGTTGGCGCCGCTCGACATCGCGTTCGAGCCGGCGATCTTCTCGCCCCTCGCGCTGAGGAACACGTAGAACGGCAGACCGGACCGCCCTCCACCCCATTCGTCCATGAGGCTCTGCGCCCCAAGCGTGTTGAGGGCGCGCTTCTCTGGCCGCTCTTGAACGGTGAACTTGAGCACGACGTAGTGCCGGGCCATGAGCGGTCCGACTTCGGGCGACTGGACGAACGCGTCGAATCGATGGCACCAGCCGCACCACGACGCACCGAACTCCACCAGGATGCTCTTCTCCTCCTCCAGCGCCGTGATTCGTGCAGCATCGAGGAGAGCGCTGGCGGTCCTCGGTCCCGCCTGCGCGTGCGGACGCACGACGCCCGCCACGGACATGGTGACGGCGACGATGGCTGCGATGCCTGAGAAGCGGCGTAGAAATCCCATTTCTTCCGCCTTCCTGCTGCCCGATGGATTGTGTGGGGAGTGCTCAGATCCTAGCACGCGCGTTGTTGCCGTTCTGAGCGCGCGCGGGGTCCGTTCGGCTACCAGCCGCCGACCATGCTGGGGTTCGCCGTATTCACGTTCCGCTTCAGCAACACTTCCTGGCCGAGTTTCCAAAAGAAGCTGACGGTGCCGTCCTGCGACACCACAAATGCCGCAGTGCTGTCGGAGACGCTGACGCAACGCAGTGCCGATCGATGCCGCATGCCGAAACTGTGGCTGTCCACGGGAACGCGCGGGCCACTGAAGCCCCAGTGGCCGCCGGCCTCGTACGCGGTGACTGCCGCGGCGGCGTCAAGGACAATCTCGGCGCCGAAGCCAAGCACGCGAAGATCGGCGCCGACGACCAGCGCGCCGTCGACCGCGCTGAGCTGCGCGATGAGGTCGACCGCGTCGCCCAGCTCGACCTCGGCCTCGAGCACGGCGCTGCTCAAGGCCGACTGCGTGACGGCATCCGGAGCGTCGTGCTCGTTGGCGCGGCGGCGCCACTGCGCATCCGCAAAGGCGTGGCGCGCGTTGAGAAACGCCGTGAACCGCTCGCTGAGGATCCGGACATCCGGCTCCACGTCGTATTTCAGGCGCACAGGCAGCGTCGCTTCCGAGCCGGGCGCGACGAGGAGGAGCATCCCGCCGTGGCCGTGCTCCTTCACGCCGTTGACGACGGCCAAAATGGTCGCGAGCAACGCCGTCCATTCGAAGTCCGACGAGTCACGCGGCGGTTCGTGCGCCGGCGGCGTGACGCGGGCCGCCAGCTGGCGCTCGCCGCGCGCGAGGATGTCGGTGATCGGCAGGAACTCGAGCGACGAAAACGCCACTTGATCCTGCAGCCGCCCGGCCTTGATAGCCGCGAGCTTGATCCCGCCCTGATACACGTGCAGCTCGCCGGCGTCGCGCACGTCGATCGTCAGCGCAAACGGCGCGGATCGATGGTAGAGAGACCGGCCGCTGCGCGCGCGCCCGAAGTCACCACCGATGTGGAGGATGCCGGTGATCACGCACTCGGACGCGTCGTCCGATCCCGCCGGGCAGTGCACCAGCACGGCGGCGTTTTTCGGCGAGACCGCCGGCGCGAGTGCGCGAATCGACTCGACGGACAGGGGTCGCCGCTCGTTGAGCGGCAAGAACGGCACATTGCCCTCGTCGCCGTCGCGCGGCACAGACGGCGTGGCCGCGCAGCACAGCACGAATCTCGGCGCGCGGCCCTCTTCGCGTTCGAAGCTCGCGAAGAACGCTGTTTCGAGAATGTGGCGGAGCGGCGCGGGCGACGGCAGGGGCGGCGCTGCCTGATGCGCGGCGTAACTCTGCCACCGTGCTCTGATCTCGTCCGCCAGGTCCGCGGGAAAGACGTACGGCATTACGCCCCGATGCGTGCGATCCAGCTCTTGAGCTCGGCGAGCGCGGCCGCTACGTGTGCCGGGTTCGTCGACTGCGGCGTGACGCGCGCCGCGACGGCCGCCTCCGGTGTCAGCGCCTTGAACACGCCGTCGTCGAAGCGCGCGTCGTAGCGCTGCCAGTCGGCGAGCCCGAGGGCACTGAAGTCCTTCCCTGCCCCATACAAATCGCGCACGATCTTGCCGGTGATCTCGTGCGCGGTGCGGAATGGGACGCCGCGCGACACGAGGTAGTCCGCCACCTCCGTCGCGAGCAACAGCCCCGATGCCGCCGTCCTCATGCGATCGACGCGTGGCGTCAACGTTCCAACGACGGCGGCCGATGCAGCCGCGCACGAAGCCAGCGTGTCCTCGGCGTCGAACACAGCCGCTTTGTCCTCTTGATAGTCCTTGTTGTATCCGATGGGCGTGCCCTTCATCGCCGTGAGCCACCCGACCAGCAAGCCGAGCGCGCGGCCGGACTTGCCGCGCACGAGCTCCATCGGATCGGGATTCTTCTTTTGCGGCATCAGGCTGGAGCCCGTCGCGACTTCGTCCGCCAGCTCGAAGAACCCGAATTCCTCGGAGGTGAACAGAATCACATCCTCGGCCAGGCGCGACAGATGGACCATCGCGAGCGCGCACGCGTACAGAAACGAGGCGGCAAAGTCGCGATCGCCTGATGAATCGATGCTGTTGGCCACCACGCGCGTGAATCCGAGCTCGGTGGCCAGCCACGCGGTGTCCACGCGGTAGCTCGTCCCCGCGATGGCGCCGGACCCGAGCGGCATCGCGTCGGCCTCGTCGCTCGCGTGGCCGAGGCGGCCGACGTCGCGGCGAATGGCGGCCGCGTGCGCCAGCCACATGTGCGCGACGAGGACGGGCTGCGCGCGGCGCAGGTGCGTGTAGGACGGCATCACGGCCGGGCCGGCGCGCTCGGCTTGCGCGACGAAGGCGGAGACGAGCGCGGTGAGCGCTTGCTGCAGGACAGGAATCCGCCGGCGCAGGTACAGCCGGAAATCGACCGACACTTGCTCGTTTCTCGACCGGCCCGTGTGGAGTCGCCGTCCGGCGTCGCCGATCCGCTCGACGAGCTCGCGCTCGACAAACGCGTGCACGTCTTCGTCGGTCGCCCGAACAATCACTGACGGATCGGCGCGGACGGCTTGCCGGATCGCGTCGAGCCCGCTAACGATCGCCTGCACATCGGCGGCCACCAACACCCCCGCGCGACCGAGCGCGCGGGCCCACGCGTCGCTGCCGGTCAGGTCGTCCTCGACCAGACGCCGATCGACGGACAGCGACTTCCCGAACTCGAACACCGAAGCGTCCGGCTCGACGTCGAAGCGTCCCGACCAGAGGTGGCTCATGACAGCGGCCGCGCTACCGCGCGGACCGGCAACTCGACCATCGCGTGGTGGTAGAGGGCGTTCGGAGACGATCGGCCGACGACGTGACAGCCGCCCTTGAAGAGCTTCATGCGGATCGCACCCGTGACCTTCTCTTGAACCTTGTTGACGAGCGCATCGATGGCCTCGCGGGTTGGTCCGTACCAGTGCCCGTTGTAGACGAGATCGGCGTACCTCACGCCGAGATCGGCGGTGAGCCGCTCGAGGTCGCGCGGCATGACCAGCGCCTGCAGATCCTTGTGGGCCGCATGCAAGACGACGGCGGCAGGCGCCTCGTAGATTTCGCGCGACTTCATGCCGACCAGCCGGTTCTCGATCATGTCGACGCGGCCGACCGCATGCACGCCGGCAATGGTCTCCAAACTCTGGATCAGCTCGAGGAATGGCATCGCCACGCCGTTGACGGACACGGGAACGCCCTGTTGAAACTCGATCTCCACGTAGGCCGGCGCATCAGGCGCCTCGTCCGGTGATCGCGTCAAGGAGTACATCTCCTCGGGAGCCTCACGCCAGACGTCGTCGAGGAGCCCGCACTGAACGGAGCGCCCCCAGAGATTCGTGTCGATGGTGTACGGGCCCTCCGCGCCGGGCGGCACGGGAATGCCCCGCCCTCGCGCGAACGCGACGGCTTCCGCACGGGTGAAGCCCCAGACCATCGCGGGCGCAATGACCGACAGCGTCGGGTCGAGCGCGCGCACGGTCGTCTCGAAGCGCACGTGGTCGTTGCCCTGGTTCGTACCTCCGTGCGCGATCGTCGTCGCGCCCTCGATGTGGGCAATCTCCACGAGATGCCGGGCAAGCAGCGGCCGGCCGAGCGCGGTCGCGAGCGGATAGCGGCCCTCGTAGATGGCACACGCGCGCAGCGCGGGCAGAATCTGGTCGCGCGCGAATTCCTCCCGCAGGTCGAGCACGTGGGCGCGAACTGCGCCAATCGCGAGCGCCCGCTCGCGAATCGCGTCGAGCGCCTGGCCCTGGCCCAGGTCCATCGTCACCGCGACGACTTCGGCACCGTGCTTCTCGGCGAGCCACGGAATGGCCACCGACGTGTCGAGACCGCCGGAGTAACCCAGTACGATTCTGTTCATCGAACTTACGAACCTCCCTTGATCATGTCCTGCAAGCGGCCTTCGACCGCCTGCGCCGCGGCGGCGCCGCGACAGACCAGCAAGATCGTGTCGTCACCGGCGAGCGAGCCCGCCACTTCCGACAGGTGCGCGCGGTCGATCCACTCGGCGAGCCCCTGCGCCTGACCGCGGTCGGTCCGCACGATGATCAGCGGGTCGACGCGCTCGATGCCGCGGACCAACGACGCCACCGCCCGCTTCAGCTGCTGGCTGACGGCGGGGCTTTCGACCGCGGCGCCGGGGCGCGCGTACGCGCCATCGCCGGATCGCTTCACCAGCCCTAACTCTTTGAGATCTCGCGAGATCGTGGCCTGCGTCGCGTCGATGCCGCGCGAATGGAGCTGCTGGCGGAGCGCCTCCTGGGACGCCACGGCCTCCTTGTCGATGACCTCGAGGATCTGGGATTGACGCCAGGACTTCATAAGTATTCAGTCTGAGGTCGATGAGTATACACCGACTGCATAGCTTCGAGTACGTGTTTCTCTACACTTAGCCGTATTTGTCCTTGACCGCTGAGAATACATTCATGTATATGTAGGTACGACTTTGAATACTTATTCGTCGCCAGTTCGTGTCGGAATCGCTGGAGCCACCGGGTACGCGGGCCAGGAGCTCGTGGCCCTGCTCGCGCGGCACCCCAATGTCGAGCTTCACGCGGCCATGTCGTCGGGTCCGGATTCGGCGGCGCGTCCGCTGCCCCGCCTCGCACGCGTGTGGACGGGACAGATCGAACCGCTGAATCCCGATCGACTTGCGAAGTCGGTGGACGTCGCGTTCCTGGCCGTTCCAGAACAAGCTGCCGCCGAGCTCGCGCCGCCGCTCGTCGATGCCGGCGTGCGCGTGATCGATCTCTCCGGTGCGTTTCGCATCAAAGATGATGCGGCGCGGTCGCGCTGGTATCCCGCGACGAAGACGCTGCCGAGCGGCGCGGCCTACGGCCTCACCGAGCACTATAAGAACGATGTGCGTTCCGCGGCGCTCGTGGCGAACCCGGGATGCTATCCGACCGGCGCGCTGCTCGCGTTGCTGCCGCTGGTCCGGGCGGGCCTGGTCGATCTCGCGGCCGACATCGTGATCGACGCGAAGTCCGGCATCTCCGGCGCCGGTCGTGCGCCGAGCGATCGCACGCACTTCTCGGAAAACCACGGATCGGTCTCCGCCTACGGCCTGTTCAACCATCGCCACGTCGCCGAGATGGAACAGGAAGTCGGCGCCACGATCACGTTCGTGCCGCATCTCGTGCCGCTCGACCGCGGCATTCTCGAGACCATCTACGTGCGATTGTCCGGCGGCGTCACACCCGAGCAGGTGGCCGATGCCTTCACGGCCGCATACGGCGACGAGCCGTTCGTCCGGCTGACGGGCGACGCGCTGCCGGAAATCAAGCACGTGGCGTGGACGAATTTCTGCGACATCGGCTGGCGCTTCGACGGCGCGAGCCGCCGCATGGTGATGGTGGTCTGTCTGGACAATCTGGTGAAAGGCGCGGCGGGACAAGCCCTGCAGAACTTCAACGTCGCGTGCGGATTCAACGAACGGACGGCGTTGTTGTGACAGGACCTCTCGTACTCAAACTGGGCGGAGAACTGCTCGAAGCACCGGAACGGCGCGCGGCCATTGCCGCCGCGGCGGCGGCCGCAGCCGCGGCCCGCCCGCTCGTCATCGTGCACGGCGGCGGACGCGCGGTCGACGCAGAGCTCGATCGCCGCGGCATCGCGCCCAAGAAAGTCGACGGACTGCGCATCACGGACGCGGCGACGCTTGACGTCGTCGTGGCCGTGCTCGGCGGCTCCTCCAACACCGAGCTCGTTGCCGCTCTCGTCGGTCAAGGCGTAACGGCCGTCGGCCTCTCAGGTGTCGACGCCGGTTTCGGCCGCGCCGTGCGCTCGAACGCGTACCGCACGACGACGGGCGCGGTGGTTGATCTGGGCTACGTCGGCGATCCCGTGGGCGTCGAAGCGTCGCTGATCGAACTGCTCCTCGTGCACGGCTATGTACCGGTCATCGCTAGCCTCGGTCTCGATGAGTTGCCGATGGTCGCCGGCGCCGAAGCGCCGCGGATTCTCAACGTCAATGCCGATGTGATGGCCTGCCGCATCGCGGCGGCACTGGCTGGAAGCGAGCTCGTTATCGCCGGCACGACGCCAGGCGTGCTCGATGAGCACGGCGAATCGATTCCGATGCTCGACGCCGACGGCATCGAGGCCGCGATCACGAGCGGCGCGGCAACGGCCGGGATGGTCGCCAAGCTGACCGCGTGCCGGGCCGCGCTGCTCGAAGGCGCGTCGAGCGTGCGGATCGTCGATGGCCGCTCGCTCGATGCGACTCACTCTGTGGCCGATGCACCGGGAACCACGCTGGTGGTGGCCCGCGTTGCCGCCGGCCGCAGCGTCGCCTAGGAGCGCATGACGATGACGACGACACCGATGACCGATGTCCGTGGCCTGGAAGCGCAGCACGTGCTGCAGATCTATCGCCGCTTTCCGGTGGTGTTCGAGCGCGGCGAGGGCATGTACCTGTTCGACTCGACGGGGCGGCGGTATCTCGACTTCCTCTCGGGCATCGGCGTGGCCTCGCTCGGACATGCGAATCCGGCGCTCGCGCGCGCGATCGCCGATCAGGCGTCGGCGCTCGTGCACACGTCGAACCTGTACTTCCATCCCCTGCAGGGGGAGCTGGCCGCGCGCCTCACGGCGTTGACGGGTCTCGAGCGCGCGTTCTTCTGCAACAGCGGCACCGAGGCCATCGAGGCCTGCTTGAAGTTCGCGAGAAAGCACTGGCACGCGCGCGGCGAAACCGCGCGCACGGGCTTCGTCGCGTTCTCGCACTCGTTCCACGGACGCACCATGGGCTCGCTGTCGGTGACGTGGGACGATCACTACCGCGCGCCGTTTGCGCCGCTCGTGCCGGGCGTGACGTTCGTCGATGCGACGAACCCCGGTGGGTTGGCCGGCGCGGTCAACGACACCACTGCCGCCATCATCGTCGAGCCCATTCAAGGGGAAGGCGGCGTGCGGCCGATCTCCGCGGCAATGGCCGCAGCGATCACGGAGGCCTGCCGGCGGTCCGGCGCGCTGCTCATCGCCGATGAAGTACAGAGCGGGACGGGACGGACGGGCACGTTCCTCCACAGCCGCACGATCGGTCTCGAGCCGGACCTCATCGCGCTCGGCAAGGCGCTCGGCGCCGGCGTGCCCATCGGCGCCGCCCTGTTGAGCGGCCGCGTCGCGGCCACGGCGGCGCCTGGCGATCACGGCACGACGTACGGCGGCAACCTGCTCGCCTGTCGAGCCGCGCTGGTCGTCCTCGATGCCCTCGAGGGCGGACTGAATGCGTCGATGCGCCGCACGTCCGCGCACCTGTTCGCGCGGCTCAACGCGCTCGCCGCGAAGTATCCGGCCGCGATCGCCGAAATCCGCGGCGCCGGACTCATCGCAGGCATCGATCTGACGCAGGGCGCCACGACCGCCGTCAATGCGGCACTCGAGAAGGGCCTGCTCGTGAACCGGACGTCGACGTCCGTGATTCGTCTGCTGCCGCCGTACATCGCCACCGAGCGTGACATTGACGAGGCGATGTCGATTCTCGACGCGGTGATTGGTTCGCTGAAGGCGTGAGAGGGAGAGACGAGTTGACCGACTTGATCATCCGACCTGCCACACCGGCCGACGCACCGGCGACGCACGCGCTGATTGCCGCGCACGTCGGCGAAGGCCACCTGCTGCCGCGCGATCTGGCCGAGCTCGAGCGTCATGCGGGACGATTCGTCGTGTGTGACGTGGCCGGCGAGATCACCGCGTGCGCGGAGCTCGCGCCGCTCTCGCCGCGCGTGGCGGAGGTTCGTTCGCTCGTCGTGTCGCGGACCTTCCGGCGCGTCGGCCTGGCCGCGCGACTGGTCAGCGAGGTGCGGCAGCGCGCGATCGACACGGGCTTCGACACCTTGTGCGCCTTCACGCACGACGCGCGCTTCTTCGTGCGGCAGAATTTCTCGATCGTGCCGCACCTGTGGCTGCCCGAGAAGATCGCGACCGATTGCGTCGGCTGTCCGCTGTTTAGAAAGTGCTCTCAGTACGCGATGGTGCTGCAGCTCCAGGAGGTCGCGCGCTATGGCGTCGCGGATCCTCCGGCCCGTCGCGTCGCGGTGGCCTGACGTGGACGCGCTCGCCGTGCCTCAATCCGTTCGGCTCAACCTCAGTGGGGGCGGCGTCACCTCACCCGGCGGGTTCCGCGCGGCCGGTGTCGCGTGCGGGATCAAGCGCCGCCCGGCGACAGCGACTGAGACTGATGCGCCATTGGATCTCGCCTTGGTTGCGGCAGAGGCGCCGGTTTCGGCCGCCGCCGTGTTCACCACCAATCGCGCCGTCGCGGCGCCGGTGATCGTCTCGAAAGAGCACCTGCACCGGAGCGGCGGCCATGCGCGCGCGGTGGTCATCAACAGCGGATGCGCGAACGCCTGCACCGGCGAAGCCGGCCTCCGCGTGGCGCACGAGATGGCCAGCGCGGTCGCACAGGCGCTTGGCTGCAGCGCCGATCAGGTGCTCGTTGCATCGACGGGCGTGATCGGCGTGCCGCTCGATATCGGCAAGGTGCACACCGGTGTCGACCTCGCCGTCCGGGGCCTCGACGCCCGGGGCGGAGAGGCCGCCACCCGCGCGATCATGACGACCGATCCGTTCCCGAAGTCGTGCGCGATCTCAGCCGGCGCGCCTGGACGCGCGATCGTCGTCGGCGGCATGGCGAAGGGCTCCGGCATGATCGAGCCGCGGATGGCGACGATGCTGGGCGTGCTGACGACGGATGCGAGCGTCAGCCCCCCGGTGCTCGCCGCCGTGCTGCGTCGCGTCGTCGACGAGACGTTCAACGCGATCACGGTCGACGGCGAGTGCTCGACCAACGACTGCGTGTTCGCGCTCGCGTCCGGCACGTCCGGCGTGAAGATCACGCGTGCCGACGACCCGGCGCTCCTCGAGCCGATGCGTGAGGTGGCCGGTCATCTCGCGCGCGAGATCGTGCGCGGCGGCGAAGGCGCGACCAAGCTCGTCACGGTGTGCGTCACCGGCGCGAAGTCGGACGCCGACGCCTGGCTGGCCGCGCGGACGATCGCCAACTCGCCGCTGGTCAAGACCGCGATCCACGGCGGCGATCCCAACTGGGGGCGGCTCATCGCGGCCGCCGGCCGTTCGGGGGCCGCGTTCGAGCTGGACCACGCGTCGGTCGCGATCGGCGCCGTACCGCTGTTCGTCGACGGCGTGCCGCACGACGAGCGGGCGAACGCCGCCGGCGGCGTGCTCGGCCAGAAGGAGATCACCGTGACGGTCGATCTCGGCACCGGCGGACGCCACGCGGCCACGATGTGGACGTGCGACTTCAGTGCGGAGTACATCCGCATCAATGCGGAGTACAGAACGTAACGTGGAGGCCGGGTCTTTAGACCCGGCATGAGGAAAAAGAGATGAGCCCCCGTAGCAGTGCCGCTCGCGTGTCGATGGTCAAGAAGTCGGCCATTCCCGCCATCAATATCAAGGCGAAGGACTTCCTGTCGATCACCGATCTCGACCACGTCGAGCTCGAGGCCGTGCTCGATCTTGCGGCGGCCATGAAGCGCGACCGCGTGTCCATGCGCGGCGCCACCGAGCCGCTCGCCGGACAGCACATCGCGCTGCTGTTCGAAAAGCCTTCTCTGCGGACGCGGTCGACCTTCGTCATCGCGGTGCGGGAGCTCGGCGGCGAGGTCATCGAGCCACCGGCCGACGCCGCGTTCGGCGGGCGTGAGTCCGTCGAGGACGTCGCGCGCAACCTCGAGCGCTGGGTCGGCGGCGCGATCGTGCGGACGTTTGCGCAGAGCCGGCTCGCGGCGTTTGCCGGAGCGGCGCCGGGCTTGCACGTCGTAAACGCGCTGACCGACGAGGAACACCCGTGCCAGGCGCTCGCCGACATGCTGACGTTCCAGGAGCGCGTCGGCACGCTGCAAGGCCGGACGATCGCGTTTGTCGGCGACGGTAACAACGTCGCGGTCTCGCTCGCGCAGGCCGCCACCATGCTGGGGGTTCACGTTCGCGTGGCGTCCCCGGCCGGTTACGAGCTGCCGGCCAGCGCGGTCGACAATGCCTTCGCCGCCGCCAGATTCGGCGCGACCGTGACCGTGACCAACGATCCGATCGAGGCGGTGCACGGCGCCGACGCGGTCTACACCGATGTGTGGGCGTCGATGGGTCAGGAAGATCAGACGGAGGCGCGCGCGCGCATTTTCGCGGCGTATCAGGTCAACGACGCGCTGATGGCCGCGGCCGGCCCGCGCGCGGTGTTCATGCACTGCCTTCCGGCGCATCGCGGACACGAAGTCACCGACAGCGTCATGGACTCACCTGCGGCCGTCGTCTTCGATCAGGCGGAGAACCGGCTGCACACGCAGAAGGCCCTGCTCGCGATGTTGATGGGCTAGGAGTTACGGTCAGGCACGCGCGGCCGGATCTCCCATCGCCAGACCAGGCCGTCCTCAGGGTCCATCACCTCGCCGACACGTTCGAACCCGCACTTGGTCAAGACTCGCGTCGACGCGTTCGCCTCGGGAAGCGTGTGCGCGCGAACGATGCGAACATGGCCATCGCTGAATGCGTACGCGGTGAGCGCTTCGGCCGCTTCGGTCGCGTAACCCTGCCCCTGATGATCTGGCGCGACGCCGTACGCGATCTCCACGACCTCGTCCGCTCCGGGTGGGCCCTTGTACCCGCACGTCCCGATCACGGCGTTGGTGCCTCGAGGCACCATCGAAAAGCCCAGCGTCCACAGGTCCACTGTGGCCGCGTCCAGCTGAGCCAGCCAGTCTGCCGACAGCTGCGCTCTCTCGCTCGCGTTCATCGCAGCGATCCACGCGCGCACGTCTTCGAGGGTCTTCGGAACGAGGTTGAGCCTTGCGGTCTGAATCACTAGGGCGTCCGGCCCGTGCTCATCGACATCGTGGACACGCCGCCCGTAACCTTGGACCAATAGCCTGCCCACGCGGCGCCGATGCCCTCGAGCTGACTGAGCATCGCAGCGCTCGGCTGACGGCCTTTCAGCGTGACGGCGACCATCGCGGTGTTCAGCGCCTTCGGTGAATTCTCGAACGACGGCACGCGCGGTCCGTTGTGCGCGATCACATCCTGGATCGTGACCAGCACCTTCTCGGCCGAGACGATGTTGTTGCCCTCCGGTGACCTGCCGACGCTGCGTTGATTGCGCAGGACGACGAAGTCCGGCACGCCGGACGCGGGCAGGAAGCCCATGAGATAGAGCTCGAGATACGAGAAGCCCGACGCGGGATTCATCGTGCCGTTCGCGAGTTGCGTGAACGTGCCGTCTCCGTTGTCCTTCCAGTTCACGCCGCCCATGATCGACGCTTCGACCGGCCGGCTGAACGGGAACGGCACCGGCGTGCTCACGTTGGACAGCCAGTGCGTGGCACCGGACATGCCCCAAGGCACGTGCGGATCGCGCAGCTCGATCGTCTCGCCTTTGACGATCGCGCGTGTGCGCGTGGACCAGCGGTGCCCGAGCTCGTGACCGATCTGTGCGACGGCCATGTTGTAACCGGCGAAGCGGGGGTCAGGGTGCTTTTCCTGCGCCTGCACCGCGCCCACCCACACCGGCTGGTACCACGTCACTTGCAGCCGGCCCTGGCTGCAGTAGTCCTGCAAACGCAGGCCAATATCCATGCGCGGGCCGAGGCCGCTCACCTTCTGGCCGATGTCGCCCACGCTGCGCGTACCGGCTTCCTGATCGTCGACGCGAAAGTCTGAATACCAGACCATGAAGTCGAAGCGATCGCCGAGCGCCTGGATCACGGTGCAGGCCATGTTCGAGGAGCCGGGCAAGCTGTAGTGATGAAACGCCTCGAAGATCACGGGCATCGGCGCGTGTGTCGGCAGCACGCTCGTGAAGTTGACCGGCTTCGGCGGCGAAGGCGCACCACCAGTCGGCACGGTGAAGACGCCCACGACCGCGTCACGCGCGGTGATCTCCTGATACGACAGATCGATCCGCCCATCGCGATGGAGCACCGCCTGGTATTTGTGGGGCGTGCGAGTGAACGTCACATCCTGCTGTCCAGCCGTCGGCTCGCTCGTGTCCCACGTCAGGATCAGCCGATCTTCGAGCTCGTTGACGTGCCGCGTACCGTTCATGCGCTGCTTGAGGAACACGGCAATCAGCGGAATCTTGTTGACGATGGCCGAACCGACCTGCTGGAGGTGCACGAACCGGCCGAGGCCGAGGTCGTTGTATCCGCCGCCGAAGGTGATAAGCCCGGTGACAGACACCTGCATCGCGTCCCAGTCCTTGCCGGAGAACGGGAACTTGAACTTCGTGAGAGTCACCGTATTCGACGGCAGCGGCGATCCCGTCGCGGCGTCCCACTGGAGCGGCACGTTCTCGGCACGGAACCCGCCATTCGCAGGCGTGAAGCGAATGGTGCGTTTGTCGAGATCGAACAGGTTCTGTTGGATGACGCCCGCGTCGAGCTCGAGCTGGATGATGCTGCCTTTCGTCGTGATGTTGCCGATCTTGCGACCGGGCACCTGCTTCACGTCGATGCCGCCGCGTTCGGTGTTCGAGTGGGTGTTCGCGCGTTGTTGCGCGGACGTCGGACCCGTGAGGGCACCAAGTGCGATCGCCGCGCTGCACAACATCACCAGTCGGAGATTTTTCATCTCATGCGCCTCAGAGGATTGGACGTCGCCAGATGATACTCGTGCGGCCGGCTTGTAAATGTGGGTTATGCGGTCATATGGACGGCGCGGTCGTCCGCCGGCGATCAGCGCAGCACATATCCTGCCAGGACACTCTGAACCGTATAGATGCTCAGCTTCTTGTTGAACTGCAGTTGAATCGGCGTTGGATTGCCGGTCAGCCAGATCTTCAACTCGGCGTCCAGGTCGAACGTCCCAGCGGTCTCTATGCTGAATCGCGAGATGTTGCGATACGGGATTGATTGGTACTCGACCTTCTTTCCGGTCATCCCCTGGCGATTCACGAAAATGAGCCGCTTGTCGGTGAACACGAACATGTCACGGATAAGTTGGTACGCCTTCTGAATTTCCTCGCCCGGCGTGAGGACCTGGGAGAATTCGGTCTGAAGTGTTGACGCTTCGACCTCTGACGCGTTACCGAGCAGACCATTTAGCAAGCCCATCTGAACCTTTCGAATCTATGCTGTGCGACTCACGTGCCCAATGCGCCGTCTTCTCATTTGATCACGCCTCGGCCGCGCAACCAGGTCGCGAGCAGGACCGACCAGGGAGACAGCGCCGCATTATCGTTCGCCAGTCCAACGCCGTGAGGTCCCTTCTCGAACACGTGCATCTCCGCCGGAACGCCGGCCTGCCGCAACGCGAGAAAGTAATGCAGGCTGTTTTCCGCCGGCACAACGGTGTCTTCATTCGTCTGGAACACGAACGTCTGGGGCGTATCTTTCGTCACCGCGAGCTCTCCGGACAGTCGCCTCGCGAGACCAGCATCGGGAGCGTCGCCCAGGAGGTTCCGCTTCGATCCTTGATGCGTCCACGGCGCGGTCATCGAAATGACCGGATACGCGAGGACCGCGAAGTCGGGTCGGCTTCCCACCCGATCGATGGCGTCAGCGGCGCTCGGGTCGCCGGAATCGAACGTGGTGCTCGCGGACATGGCGAGGTGACCGCCTGCAGAAAAACCCATGATGCCGATGCGCGTCGGGTCGAGTCGCCACTCGGCGGCACGAAATCGCAGCGTTCGAATGGCACGCTGCGCGTCCCCGAGCTCAACCGGATGGTGGTAGCGCGGTCCGAGGCGGTAGCGCAGGACGAACGCCGCCATCCCCAGCGAATTCAGGTAACCGGCGACTTGTCTTCCCTCGTGGTTCGAGGCGAGTCTGGTGTAGGCGCCACCGGGGCAAATGATCACAGCCGGCGTGGACGCAGCCATCGTTCGCGGCAGGTACACCGTCAACGCCGGAACGTCGCTCTCGTCTGATCCGAGGGCCCCCGGCGCAGCGCCGGTCCAGAGTGGAATGAGCTGGCCGTCAACAAGAGGCGCCGACGACTGCGCCTGAACCGTCGTCGCGGCCACCACGAGCAGTGCGAGAGCCATCTGCATCAGCGCTTCCCTTCCAAGTGACTCCCGAGTACGGGTCGGGCTAACGTATGGCATCAGCCGCGGCGTCTACTTCCGTCGCGCGCCGTCGGCTGCATGCCATGTTAGGCCGTGCTCAAGTGATGCGCGTGCGGTCTCTCTCCGTGAAGATCTGAAGAGACCGAGGTCGATGAACTCACCCATCGCCTTGTAACCAGCCGCGCTGGGGTGAGTGTAGTCGCAATTGAATTCGGCCTTGATTGATTCACTGCCGGAATAAACGGGCCCGCCCTTCAACAACGAAGCGAAGTCAATGATCGCGTCGAAGTTCGCTTGGGTCCGGATCCACGCGTTCACGGCAACCCGCTGCACCTCCATGTCCGGCGACCATCCCGTCAGGGCGGGCCTCCCACGCGGAATGATCGTCACGCCGATAATCGAAAGACCCTTCGCGTGCACGCGGTCGATGATCTGCTGCGAAGCGGCGATGACCTGCGCGGCAGTGGCGCCGCCGGCGATGTCATTCGTGCCCTCGAAGAAGATCACGTGAGTGGCGCCCGCTCGTTCGAGTACGTCGCGATCCAGGCGATCCAGTCCCGGAGGACCGTTGCCACCAGACACGATTCGGTTGCCGGCAATACCCGCGTTGGCGATCGCCTTGATTTCACCCGCGGGTCGCGAGCTCAGGCGCCCTGCTAGAACGTCCAGCCAGCGCTGATATTTGTCCGGCAGCACAACGTCGTTCTCGGTCGTGCTGCAGCGTCCGTCGGTGATCGAGTCTCCGAACGCCACGATCGTCCCGGAGACCACCGGCGAAAGGACATCGACTGCCGCAAGCCAGTAGAACGGGAAGGCATCGACCATGGTGCCGGCGGCCCGCCGTGGGACGGGCATGAAGCCACCGCCGGAGGTTTCGGATCCGAGGCTGCCCGGAGCGTAGTAATTCGTCGCGAGACCTAGCGTGTGCGTGCTGATGTCAGACGCCGAAGCGACGTTGAGACTCACCGCCAACCGTCGGAAGGCCTTGACGTCAAGAGCCACCGGGTCGCTCCACGCCCCGGCACCCGGTGCAAGGCTGAGACCGGGACCACCGTTGAAGGTCAACTTGGTGTTCGTGCCCGGCATCAGCGACGCACCCGTGTCCGCCACACCGATGAACGCGCCCGAGAAAGCCACCGGGCCCTGCCCCAACGTGTTCTCCAGCTTGATGCGCAACGACGCGCCTGAGATCGTCGGGCGGACGAGCATGCGCACGGTGCTGTTGCTGAGGGCGGGGGCTGTCTCGCGAACGTTGTGGGATACAGTCCACGCCGAGAACCATTGCTGGCTTCCCTGCGCGAGTGCGTTCGTGGCCGGTCGCACGGTCGCGATCAGTGACGCTAGCAACATGACAACGCATGATGTGCGCGCGAGCCAGGCCCGCCCCGAGATCCCGATCGCTCCGATCGCGCCAATGATCAGCCACCGCATGTTTCGCACCTGAATGGCCCGGCTAACGTTCCAACTGAGCCGCGCGCCGCTGCGAGAGGACGGCACAGAACGTTCGGCGCGTCGGCTCCATTTGGGTGTTAGCCGGTGTGTCGCCACCTCTCACTGTCGAACTCGGAACACCTCGGGCGCGGCCTTCCCTTCGATGTACCGCTCGGCGACCACGTTGGTGACAGATTCGACGCATACTGTCTGCAGGTACGATTTCCGCCTCGCTCGGAAGCACGCCGAGAATTCGTTTGGTCCCGACGCGCCAAATGCGCATGCTGGGGGCACCGTTTCCCACGAAGAGCCTGCCGTGAAGAGTGAAGCATGACGCGACCAGCGCCGGGTTTCGCCGGCAGCCGCCATTCGCGTCAATCCGCTGGCCTGCGGAAACCACCGAGTTGATGAGAGCTAGGCACATAGCCGCGAGCACCGCGATGTTCTTGGTCACGTTGCCTCGAATCGAGTCCGCCTAACGCCGCGCTTCAGCCGCGGCGCGTGATGATCACTGAGAGGATAACGCTCGCGCCGTCGACTGCAAGCGCTGGTTAGGCCGCGATCTCGACCGTTGCGTAAAAGTCGATCTCGCGTGTCTTCCGTCGAGGCGTGACGGTTCGGTGACTCGGTCGCGGAACAGGGAGACCGTCCTCGCGAAGGCCGCGGATGTGGAGTGCGATCGCTCGCTCGATTCGGCGCAACGCAGTGTCAATCGTCTTTCCTGTCGCCACGCATCCCGGAAGATCCGGAACCGACGCCCCCCAATCGCTGCCAGCATCCCGATTGATCCGTACCATGTACTGGAGTGTCTTCATGACTTCTGCTCCTTCAGACCGGCTTGTCGCTTCACCGATCCGAACGTGCCCTTGGGCATATCGTCGCCCAGGTTGCCACTGACGGTCACTCGGCCGGGCTTCGTCGGGTGCTTGAACTGGCGATGGCTGCCTTCGGTGGTGACCAGCGCCCATTCGTCGGCTTCCAGAAGCCGAATCACCTCGCGAACCTTCACGTGACGACGCTACCACATCGGTCCCGGACGCTTCCGGATCGGATTTCGTGATGCTGTTGAGCGGCCTAACGTTGCGCTTCAGCCGCGGCGCGCGATGTTCACCGAGAGCATAACGCGCGCGCCGTCGGCTGCAAGCGCTTGTTGGGCCGTGATGTCGCGGCTTTGGATTGACTGCAAGCGCCCGGCCTTCAATCGAACTCGTTGTCGGGCTCTTCAGGCTCGAACTCCTTGAATCCGCAGGCGCTCAACGACTCCGGAGCCAGCATCGCCATTCTTCCGATGAGCGTCAACAACTCGGCCTTGGGCTGGGCCGACAGTTTGCCCAGGATCTCTTCGAGATTCAGGAAGCTGGTCGGATTGCGCTTCCAAGTGGCCTCAAGCTCGAGCAACTCAGAACGCGCCTTCGAACGCGACACTACTCATACCGGACCGAATGCAGCTACGCCGATTGGGTTCGCCGGTTCCTCGCATACATGGCTGAGCAGCAGGGCGATCCGCACCCACGCGTCAGCTCGGCGGCGGCGCACGATTTCCTGACCCACCTCGCCGTGAGACATCGCGTCTCATCCAGCACACAGAACCAGGCGCTCAGTGCGATTCTGTTTCTTTGCCGCGAGGTGCTCGGAGTGACCGTCTGCGGATTGTCCCTCGTCGCTCGGGCGAAACGCGGCTCTCACCTGCCGGTCGTCTTGAGCGTGCCCGAAGTCGCAGCGTTGCTCCACCAGATGCGCGGAACCGCCAAACTGATGGCGGCGCGACCCACCTGCTCCTCAACGGCGTGGACATCTGGCAAATCCAGGAGTACCTCGTTCACCCCAACGTGGAGACGACCATGATCTACACGCACGTCGTGAAGGAACTCCGCAACCCGGCCCGGAGTCCACTCGACATGCTCGCCGACCAGGACCGACCGGGGTCAGGCCCTGCACTCCGCCGAAGCTGAGAGCCTGCGCGACTATTCGCACGTCGCACGTCGCACTCCGCACTTCCGCACCCCGCACCTCGCACCCCGCCCCTCGCACCCGCGCACCCCGCACTTCGCACCGGCGCACGTCGCACTTTCATACGGCTGGTCGTACTCGCCCCCGTACGCTATTGTTCGGAACCATTCGGTCCCGTTTCGACCCGAATCCCCGGAGGTTTCTGTGATTCGCCGCACTTTGTGCTCTGCCGGTCTGGGACTTGCCGCCGGCCTCACGTTCTTCGCGACCACCGGCGCGGAGTTCGCGCCCGCGCTCGGCGCCCAGGCGCCGGCCGCCGGCGTCGTCGCCATCCGCAACGCCACCTTGATGACGGCCTCGCGCGGCACCATCGCGAACGGCACCATCGTCCTGCGTGACGGCAAGATCGCCGCGCTCGGCGCCAACGTGGCGGTGCCCGCCGGCGCCGAGGTCGTCGACGCCACCGGCAAGTTCGTGTCGCCGGGCATCATCGACGCGCATTCGCACATCGCCAACGACGCGATCAACGAAGGCGCCACGGCCGTGAGCTCGATGACGGGCATGGGCCAGGTGCTCAATCCGACCGACATGGGTATTCAACGCGACCTGGCCGGCGGCGTCACGATCGCCAACGTCCTGCACGGCAGCGCCAACCCGATCGGCGGCAAGACGGTCGTGATCAAGCTGCGCTGGGGCGTGAAGAAGGGCGAGGACCTGCTGATGCAGGGCGCGCCCCCGGGGATCAAGTTCGCGCTCGGCGAGAACCCCAAGCGGCCGGGCGCCAATCAGCAAACGCCACGCCGGTACCCGGCCACGCGCCAGGGCGTCGAGTTCGTCATCCGCGACGCGTTCACGCGCGCGAAGGCCTACCAGAAGACCTGGCAGGACTACGACAAGGCGAAGGCCGCGGGCCAGGACGTGGTGGCGCCGCGCCGCGATCTGCAGCTGGACGCGCTCGTCGAGATCCTCGAGGGCAAGCGCCTCGTCCACTGCCATTCGTACCGCGCCGACGAGATCCTGATGATGATCCGGCTCGCCGACGAGATGGGCTTCAAGGTCGCCACCTTCCAGCACGTGCTCGAGGGCTACAAAGTCGCGAAGGAGATGGCCGCCCACGGCGCGGCCGGGTCCACGTTCTCCGACTGGTGGGGCTACAAGATCGAAGCCGAAGACGCGATTCCCGGCAACGCCGCGATCATGACGGCCAAGGGCGTGAGCGTGTCGATCAACTCTGACAGCGCGGAACACGCGCGGCGGCTCAACACCGAAGCCGCCAAGTCCGTCCGCTGGGGCGACGTGACCGACGAGCAGGCGTTCGCGATGGTGACGCTCAATCCGGCGAAGCAGCTCAAGATCGACAGCCGCGTCGGCTCGCTCGACGTCGGCAAGGACGCCGACGTGGTGGTCTGGTCCCACAATCCGCTCAGCACGTATGCGATCGTCGAGAAGACGTACGTCGACGGCGTCCTCCGCTACGACCGCGTCGCAGAGCTCGCGCGCGTCGAGCAGGTGGAGCGCGAGAAGGCGACCCTCCTCGGCCGCGGCGGAGCCGGTGGCGCGGGCCGCGGGGCGGCGATCGCGCCCGGCAATCTCTTCAACATCGAGAGCCAGGCGCTCCCCAATGTGCTCCTGAACGCGAACGGTCCCACGTGGTCGATCACCAACGCACGCATCGTGCCGGTGTCGGGGCCGGTGATCGAACGCGGCACGATCGTGATTCACGGCAACCGCATCCAGGCGCTCGGCGCGAACGTCGCGGCCACCGGCACACGCACGCTCGACGCGCGCGGCGCCAGCGTCTACCCGGGCTTCATCGACGGCGGCAGCGACATCGGCATCAACGAACCCGGCGTCCGCAATTACGACGACGTGAGCGAGATGCTGGAATTCAACCAGATGATGCGCACGCGCGTCGCGTATCAGTCGGACAGCGACGCGATTCCCGTCGCGCGCGTGGAAGGCATCACGAGCGGCGCGGTCTTCATGGGCGGCGGCCTGATCACCGGCGAGGTGCCGCTCATGAACTTCGACGGCTGGACCTGGGAAGAGAACATGGTCCGGCCCGTCGCCGGCCTCGGGCTGGCGTTTCCCGGCGGCGGGGGCGGCGGGCGCGGGGGTGGTGGCGGCGGTGGCCGCGGCGGCGGAGGCGGAGCGGCGACGACCGGTGGCCTGGCCGAACTGGATCGACTGCTGCAACAGGCGCGTGCGTATGGCGCGAACGCCACCCGCACGATGAACTGGAACCTCGAGCCACTCGTGCCCATCGTGCAGAAGCGCCAGCCGTTCTACGTCTCCGCGGGCAACGAAGGGGCCATCCGCGATGCGATCGCATGGGCCGAGCGTCAGGGCCTGAACATCGTCATTCGGACGGGTCCGGAAGCGGCTGTGGCGTCGGCAGAATTGCTGAAGGCGAAGAACGTCCCCGTGATTCTGACCAACGTGCTGGCCATGCCGGGGAGCGAGGATGCGTTCCACGCGGCCACGTACCAGGCGGCCGGCAGGCTCTCGGCGGCCGGGGTCCTGTTCGCGTTCTCGAGCGGCGGCTACAGCAACGTCCGGCTCATTCCGTTCCAGGCGGCGATGTCGGTCGCCTGGGGTCTCAATCGTGACGAAGCCATCAAGGCGCTCACCATCAACGCGGCGAAGATCTTCGGCGCCGACAGGGCGCTCGGCACGCTCGAGCCCGGCAAGCTCGCGAATCTGCTGATCGTGCAGGGAGATCCGCTCGAGATTCGAGCGCGGATCCGCAACGTCGTGATCGCCGGGCGCGACGTGCCGCTCGACAGCAAGCACACCGAGTTGTTCAAGCGCTACATGAGCCGCTAGAGAGCGTCACGAGGCCGAACATGACAAAACGAGTGTTCTTCATTCAAGCGATGGCCGTGGTGGTCTGCGGCGTGATGCTGGCGCCAATGCGCGCGGCAGGGCCGGCCAGTGTGGCCTACGCGATCCGGGGCGCCCGGATTCATCCCGTGTCTGGCGCGGCCGTCGACAACGGCGTCGTCGTGATCCGCGACGGCATCATCGAGAACGTCGGCGCGGGCGTGGCCGTACCGGCCGATGCGATCGTGATCGACGGCACGGGGATGCACGTGTACCCCGGCTTCATCGACATGGCCAACGAGGCAGCCTTCGGCAGCGCAGGCGGTGCGACGGCCGGCGGACGCGCGGGAGGCGGAGGCGGCCAAGGCGGCGCCACGACCACCACGTTCGCGACGCTCGAGGAGGCGGAACGCGCCAAGCGCGAAGCCATCCTGCACCCGCACATCCTCGCGGCGGACAATCTCAATCCCACCGCTCCCGCGCTCGCGCAGCTCGCGAGCGCCGGCGTGACGACGGTGCTCGCGGTGCCTCCGGACGGCATCTTCAAGGGACAGAGCGCCCTCGTGAACGTGTCGATTCCACCCGACGATCCGCAGGTCAGCACGATCGCTGACTATCGCCGTGGTCTCGCCGTCATCAAGTCACCGGTCGCGCTCCACGTCGACATGGGCGCGCGCGGTGGCGGCGCCGGCTATCCCGGCTCGCTCCTTGGCACGATCGCGTTCACGCAGCAGGCGTTCCACGACGCGCAGTGGCAACGAGACGCGACAGCACACTATCTGCGGACGGGCGCCAAGGGACCGCGGCCCATCGTCGAGCCGGCACTCGACTCGCTGCGCCCGGCACTCGCGCGGCAGATGCCGGTCGCCATCGACGCGAACCTCGGCCGCGAAATCGATCGCGCGCTCGCGCTGGCCGCTGAATTCAAACTCGATCCCATCGTGGTCGGCGCCTCGAACGCCCAGGAACGAATCGCCGAACTGGCGCAGGCCAAGGCCCGCGTCATCCTCAGCCTCAACTTCCCCGGCGGCCGCGGCGGCGGTGCCGGCGCCGGTGGAGGAGGCGGCGGCGGACGCGGCGGCGGCGGTGGTCCCTCGCTCTCGCAGCTTCAGGCGCAGGCCAACGCGCCGAAAGTTCCCGCCGCCCTCGCGCAAGCGAACGTGCCGTTCGCCTTCACGTCGGGCGGCGCCACGGCGGCCGATTTCGTCCGCAATGCCGGCCGCGTCGTCAAGGAAGGCGGGCTCCCGGCCGACGCGGCGCTTCGTGCGCTCACGCTCGAGGCCGCGCGCATGGCCGGTGCGGCCGATCGCGTCGGCTCGATCGAACGCGGCAAGATCGCCAACCTGGTCGTGACTCAGGGCGACGTGTTCGATGGCGGTGCCGTGCGGCACGTCTTCATCGACGGCCGGCCCATCGAGATCGAGACCGCCGCGTCTGGCGCTGGCCGCGGCGGACGCGGAGGCGGTCGATAGTTGTTAATGAGTGAATGGGTGAATCAGTGAGTGGGTGAAGGGGCACCCAGCGTACACACAGAGGGCCGGGAATCATCTCTCGATTCCAGGCCCTCTGTCGTTTCTGGCCGTGCTGGGTGATTACTTCAGGTAGAACGTCGCTGCCACCTGGAAGTTCATCCCATCCACGTAGTAACGGTTCAGGAACCTGTTCGGGATGTTGTAGTAGATCGCCTCGGCGCTCAGCGCGAAGTTCGGGTGATCGCGGAAGAAGATCTCCGAGCCGAACGACGCGTGCTGACTCGTCGCGCTGTAGCTGTAGCCGGGGGAAATCGGCCCGGACGGCCGTGTGGCGCGAATGTACCCGAGACCGAGTCCCGCGTACGGCCGCAAGCTCACCTCGCGGTTCGGATCGGTTTCATTGAAACTGTAGATCAGTGACGGCGAGGCCATCACGGTCGACGACGTCCGCTGGACGACGGGACTGCCCGGCGTGTAGTAGGACGCGTACGCTGTTCGCGGCCGGAACCAGCCGCCCGACACCGCAACGCCGAGGTGTGTGTTGAAGTAGTACCGCGTCGACCCGCTGATGCCGTAATTCGACACCGAGAGGGCGCCACCCAAACCGATGCTGCGTGCCGGACTCGACGCGGACAACGGCGCCGTGGTGGGTCGCTGCTGCGGCGCTACGAACGAAACGGCCGGAGCCGCAACCTCCGGCTGAGTGGCCGGCGCCTTCGTCGCGGGCACGGCGGGAGCGGCGAGCGTGGACGTGACGAGCAGCCAAGAAACGATCTGCATGACCTCTCCTCCTGGACGTACTGGCGTGGCTTCCCTATTCTTGATCGGCAGCCATGGCGTGCGCATCAGGTGGATCCCTGGAGGGGAGCCGGAAAGATGGGCGAAAACGAACTTGGGGGCCGTTTGCGGAGTCTAAGTGGCCACCCAATGACCCCTGGTTGCCTGCTGTTCCTGGCGCTGGTGGCCTGCCCCCTCGCGGCGCATGCGCAGGGCGCGGCGGCCGTGACCCCGCCGCAGGCCCCGCCGGCCGGCGCCCCGTCTCCGATGCTCCGCGTCTTCCTCGATTGCAACTCATGCGACGAGGAGTTCCTCCGCCAGAACGTCCAGTTCATCGACTACGTGCGCGACCGCGCGGTGGCCGATCTCCACGTGCTCGTCACGACGCAGGCCACGGGCGGCGGCGGGTCGTCGTGGGTCGTGAAGTTCATCGGCGTCGGGCGCCTCCAGGGGCAGGACCGGACGCTGACGTTCACCACGCCGTCGGTGGCGACCGACGACGAGCGGCGAAAGGCCTTCGAGCGCGTCTTCAAGCTCGGCCTCGTCGCGTACGCGGCGGACACCTCGGTCGCGCCGCAGCTCGACGTCACGTACGCCAAGCCTTCGTCCGCCGCGCCGGCCGCCGTCGTCAGGGATCCGTGGAACTACTGGGTGTTCCGGATCAACATGAACGGCGACATGAACGGCGAGCAATCGAGTACGGGACGCTCGTATTCGACCTCCTTCTCGGCGAACCGTGTCACGAACGCCTGGAAGATCAACATCGGCGCCTACGCCAACCGACGCACGAACCGCTTCGCGATCGACGAGACGACGACGATCCGGAGCCAGACGACGTCGTGGGACTACAACGGGATGATGGTGAAAAGCGTGGGCGCGAAATGGTCGGCCGGCCTCACGGCCGGCGCCTCATCGTCGAGCTTCTCGAACACCGATCGGCAGCTCACGGTCGCGCCGGGGATCGAGTACGACTTCTTCCCGTACAGCGAGTCCTCACGCCGGAGTCTCACCATCCGGTACACCGCCGGTCCGGCGCACTACGACTACACAGAGCTCACCGTCTTCGACAGGATGTTCGAGACGATTCCGAAACAGCACCTCAACGTCGCCCTCGGCCTGCGCCAGCCCTGGGGCTCGCTGAACATCTATTCGAACTTCTCGCAGCAGCTCAACCGCATGGATCGGTATCGCGCGTCGCTCTTCGGCAACACGGATGTGCGGCTGTTCAAGGGCTTCTCGTTCAACATGTTCGCGCAATACGATCGCATCCTCGATCAGATCGCGCTGCGCAAGGGCACGGCGACGGAAACCGAAGTGCTGCTGCGGCTCCAGCAGCTGCAGACCAACTACAGCTACTTCACCTACTTCGGCTTCAGCTACAGCTTCGGATCGATCTTCAACACCGTGGTGAATCCGAGATTCAGCTTCTAAAAGCACACCATGGAGGACATGGAGGAAAGGCACCGAGCCCATAGAGCTCAGCGTTTTCCCTCCATGTCCTCCATGGTGTGCTTTGGTTAGTCCCCGGCTTCCTTGTACACCCAGCCGGCGGCCAGGCCGGCCGCGAGCAACGAGGCGAGCGAGAGCGCCGCGGTGCGCACGAACACGTCCCACGTCACGAGCCAGCCGCCGAATGTCGCGATCTGTGCGTTCGCGATGCCGAAGACGACGAACGACGCGATGATGGCCGTGCCGGGACCGGGACCGAGCCGCGGGCGAATCGCCGCGTAGACCCATGCCAGCACGAACCCGAGCACGCAGTCGACCAGCACGGTGGTCACGAGCACGCTGGTGCCGTTCATCTCAAACATGTCGACGTTGCGCGTCTGCGCCAAGTGCCGCCAGAAGTCGTCGAGGATGTAGTTGTTGATGACCCAGTCGCAGGCGTTCAAGATCACGGCCGCCGCGACGCCGCCGAGCAGCACGTGCTTCGTGTCGATGCTCGACATCAATTCTCCCTGTAGAACCACGCCCCCACGAGGCTGCCGACCGCCGTGCTGACGGCATAGCACGCCGCGTTCTTCACGAACTGCGTCTCCGTGAACACGCCCATCGTCATGAAGCCGTAGAGCACCGCGGTGACCGCCGCATACAGCATGAAGCCGGCGAGCAGCGCGGTTTTCGGACCGGGCCCGAATCGCGGACGCATGGCGGCATAGTTGAGGACGATGAGGATCCCGTAGAGAAAGTCCACGATGACCCACGGAATGGCGCTGGCCGGCTCCATCACCGTGGCCGGCAACTGCAGCCGTTCAACCATGGCCGCCATCTCGTCTTTCAGCACCGCCTGCCATGCGAAGTCCGCGGCGTTCAAGGCAACGCCCGCCAGCAGTCCGCCGCCGATCACCCGACCCGTGTTGATTGCTGACACGTCAGCTCCCTTCGAGTTACCGTCCGCCGCGTCCCGACGGCGGCGGCGTGACGACTTTCTGCTTGTCCGCGCGCTCCTTCAGACGCTGGTCGATGTGCTCCTGCATCTTCAGACGCGGAATGCCGTATTCGAGCCAGTCCGGCGCCGGCGCGCCCTTGAGGTGGTGATCGAAGAACTCCTTCATGCGCACCGTGTAGTCCTGTTGATTGGCCGGACGCGCGAGGCCGTGGTTCTCGCCCGGGTACTGGAGCAGAATCACCGGCTTCTGCAGGCGGCGCAGCGTGTTGTAGTACTCGACGCCCTGCGTGAAGTCGACGGCGCCATCCTGATCGTTATGAAGAATGACGAGCGGAGTCTTCACGTTCTTCGCGAAGTAGACCGGCGAGTTCTTCGAGTACGCGTCCCAGTTGTCCCACGGACCCGAGGTAAAGCGGCCCTGGCTGCTCTCGAAGATCGCGCCGTTCGTGCCGCCCGTGTTCTTGTAGATCACGGCATACATGCTGATCATGTCGGTGAGCGGCGCGCCGGCGATCGCCGCGGCGAACATGTCCGTTTGCGTGATCGTGAACGCCGTCTGGTAACCGCCCCACGAGTGGCCGTGCAGCGCGACTTTCTTGGGATCCACGACGCCCGTCGCAATGGCCGCCTTCACGGCGGGCACGAGCGCCCACACCGCGGACATGCCCGGATCGTTCACGAAGTACGTGATGTCCGGCATCAGCACGGCGTAGCCGTTGCTCGTGTACGCCTGCCGGCTGAAGCCGTTCGCCGTCGGGCGGCCGTACGTGAAGTGGTTTTGCGTCTGACGCTCGTAGATCAGCACCACCATCGGGTACTGCTTGCCCTTCGCGTAGTTCGTCGGCAGATACAGCGAGCCCTGCAACCGTGGGAATTCCTTGTCGGTCGGCTTCTTGTGCGCGCCTCGGTACTCGATCAGCTGCGCGCCCGAGCTCCAATGAAACGCCGCGGACTCGGGCGACGTGTCCACGATCTTGCGACCGTTCTTGAGCGTCGCGTCGGTGACGAAGAGACTCGGCGCCTCCGTCGGCGTCTCGCGCGTGTAGATCCACACGTCGCTCTTCTCGGCCTTGACGAGCCCGCGAATCGCGGCGTCCTCCCACACGAGCATGTTGATCCCGGGCTTGCCGGGCTCGAGCGTCCCGTAGCCGGATCGCTTGGTCCACTCGGACAGCACGGTGACGTACTGCGGCTTCGAGAGGTCGATGCCGCGCTCGTCGGGATCGACGCGGACGCGGCCCTGGTACCGAATCGCGTCCTTGCGGCCGTTCACCGTGAGGTTGACCGCAGGCTGGCCGGCGGTGACCGGCACCTTCCAGATGTCCCAGCGATCCGAGATCAAGACGTTCGCGTTGTCCGACGTCCAGCCCACGACGTTCGTCGGCGGATCGACGACGTTCACATCGCTCTCGACGTTGACGAACGCGGTCGGCACGCCCTGCGTGATGGCGTGCGCCGTGCCCGCCGTCGTGTCGAAGACCCAGAAGTGCTTGCTGTCGTAGTAGAGGTACTTCGTCGTGTCCGGCGACGCGCTGTTGCCCCAGCGCAGGCCTTTCTTGATGACGGTCTTCTTCCCCGTCTTCGTATCGACCATGTAGATGTCTTGCAGCCGGACACCGTCGAGGTTGCCCTGCAGCTCGTACGGATCGTCGTTCATGCCGATCGCGAAGCGTCCGCGTCCCGTCACCGTGACCGCCGGCGATTCCTCGTCGGCGAGCCGCACGAGCTTGTTCTCGCCCAGCCAGTACATCGTGGCGAAGTTGAAGTTGCGGTCGGCGCCTTCCTGCACCTGCTGTTGTGACTGCAGCCGCGGATCCTTGTAGTGCCAGATCACGAGATTCGGACGGTCCGGATTCTCCTCGGATGACGCGGCTGCGCCCTGCGCGCCGCCCTGCCCACCGCCTTGGCCTTGGCCTCCACCAGCTTCGCCTTCACCGGGGCTCGCGCCGGCGCCGCCGCGGCCCGCGGGCCGCTCGACCTTCGTCAGCGTCGCAATGCCGAAAATCAGCGCGTCGCGTGACTCCGTGAACTGCGGCGCGCGGTTGCCGCTGATGCCCATCGTCTTCGGGAACGACGCGTCCTTCTCCGGGTCGTACGCGACCTTCTTCGGCTCGCCCGCTTTGTCGAAACCCGTGAAACCGACAATCGTGTAGAGCCGCTCGCGCCAGCCGCGATCGTCGTGGCCTTTGAGCGCGACGATCGCGTCGCCCTCGGCCGTCCACGCCATCCGCTCGTAAAACATCTTGTCGGTTTCGAGCGACGTGATCGCGCCCGTCTGCATGTCGCGGAGCTGGATCCCGTTGCCCGCCTGATCGGCGGCGTCGATCGTCAGCGCCAGATACTTCCCGCTCTTGTTGAAGCCCCAGTCGGCGACGTTGCCGATGCTGATATCGTCGGTGCCGTTCTTGAGATCGCGCAGGATCAGGTCCGTGCCGCGCGGCGCCGTGCTGCGCGGAGCGTCACCTGCCGGAGCGCCGCCACCACGGCCGCCGCCACGACCACCGGCCGCCGCGGCCGCGGCTCCGCCGCCGCCTGCCGCGTCCGGTCCGTACCGATGCATCGCAATCCAACCGCCTGCTTCACCGGCGAACGCCAAGCGCCGAATCTTCGGCACGGTCGTCTTCTCGCCGCTCGCGAGGTTCACGATGACGACGCTGCTCTGGTTTGGCCGGCGCGCGCGCGTGTTCGCTTGCGCCTCGCGCCGCGTCGGCTGCGTCGTGATGGCGATCCACGCGGAGTCCTGCGAGAAGGCCACGCCGCCACCGCCCTCGCCGGCGGGAAACTTCATTTCCTTGCCGCCCGCTGCGGTCGCCTTGACGACGACCTCGCTGTCGCCCTGGAGCGGGCCGAGCCGGTAGGCCAGCCACTGCCCGTTCGGTGAAAGCGACGAGGCCGTGATGGCGCGGAACGCGAGAATGTCATCGAGCTCGATCGCGCGTTTCGCGGCGTTCTGCGCGCCAACCGGCGCGAACGTGACGATCGCGACGACGAGCATCAACACGGCGGAGAGTCGCAGGCGTTTCATGGCAGTCCTCCAGACAAGGTGGCGGAATGGTAGCAGTTTTGGTACGCCCTGACGCGCGGGTGTAAGCTGACGCGCATGCTGCTCCGAACCACATTCGCCGCGCTACTCGTCATCGGTTTCCTGCCGTCCACTGGGCAGCAGACGCCCCCCGCGGCACCGCAAACGCCGGCCCGGCCGGCCCCGATCGTCGAATCGAAGGACGGCCTCGTCGTGTCGTCGTCCGACGTCGCGTCGGACCTCGGCGCCGGGATTCTCGCGAAGGGTGGCAATGCCGTCGACGCAGCGGTCGCAACGGCCTTCGCGCTGGCCGTGACGCATCCGACCGCCGGCAATCTCGGCGGCGGCGGCTTCATGGTGGTCCGCACGACCGACGGAAAGGCGACGACGTTCGACTATCGCGAAGTCGCGCCGGCGAAATCGACGCCGACCATGTACTTGGGCGAGGACGGCAACATCGTCGCCGCTCGCACCGGCACCGGCTATCTCGCGCCGGGCGTGCCCGGCACCGTTCGGGGCATGGCGCTCGCACACAAGCGCCTCGGCAAGCTCGCGTGGAAAGACGTCGTCATGCCGGCGGCGGAGCTCGCGGAAAAAGGGTTCGTCATGTCGGCGTCGCTGGCGCGCGGTCTCAGCGGTGAAGTCGGCCGTGGGATGGCGCCGTATCCGGCGTCGGTGGCGGCGTACGGCAAACGCGGCGGCGGCGCATGGGCAGCCGGTGATCGCCTGGTCCTTCCCGATCTGGGGAAGACGATCAGAGCCATCGCGACCGATGGGCCGGACGCGTTCTACACCGGCTGGATCGCGGACGCGATCGCCAAAGACATGGCCGCCAATGGCGGCCTGATCACGAAGGCCGACCTGGCCGCGTATCAAGCCAAGGAGCGGGCGCCCGTGACCGGCACCTTCCTCGGCTACGAAATCATCTCGATGCCGCCGCCGAGCTCCGGCGGCGTGGCGATCATCGAGATGCTCAACATGCTCGAGGCGTTGAAGATTCACGAGAAGCCGCGCACGTCCGTCGAGGCCGTGCATCTGCAGGCGGAAGTCAGACGCCGCGCGTACCTCGATCGCGCGCGCTACCTCGGCGACCCGGACTTCAGCGAGATTCCCGTCAAGATGCTGATCGCGCCGTCGCGCGCGGCCGAGCTCGTCAAGACGATCGACATGACGAAGGCGTCGAGCAGCGTCGAGCTGGGCAAAGACATCGTGACGAGGCCGCTGCCGCCCGAGTCGGACGAGACGACGCACTTCTCCGTCCTCGACAAGGACGGCATGGCCGTGTCGAACACGTACACGCTCGAAGGCGGCTACGGCTCGCACGTCGTCATTGCCGGCACTGGTGTGCTGCTCAACAACGAGATGGGCGATTTCAACAAGAAGCCGGGCACGACGGACGTGAGCGGCAACATCGGCACGAAGCCGAATCTCATCGAGCCCGGCAAACGCATGCTCAGCTCGATGACGCCGTCGATCGTCGCCCGCGGCGGCAAGGTCGTGCTGATCACCGGGTCGCCCGGCGGCCGCACGATCATCAACACGGTTCTCGACGTCATCCTTGGCGTCACCGCGTGGAAGCTTCCCGGCCGCGAAGCCGTCGACGCGCCACGCATGCATCACCAATGGCTGCCCGACCGGTTGTCGATCGAGACGCACGGCATCTCGGCCGAGGGGCTCGAGAAGCTGAAGGCGATGGGCCACAACGCGGTGATGCAAACCCGGCAGGGATCGGCGCAATCGATCTGGATTGACGAGAAAACGGGCACGCCGTACGGCCTCGCCGACATGCGCGACGCCACCGCCAAAGCGTCGAAGGCGAAGTGACGTACCCGTCGTACCTGTCGTACCCGTCGTACCTGTGATCTTCCCCCACGCCGTCGTCTTTGATTTCGACGGCGTCATCGCGGACACGGAACTGCTCCACCTTCGCGCGTACCAGCAGGTGCTCTCGCACCGCGGCTGGACGCTCGAACAGTCCGCCTACTTCGAGCGATACCTCGGCTACAACGACGAGGACATGCTCCGGCTGTACGCGGCCGACCATCGACTGTCACTCGACGCGGCGGGCATCCGCGCGCTCGTGAGCGAGAAGACCGACGTCTACCACCAGACACTCGACTCCGGATCGGTGCTCTACCCCGGCGCTGCGACTTGCGTGCGTCAGCTCGCCGAACGATTGCCGCTCGCGATTGCGTCGGGATCGCTCCGCGACGAGATCCTGCGCATTCTCGGCGCCGAGAACCTGACCTCCGCCTTTCGCGCCGTCGTGTCTTCAGACGACGTCGAGCGCAGCAAGCCGGCGCCCGATCCGTACTTGAAGGCCGCCGCCCTGCTCGGCGTCGATCCCGCCGCCTGCGTCGCGATCGAGGACTCGCACTGGGGCCTGGACGCCGCCCGCACCGCCGGCATGCGCACGATCGCACTGACGACGACATCGCCGGCATCAAAGCTCACGGCGGCCGACCTCGTCCTTCAGCGCGTCGATGAGGTGACGATCGAGGTCCTGACGGGCTTGTTTCACGGACCGGGCCCGTGATACAAACTCCTGGCAATGTTCTCGTCGCGGCACCACCACCATCATCATCACTGTCACCTGACAGGCCGGTGGAGCTGCATTTAGCGACGAACTGAGATTCGTCAGACCTCAACAGCCCCGCCGGATCCGGCGGGGTTTTTGCTTTTAGGCCCCACCGCGATCCTCCTGGGCAGGAGCACGAGCCATGGACTTTGGCAAGTTGGGCGGATTGGTGCCGGCCGTCATTCAAGACCACGAGACACGTGACGTCTTGATGGTCGGTTTCATGAACGCCGAGGCGTTCGAGCGGACGCGAGCGTCGGGATACGTCACGTTCTTCTCGCGCACGCGCGGCCGCCTCTGGACCAAGGGCGAGACGTCCGGCAACCGGCTGGCCGTGATCTCGGTCGCAACCGACTGTGACGACGACACGCTGCTGATTCAAGTGCGATGCGAAGGCGACGGCAACGTCTGTCACACGGGCCAGCGCACGTGTTTTGCCGGGTCCAAAGACCCGGCCTCCATCACCGCGGAGGCGCGATGAATCCCGCGCTCAAGGTCGGCCTGCCGAAGGGCTCGCTGCAGGACGCGACCGTGCAGCTCTTCGCACGCGCCGGGTTCACCATCTACGTCAACCCACGCTCCTACTTCCCCGCGATTGACGATCCGGAAATCACCTGCATGCTGATTCGCGCGCAGGAGATGGCGCGGTACGTCGCCGACGGCATCCTCGACGCGGGACTCACCGGACAGGATTGGATTGCGGAGTACGCCGCGGGGCCGTCCGCCCTGCCGGTGCTGCCCATCGCCGATCTGATCTACGCGAAGCAGAGCTTCGGACGCGTGCGCTGGGTGCTGGCGGTGCCGGAGGACTCGCCGTTCACGACGCCGGCCGATCTCGCAGGAAAGACGGTCGCCACCGAACTGGTTCGCGCGACGGAGGCGTACTTCACGCGGCTCGGCATCCGCGTCAACGTGGAGTTCTCGTGGGGCGCGACCGAGGTGAAGCCGCCCGTGCTCGCGGACGCGATCGTCGAAGTCACGGAAACCGGTGCGTCGCTTCGGGCCAATCGCCTGCGCATCATCGACACGGTGCTCGAATCCCACACCCAGCTCATCGCCAATCCGGCGAGCGCCGACGACGCGTGGAAGCGCGCGAAGATCGATCAGATCTCGCTGCTCCTGCAAGCGGCCATCCGTGCGCAGGGGCGCGTCGGCCTCATGCTCAACGTCCGTCGCGCCGACCTCGCCGCCGTGCTGTCGCTGTTGCCGGCGCTC
>Ga0137427_10000094_pt1 | contig 46566 bp, 57 predicted proteins | sample EasRivERMZT700_2_FD_102309 | JGI IMG/M metagenome (GOLD analysis project Ga0137427, IMG submission 102309) | Soil microbial communities from meander-bound floodplain in the East River, Colorado, USA - East River MetaG ERMZT700_2 | ecosystem: Environmental > Terrestrial > Soil > Floodplain ...
AAAGGTTTTCCTAATGCTATTTTTGATATGGATAGAAGTGGTGCAGTTATAACTTGGTCATATTTCCATAGTCAATCTGTGCCTTTATTGTTAAGATACGTCCAAGACAATGACCTGTGGACACATAAGTTACAGGCAGCTAAAGCTGTTACACGATATATACGCACAGTTCCACATGCATTTGAAGCGTGGGATAAGCTACACGATGATTTTGAAACAGATATGAGTGGTATAGTTAAAAAAGCGAAGGCAATAGAAAAGTATTTTCAAAATCAAATAGAATTCAATTCTGTAATAGCACAAGTTATTAACTGTGATGGTCATACCTGTCCAGTTATTAACTGTAACACAACCTTTATATCAGAGATGTGTCACCTGTTACATGAAAAACATCAAACAGAAATCGCGGCAAGTTTCTTTATAGACCAAGATAGCAAGGTTATCTTTAGCTTACGTAGTGCAGGTAGGATAGATGTATCAGCAATAGCAAAGAAATTCGGCGGTGGTGGACACCATAATGCTGCTGGATTTAAATGTTCACTCGATAATTTACACAGAATACTATCTTCAAAGGAGTTTCAAGCATGAGTAACATACAAGCAAAACAAGCGGAGTTCATGGTAATGGCTCAACAACGTGTAGCTAAGTTGAGAGATGTAGTATCTGCTAAAGGCCCAATGAAAGACTCTGAACTTTATATGAATCTATGTGAAGAAGAGTTTGATGAACTTAGAAAAGCCTTTGTTATCTATAGCAATGCTATTCGTCCAGATGAACGTCTAGCTGCGTTATCTGAACTACTTGATGGAGTTTGTGATTTAGCAGTAACTATGATGGGTGTCTGTAATTCACTTGGGCTTCCATTTGATGCTGCGTTTCATGAAGTCCATAAGAGTAATATGAATAAGTTTACAATGGTAGATGGACAATATAAGATATTGAAGCGTGTAGATGGTAAAGTTGTTAAGCCGCATGATTGGACACCTCCGAATCTAATGAGCATACTGAAGTACTATCTTATTAACGAATAAGGAGGGAGCATGAGTAGCAACGACTTGATGCTTCTGTCTGATTCTTTAGATAAGATAAGACAGTTAACAAATGATACAAAACTGAACGAAAAACTACAAGATAAAAAGTATTTAGAAATAGGGCAAGACATGGCGGCTGTTGCTCGATATGCAAATACCGTCGGTGGTATTATGTTTGGTCTATATATGGCAGGTAGACCTGTAGATAAGGTTATTGATACAAAGTTTACAGAAAACGCTGTTATAGACGATACCACGGATAATAAAAATGAATCTTAAAGAACTAGCTGCGGCTGTAAATACACCACCAGAAGGTGAAACGATTCTTATCTACGGAGATGGCAAGGTTGGTAAAAGCACACTTGCTGTTTCTGTAGCTAAGGCTAAACGTATTAAACAAGTAGATTGGTTTGACCTTGAAAATGGACAAGCTCGTCTTGTAACAATGGTTAAGACTGGAGAACTTACAGCAGAAGAAGCGGCTAAGATACGGATATTTCGTGTAAGAGATAGTGTAGAACAGCCACTTGCATTTGAAACAATGGGTAAAGTATTACTTGTTCCTGGGCCACATCAAGTATGTGATGCTCATGGACGTGTCATGCCTAATTGTAAAGAATGTAGAGATGCAAAAGCTAGCTTTCAGACTTTTAATATGAAAGAGCATAATGCTGATACAGCTATTGTCATTGATACAGGTAGTCAATTAAGCGACAGTATCATGCATTACTATAATAAAGGTGAGATGCTAAAAGGCACAAGTGGCATGGATGCATATAGAGAGCAGGGATTAAGACTTGTTGAGTTTCTTACAGAGATACAGCGCGGAAGAACAAATATAATCATGGTAACACATAGTCTTGCTGTTGAATTGGAAGCGGGAACTGAAAGAATAGCACCTCTTGAATATAAAGGCCCGAAAGAGGAAAGACGCTATCCAATGATAGGAACACGTCCATTTAGTATGAAAGTAGGTAAATACTTTGGGCACGTTGCTTTTCTTAAAGTCCGACTAAGACAACATCAAGGCGGTAGTAGCACTGTATATCAACAAGATGTAATAACAGGTAGTCGTACTAATTGGCATATTGAAACACAAATTGACAAAGATAAGAAACAAATAATGAGTCTTGTTCCATTGTTTGATAGGACATAATATGTGGATATGCTACTATACTGATATAACAAATGAATTAACTACACGACTTACAAATATAAGTATTGCTAGTGCACGTAAACACATGCCAGATGTAAAGGTTCTTTTTATCTATCCTGATTGGCATTTACTTAATCCAGAAATAGGTAAACATGTAGATCATATGTATCCTATAATGAACTTACCTAAAGGTGTGCATTGGGATTATCGACGTTGTTTAGCTAATGCAGAAGTTACTGGTGAATGTCTTTTTATTGATACAGACACGGTATTTCAGCATGATGTAAGTAATGTATGGACACATCCTTTTGATGTCGCAGCTACATTGAGAGAGAAACCATTTGAGGCGCAAATACCTTATAATATGGGTGTATGTTTTTCAAGAACACCACGATTCTGGAAACATGTAGCATTACAAATACCTAAAGCAAGTAATCATTGGCGAGATAGTGAACTAGCATTTAGTAAAACAGCTATGATAACTAGTGAATATACAGTTAGACAGTTACCTGGACATTTGTATAATAAAACACCGGAAACCAAAGGAGAAAGCGTAAGTCACGCTTACATTGTACATTATAAAGGTGTCGTAAGAAAGCCGTGGATGCTTGCAAGAGAAAAGGAGTTTATAGAATGATAGCAATTCTTGTGCCAAGTAGAGGGCGGCCTGAACAATTTTTAAGATTCCTAGATAGTATACAGAGCCTATCTTCAGCATTTACGCCAATTAGAATATATAGTGCTCATGATGAAGATGATCCAGTAATAGACGACTATCTAACAATTCATACCTCAATTGCTAATATCCAGTTACAGAAGAATGTTAAAACAAGGAAACCTGTACCACAGTTGATGGAATATCTTGGAATGAAAGCTTATAATGATGGCGCAGATTTTATCGTTATAGCCAGTGATGATGTTATTTGCACAACGACGGATTGGGATTTAACACTTGTCGAGAAATATAACAGATATAAAGATAAACTTATGGTAGGTTACTTTAATAATGGTTTTGATAGAAACATGGCAGAACATTATGTAGTATCGAAAGAATGGATTAAGGTTCTTGGATACTACGCACCAATTCAATTTAACCATTTCTATGTAGATTCGTGGATAGGTGATATTGCAAATAGAGCCGGACGATTGGAATTTTTTAAAGATATAAAATTTAGGCATATGCATTTCAAATATAATCTTGCTGCGTATGATGATACATACAAGAGAACAAGAGAAAATGATTTTCCAAGAAAAGATAAAAAAATATTTGATGCAACAGAACCAGCACGAGTTATTGACGCTGAGAGAATAAAGGCTGCAATATGCGCGTCGGCTTTATAAGTACTGGCACTAATAATGTAATGGCGGTTATAAACAGTGCTAAGTGTATCCCGGAATTTAAACGTATAGAAACGCTTATATTCAGCCATCAGGTAGGTAGAAACCAGAATCCAAATATAGCAGATTGGGCACGTAATGAACGGTTAGATTATATATTCTTTATAGGTAGCGCAGCAGGAACAGACCCAGCGCCAGAGCACTTTATAGCAATAAAGCACATGAATATTCCTTGCTATCATATATGTTTTGATGGTGGAGATAAACCCTGGTGGCCGCGCCTAGAGCTTTATAAGCAACAATGTCTATTTGACTTACAAGTAAATATAGATGGGTTAAAAGGTAATCCTTGTGACCTAACAACACTATGTCCTCTTAATCCTGATGATTTTAATCCATTGACAAAAAAGACAATACCATTTGGATTCGCAGGAAACATTAAATCCGCTGTGCGTTCTAATCTTGTTCGGCAGCTACAGAATGGCGGATATATACAAGTCCGTGTACGAGATGCTGCTGTTGATTCATTTAAAGACTACTGTAATTTCCTAAACAACTGTAGTGGTATGCTTAATATTAGCTATACAGGTACAGGAAAAGCACACCATGTCAAAGCTAGAATACTTGAAGGAATGTATGCCGGATGTGTTCTTGTCGAAGATGAACGTGCCCCTACAAAAGAATACTTTGTGCAAGGAATTGACTACTTATCATATAACGGGACATCAGAAAGCGTTATACGAGCTATTAATGCTACGGGCGTTGTGCTCACAGACAGGATTCGAGAGAAAGCCATAGACTTATATGGCCCAAGAGCATTCTATAAACAAATCTTAGGAAAGGGAATATTAGCGTGATGCTTACAGGTTCACGCCCTACATTACTTATTATTGATGACTATTATACACAACCTAATGGAAATCCTATGGCACAAGCCAATGAAGTTCTCATTGATTTAGATAATCTAGATAGCATTGATCTTGCTACGGTTGAAGCGGCGCCTGAGTTTATTGAACCACCTGCTGGACGTTATAAACTTGGACTGCAAGCAAAAGTAGAAGAGTATGAAAAAGATGAGAAAGATGATGAAGGTGATAAGACTGGTGAGAAAGTCAAAGCGAAGCGAATCCGCTTTACTTATGACATACAGGAAGTTCTGGAATTGAAAGACAAGAAAGAACTGCTTCCTGTTGAAGGTTCGCTGTTTAGCGAAAGCTTTACAGTGACACCAGAAGGTTTGCGTTTCTTTAAAACTCGTGCAGAAGCAATTCTTGGCGAGTTAGGAAATGCGAAGATTTCAGAAGTTGTTACGGAGTTAAATACTGGTGTATCTATTACCGCAGATGTTAAGTTACGGCTTACTGATGGTACAGATGCAGAAGGCAACAAGCGGAAATACACCAATATAAATGTGCACGTTCTTCAAGGACACCAGAAGGCAAATCTGTAATAGTTGTAGATCACATAGGCCCGCTTGTATAGGGGCCTTTTCTTTTGTTCTATACACAACAGGAAAACAAATGAGTAAAAAGCACTTGCCATTACCTGAAATAAAAGAAAAGACAATCTTGGATATAGCTGCTGAACTTGTACAAGGTGATAGAAATAAAACATACAAACATCCGAATGAGAACTTTAGGAATATTAAAGAATTCTGGAATACTTACTTTCTTGCTATAAATGGACGTGACGATTCGGCACAAGTAGATTCTAGAAATGATGGTTATCCAACAAAAATAAATGAATTCGATGTAGCTATGCTGATGGTATTAATGAAGGTTGCGCGCCTTGCTACAAATAATACGCATAGAGATAGTCTTATTGACATTGCAGGATATGCTCGCTGTGCAGAACGGGTTCTTACAAATAAATAACATAGCAAAACAAAATGCGGATTCTCTTAAACTATGATCCACATTTGGAGAATCATAAGTCGTCAATAGCAGGATTAATGAAGAATAAGGGCTTGCTGGTAATGGCAACTAGCAAGACCCTTTCTATTACAGACTTATTAGCTACAGCAAAAGTGGCGAAATGTGAAGCTATTCTCTTAGCAAATGAAGGGACACTTAAGAATCTTGTAAACAGTAGTTACAAAGTAAGCTTGGACAAGTATAGAGGAAGTCGATTAGATTATAGTATCCCAATAATTGTTGGTGCTCCAATAGATCATTTAAGGAAAGTGCGTTATGGAAAATGGCTATATGAAAAAGACCTTGATAAGTTTAAAAAGATTAAAATACCTGTTGTGCAGCTTAAATTTACTGTTTGCAAAACACGTGAACTATTGGACAAGTGTTTGGCCGTGGCTAAGAAAGCCATTATCATCTCGACAGATATTGAAACTGACTCTAATAATCGAATTACTTGCGTTGGTTATAGTTGCTTACTCCCTAACTTTAACACTGTTACCTTTCTAATACCTTTCGTAGATTTTGGAACTGACCATTGGAGTAACGAAGATGACTATGGATATGCTATTACTTGTATGCGGGCTATATCTGCACTTCCTAATGCAAAATTATACTTCAACGGTTTATATGACGCTCAATACCAGATTACTTACCATGCTGAGCCTAACAATTTCGTACTCGATGCTATGGCTCTTGCTCATGCTGAATATAGTGAATTACCTAAGAGCTTGGATTTTGTATCTTCCTTAAATTTACATGATTATTACTTTTGGAAAGATGATGCTGACGAAGCCAGAAAGAAGGGTGATATTCAAACGTACTGGGCATATTGTGCCAGAGATAGTTGGAATACACTTCGCTGCTTTATTAATCAGATACGCAATGCAAAGCCATACGCATTCAGAAACTACAAAGAACTTTTTAAGATGGTCTATCCTTATATATACTGTGCATTCGAAGGTTTGCTTCTGGAACAAGAGACACTCAAAGCAAATACTATTGAAGCTGAACGCATTGCTGAATCTGCTAAACAAAGTTTACGTAAGATGGCCGATAACGAAGATTTCAATCCAGCATCGCCAAAACAAGTTGGAATACTATTATTTGATATTCTTGGAGCTAAACCTGTTGCTAAGCCAAGAAAGAAAAAGGATGGTACATGGACAAGTAAAAGAGGAACAGACGAAACTGCACTCGCAAAAATTGCTGAACAACATCCACTATTTGCTCTTTTTATTGCACATCTATTTGACTACCGAGAGAAAGCGAAAGCGGTAGGAACATATTTTAAATTCAATCAATGGACTGGAATTAACAATGACATCAAACCGCGTTTACTCTACGGGATTAATCCATTTGGAACGGACACGGGCAGAGCTGCTAGTAATGCAAGTAGTTTTAGGTTATATGATGATGCGAGAGAGGAGATCAGAAGTTACGGAACACAGGTTCAAAACATACCGATCTATGCTAAAAACATGCTCATATCAGATATCGGCTATGAACTTGGCGAGGCTGATAACAATAAATCAGAAGCTAGATGTGTTGGATTTCTTTCAGGCTGTATTCCCCTTATCCAGGCTCTCGAAGATAGAGCAAAAGACTTTTATAAAGTACTTGGAACATTGTTCTTTAGTATACCCTATGAGTCAGTTACAAAACAATTACGCAATGATATTCTTAAACGGATAGTTCACGGTAGAAATTACTTAATGGGTGTTGATACATTCATTGAGACAGTGATTAAACAAACACATAGCACGAAAATCTTATATGAAGGCGCAGCACTCATTAATTATCCTATTACTAATCTTCGCGCGTTTGTAAGTTATTTGTTAGGTCTATATAATAAACCATTTCCAGAAGTAACAGAATGGTATACAGAGATTAAGCTTGAAGTTGTAAGAAATCATACACTTACAAGTCCTCTTGGTTGGACAAGATATTTCTTCGGAGACATAATAAAAGATCATAAAGTTTTTCGTAACGCAGTAGCACATGCTCCACAGAATCTTAGTGTTATGATTCTTAATAAAGGTTTATGGAAAGTTTACAAGTGTTTAGTCCTAGTAGAGAAAGGTTTATTCAGGCTAAAGGCGCAAATCCATGATAGTATCTTTTGGCAATCTCCACCAGAGAAGCGAGAAGAATACGACAGGCGTGTAAAAGAATGCATGGATAATCCGGTCATGATTAAAGGTAGAAAGATGTCTATACCTGTAGATATTAATCATGGCAATAATTGGCTTGAGTTGAAGTCATGATAAATGGAGATACATTCTATGAAAGATATTTCTCATATATCGGCCTTACTGAAAGCCCAAGGCTTTATCACAGATGGACAGCAGTTTCAATTATTGCGGCACTCCTCGGACGACGTTTGTTTATTCCATTTGGTCACGATAATATCTACCCCAACCATTACATATTACTTGTTGGAGACCCAGGAACAAGAAAAGGAACTGCTATTACTCCCGGTAAACGGTTACTTAGAAGTTCAGGCTATAACAAGTTCTCCCCAGATAGACTCTCCCCTGAAAGATTCATCATCGAACTTGAAAATAGCAGTAGGATAGAAGTACCTACAGAAGATGGATTGATAGAGTTAGAGAATATAACATTAGAGGAAACTAGCGAACTTTATGTTAATATCGGTGAGTTTGGAGACTTTATTGGGGATGGTAATCTTAACTTTATTAGATTGCTTACTAATCTATGGGATAATCTCCCAGAATATAAGCACCCCAAGATACATGGTAAAAGCGTTGCTGTTCCCAAGCCTACTGTTAATATTTTTGCTGGCACTACAAGCCAAGATATTGCAACTGCTATTCCAATAGAAGCAATAGGACAAGGATTCTTTAGTCGGTTTATCTTAGTACATGGAGAAGCATTAGGTAGGATGTATAGTCGATTACCAGAGAAAGATCCTGAAGAACGAAAAGTGTTTGCTAAAGAGTTAGTTAAGATAAGAGAAACAATGGAAGGAGAGTTGATTGTACCTGATAGTGTATGGGGGTTATTAGACAAGCTATATAAAGGTTTTATAGATATAGATGACTATAGATTTAAGCATTACAGTACACGGCGATATACGCATTTATTGAAACTATCTATGACAATTGCCGCTATGCGCTGTAGTCAAACACTAAGTGAAGAAGATTGTATTAATGCGAATACGCTTCTTCATTATACAGAACTAAGAATGCCTAAAGCGTTAGGTGAATATGGGAAAGCAAAGAACGCGGATGTCACAAATAATGTCATGCATATTATTAGGAGTGCTCGAATCCCGCCAGCTATGCGTGACATATACAAGAAGGTAGCACAAGATTTAAACAAGCTGACTGATCTTCAGGATATAATAAACAACCTGAAGCAAGCTGGAAAGATTGAAGTCGTAGATGTACTAAATGAGAATAGAAAGGGATATGCCGCCAAATCACAAGTCCAAAAGAAATGGGATTCGGCATTTATTAATGATAGTTTCTTAACAACAGAAGAGAGGTTATAAGATGGCTTTTAAGATTACAATTAAGGAAATAAAAACAATCACTAAGCATAATAGTCGTGGTGAATGGAAAGTTATAAAAGAGCGATTAGTTACACAAAATGAGATAGAAAATAGTGGCTATCGGCAAGATAATAGTGACGCTATAAGAGAAGCGTTAAAAGCCGGTACGCTTATTATTAAAGAATATGGTTACGGCCCAGGATTTGATACAATTGAACAAGTTGAAGCTATGGTATATGAACAATGGGTAGATACACTTGTTATCGGACAAGTTATAACTGCCGTTAATGGACAAGGTACGTAAATGCGCCTCGGTAAATTCATCGTAACAGCAGATACACTTAAGGACTTAGATAAAGTTCAGGCTATAACAACGTTTGTTAGCGTAAATGTTATTATTCTTGAAAAGATTGTTGCAGCAAATCCTGACGGAAAACAATTTGCGGTATTTATAGGAACTTGTGCATTATTTAATGAATGCCCAGATGATACAAGGAAGATCCCACTTTATGAAGTTACATTTGTCGATAATCTAGTTGGGACAATAGCTGATAAGCTTCGCTGTGAGGTAAAGGAAGTAGTATGAATTGGGTTATTAACCAGCTACTATGGTTTACAACTCATGAACATCATCTTGCAGATTATATGTATAGATATTGGATATTTTTTAAACGCAGAAAGGATAAGTGGCAGTTAAGACTTCATTATATTCTTAGAAGTGACCATGATAGACACTTACATAATCATCCTTGGTGGTATGTTAGCATTATATTAAGTGGTGGATATTGGGAAGTTACGGAAGCAAATAATGAATGGATAAAAAAGTATGTAACAGATTTAACTAATGATAGATATGTATATGATCCAGAAAACATATTTCGTGATGGTAATACATGGTATAAAAAGAAATGGTATGGCCCTGGTTCTATCTTATTTAGGAAAGCGGCGCATGTGCATAGATTAAGAATACAACCGGAAAGGCGTGCATGGACTTTATTCTTGTGTGGAAAGAAAACGGCGGAATGGGGATTTATAACTGAGAAGGGATTTATCCCATGGAAAGTCTATCTTGTTATGACAGGACAAACTGAGATGATAGAAGATGAGGAATTCAACAATGGCTAAACGAAAGAAAGATACAGGAATAATTCCAGGTTTAGGAATAACTGAAGAACGTAGAGATCAATTAAAGAAAAGAGACTGGAGCGGGCCACTTAAACACGCGGCGACAAGTGAACAATACACCACACAAGATTGTATAAACAAGCTATTCAGTGGAATACGAATTAATAAAATGACTAACATGGTAGAAATATGGTGCTTTGGAGAAAAGCGCGTAGAAAGGAATTATCAAAAGGTAGCTAATAATCCGGCGATTCTAGCAACAATGCACGAAGAAGCATTTGCTACGGTGGGAACAGTATTGGAGATTGAAGTAGATAAGAAACGCGTGATACAAACAAATAGCGATGCACCACGGTTAGTGAAGGGAAAGAGGTATTGAAGTGACAACAAAAGTTAAATATGAAGATATTAAATTTGTAAATGAGGAAATACAGAAACTATTCAAAGGTGATTATAAAGATTTCAATGATTGGGAAAGGACGTTTCTAACGGATATGAATGGGTTAATCCAATTAGAAACGCCCCTTTCCGAAAAGCAAATATACCAGTTATATAAAGCTTATTTTAAACACATAGAAGGTGATGAAAGTGAGGCCGAAGATTGGGCACGAGAACACGGGCTAATACATCTTTATAGGCCACGTTAAAATGTATCCTTCAACATCCTACGCAGCGGAGAGTTAGGTTCTAACTTCCGTAATAAGTCGTAGGATGTTCCTTCTTCTGTTCTACTCATGATCTCATTCATTACAGCATTCCATCCTTTGTTACTTCCACCATGTTGCAGATAGTCTTGTGCTACAGCATCAACTAAGTCATCATCCATACCACCACCACGTATTGCTGTGCGTAGTTTATTTACTGCTTTCTGCCTATTATCATAATCCGCCGCGCCATAGTAACTATGAAGATTAAGCGCATTACGTGTAACTTGTTCTTCCAGTGGTCTAACACTTAACATCCTAGAGACAATACCATTCAATGTCCAAACATCATCACTTGTTGCAACGGTCTGACCTTTCCTGGTTATGCTTTCACCTGCGACAATTTCAGCCGCACGAGCTATTGGCCTTGAGAGCGTTTGTAACGAAAGACCTTCCATCATACCTTGAAGTTTCCCCTCAAATCCAGGCTGTTCTACTACGCTTGTTAACATCTTACTCACCGCATTATACACCCCAACAGTGCTATTTACTATTGCAAGGTCGGCCATTTGAGATGGTATGCGTGGAGCAATATCTCCGCGAGTGTATAGACTTGGCCCTAAGTTGGAAGGAAGTCCATAAAGAATAATCTCTGCCATAGGATCACCAACTGCTCTATATGTACCTGTAGTAAGATCGTAATTATCTTGGCTCATGTGTTCACCAATGAACTTAGATAACTGTTCATAACCTGGCCAAGATGCTGTACCGAAGATGCCAGCCTGCATAGCCATTGTGCTTGCGAGATTCTTAAACTGTCCTTTCTCTATATTCCTATATACACTTTGAGCATACGTGATCATGTAAGTCTGGAATAAGCCAAGAACAGAACCAAAGGTTCCTTGAAACATAGCAGGTCTTTGTGCTGCATGGTAGTTACCTATAACCTTATCAGCCATAGCTACTGCATAGATAGTAGCACCTCTGTCACTTATTCCTGGATAAGCGTGTTTAGCTGCAAGATACCCAGTAAGCATTGTCTGTGAACGTGTCCATTTCTCTACCCAATCACTTGGTGTTGATAGAACATTCATAACTCTACTGTTCTGCAATCCTTCCGCCAAGTCTAATAACTCATTTGCCGCGCCTTTCGTAGTTACAGGAACATGCAATTTTCCATTAATATCACTGAACTGTCGAACAACCTGATCTATAAGACCTTCAGCTTCCCATTGTTTCTGCATCTCTATTCCCTTTGGATTAAACCTAAAGCGTGCAGCATCCATAGGAAGCCGTAAAGGAAGCGTAATCTTAGCGCCATTAGCAAGTGCTGTCTTAGGCAATCCTTCCATAAGCGCCGCGTTAGTGAGAATAGGAAGGCTTATCGCATTAACTAGTGGATGTGCTGCTTCTAAGAACCGAAGCATAAAGGTTCCCATTAATCCATTCGCAGCACTTACAACACGTTTACTGTTAATTGTAGGAGCACCAATAAGCGATGCTTGATACAATTGGAAAGAACCACTCCATGGGTCTTGTATTCCTTGTTTTGTTAAATCAGCTACAACAGCATCAAAATGTTCTTTACTGCCGACAGTCTTTCTGAATATTCTTGTTGTAGCATCAAGTGCTTGACCTGAAGTAACAATAGACATATCTACAAATTCATTAACACTTTTCCATGTAGTAAATTGATTAAGGTTACTAATACCAAGCAGTGCGTTCTTGGTTGTTATAGCCGCATCTTCAGCTTTCTGTTTATTGAAGCCACGCAGCGGTTGATTAAGATAGAACTTTTGATTCATCTCACTAAAAGAATCAAGCTTCTGTGTTATATCATTTAGATACATTTCATTGTATTTACGCATACCGCTAAGAATCTGATGTTGATAGCCAACCATTATGTCATCAATACGTCGAGCATCAGCAGAGACAATAGCAGTAGCACTTGCACCAGTATGTTTCAGTTGATTGTTCGCAATCTGCATATACGGTTCACCATCCATATATCCGTGGATAGTATTAAACCTTTCCTGTTGACCTTTTGTGACAATCTCCATTGTAGGATTCTTAACAACAATCTCTGCCTTATATGCAGCTTCAAGACTAGCTAAATCCTCTGCTGTATTTGCATACAGAACAGAAGGCCGCTGTTTACCTGTGTTATCAATAACATAACTGAAGAACTTATTTGTAAGGTTCGGCGGCGGAAGATAGATTCCTAGGTCATTCAATGGCCCTTGTCCACGTAGTTCTCTATTAAGGTTATGCAATCCTAGTATTTCAGACGAAGCATTAAACGTTCCAGTCAACGCATTAATCGCTTGCGGTGTTTTTACATAGTAAACACTTCCATCTTGGTTCTTCACAGGAACCTCAACAACTTTTCCTTCTCTTACTTCACGCTGAACAACAAAACCAAATCCATTCTCCGGATCGATTCTCCAACCTTTCCATCCTTGTAAGCTAAGTAACTTATTCTCAAGAACGTTAAATTCAATTAGTGCCGAATGATTAGCACCCAGGCCTTTAAAAGACTCACCTACAGGTTCTAATATTCGTTTAAGTTGTGCATCCTGAATATCAGAAACACGCTTACCGATATACGTAACAAGTGGCCCATCTTGTATATTACGTAGAGCATTATCTACTGACTGAAAGAATGGACTTCCTACAAGGATATTGTTAACTTCACCAATATTCTGCTTAAGTTGATCCAGCCACATATGCATTTCTTTGGCGGCAGCAGGATCATTTAAAGGACTGTAAAAATCTGCAAGACTATTAGCAAGCTGATTCTTGTGCTTAGCTGTAACTATACCAACAAATTGCTGATGTGCCGATGACAAAAAGCGTTCGTCAAGAGATGCACTAAGCTTAACAGGATTAGTAGTAAATGGGTCACCTTGTAATGCTACAATACGATTCTTTTGATTAAGATACTCAGATTCTATCAACTTCGCATCAGTATAACGTCTCCAATTAGGAATCTCATCGAGATTACGTCCTGCGCCAACAAGTAAGACAGCTTCTTTCGTAGTATTAAGCCTTGCTGCAATTTCCTCAGGAGCAAAGGTTGTATCTTTGATAAGCTCACGGATTGCATTTTCCGTTTGTTGTGTATAATGTTGAACAAGTTCTACGCCATTAAGTTTATTCTGTGAACCTGCATTAGGAATATGCACAACTTTATTAGCACCTGTAAGTGTACCTTCAACACCTTCGATGTCTAAACCTGGTAAACGCTTATGATGTGGAGCAGCTACTAGGATTTCGTATTCAGAACGGTTACCTTTACCAAATGCACCAATTATATTTTCAACCGGAATTTCAGCAAGTTCTGCTGTACCAAAATTATTAGATACAGATGCCCGTGTAGAAAATGACTCTACTGACGATGCACCTTTAACTTCTCCACGAACACCGCGATATAAGCGAATATTTCCATTAGCATCAGCTACACTTGCAAGTTCTTGTCTAAACTTAGCGCCCTTTTCCCAAAGTTCTTCTGCTACAGCGTGCATTGTAGCCCGTTGATTAGTTCCAACGACTTGTACAACATCTCTTTCGGCTGGCAATGTTTTACGAAAGTAAGTATCAAATCCTCGTCTTAATCTTGCAATTCCTTCTTTCATACTTACACTACCACCATGTATCCAGTCACTAATAGCTTGACTTGCTTGTGGTGATACACCAACATCAATAAAAGCAACACGCTTACTTTCAATAATAGCTTCAATATCCTGTAAATGCGTAGCTTTAACACCAGCCGCGCCACTCTCAATAAAGCGTTTCGTCTGATTAAAACTCGGTAAGCTACTTGTAATATTAAACTGTATTGTCTCTCTTAACTCCGGAGAAACCTTACTAAGCCAACTTGTTGCTGCGTTAAGTCTAGCCAGGTTATCAGGCGCAATACCGATGTTAACAACATCTGATGCTTTAACTGCTTTACTCCATGCATTGAGTTCATCAAGAAAAACGGAGTCTTGAACAGCCGAAGGTTTACCACGAGCAGCAGTCTCAATAAAGTAGTCTGCGCCAGGATTCTGTAAGTTAACAGCTTTAGGCGCAGCAGGCTTATAACCTTTAAGGTCTACAGCTAATGCTGAAGCACCTGCAAGATTTCTGTCGTATAAGTCACCCGTAGATGGACGATAGAAAACAGTCTTAAGTTTTGTTTTTTCTTTTGTTAGTTTTGCAAGTTCTTCTTTTAAACTAACAACTTTATTCATCGCAGCAATTGGGTCTTTTCCACTATCTTGTTTTAATTTTTTAACGAGATTTTCAAAGGCTGGTAAAGCGTTTTCAATTTGACTAATTCTATCAAGAAGTGCTTTCGTAGGTTTCTCCAACATATCAACTTCAAGTGTAAGTCTATCACCTTTAGTCTTAGGAATAAAGCTCATCTTAGGAAGCTTAATCTTATCTACACCCATCATCTCTGGCATACCCAATAGTTGCTCAACAGCGCCCTTAAGCTCTATATAATCACTAGGAACATCTTTACTTTTCGGAGAAAGCCACGGAGCAGCTTCTATAATCCGCTCTTCACGCTTAGCCTTCATGATGGTCAATAGCTCATCACTAAGGTTCTTAGTAAGTGGATTAACTTCGCTCTTAATAACAGCTTCAAGATTCCTAATAGTCATATTATACGTCTGAACCTGAGCACCATTAGGTAATGCCTCATTCACATGGATATAGTTACTTCCAACAATAGCTTGTGCTTCAGTCCTAATATCTCCTAAGGCCGCTCTAGCAGCGGAACGTGCTTGTATAACACCTAATCCACCACCAATACCAGCACCAACTGTAGCCCATAAAGCAAAGTTACTATACGGAGACTCCATATAATCTTCCATATATGGATGGGCATTAAGCGCACCTACAGTAGCCATCTCAAATATTGCCGCATCAATTACGTTTTCACCAATCTTTGCAGCATATAGCTTCTTCATTGTATCTGAGTAGATCTTCGTATCATACTTAGCATTTTCCATTAATACACGAAGATCTGACTGCAATGCTTGTGCCTTTGTTCCTGCAAAAACGTCACTTACAGCAGCAGCAAGACTATTGCTTTTACCTAAAGCGGTCATTCCATTTTTAGCAAAGCCAAGTAGTTTAATCGTTGCAGCTTGTGGAGCGACAATACCAGCTAAGAAACTAGCAGCTTCTACACCTTCTCTGTGTTCACCATAAAATGAAAGCGCATCAGCATCGGCTTTTTGTAGAATATCCTGTGTAGATAATTCAGGCCCACCAACAAGACCTACAGTACTATTCCATACTGTCGAAAGAAAGTCTGCACCTGTAGATACAATTGCGTTCTTAGCTCCACCAATAATAGAAGCTGCAGCATTACCTGCGATGTCTTTATCTTCAATATAATCTAAAGGCATTAGCCTCTCCTTGCACCAAGAACACCAGTAGGAATTTTATCAGGTTTATTAAGCTCATCTTGTGGTGATGCAGGTGTATTTGTCTTAAACAAATCTTGCACTCGAACTAAACCTTCACCAATAAGTGCATCAGGAATAACACTCAATGGCCCAACAAACCTACCAATACTCATTTGGTCACGAACATACGATGACATCGCACGATTTCTAACATCTGCTGCATAACTAGCTAGATAATTCTCAGCAGATGGAAGAATAGCAGAAGCCTTATCATTTCCCATAGTAATTCCAAGGGATTGAACAAGTGCGCTAATCTTCTGTTGCGGAGACATTACAGAACCATCGGGATTCTTCATCTCAGCCTTGATAACAGCATCTACACCATCACTCATTAAGACCTTACCATCTTTGTTATTAAGCTTTACACTATCAACAACAGCCTTAAGTTGTGGATCTTGGAATGTCCAAGCATCCATACGTTGATAACGCTGTCGTGCTGTAGCTTCTATTTCAGAATTAAGTACTTCAAGAAGCATGTTAGTTTTAGTTTCTGTTTTAGATTTATCACCAAGAGCTTGGTTTGTTTTCCTAGTTCCTTCTTTCAGCCGTTCTTTTGATTGCGCGGAAAGAGCACTTAAACGAACACCACTAATTAAAGCTTCACGATTAGCTACAAGTGGTTCTAATGCCGTAATATAATCAGGAAGTTTATCTTTTGGTCCAAGTCCTAAAGCTGCACGTTCTTGTCCTGCAAGTATCTTATACGCATATTCACGCACTTGTATATCAGCATCTACAAGAAAACGCGGAAGTGTCTGCTTATTGGCATCAAGTACAGTAGCTAGTGCTTTATCTTTAACTAGACTACGATGAACTTGAGGGACAATAGAAGTATCTGCCTTAGCAAGACCTAAAGCAAGCTGAGCATTTCTAAGTCTATCATCTGTCATAACACCAAAGCGCTCTTCATTTCTATCAGCACGATCTTGTCGCTTGTCAATCTGTGCAAATTCTTTAGTTACAAGTGCACGATAGTCATTAATTCGCTGAAATTCAGGATCTTTCTTAAGTAAATCTGCCTCAAGTTGATTCGCTGCTTGTAGCGCATTAGTATAAGCTTTCCTGGCATTTTCAGTTTGCATAGTAGTATCACCAGGACGAATCTTACCTGTTTGCACAGCAGCAGCATCAAGCGCAATATTCTTATCTAATGCCATCTGAGCATCATTAACACCTGAGCGTTGTGCAGACTGTGTCCTTATACGGTCTTGAATAACCGTAGCTTGTTGTCCTAGATTCACAAATAGTAACTGTGCAGCATCTTCACGTTCAGTTACATCTTGAATAGAACGTAACTTCCTGAATTCATTTTCTACGTTAAACTGTGGAGTACCAGATGTGAAAGCATTTGTAACTTTTGGAATATCAATATCATGGACTGGCGCGGCTTCTGTTGTTATAGACGTAGTCCCATCTTTATTGATAACCTTAGTTCTACCGAATGACGCAATAACACGCTCACCAGGTTTCACAACATAATCAGGTGTTTGCGGAACTGTTCCAACTTCAATATTCGTGCTTTCAGTTCTAGCTTGTGCTAGTTTCCTTTCTTGCTCAGCTTGAGAACTAAGTATCTGTTCTTGCAAGACAGCGGCAAATTGCATACGAACATCAAGTTCGCTAGTGCTTTGTGCACCGTCATTAACAGGGGCTTCAGCCATTGTCTCTCCTTAATCCTCAATTATTACGTTAGAACCACCGCCATAAATAAATTCTGCTTGCTCATATACTGGTTCTTGTGCATTAGCTACAACATATCCAGTTCCAGCAGCACTAGATGGCGTATAAGCAGGTGATGCTTGAATCATTGCTTGTGGTGTAGCAACAGCAGGTGTGCCTACCTGTTTATTTGTATTGACAGTATTACCAGTAGTTACAGCCGTCTGATCCGTTATTCCAGTTGTATTTTGATTTACATTCGTTACGCTACTAGATACACCACTTGTTTCGATACCTTTTGCAGTATTAAGCGCAGCAATCAACTGATTTGCAATACTGTTCGGGTCATTCTTTGTAAGTTCTTCAAGAATAGCAGCAAATTGAGTATTGATCCCGCCATAAGCTACAGCAGCATCTAAACCAACCTTAGCCGCACTTTCAGAACTTCTGGCTACAGCTTGCTGTGTAAGTAAAGAACGTGCAGTTCCTTGTGAAGCACCAGCACCTTCTGCACCACGTAAGATTGACGGCATCTGCTGTTCAGTAAGAACTCTCGTAAAGTAATTAGTAAGTTCTTTCGCATCAGCAAATGCAGCTTCTTTACTATATCTATCTTGGCTGCTACGTCCACGTTCGATTTCTTTTTGTCTCTCGGCTGCAAGTGCCTTTTGTTCTATTGTTCCACCAGCAACCATACCACCACTCTTAACATATTCTGTCTGCCTTGCTTTTTGTTGTGTATTAAAAAGATTTGCTTCTGTCTGAGACATAGTAAGACCAGTCGTTGGATTACGAAATATCCATCCACTACGTGAATACTGCGCTTGTGCTATTGGAAACTTAGCAGCAGCTTCCTCAGCACTAATAACTGGACGATCTTGTAACTGTGCAATCAGGCTATTAAGAGCATCCCGCGCCGCAGGTGTTGTATTAAGTGAATAGTTACTTGCAACAGTCGCATTGGTTCCTGTTGTGTTACTGGTAGTAGTTCCAGTAGTGTTTGTAGTAGATGGGCCAGTTTGTGCTGTTTGCTGATAACTTTGCTCTGTCCCATATGGACTAACAGGTAGCCCAGTGTTTCTATCAACTGCTGCCATAATAATTCTCCTTAATGCGTAGACTACCGCTTTCCTTTTTTGTGACCATTAAAGTCAAGGTTCTTAATATCGTAGATTCCATTTATTACGATATTAAACCATCTTGCACTATTTGAAAAGTATTCAGTTACCTCGTTAACATCCGTATAACTGCGAGTTTGTGATATAGCAGGTTCTATATTCTTACCATCTAAAGAACCTTCTACAGTTACATTTCCTGTAGCTAGATTTCTGAATTGTATACGTACTTCCTCGCAGTCTGTGAATCCTTTACGGAAGTATCCAATCTTGCCGATCTTAATAATACTATCGGCTGGATACTTGTCAAAGAGTGCTAGAGTTCCATCGTCAAGTAAGCAACCTGCGCTTACACTGAAAATATCAGCAGGAATTGGCCTATCACCTGCTACACTATTTATAGGACTATAGTTAAGTAGCCGCTTGAATGGCTGTCCACACTTACCCCATTTCTTATATTGTAAGTCATAAACAAATGCACCTTGATACGTTGGATATATTGGCTCAATAGAACCATCTTGCATTAAGAATGACGAAGGTGGTAAGGTTATAGTTTGGTCAGGATACGTAAATAGTTCACTAAGTATCGTAACTTCCTGTGCAACACAGGCTTGTCCTGTGCCTGTTCCTATTGGAACGCCCATTACATGTGCTTGCCGTATCTTTGCAGGATTAGTAAGGCATATATCTTCATAATCAGGAGCTTCAGGTGTTGAATCATCAACAAAGAAGTTTCCTAACAAATCATAATGTCCATGTCCCTTAATATGTGTATAACCAAGTTCTTGATATACACAAGTTTCAAAATCAACAGGACGAAATACAGGTTGCCCAAATGTTTGCGTTACAATAGCATATGTATCTGGGGGAAATGGATTACCAGCGTATGGTGCCATTAATGCTGTTATATCTTCATCATTATCTGCACGTTTTGCTCCAAAATCAATACGACAACACTTAGGTGATGTACCAGGAGAACCATCAGGCTCATATGCTGGGCCAGGAGGAATACCTACGCTTGAATACCAAACTTGTGTTATTCCAGTTCCAACCATTACAGTAAAATAAAATGTACTACAAGCACCACAACTTGCTGGCCCTGAAAGTCCAGAGATAGTTGTACCAAGTCCAGATAGATGTCCATTAAAGAAATCACCTACATATGCGGGTGATGGTAAACTACCACCATAATCCGCCGTTGTTGTCATTAAAATAGGTGTACTATAGCTAATATCATAGTTGACTGGTATGTCAACATAGAAACCTTTTGTAAGACTACGTTGTAACCAAGCACTCTTTTCAGCTTGACCATACCATTTGTTTGCTTCAGAAAAGAACGATAGATCAAGATATGGTCCAAAACTTTGTATACCACTTGCTGGAACTGTTCCTAAATCCATTACACCTTCAATAGTAATCGGTGCGTGTACTTTATCTAGTATTGCCTTCTTCCAACTTTCCTGAAACGCTGCTTCATACATCCACAAGAAATCTTGCTTAGCATAGAAGTCATCTGTATTTTCTTCTGTTGTTTCATCTGCAGCAAATCCAGCAACAAGCGGCATATTAACCGATGTAGCTGGAATAAAGAATTCTGTTCCACTTCCATCTATTTTTGTAATACCGCCATTAGCAAAAGCTACGCTACTAAAATATAAACTATCGCCAAAACTTCCAGAACCATACGTTTTCCATGAAAGAAGCGTAGCTGCTGGAACACCTGTTGATAGTATATCTTCCCAAATAGGAACTTGTCCAGGAGATACAGCTTGTGTATATGACGTGTAACCATATGTAGTATATAGATAGTTTTCTTCAAAACTACTGTCGATACTACCTAAAGCCAAGCATGGATTATCTTCTATATGCGCTATATTGTAACTTGCGCCTTTAAATGTAAATGTTGTAGAAGGCACACTTACGTAGCTGAAGTTAGGTATTCCAAGAACATAGTTAGCATTAATAAACTCTAAAAACAAATATCGGCCTTCTAACACACGCACAAATATCGGATCTCTTGTTTCTTTCAGGTAACTGAAAACCTCAGGAATAATATACTCAGCAATACCATTCTCAATCTTAATTAGACCAAATGTTGTATAAGCAAAATGTGTTGTATCCGGTTGACCTGTTGTCGCTTGGCCAAGATAACTAAGGCCGTTTTCATTAAATACTGTCTCACTAGCCCATAGGAAGTTTGCATCAGCATTACGCTTCACATGGACAATAGACCTAGTGCAGTAAACCATGAAACCGTTACCGTGTTGTAGGCATACAGTAATCTTACCAACAATATGCTGGAATATAGCCGCGCCAACACCTGTTTCTAAGTCAGGTACAAAATCCATCTTATCATCAATATCAGACCATGCAATACTGTTTGCACTATCCCAGATACCTAAGCGGCCACCAGCTTTAAATATCCCTTGTTGAGCTGGCATATTCAAGTTACTTGATGGGGTCAATACAGTAGGAACAAAGTCCTCTGCTGCTCTCATTACCCATACATTCAATTCACCTGCACGATAGATATAAACCTCATTACCTATTACACAGTATGTGTAGTTTTTATGGACACCACTTGCTGGGACAGTTAAGGCAATAACCTTGTCCCATGCACCTGTTGAAGCTGCATACTTTGTGTATATACCATCCTCACAAAGAGCAACCATTGTATTCTGGAGTGTTAGTCCTTGGACAACAAAGACATCATCTACGTTAAGAAGTGCAAATGGTGTTGTTAACCCAGTTAACGGATTGACATTAAGTATACTATTAATTCCGAAATAACTCATATAACCATATGCAGTTGGCATAAAGTTATAACCGTCATAAGGCACTACAGGAATGCGTCCTTCAGGAGCATCCTCTGCTTGTGTAGAGTGCATAGACTCCGGAAAGCTATTCGGGTCTATAGGAATATAGCTTCTACTTATGTCAATGAGTTTAACAGTTTGTGCCATGTTTATTCTACGTGTTGGTTAATTGTTTAGGTTTCCGCGCGTCTTTATACGCGTAAGCACATTCAATAATGAGTGTTCCTGCTTCACTCGTTCTTGATACAAGACTAATATGTGTTGCACCATTTCCATCAATAACTTTGATAGAACCGGAAGGTATATAATGTAAGCCAAGACTGAATACGCCATTTACTGGCACAACTACAGCAGAGCCAAGCATTAGATAACACGAAGTAACATCATCTCCATAAACAACTAAGAGCTCTGTATCAGTAGGTAAGGCAATAGCATTTGCTGGAGTAACAGTGAAATCTTGCTTTATAAGTCCTTTTGAAAGCAAAATCTCAAGGGGTAAGGCATCTCCTTGTAAGCTACTGTTTCTGTAGAGCTTTTTATCATTAATTTCAACCATACTTAGCCTCTACCCCAATCAAGTGCTTCATTAAATGGCATCTTAGGAAAACAAGTAAGTCTACTACGCATACTGGTATTTATTACCTTTATTCCTTTCTTCACCAGTAATGGTGCTGCTTGCATCATTGCTCCGTAGAAATCATCAAAGACAGTATGTGGAACAGGTACGTGTCTATCATGGCAATGTGTCTTACCATCTAGAACCCGCATGTCGTATCCCATTAGTATAAGCCGTGGAGCACCCATATTTACGACTAGATTTATAAGCTGATGCCCAGTATTTCTTCCGTGAGCAACAACACCTTCCTCGAAGATAAAACCGTGGTTTCCGCCGCATTTTAACCATTGTAAATCTGGAACCTTTGTATCAAGTTTTTGATAATCAAGCGTTACCTTAACAGCCTTATGTTTCCTTAATGCTTCATCTGTTCTCCATCTTTGATGCCACCAAGCTCTATCACACGCGTATATAAGCTTGGCATTTTCAGCATACATATAAACATCTTTACACACACAAGTAGGAAAAATATGACTTGCTTCATCTACTTGTTCAGGAATAAGTGATGGCCCTTGTGCTGCAACTACAACTGTCCAATCTTCAAAAGGACGCCCATGTTGATACCAAGGCATATTAACCAACAAATGTATGAGATGATGCTCCACCACCACCGCCAGCTTCTTGTCTTTGTACTGCACCTATATCAAGATAACCAATACTTGCACTACCTAAGAATGTACCTGGAAAACCAACAGCTTTTGCAGGACTTCCAGATGCTATACCAAAGTTACCACCAGCAGCATCAGTAAATTGTGGGTCAGTTGTAAGCTCTGTTCCAGCAAGATTGGCATTTACGGTTAAGTTATTTAGGTTTGTGCCACTTGACCGATAGAAGATATTATAGGCATGAAAACCTAACAAATCAGCCTGGTTTGTTCCTGGAAATTCGCTATTAAACGATGTTGAACCATTTCCATTTTCCGCAATAATAGAATTTAGTATCGTAAATATAGCGTCATCATCAGCAGCTTCAACGCCAGAATCATCATTATCCCATATTGTACAACCAAATAAAAGCGTTTGATGTGTTATTGTTGATGGCGCACCACTATGATAGACACCACGACCTGTATTACTTTCAATTATTGAAAAGAAAAGTTGTGGGCCACCATTGTTTGCTGTATTCCTTACTCCATCAGAAGCGTTGTTATGTAAATACACACCAAGATACGAACCGCCTGTTGTTGATAATCCCTGGCCAGCCGAACCACTTGCTTCACAATTTAGCGTTAAACCAGCGCCACATAGAATAGCTCCACCTGAACCTGAATCAGTTACTTTAACATTATGGTTAACACCATCAGAAGCACCAGTTGTAAAACCAACTCCGGTTGATCCATCACAATCAAGCTCAAAGTTGTCAATAAACCACAAACCATGTGAATTTGAAATATTTAATGGCGTAGTATTACCTGTAGTATTTAAAACTGGGCGTACTCCCGCTTTGCCCATTACTGTAATTCTTCCGCCTGTTTTATCTCCTGAATTACGTGAGCTAAATAACGCGCCAACTTGGGCAGCAGGACTATTATTATATATAACTACATCACCAGCACGTGTAAATGCTTCTTCACCAGATAATCCTGCGCCAGTAATTTGGCCACCAATATTTCCAGTACTTGCTCCAGCAGTAAGACCAGTTGGTGCTACAGTAACAGTGATCGTTTTCGGAGAAGCAGCATTATCAACACCAGAAATCCAAAAGATATCTTGTGTAGTATTAGTGGCATCAGTAAAATTAACACTATCCTGGTTTGCACCACTTGTATTTAATACAGATAAATCATGGGCTTCAACAATAGGAATTGTTGTTCCACCTGCGTATGTAGCATGAACTGTAATAGCATATAATGCAGAAGCAGAATCTCTAGAGCCGCTATTATTTGCATTACCACCACTGTCTACATAGCACTTTCCCATTACTTCACCACTTCGGCTTCAACTGCCGCCTTTTCAATAATCCATTGTTCAAGTGTTTTCTCTGACGCATCAGAACAAACGAAAGCTTTTGTTTGCCGTAATTCGCTTTCTATTGCTGTTCCATTCATCAAATCAACACATTCTTGCGTTGTTAAATCGGCAATGAATTCTTCATAATCATATTTAACAATTTCAGCACCAGCACGTAGTATTGTGCCATCTGGTAATACACCATCCTCTTTCAACACAATTGTCCGTTCGCTCTTAACTTCTTTATGCCGTAAAAAATTACTGTTCCGTGTAGTTGGATGCGTAACATGTGTCGGTGGAAACGTAGCTATTGCAGCATTATAAGCATCAAGCCATACTTGTGCTTCCGCCGGAGATAAATTTATTAGCGCACGCCCACGATATGGAAATGCAGCAAATACTGCTTGTTCTGCTGGATATAATGCATCTGGATAATAATCTAAGAATTCAACATCATCAGGAAACCATACATTTCTAGGTGTCCTTCCCATTACTTTAATACCAGTAGAACCATCAGCAAAGAGTTTTGTTGGTCTATCTAGTTTAGGCCAATAACAAAACAAAAAGAGCATATCATTCTGAACACCCCAACAACCAGGTGCATTTGGTGCAATACCGGGAACTAATGAAACGTTCTGTAACCGTGTGAATGCTGTAACTTTCATTTTGCGCCTTTCTACGAACTTGGAACAATATCAATTGAAAGCAAAACGCGTGTAACTGTTGTTATACTATCCACATTAAATCGAATAATATCTCCAGCAGTTACCGCAACTGTCCAAGTAGATAGTGTTAAATCTTGATTTTTACTTGCAGATGCTAATGTTGGCTTTTCCGAACCAGCAATAGTATCTGCAACAGTTGGAGGATAGTTTGTATATGTATCTTTCCATACATCTATTACAATGCTACCTGATTGGTCAGCAAGTATTGTCCAACCAGTAATTGTACCATCAAATGGAACTACTATATCACCTTTAATACCTGTAGTAATAGCACTACCACCACCATCTATAGTTATACCAAAACTGCGTTTCTTTGCATTTGCACTAAGACCTATTGATGGATTGCCCGCTGTTCCTGCTGGGTTGGTTATATCTATTCCAACACCTTCATCTAGACTACGGCGAACAAAAGTATCTGCTGCTGTCTGTGTAAGTAATCCAGCCGTAGCATCTAAAGCAGCTAATGCAGTAAGTGTCGCATCAAGTGTTTGCTTAGCATCAAGTGCTGCTTGAAGTCCATTCGTTTTTGCAATACTAAGTGCTGCATCAGCTATTGCAGTAGAACCACCAGTTGATGTAACAACACCAGTAAGATTACTTACAAATGCTAAACTACCTAATGAAGCAACTAAAGCATTAAGACTAGCGTCAACCGTAGCCGCAGAACCTATTGCATCATATTGTGTATCAAAATATGTTTCAAATAGCGTCTGAAGATACGCAGGTGTAAGATATACGTTATCGGTAGAACCAAAAGGACTACGAGCAGCCGGAATCCTATCAGTAGCTATTGCTGTTATACCAGCAGTTAACGCAGAAATTTTGGTATCCATATATCCTTATTTACTGAAGCTGTATTTTGCTACTTCCATCTTCTAATAAAAACATGCTTGCACCATCTTCAAGTAATAGAAATGATGCAACTGTTGGCGTACCAAAATAAAGTGCCAGTTCCGCACCTGTTACTGTATAGTTACTATAACCAGTTGGACTACTTGGGTCAAGCCTAGACAATAGAAAAATATCACCATCTTGTACTGGTGAACCATCTGGAAATGTTCTAAAACGTCTAGACATTAGATTGGCTCGGATTATCCATTAAGATTGCATCTTGTGTTCCACCACCATAGCGTCCCATAGTACCTGGTGCTTCATTTTCTGTATTTAAATCTAATAGACTATCATCATAATCTTTTTCTGGTTCATGTGCTGGAAACTTAACAAACAAAAGACCACCAGCACTATCTTGTAGACTAGCGATAGCTGCTGCAAAGCATTCAGTAAGCTCTTGGCTATCCATGGCCTTTACCATTAGTTAATTGTTTAATTGTTTGGTCTTTCTGTTGCGATGAGCGAGTTGTTCCAAATTCAAAGTTATAAATATTATCAAGATAACCTAGGAATCGACCAAGAACAAGTGTTATGATACCTTTTGCATATTCATTGAGTGTATCTGAAACAAGAACTTGCCAAACAAGTAATCCAATCATAACAACAGCAAGAACATACATACTATGCCCACGGATATTCCTATAGCCAGTTTTAGCTAATTCAATATCACGATTCCTTGCACTTTGCACATCAGCAAGAAATAAACTATCCCAGGTCATAAGTTGTTCATTTGCTTTCAATTGAAATTCAGCCATTTTAACAGGATCAGCTAATACTTGATTGACCGCGGTAGTTGGGTCTTTTACACCAGTAATAGCCTGTGCAATTCCTACCGCTTGTTCAGCTATTTCTGTTGATCTTTCGCCAGCTCCAGCATACTTCATAAGAGCAGGAACAGCACTTGCAAGTTGAACAAGAAGAGGTATTAGCGGTAGCATTATTAATTTACCTCAAGTATATCAAGTTGGAATTCATTTATTGCGGCTGTTCGAGATAAAAACTCGGTAAAACCAGCTTGTGATGCTGAGATAGAACACGAGTTATCTTGCCATACTGCAAACTGTTCACCAACAAGAATACAACCACGAGAATCATCATCAATATTGCCTTTATGAAACAAGATTTCACTACGTCCAATAACATTTGTTACTTCAAACGTGTTACCAAACTTTGGGCTATTAACACGCTTGCATATGTATGTCCCAGCAGGAATACAAGATTTACCTTTCTCATTATTAAGCCAGGCGCGCTCTGCTGTTAATGCGAATGGTAAGGTATTATCAATCAAGACACCAAAAACTCCATCATCTCGTTTTGCAATACGAAGGAGTTTAAACAGTTTCATGCGGTATTACTCCTTTGCGACATTGTTCTAATTGGTCTTTTAAATTTTCTATGCGGTGTTCTAAGACCATTTCACGCGTTTTTGCGAGATTAGTAAATAGCGTTGTTATACTTAATCTTTGCTTTTCAAATTCAGAGAAAATCCTATTTATGACAAATCCAAAACCTAATTGGATTATACCAACCATAAGTAGAATTAACTGTTGTGTGTCCATCTTGTTGCATTATACAATTGCTTCCATGTCTGCTTTAAGAACAAGAAGATTATCTCTTCTTTTTGTCAATAACAAAATTCCTTCATCAATTTCTTTAAGCTGTGATTCAATTGATTCAAAATTAAAAGTTAGAATCTCAGGTGTAACTTCAACAGCAGTATCCGGATCGTATTTCTTTGCAATAAGTTGAAAGAAATTTTTAGCCAGTTTTTGTAACTGGACAGTTTCTTTTTCTTTCTTCTCTGCATAAACGCTCATTTCCATATACAACTCCTAATTAATGTAGATAGTCAATTCACCAAACCATTCAATTGTTCGTCCAACAACACCTGTTGCTCTAAGTTCTAGATTACTTCCATTTATTCCAAAAGTAGCCGATGCAGTAACAAGAGACGCATCAGCTTGTGGTGCTATAGAATCAAGAACAGAACCAACAAGTGATTTAACTCCTGCAACATCTTTACCACCTGTAAACTTTTGCGCCGCTACAATAGCTCCACTGGTTGTATCTCTACCAATTAATCTACCAGCAGCAAAAAAGGCACAACCAGTTGGTATTGGTGTTAGAGCCATTACTTCTGTTGCAGCACCAACAGTTGATACTGCACCAGCTACTCTATGGATTATCTTCGCAGCCATTATGCAGGCCCAAATGTTGTTACTGTTCCACCACTACCACGCCATTTACCAGCACCGGCATCAGAATAAAGAATACCACCAGCAGTCGGATTAGTAGATGGATTTGTTGTTGCATTTGGTATTGAAACAACGCCTAAACCTAAACCAACACCTGCGCCAGAATTAAGAAGAATATTTTTACTAAACGGATTAAGTTGTAATGAACCGCCAGATGTAGATATTATACCAGCAGAACCGTTATTTGTTACTGTTGTATAATCTGGCCCAGTTGTACTACCATATACACGTAAGGACTGATTCGTTGTACTATCCTTAAGAGCCAGGACAGCAGCAGCGTCTCTTACTAAAATAACATCGGCTGTACCATCAAACGTAGATGTAAAACCAAAGGTAGAATTGCACTTAATCAATCCAGCAATAGAATTATCTGCTGTTCCATCTAGGTATAAGTTATGTCTACCTGATGCTGCTGCAATACGACCTCTATATCCACGAATGTTCGTTCCTACTGTCTGCGTATTTGTATCAAATAACGTATTAGTTGTAACTGTTGCACCACCACTATTTGCTGTTACGGCATTAAGTGTACCGTATAGATTTGAAACTGTACATGCAGCATTAAAATTCGCTGCTGGGTATACACCAATTACGTCAGTAAGTGTCGCAGCGCCCTCAAATAGTATTTGCGGGTTAACAGCAGCAGAAAAAGATACTGTACCAGTTCCACCACTTGTATTATGTACAGAACCAAATATACCGCGTAATTGTGCAAGTGAACTACTGGATTCTTGAGTTGCGCGAAAAATAAGTGCCGTAACTACCATACTAGATGCACTAACAGCTTGATTTCTGTGAAAAGCACCGGCAACTGCTGTAATATCAAAATCTGTTGTGGTATTTATTTTGTTAATCTGTAAACCATAGAAACTTGTTACAAGTGCAGTACCTGCATTTATTGTAATCTCATCAGCATCAGAACTACCCAGTGTTACATTGTTATCAACAACCAAATTTCCTGTTAGTGTTAAATCCGCAAATGTTGGACTAGCACCAGTATGAATATTCTGTGGCGTAGATAATGTAACTGTCCCATCGCCATCATTTGCAACACTTATCTGATTACTTGTTCCAGCAATCCAGCTTGCAAGATTACCAACACTTGTAAGTGCGCCTAGACCATCACTAGCTACAAGGCGACTTGGCGTTAATGTACCAGTTATATTACCTACTTGCGCTAATACAAAAGCCTTAGTAGCAGCTTGCTGTGTTATGAACTGTGGCGTATGAAACATTGTTATCTATAAACCTATGCACTAACTGCTGTTCCACCATCTTCAAAATCTTGCTTGGCTACATCAAGTAGTGTTATCGCACGTGCTTCACATGTACGCATGTCATTATCTGCATCACCAATGCTTTGGAAGATTTCTGCACATGCCTTATTGAATACATACATTGGAATAATATCAAGCATCCAATGTGTATCCGCATCATCTTCAAGAAGCTCAGGATACTGAAAGAATCCGTATTCAAGTGTTGGACTTAGCGTTTGCAATTTGAATACAATGTTATTTCCAGCACGATACCATCTTTCAAGTTGTTCAACACCACAGGCATCAAATATCTTAAGCGGATCAGCTTGTTTTAGAAACTTTGTTGCACCAGTGCGCTTAAGATATTTGATTCTACGGAATCTAGGAAAGTTAACACTAATAGATAAGCTTTGTGCATATTCTGTTGCTGTGATATTCACTGTACCTTCTAATAAGTCTTGCATAAAAGATGCACCCAGTGAAGCGAATGATATGGCATTATTTATCGCGTCAACAACTTCTGTGCGCTTGTCAGGGCGCTTTGTGCGAGTAATAACCTTATCAACCATTTCACTGAGTTGCATGTTTAGCCTTTTGTGTTAGACAATTACTTTAGACTTGTACCTTGTATTTTCTGTTCTTCTGTTATCTCATTGACAAGTGCACCATAGTGGCGCTTTATGAAATCAGCAAGAACAACATCGTCTGTTTCCAGGTAGTTACCTTTAAACGCGTATCGTTTCTCACCCATAAAGAAACCAAGATTTGGTTTATCAGAATGAAAATAAATACGTCCAGGAACAGTTGCAGGTTTATCTTTTACTATTGGAAGTTTTAGTTCTGATACATTGCTTTTAGATGGGACAACAGAAGAAGGGACTTTCGTCCCCTCTCCTTTCTTCTTAATTAAATCACTAAGGTCAATTGCCATTGTATTACCTTTCAGTATTACGCGTCAGCAACACCAGTTTGTAGACTGTAGATGATAGCGCATCCTTGCGGATTGATGAGTTCAACAGCAAACTCAGTAGTAAGAGAACCACCATCAGCATCTACACCGTTTGCATTATTACGTCCAGCACCACCATAATCCTCAGCACGTGTATCACGACCTTCCATATATGCAAGCTTCAAAGCAGGCATATCTATAATCATTGCCAAACCAGCCATGGAAGGAATACCGTTAAGGATAGGATGTTCAATCATGTAGATGGTACCTTTGTAGAACACAAACTTAGTAAAATGCAAGCCAAAGGTTGTTTGTCCATCTTGAATGAACACTTGTCCACTCTTTCGTGCAAGGTCATTTATTACTTTGATTGCCGTAGAACCACCAAACAACGTGCGTGACTTTGGATCACCAATATCTGCACTGTATTGGAAAGCAGGTTCAACTAGTGTTACAAATTGGCTGAAGGATGTAGTAGTCGCAGCAGTATTGGTGTTATTCGGCGCATATTGTTCTACTGCGTCGATAATACCTTGCGTAGCGTGCAATGGCTGAGAACCAGTAGTATCCATCTTCGGTTGTCCAAAGATAATGGCACTTTCCATATTTACGCTATGCAATAAGGAACAATCACGGCGACTTTCTGCGATATTACCTACACCCATCTCAACATAAGATGCGCGAGCTGTATCTGTAACTGCCCAAGCATCTCTGAAGATTTGCGTATAGTTAGGAACGTGAATCATTGTAAGACCACGCTCAGTCGGACGCGCTGAACCTTCTTCAAACGCATTACCAATTACTACAAGTGTTGCACCGTTGGCAATTGTTCCTGCAGCTACACGACCAAATGCACGCGTTACTGTTAGTGTAACACCATCAGGAACAGCAGTAACACGCAAGTTTTCACGTGTAGTAGGATTGTGAAGCACCATCTTTGGAAGAATACCAGTAGTATCTGTAACAACTAAGGATGTAGCAGATACACCATAACCAGCCGGAGAAGATGCTTGGTTAATTACAACACTTGAAAATAGAAGAGTCTTAGAGAAATAACCGTGTGCAGAAGCTTTTGCTAAGCTACGTCCTGTTTGGCTTGTAAGCGCGAAAATTGGTGCTGAACCATTAGGAAACAAACGTAGAATATGACTAGCAAAACTTCTCTTATTGAGTTCTACAGGGTTATCTGCGTTCGTATTGAATACACCAGTATAAAAAGCCATGATTTAAAACTCCTTACAGGTTTAGTTTATACCTGCCTATTCAGCAGGTTTCTCGCCTTTTCCCCAGTTATCCCAATCAAAATCAGTTCCACCAGGTTTCTTAGCCTGTTGTTGCTTATCTTGCGCTGGGTCAGAAGGGAACATGGCACCATTTAAGTCTTTGATAAAATCTAAAGCTTTATCTTTAATCCAATCGGGTGATGCATCTGGATATTGTTGTGAAAGTCTTTTTCCAATCATTGTTAATGTCTCACGTACGATTGGATGTTTCTGTGCGGCTTCATGTGAAGCTATACCTGTAAGGGCCATGTGTTCTCTTATACTACGCCCAAGCCCTTTCTGAGCGAATGTATCTTTTACTTTGTGATACTTATCAGCAAGTGCTGTTCCATGTGTAACTGATGTTGCGTAAGATCTACGACCAATATGATTAAGAATCTTACCAACAAGTTGTGCATTATCACCAAAAGCTGCTGACATTCCTTCTTGTAAATCTTCAGGTAAACCAGATAGAAAGTCTAGATTCTCTGCTGTATCATTTATAAGCTTTCCATCAAGTTTAAAATCTGGCGGAGTTTCCGCTGAATTATCCACATCTTGCCATAGTTTTTCATATGCAGCAAACGGCGTTTGGCGATTCTCAGGATTGTTTGCGTCCTGATGTTGCTGATTATTTTGATTGTTACCTTGTTGTTGATTATTACCTTGCTGATTATTTTGTTGCTGATTTCCTTGTCTACCTTGTTGGTTATTACCTTGTTGATTTCCTTGCTGATTACCTTGTTGATTATCGTGCGTACCACGATTACCTTGCTGTTGCGTATTTCCACGCACGTATTCCATTGCTCTACTCATGAAGTTTTGGTTAGCTTGCTGGGCCATCTGACTTCTCCTTATGTGTGAAGTTAAGTAATGTGTTAGCCATGTGCATTATCCCTTTTTGATAGGCTAATTCTAAAAGGAGTTTTACATTGCCATTTAAGTCTGACAACTTATCATATGGATAAGCCGCCTGTTCAAAAATGGCGGTCATACCCATAATACGCAGATATTTAACAATAACTGGGTTCTGTAACAGTTTCGCAAGTTCTTGTTCTTCTGTTTCCGTAAGTTTACCAATTACGTCTGTTAGATCATTCTCTTTATACTGCGCCACTGTTGCCTCCTTGTTCTGCTTGTTGTGCAAGTTGTAGATTTGCTTGTGCTTCAGCTTCATCTGGTGTGTAATCTTCAAGACCTTGAACACCTTGTAGCTGCATCAAGTGTGCAAACATAGGAGCAAGTTTAGGCCCATACACAGCTTGTAGGACTGGGCTATTACCAATCATTACAAGACCATTAGCTATTGCATTTGTAGCTGCAATCTTACTTACAGGCAGATAACCGTCAGCAACCTTAAAGTAAAGCACCTTTTTACGTAGAGCACTTATTTCTGCTTCAGATACTTCAATAGGTTCATTCTTTTTCAAGTCCTGGAAGATACCAGTTGGCCCATATTGGTAGATATGGAGTTTTAACTGGTCTTTAAGCGGGCACATCACTTGATATTCAAGACTCATAGGTTGCAAACGTAGCCGATTATCAGAACCGGCCATTGTATCATTCCATTCCTGCACAGACTTATTACCTTTTTGGAATTCACCTTGTTGTGGCTTATTAAGTCCTGTTTGTTGTCCGCTCATTCCAATAACAATCTGCGCATCTTGTATTACACCAATTGTACCTTTGTCATCATATGGAATAGACCTATAAGCTTCTTCAAGACCTTTACCACCAAGACGACTGTTAGGTTTAAGCGGAAGTTTAGCGGGCGGATGCGGATTATTCACATCATCCGGATCAATCATCTTAGGATCATATACTGCACGGTCATTAACAGCTCTACGTGCAGAAGCTATACGGATGTTAATAAGTTTAGATACAAGGTCTTGATATCCTATCTGCATTTCTGCTGTAGATTGTGTCTGTTCAGCAAAGCCATCTTCAAATGGTTGACCTACATAGATAGGAAGTATATCATATGCACTGATTATACGTTGCGCACATATGAGTTTATCGTTATTTACAACTTGAAGCTTATAAATACACGGAATATCCTTATTTTGATTATAAATAAAGTGTTCTTCTGGAATAATACGTGCGTATAAGGTACAAATCTCATACATTCCACGCATACTACGCCCACCGCGCTCAGGTTTAGCGTTCATCCATGCTCCCCAGTCAAAATCATAGAGAGCACTGAATTGTCTAGCTTGTATCAAGGATGAAATCTGTGGACGTTGTCTATAATAGGTTCCGCGCGCATCTTGTAGCGGATTAACTGTACCACCAATAGCTGTATGAAGTGCTTGCGTCGTATTATAGCCAAATTCGGTGCTTGCCAGGTATTGTAAATAGCGAATAAGACGAATACGACCATATAAACTTAGATGTCCTGCGAATTCTCCATGTACAGGAACATCTGCGGGTTCTTCTACACGTGGATCAAGTATGGTATTATATGCGTCCACACAAGTAATACGTGAATAGTGTTCTGTAGCTTTTGTTACTGCTGCTGGGTCAAGTGGTTTTGCATAATTTTCAACAACGCTATAACGCTCAATTGGTGCCCAATCAACTTCAAGTGCACCAATGTTATATTTTACACAGTTACGGAAGAACTTTAGAAATTGTCTTGGATAACCACCCAGGATTGCATGTGTATCTATGATACTTTGTAATGTTGCAGCCTCAGCTTTATCTTTTGGCCCAGAAGCAACAGGAAACATTGGATAACCAGAACAATATATATCTGCAAGATACGCTACGAGACTATCTACTTGTGCTACAACAATGGGCGCGACCATCGTATCTAATGATCCACAAGGAAAATTAGCTGCACGACTATCATCTACGCCACTTTCTGTTTGACATTCAGCTTGATAACGCGCATATGCAATATCAATAGCTACTTGCTTGTTAAAAAGGTCAGTTCGGCCCTGATAACCTTGTAACGCATAGCGTACATAGTCAACAAGACTCTTTTGACTCTTTTCAGATAAGCGTGTTATAGATGTAGCCATTGTGTGGTTCCTGTTTTGATAGGTTGTGAAGCGTTAAAATGCAGTATTGTTTGTTCGGACGCCAATACGACCTTTCTTAGGATTAATCTCTTTCATAGTCATTAGAATTTGATCCCAATATTCAGCTCGTACATCTAGAATATATGCACCATCATCAAGCCAATCGTCTTTATTATCCTTCTTATCTACTTTATATGCTAACGCTTGCCATAAAATCTTGTTTCTTATTGCACCATATACGTGACAAGTACCAGCAAGAATCTCTTTTATCCATGCAATGATACGAAATAGTTTCTTTCGACCTGCTGGAGATAATTCTACAACTTGTATATGCGGTAAGTTTTGATCTGCAATGTATTTCTCAAGCCAAAACTTAAGTGTTTGTTGATAAGCTGTTGTTTCAACACCGATAATACTAAGATTATAGTGTATACAGTATTCAAGTGCCTGTATAATTACCTTTTCCGGGTCAACTACACCACCCATTCCATCAGCAAATACTGTATTACTATCGTCCATTACTAAATGTACACCTACGATATTCTCATCTGATAAGACACGATAACCTGCTGGATCAATTATTACACAACCACCAATAGCTCTTTCTTCTATATCTGTTTCTGTATAAGGACATGCAGGTAGGAGACCATCTGGAAGTAGAGATGTCTTTTGTTCAATTGGGTCATTCATCATCTCTGCAAACCACACATGACCCTGGCCAAGAGATACGTCATTCTTAAAACTATCAAATAGAGCATCTACAGGATGCAATTCAGGCCATAATGAAGAACCATCAGCTAATATACAACCTGTGATAAGAGAAATCCAACTCTTGCTATCACGCAAGGAAGCCAACATACAAGTACCAGCGTACATATTACCTACGTAGATTATAAGTGCTCCTTGTGGGTCAATCAGCTTTAAGAATGTACCAGCAAAGCGAGTATAAAATGCTTTACTCTCTGTATCTGAGGCCGCGCCCTCTGGTGTTTGAGCATCATCAAAGAATAGAATATCAGGACGTTCATTCTTAATGTTAAGTCCACGAACATTACTATTAAAACCAACAGCTACAAGTACACGTGGCTTGTTCCTATATAGACAAGTTTTCTGTTCCTTGTTATTTATGGCTTTATTAATAGTCCATTTACCATAAACTTTCTCCATATTGGGAGAACCAAGGATCTCATCTATATCATTCAGTAGATTGTAAGCTAAAGGCTCATCTGCACAGACTACAAGAGCAAAATTCGCGTAATCATAACAAATGAACCAACAGATAAGTATCTTTATGAACGTTGTTTTAGCAAAGCCGCGCGGAAGTCCTAATGCAAAGCGTAATACTCTAGCTCTTTCCTGTTTTGTGCGCGCCGCAACAAGCATTTGCCATATATAAAGATACCATATTGGAAACGGATAATCTAATATAAGTGGTAATGCAAGCCTTGAGAAGAAATCAAAATCATGATGCCCACGTTTGAATGCATCAAGTTGATCAATTTGTTCAGTTACTATTTCGGGCACGGTTTAACAAGCTTGTACAATCTACGTACAGCTTCCTTTAATGGTTCAAGAGGCGGCGCCGGAGGCTTTTTCACTGGCAAGTTCTTCAAGAGTAATTGATTCATGATTGTTTAATACCTTTTCAGCTTCAATAAGTTTTTCGAACATACCTTTAACGGCACGTGCTGGCATTGGAACCATTGTTCTATCACCAATAGATACGACTCTATTTCCATCATCAGTAATAACTTTAGGCTGAAGTTGTTGTGGAAAGATAAGAGTTAATCCTACAGTAGGGTTATTATAGTGTCCGGCGGGCAATTGTGTTGCTTTATTTGCATTCTTAATTCGTGCAACAGCTTCAAGTATCCTGGTAAGATCATCAACATCAAGTTCATTATTAACTTGAATATTAAGTTGCTTAAGCGTGTTTTCTTCTAACTGGTCATATTTAGTTGCTAAGCGCGTAGCAATATGCTCCTTCATTTTCTCACGAAGGCGCTCTTTAAACTGTTCATTCTCTTTAAGTAGCTCACTGATATAAGCTTCACTACAACCACACATAGATGCTACTTGTACCGCTTTATATCCTTGAGCTAATAGGTCTGCAATTTGTTCTAGCACTGTGGTATCCTATACTTGTGACCATGTTACTATACTACAGGCCGCCGCCTTTACTGTCAACTTGTGTTCCTGTATTCGGTTATTGCACTTGTCTATATCTATTATAAAGAGAATACTTGTGGCATAGCTTAAAAACTTAGGAAATTTTTACATTGTGCCATTGAGTATAGCGCGCCCCGGTAGAATCAAAAAAAAGTGACCGGGGGGATATCCGATCACTTGTTAGATTTAGATCAATTCTATTTGTCTTGCTAGTTCTCGGAGTGTCTTAGCAACTGTCTTAGACTTGATACCGCGACGGATTGCTAGTAAGAGTATGGGCCAGATACGGTTAGCTAGAATAACTGGGTTCATACTAGACGGCTCACATATTCGAGTGCAGTAACAAACAGCGTAAGAATCATTGACACGGTAACTACGATTAGTGCTATCAGTTTGCTTATCATTTTCCATTCTCCATTATCAATGTTGCAACTACATTATAACATATCGTTTAATACTTGTCAAGTCTTTTTATTGCTGGCGCCTAATCCTTTTGAGACTAAGCGCCAGTATATAACAAGACTAGTTTATAACTAGCTCATATCTTCAAGTGTCTTAGCACGACTACCGAGTGCATCAACGGCTTTTTCAATCGTGCGACTGTAGCGCAATTTATCAGTTTCATTCAGTCCAGGCACCCATTGCTTCAAGTGCCCTTCTAGCGCGTCAGCGAATTGATCTTTGCAGGTCTGGATGCTGCTACCATCTACAAAGAGATCAGCCAACAGTTTAACAACTACATCCGTTTTATTCTTAGCCTTGAGATATGCAGCGAATGAAGCTTTCGCAAGGTGACGCGCTTTCAGTGCTTCCCCGCTACGCTCACCAACAGCGACCAGTTCCTCAAAGTTCTCAGGAAACTTCATTCCATCTTTCAGGTTAGAACCATCAACCTTATTCCTGTTCTGTGCCTTGCAAGCTTGAACAATCGCAAATTGCAACCAGTCAAGTTTTTCATCTTCAAAGCACAGAATACCATCCTCATCTTTTCCATTCTCATCTATCCCTTCATCTTTGTTAGCGGGTTTCAATTTACCCGTCAGTCCAAAGTCCATGATAGACGGATACGGCATTGGCAATTCCGCAATTTTCTGATACTTGTTCTTGCCAGTTACCTTATCCTCAATCGTTTCATTGATAACAAACTTGAGCACGTTACTGAAAGCTTTTGCTACGGCTTGTGCTACTGCTGTTTGTGCTTCACTCATTGTATTTCCTTTATCAGTTGTGCGAGATTAGGTTGTGTAACCGGGCAGTATCCCGCTTTCCCGACCGTTAAAAATCATTATACAGGAAACAATAAACCATGTCAACCTTTATTATCGGGTTGATCTGCGAATGGCCGAATACCCCAAATGGCCGAATCCGTCACGGCTACCCTTCCCCGACACACGGACTGGTAAAATCTCTATTCATTGTCTCCCATGCTCTATTCATATGTAGATGGGCAAGGTATAAGCCTGTATGTGTAGTCTAGTGTGTATATGTAGATTACTATATCACAATAGATAGAGGGTATATCAGGTTATAAAAAAACGATTACCCCTTAAATATAAGAGAGGCAGAGGGAAGCATGTGCTGTTATTAGTAGATACAGGCTTATGTATAGGATACACAATAGATCATGGGAGGGAATAAGTAGAGATTTATAAATCCGTGTGGCATGGATACCCTAGACCCCCGGTGTTTTCCCATTTGGCGGGTTTTCCTATTCGGAGCGCCCATCCTATTCTATTCTAGTGGAGAATAGCTATTGTAATGAGAATAGAATAACACAGTGGCGCATAGTGAAAATTGTTCTTGACAGTCCGGGCCGGACTATGAGATAATCCGAAACGCACTAAAAAAGTGCGCTTACAAAATGGTGCAGCGCAACATAGACAATAGGATGCACAAGCAAGAATAAAGGATAAGAGACAATGAAAAGGATTAATAAAGTAAATGATGAATATAGCTTTATGCTAACTGAAACAGGCAAGCTATATGATGCACGTATTAAAGGTTATATGGATAATCTGATAACTGCTAAGTGGCAGTTTATAGCCGTTGAGCAACAAAGAGGCGTATGTTATTACGGGCACAAGGTAATAACAATCCCTATGTATGCAATACGCAAGGGAATAGATCATACCACGTATTATCTAGCGCATGAAATGGCCCATGCTTATGCAGGATATAAAGCAAATCATGGGCCGTTATTCATGGAATGGCTTGCTAAAATATGCCCGATAGAATGGCAATACATGGAATATGAATACAAGCCACGTCATGCGGCAAATGCAGGATTAGCAATATCAAATGAAATGTTAATGAGATATAAAGGATAATAGACAATGGATACTGAATACTACACACAATACTATATTCGCTATCAATGGATAACTGCTAAAGAATCCGTTGAAATGGCCGGTAAATTTACATTAACTAGCTGGATTAAGTTTAAAGCAAAAGCATTATTAAAGAATGTAAAGATAATTGAACTTGAGCGTAAAGAAGCTAAATAACATATAAAGGATAACTTAAAATGGATAAGATACAAGAACTAAAGTATCGCTTTGCTAGTGATACAAGTTATAGATTCGCAGATATGCCAATCAATGATATAGAACAATTCATTGATGATTTTAACTATACAGGCATTAACGCAACTATAACGCAATCAAAGTATGCTAAACGCGCAGGATTAACACAACTGAAAACGATAATGCCAATTATAGAACATATAATCGCGCCAATAGAAAAAGCCTTTTATGATTCAGTATGCGGTATCTATAGTCCTATTCCTCATTCAGATACAATAAAGCCTGAACAATACCGCAGGATTCAATCAGATCAACCGATACCATTTACTAAAACTATACAACATAATAACCATAGAACAAAAGAAAACATACTACATCTCGGCACATATACACGCTGCATTTGTGCGGAGACTGGTATATCTTTTGCTGTAGCGTTACCGAATCCGCTTCATATTACCTTTACACTCTTACACCCATTTGCATTTTATCCTAACGTAATAGCAGAGATAAAAGAGTGTCAGAAAACAGGCTATCCAGTTTCATCATTTGATAGTCAAGCTTTAGCAGGGATGTTAATAACAATACTAAAGCATAAAGGTTATGCTGTTTGCCGTGATTATGTTGCTGCTAATGCGCGCCTTAGACAAGTTAATCGCAAGTCTCTAACATGGGCATTATCTTATTTTCATAAGGCTACAATGCGCCAGAATTTGCCACAGATTAACTTACTTGCTGATGGTAATCCTACAACGCAATTAATAGGATTCATACAGATATGTAAAGGTGAGGATTCATCCTTACAAGCGCATCATGTATTTCAAACAAAAGAAAAGAAAATAACAGCGCGTGTATTTCAGACTGAACACGCAAAAGAATCAGCGGAATTACGTAATGATATTAAATCATGCCGTTCTATATTAGAGCGCATACAAAAAGATAATACGCATGTATCTGATACACTCTATACACAAATAGATCAACGTATTAGTAAGATAGCTGTTATGAATGATACAGCAAAAGAAAATCTTATTGCTGATATTATTGGCGCATTTGGTGATACAGCTAACACTAAGGCACTCGCTCTTATTATACGTGCTAATGATATGACAGCGACACAAAAAGAACTTCTATCCTTTAGCATGGAAATAGAAAAGGATTTAGAAGGATTTAAAACCAATAAGAAACCTATAAGCTTTGCTGAATTAATGGGTAAGGTGAAATAATGATTAATGATATGACGCCAAGTTTACTACGCACTGTATATGATATTAAGCCAACCTTTACAATTTATCAAGCTAATGGTAAGCGTAAAGAGGGATTGAAAAAGGCATTTGTTATTGTGCGTGATATTAAACGCACTGATGAAACAATTACATTACCTGATGGTAGTATATGGCCGTTATATATTGAACCTAGTGAATTAGATTCATTTGTTCAATCTAGATTATATAAGCATATAATAAGCTTTCAGGTATATGATAGCGGTCATTACTTTGCTGTAGCTAGATTGCATGTAGATAAAAACCAATGAATCAGTCAATACCTGAAACGCCTGAACAAAAGTATAATCGTATATACAAAGAATTGTTCATGTTATTTCAGCGTGAAAACATACCTATTCATTTTGTAGCAGAGTTAGCGCAGGATTTACTTATATCTTGCGCTATCTCTGCGCATCATGGTAATCAATTGGAAGCGGGCGAGTCTTTGCGAGATCACTTTATTCCAGAGATAGCGCAGAAGATAGCAACATTGTTAAGGAATGCGTATCCTGTTGTAGCAATAACAGAACGAGATACAGTTTTAGATGCGTTTAATACTACTGATATGAAACCAAATTGATAAGGATATAGAACAATGGCATTAGATTTTAAAGAATTAATGGGTAAGAAACCTGTAGCACCTATGCCCATTAACACAAGTAAAGATATTGTCGAAACAATAACACACAATCGCGGCATACACGAAATAGAACAAATGCTCAATGATAAGACAATTCCCTTATCTGAGCGTATACGCTTGCGTAGAGAGTTAAAAGAAAAAACAGCTAGAACAGAGATAAGCGAGCACGTTGAACATGCAGTAAAAAATCCTGAGATTGTTATAACTGATAGCAGTAAACCTAAAGAACAATTCGCACTATCTATTATTCTAAATAAGAAACAACAGTTAGGTGTAGAATTTGCTAGAGCAGGTAAATCCTTTGTATATACAGGAAAGGCGGGAACTGGTAAAACAACAGGCACAAGAGAAATAGCCCGTGTTCTATTAGAAACTGGTTTACTTGGTGAACATCTATTCGGGCACTATAATAAACCAATGGGAGTTATGGCTCCCTCAATAGCTTTTGTTGCATATACAAATCGTGCAACTGATAATATGCGGCGTAGTATACATAAAGACCCTATACTAGCTGAGAGGTTACAATACAATGTCCTCACTATACACAAATTACTCGAATACACAATGGAATGGATTACCAATGCAGACGGTAAAACTATTCCCCATTTCTATCCTAAGCGTTGCGCTACTAATCCTTTGGATATTACTCACCTTATCGTTGAGGAATCTTCAATGGTGGATATACCTTTATGGAGAGATCAACTATTTGCGGCACTTAGACCTGGATGCGTTGTTATCTTTGTTGGTGATATTAACCAACTTCCCCCTGTCTTTGGGCCTTCTGTTCTTAATTATGCGCTCACAAAATTGCCTGTTGTGGAATTGGATGAAGTCTATAGACAAGCACTCGATTCACCGATCTTAAAGAATGCATTAGGTGTATTAGATGGTAAGTTTCCTGTTCCTGATGGTAAGGCATTTAAACTGTTTCAAACAAAACCCGGCGGACAAAGACCATCTGAACAGACAATGGCTAGTGCATGTATCAATACAATAAAACAATGGATAGAAAAAGGTGAGTATGATGTTAATACAGATATAATTCTTTCACCTTTCAATAAAGAACATTTTCCTTGTGGAACAAAAAGTCTTAACTATTTCCTAGCAACATATCTAGGTGATAAACGAGGTGCAAAAGTCCATGAAATACTTGCTGGACGTAATACATGGTATCTATCTGCTGGCGACCGTGTAATGGTTGAAAAGCAAGATGGAGTTATAAAGAGTATTAACATTAATGCATCATATATGGGTAAGACAAGTAAATCTATTCTTTATGATATAAATAGATTTGGTAAGCCTGTTGGTTCTAATAATGGCGAACATATTGACAGTGAAGAATTTAATCTTGAGGGTTATAAAGACCTTAATGTGGATGATATAGCTGATGAAGAAAAGAAAATTGCAAGTAGCCATATTGTCACAGTCGAAATGGACGATGGAAGCGTTACAAGTCTTGATAGTGCTGGCGACTTTAGCGATGCTAAGTTTTGTCTTGGCTATTGCTTATCTGTCCACAAAGCACAAGGTTCAGAATGGCGTAAAGTCGTGCTTGTTCTCCACAAGAACTTTAAAATACTCTTGTTTAGAGAACTTATATACACAGCTATGACTAGAGCGAAAGATGAGCTAGTTATTGTTGATCTAAGTAATAGCTTACAAGGTGCTATTGAAGCACAAAGAATAAAAGGTAATAGTGTCAAAGAAAAGATTGAATGGTTTAATAGTAAGCTTGCACTTACGGAAGATGTGCAGGTTGTCAAATGAGTCCAATGTTAACAAAGCATACAGTCCCATTTGCGGCCTGTAAACAATGTGAATTCTATGTAGATGGTATTGTGTGGAAAGCTTGCAGGCATGATCTAAGTAGATATAAAGATGGAACAGTAACAGTATTACATAGCACAAAACATATGAGAATCGCCGGTGCATGTGGTAAAGGTGCTGTTTTATTTATAAAGAAAAAATGAATACCATAGAACAAGACCTTATACTTTTCTTTAAGCTTTATTTTTTAGCACATAAAGCTAATTATATAGATTATATGCAAGGCGCAAAAGTCCTTAGTAAGTGGTTTGATTTTACAAACGCGCAACTAATCGAATTAGACAATGCACCTGTTTATTGTGGTAATTGTTTCAATGTCGTAGGCAATACAATAGGCGGAGGTTTTATTTTATCCTGTGCTAATTGTAGAAAAAGCCATAACCTAGCATACGAGATACAAGAACTTTGTCATATAACAGGACTTAATTGGTATCTTTGCACATATCTTATGATACGAGCTATCGAAGATATGTGTAAAAGTAACAATGTCAGTGTTTTTAAAAACATTCTTTACCGATAAAGGAGCTAATGAAACATCATGTCTGAGCAAGTAGAAGCGCGAGAACTAACTTTCGCGCAGCTATATGAAAAATTAATTATATTTGAAGATATATTCCTAGATCATTTACCAGAAGAACAGTATGCAATGTTAAGGAAAGGTTTATCTAGTTACAAGACAAAGAATAATGAAAAGCTTAAAAGAAATGATATGCCTACAGAAGATCGGATGATTAATTTTGAGATTATCGCTACATATGATACAGAAGTTGCATTAAAAGTGCGTGTTTGGTTTAATAATCCAACAAAGATTGCAGCTAAGATTATTCCTGCTGATGGAGAACTTAAATGAATACTGAGAATGATAATGTTGATTTGGGTGTTTTAATAGATAAATACGCAAGAGATATACAAAAAGCAGTATTGACAGCACAGACAGCACCAGAATATCACAATATGGATGTTAATCAACAAATGAAATTTATTCATCATCATATCTGTGTTGAACTTTGTCATTTTGGTTCATACATGGTAGATAGAACAGCAGGTAGAATATCAAAGGTATTAAAACATGGATGAACTCATTGAAGTAGCAATACCAGAGACTAATAATCTAACAATAGATCAGTTACGTGGACTGATTGAAAAGCTTGAAACAACTGAAGATGGTGAACCATTACGAAACGCAATGACGGAACTTAAGGTTGCTCTTAAGCAGAATCCGGCTGCCTGTTCATTAATGCTTGAAGATGATATTGGTCTGTGTGTAAAACATCTGAAACGTATGGTTAATAAGGATATACTAGCAGACTTAACAGATAAGACAGGTAAACCTAAGACAGCTAAAGTTGTTCTCACACAAGAAGTATTAGACAATCTTACAATGGATGATCTAGCGTGAATAACGAAGATACTGATGGAAATATTGATGAGTATCAAGACGGATTTCACGCTGGATGGGATGCGTGTCATGCGCGATTCACAGCAATATTAAAACGCTTTCCATTACAGTGTGCAATGATTTCTAATAGACTTCCACTTCATCCCAGTCAACCTGATAAGATATTAGAACCAGATGAATTCATGACAGGAAATAGCTAGTATGAAACGTATTCGTCTTAGTAATAGCACAATTGAACTCTTACTCCGTTGTGAACGCCTATTTCAAATAGAACGACTATTAAAAGGTGTTCGCACAAGAGAACAAGCACCCGTTTTATCTCGTGGACACGGATTTGGTAAAGGCGTCCAAGTATATCTGCTAACGCAGAATATGGATAAAGCACTTTATCACGCATGGTTAGACTATTGGCCTGAACTTGAAGATAGTCCTAAGACAACAGTAAGACGCACACTCCATGCTCTTTTATGTGCACAAAAAGATTTAGATGAAATACTAGAAAAATACGAAGTTGTCTCATTCAATGGCATACCTGCTGTAGAACTTGGTATAAAACTAAACATAGATGAAACATTTTATTATGTTGGTTTCATTGACCTTGTTCTTCGTAATAAAGAAAGCGGTCTTTATGTTGTTTTAGAAATAAAATACACAGGTAGTTGGCTTAGTGCTGATGCTATGTTCATGAATAGTCCACAAGGACTAGGCTATTCTATCGCACTTGATAAGATCGTAGGACAGCGGCTATCTGAATATGGAGTGTTGTATTTCATATGCCAAGATAGTAAACCTAAACCACAAGAGATACAGTTCCATACAAGAGAATGGGAAAAGTCTTTGAAAGACCGCCTGAAGTGGTTTATAACGCTAGGCTTAGATGTAAAGCGCATACAGGAAATGCGTGCTTTAAATGTATTTCCGCAACGTAGCATTTCTTGTATACGTTTTAATAAAGTATGCCAGCATTTTGAAACTTGTGGTTTAACTGCACAGGAACAGGAGCGAGATGATGAAATAGACCCACATGAAACTAGATATAGTTTTGAATACAATCTTGATGATGTTATTAAAGATCATTTAGAAAGGGTTGAGTTATGATACTCATAAACAATAAAGGAACAGACAATGGAAATAGATATTGAAACAACACAAATGAACGAGATTCCAAAGAAACCTGAAATTCTTGCTGTCCGTTATACACGAAATGACAATAGTGGTTGGAAGATCAATAGTAACAATCACTATGATTTTGTTTCATTTGGCAAAGTTCTTGATTCAAATAATGATTTAATGCCGATTGATGGATTATTCAATGGTAGTATGAGTCGTGAAAAACATATTATTCATGTTGTAGGTGGTAGGCGTTTTATTATTAAAAGTATGGTGCGATAATGGAAAATTTAGGACAAAAAGTAATACTATTACTAATAGCACTTGTCTTTTTTTCCGTATTGTTTGGTTATACATATGCAGTCAACCGTTTCAATGTAGAAATACCAGGTATTCAGTTGAAAATTCTTATGAATACCTGTGAAAAGAACGAAGGTGTAAAAACTATACGCCGTGAATTGATTGATTACAATCATTTCATCGTTCAATGCAACAATAGTGCCAAGTTTGAAGGTATTTCTTTTAACCTTTCGGAAGAAACAAAATGACGATACAAATTTGGTATCACGGTAATTGTGATGATGGTTTTGGTTCAGCATGGGCAGTAAGTCGTTGGTTTAGGAAGCATGAACCATTGATGGATATAAACTATGTTCCATGTTTTTATGGAAAAGAGCCACCTCCCGTTAAAAAGGAAGATATAATCTATATTGTTGATTTTTCGTATCCAAGACCTATTCTTGAACAAATAAAAGATTGTGTCACACGTCTTACAATTCTTGACCATCATAAAACAGCACAGGAGGATTTAAAAGGTTTTCCTAATGCTATTTTTGATATGGATAGAAGTGGTGCAGTTATAACTTGGTCATATTTCCATAGTCAATCTGTGCCTTTATTGTTAAGATACGTCCAAGACAATGACCTGTGGACA
>Ga0137427_10000096_pt1 | contig 46005 bp, 47 predicted proteins | sample EasRivERMZT700_2_FD_102309 | JGI IMG/M metagenome (GOLD analysis project Ga0137427, IMG submission 102309) | Soil microbial communities from meander-bound floodplain in the East River, Colorado, USA - East River MetaG ERMZT700_2 | ecosystem: Environmental > Terrestrial > Soil > Floodplain ...
CACGCTCGGGAGGGGTGTTGCGAGGTGCTGCGATGGGGCTGCATGTCCGTTGGCAGCACTGCCGGGGTGCTCACGAGGGCCGGTGGACGGTTTGCGGCCGGTTTGCGGCCACCCCGGGGGGTGGGGGAGGTTTCGGCGGTCGCGGCCTCCGGGCGGACATGCCGCCCAGCGGGGACCCAAAATTGGAATTCGTGCTCAAAACATTGTTTGCTGACAGCAAAGGTGGAGGGTTGGGCCAAAAAGTGGAGGGTTTGGGACTTCGCGGATAAACTTCCCGTACGCGTATAGCAGTTAGTTTCTTTCTCTCGAAGCCTCAACCGCCTCCACCGCCTCCACCTTTCAGAATTTCGGCCGTTTGACAAGACCGTGAAGGTGTAGCAGAATGAGGGGGCACGAAACGACCAACGACTGGTCGAGTACGCATAGGCTGAAAGGAGCCTTATGAACATCCCCGCACCGACGGCGGCAGGCGGCATCCCCCAGATCGAGGATGGCCTGTACGTGGTCCGCTTCAACGACATCTATCTGAAGGTCCACGAGGACTGGGCGACCCCCAAGGACAAGTTCGGCAAGGTCGATGACGGCAGCCGCTTCCATTTCAATGCGACAGTGCTCGATGCCGACCGCAACCCGGTCATGCTGGCCGACGTGAAGGACGAGGTCGATGACCCGACCATCGAGTTCACGCTGGAGGCCATGACCCGGAACATGTCCAGTCACGAGAAGGCGAACTCGCACATCCTCCTGAAGGGCATCCTGACTCCGGGCGAGTTCAACCTCTGGCTCGCCAGCACGCCGGAGAACCCGGCCGACCTGAGCGCGGTCGAGGGACGCGAGGTCAACGCGCAGGTCACCCACAACAGCAAGGGCTATCCCCAGATCGAGGCGTTCCTCGGTCCGGCGAAGAAGGGGAAGTAGGCCATGACTCCGCCTCGCCCCCTCACCGTCGAGCAGGCCGCCGAGAAGGCCGGATGCCACCCGGAGACCATCCGGCGGGCGATCCGGCGGCGCGAACTGCTCGCCACCCGGGAGCCCACCAAGAGGGGGCGCGGCTACGTCGTCCTCCTCACCGACCTTGCGGACTTCATCGAGAAGCGCAGGTTCGGCTAGACTGGAGTCGGCTCGCCGGGATAGCCGCGTCATCTATGGTGACCGCAACGGCTCCGGCGGGACCTGCGGCCCCGCTACCATGCCAACCGGGTAAGGCCGGAAAGGCTTTGACGGCGGGGCCGCCCCCTACCAGATGAGCCTCAGATGAGGTTTGCCCGACCGTCGGTTAGTGATGGGGCCGCGCAAGCGGAAATGACGGATCGACGGTCGGGCCACTACCAAGGAGCAACGTGCGCAATCCACTCGCAGACGCAGCCGCCGAATACCTCGCGGCGGGGCTGCACATCCTCGCGCTGAACGGCAAGAAGCCCAACGGCCGGGTCCACGGGGAGTCGTGGTCCTACGAGGACTCGTTCCACGGCGTGCCGACCGAAATCGGCGAGGCGAACGCCGTGAAGATGTCGTTCAGCCCCGAGGTCGGCACGACCGGCATTGCAATCCTGATCCCGCCTGACTTCTACGTTGCTGACGTGGACACCGACAGGGCGGCAGAGGTTCTCCTCGACCTCGGCTGGCAGTCGAGCGAGGACACCGTCGTCGCCGAAACGAAGAACGGCCTCCACATCTGGCTCTGGTATCCCGGCGCAGACCGGAACCGCTGGATCGGGGATGGCAAGGAGCCCGATCCGGGGCGAACCCTCCTGTTCAAGGGGCTCGGCGGATATGTCGTCGCGCCTCCCTCTTCCCACCTCGCCGACGACGGGAGCGTGGACGGCACCTATCGCTGGGGGCCGCGCCCGCTCGTCGTCGGCGGGATGATCCAGATGCCCGACACCCTCCCGGCCAAGGCGTCGGTGAGGTTTGCGCGGGATGACCTGTGGGCCATCGACCGCGCCGACCGCCAGACGCCGGTCTCGTACTTCACGCAGGAGCCGGTCGAAGGATTGAAATGGTGGCAGTGGCCCAAGACCCACGAGTACAACACCGATGGTCTGGAGAAGGCGATCATCGCTGCCGCCGACGGGAACCAGAACAACCTGATCCACTGGGCGGCGATGGTTTGCCGCGAAGAGGGTGTACCGTATGACGTGGCAATGACACGACTTCTCGCAGCCGCCAAGAAGGGCGGCCACCCAGAACGCCGGGCGCGGGATACCATCCGGGGCGCCTACAAGCGTGCAGCCCGTGGCTGATCCGAGGCCGCAGCACGCGCCTACCAGCACGCGCGACGACTACTTCGCGGGGTTGCTCTCCGAGCCCTCCACTGAGCGCGGCATCGGAGACCGGGTCCGGTACGATCACTCGACCAGCATGTGGCACATCTGGAACGGGGTCCGTTGGGCGCCGGATCGCAAGACCGAGGTGATCGACCTCGTTCGCCAGTGCGTCTTCAACTGGGTCCGCGATGCGGAGGGCTCCGGCCATGACATCAAGCCGCTGCTGCCGATGCTCGACTACTCGAAGAAGGTCGCCGTCCTGAAGACGCTGGCCTCGATGCCCGGAATTGCAATGGATGGGCACGAGTGGGACCAGCACCCCGAACTCATCGGATTTGAGAACGGCGTGCTCGACCTGCGGACCTTGATCCTCGACGGGACCCCCGACCCCAAACTCCTCATCTCGCGCTCGACAGGCGTGGATTGGGACCCCAACGCCGACTTCGGCCCCTTCATCAACTTCGTGCAGGACATCATGAGCGGCGACCCGGACCTGACGGACTACCTGCTGCGCATCCTCGGCTACTCGATGATCGGGACGAACCGCGAGCAGAAGTTCTGGATGTGGGTGGGCAGCGGTCAGAACGGCAAGGGTGTCCTTGCGAGGACCGTGACCAAGGCGCTGAACGACTACGCCGCGACTCCGCCGGACACCCTGTACATGAAGACCCGATACGGCGCCGCGAGCAGCGACAAGCCCCGGCCGGAACTCCTGAAACTGGAGGGCGCGCGGTTCACGTACATGTCGGAGCCGCAGGGCGGGCAGTTCAACGAGGAGATGCTGAAGGCTCACACCGGCAACGACCCGATTGAGGGTCGGACGCTGTACGCCAAGACCTTCAAGACGTTCGAGCCCACGCACAAGATCGTGTTTCTGACCAACAACCCTCCACGCACCGACGACGTCGGCCCGTCGATGCAGCGCCGGGTGCGGATCGTGTGGTTCGAGCAGGACTACCGGGACCCCAGTCGCGACGACAAGTTCCTCGAAGACCGGCTGAAGGAGACCGCGAACCTCCAAGGTGCGCTTCGGGCGATGGCCGTCGCCGCCCAGATGTACCTGACGTCAGGACTGCCCGAGCCCAAGAAGGTGCTCGACTGGTCGGCAGCGTACATCGCGGAGAACGACCCCATCTCGTCGTTCGTCGGCGAGATGTGCGTGTCGGGAGACGGCGAAGAGGCTCCGGCAGGCCAGATGTGGAAGGCGTTTGACGGCTGGTGCGAGCGAAACGGCGTCGAGAAGATGTCCATGACCGGGTTTGGTCTCGCGTTGGGCCGGTTGTTCACCCGGAAGGCCAAGAAGACGGGCAATTTCTACCTTGGCCTCCGGCTGAAGAACATGACGGACGTTCAGGACGACGATGAATGACAATGTGCTACACGATGCGACCGAATTTGGCCTCCGGCGGTCGGTTGACATGGTGAAACGAGACCCGAAGGCCGCCAAAGAGGCGTTTCACGCCGAGGCTAGTGCGTTCTGCCCCCATTGCGGGGTCAAACACCGCACGATCACCCCGGATCAGTGTCTTGACCGCAAGATGAGCGAGAAGGTGCTCCAGCGGAGGGTCGTTGCGCGGGCAAAGAGCCGTGGATGGGTCGTGAAGCACGTCGGCAAGGGCATCGCGGCGTTCGACGCGGCCGGGAAGCCGATCTTCGTGTCTACCGCTGAGTCGTTCCCTGATCTGTTCATGCTGCATCCTCGCCAGCGGCGGGCGCTCGCCATCGAGGTCAAGCGCGAGGAGGGCGAGTTCCAGCCCGGCCAATTGGAATACCTGCAACTGCTCAACATGTGCGGCATCCCCGCCGTGGTCATCCGACCCCACAACTTGCGAGATGGCGTCGTCAATGCCATTCTGGACCACGCATGACTATTTCAATGCGCTGCGCCGTCTGCAAGAGCACCGACCGTAGGCGCCTGATCGAACTTGGCTGGAACGATGGCATGACGGCGACCGCCCTGTCCGATGCGTTTGGTGGCAGCCCCGGCACAGCCACCATCATCAAGCACCTGAAGGAGCACACGTCGGGCGGCGAGCATCGTGAAATCGAACTCGTCCCGCTTCTTCCTGCCCGCGAACGGGTGATCCGCCTCCAGCAGATGCAGTTGGACGAGGTTGAGCGGCGCATCCAGATGGCGAAGGAGCGAGCCGACGCCATGAACAAGGAGCGTGATGGTCTGACCGACGCCAACGGGATGCCGTTCCCGATGGTGGACTGGTCCGAGTTCTACGATGTGCTCGGCAAGGACATGCAGGCAGCCATCGGCTCGATCCTGAAGACGCAGGGGCTCGCCGACAAGCGCGACAAGGCGCAGGGCGACCTGAAGTTGGGGCTGTTCGAGGCCATGACCAACGCCGGGCTCGCGCCGAGGGCGCTGGTGGGCGGCATGTCCGTCCCCCTGCTGACCGAGGGCGACGATGACTGATTGGCTGAAGGAGTGGGAGCGGTGCCGCTGGGACCCGATCCGCTTCGCGTGGATTTTCCTCGGCGTCCGGCTGCATCCCGGCCAGAAGCGGATGATGGAGGCGTACATCAAGCGCACCGACAGCCGGTGGCGGGCCTTCTACTACTGGATCATGGTGGCCGCCGGGAACCGTGCGGGAAAGACGCTGGCTTTGTCGGTTATCATCCTGCACTCGTGTGTCTACCGCATCGGGCTGGAGCCGCCCAAGGCGGGCGCCTCACAGGCAGAGTTGCAGCGGTTCGGCGCTCTGCCCTACCACTGGTGGCACTTTGCCGTGGAGCAGGCTCCGGCGGAGCAGGTCTTCAACGAGATTGTCAAGTTGCTGGGCGGCGTTCACGAAGCCCAGAAGGCCGGGTGCCCGTGGGCCATTGCAATTGGCGGGGCTGAGAAGATCGCCAAGGCCACCCAGTCGGACGGCGTCGAGTGGACGAAGGGCGCCAAGGAGCGCGGCGAGTACGCGTGGATCGTCTTCGCCCCAGAACTGGGCGGGGCGCAGGTTCACTTCCGGTCTACCAAGGCCAAGGCGCTGTCGGCCATCGGCCAGAACATGCACGGATTGTCATTTGACGAGGCGGGCCTTCAGGAGGCGCCGACCCTGCGCTACCTACTGGAGGAGGTCATGCACGCCCGGCGACTCTCGACCGGCGGGCAGTTCGTCCTCATCTCGACCCCCTCCGCCGACACGAGCACTGAGTATGAGGAACTCTGGTACACGGGCGACCCCGAGGACCCGTTCTGCGATCCGCGCCGGTACTCCATGCGCATGAGCACCCGCGACAACATCGGCTACGGCATCGACCGGGAGTCCTTTGACGCCCTGATCCTTCACCAGCCGCAGGCGTGGATCGACCAGAACATCGACGGGTACTTCATCCAAGCGATGGGCGTCTGGTTCAACTCGCTGTCGGTGCGCGGCGCGTTCAAGGACGACCTGCCAGAGGCGCAAGAGCCGCAGGGCAAGGGTCACGTCTACGCCCACGCGCTCGACCCCGGTCTGAACGACAAGTGCTGGTCGCTGGTCTGCGAGGTAGACCGGCGGGGGAACATCGTTGGCGTGAGCCTCGACCGGCAGGAGGGCAAGCAGACGACGCGTGGCATCGTGGCGCTCGGAGCCCGGGACCACGCGCGCTACGCGGCCGGTGGCTCCGAAATCGAGACCGGCGTGGACCACACGGCGCTCGGCGGGCACATGTTCAAGGAACTGCTGGAGGAGGCCATCCCCGTTGTTCGGACCATCGAGTTCGGCGGCGTGGTGAAGACCAAGCGGCAACTTCTGTCCGACCTGCGGACGGCGTTCGATGAGGGCCGCATCCAACTCCCGTCGTCGGGCTACTGGCAAGAGGTCCAGCGCCAGTGCCTCAATTACAAATTGGCGGATCGGAAGATCGAGCAGGACCTCGTGATGTGCCTTGCCATCATCGTCAAACTCGTTCGCTCGCTGCCGGTCCCCGGCGAGACGCCCTCGTCACGCTTTGTCTACGGAGACCCCGAGCAGAACCGTCTGCGCACGGCCGCCGAGGTGCTGATGGGCGGATACGACATCGGGGACGGACCGGGTCAGACGACAGTTGCGTCCTTTCCTCGACCGACGTAGACTCAGAGCACCGTGAGCCGCGACTGAATGAACCTCAAATACGCCGACCTCACGCTGGACACTGCGATCCAAGTCGGTGATGACCCCGACATGGCTCTTCAGCGGCGCCTCCAGCAACGTATTACGGCTATCAAGCCGGAGCATGACGTGTTTGCTGACGAGTGCCGTCGCAACGACGAACTGTTCTACACCACCACCTTCACTGCGTTCGGCGCCGACCTGTGGGCTGATGATCCGAACCTCCGGGTGGACGGCCGGTCTCACGTTTCGGTCAACAATCCGCAGGTGTACGTCGAGGTTCCGGCCGCCCTACAGGCCGTCGAGCCCATCGAGAACATGGTCGCCATTGAGGACAGTGAGCAAGGGCGTGACGACGCGAACTCGCTGGAGCGCATCCGCGAGTCGTGGAAGGTGGACGAGCAGTGGCAGATGCGGCGGCACAAGGCGGCGGTCGTCAAGGGTCTCTACGGTCGGACGGCTGCCTTCGTTTACGCCGACAAGAAGAAGGGCTACCCGTGCGCCGAGGTGATCATCAATCCTAGGAACCTGTACCTCGGTTTCAAGGATGACAATTACAATGCTCTGGAGTGGGCCGCGCAGGTCGTGCTCATGGACCCGCTCGCCGTCATGGAGCGGTACAGCGTAGAGGTCTCGGCCAAGTCGCTTCAGGACGGCACCATCATCCCGTGGGTCATGGGCACATCCTCAACGGCGCAGGGGGCCGACATTCCACGCCTCGAACTGAACTGGGGTCCAGCCCGTGTCGAAGTCTGGGACTACTGGTATCGCAAGGTTGGCAAGCCCGGGAAGAAGGGCCAGCAGGCGTCGATGGAGACATGGAACTGCATCGTCGTTGGCAACGAGGTCGTGCGTGACGAGAAGTACGACTACTACAAGGGCGACATCCCCTACGTGCCGCTCTTCAACACGTTCGTCCCGGGCACCCCCACTGGTCGTTCGGCCCTCCACGACATGGAGCAGTTGATCCGCGAGAAGATGACCCGGATCACTGCCGGGGCGCAGATGATCCAGAAGGCCACGGCTGGCGACTACTGGCAGTTGACCGGCGAGAATGCCCCCGCACGCGGCCTCGCGAGCGTCAAGCCGATCCTGAACCAGACCGTCAGCCCCGGCCCCGGCAACCGCTTCGAGTCCATCGCGCCGTTCGTTGCCGAATTTCAATTGGAGCAGTTCCTCGGTCGGCTCGACCGGGAAATGGCGATCATCTCCGGCCTCAATGACCTGCTGCTGGGCCTCGCCCCGAGCGCGGTCCTGAACTCCAGCAAGGCCATCAACGCCCTCCTCGCCAACTTCGAGTTGCGGATTGCAATGCCACGGCTCCTGTTCTACGACTGGGACCGCAATACGTGGGAGATGGTCTGCAAGGTCTGGTCGTACATGGGCGGCGAGGGCGGCAAACTCATGAAGCGAGTCTTGGCTAGCGGCATGCCCAAACTCGACATCATCGACCCGTCTCTGTCGCCGCGTGACGAGATGGAGACCGCTACCCGCGCAGCCAACCTCGTCAATGCGAAACTGTGGTCGCAGGTTCGTGGCATGGACGCCGTCGGCGTGGATGACCCCGAGCAGGAGCAGAACGTCATCCGCCGCGAGTCCACCGATGCCACCCTCTGGCCCGACCGGGTGAACCTGATGGTCCAGTTGATGGCTGCACTCAATGCAGCATCGCAGCAGATGCCGCAGGGAGCCGCCGAGCAGGCTCAGGGCCAACAGGCTTCCGGCGCCGCAGCCCTACAGGATGCCCTCGGAATGGGTACCCCCGAGAATGGCCTTGCCTCGCAACTTGGCGGGGATCAGGGAATGATGCCCTCCGTTGAGGGCGCCGGGGGTAGCCCATTCGCTCAGGGTCCGCAGGGCGCCTCGGCTCAGGGTCCGCAGGGGACGCAGGTCCAGAGCATGATCCAAGGTGGCAAACTCTCGGGCCGCATCCTGAACAACACGAAGTACGGGCGTAGGTAGTCATGGCCCGCAGCCGTCGAGGCTCGTTCGGCCTCCAACCCCGAGTCGCCCCCAACGTTTCCGGTCAGATCATTGCGCTCGCGCGTGAGTACGTCGCCAAGCGCCAGTCAAACATCATGGACGCGTGGCGCAATGGCGGCACGTTCGAGGGCAAGAAGGCCACTGACGACATGGTGCTCGCGTTCTGGCGCGGCGAGATGAAGGACCTCGATCCCAACGACCCCAACTACGAGGAGGCGAAGAACAACGTCATGCAGTTGCAGTACGGCATCGAGCAGTCGAAGGCCGACGTGCTGCACGTTCAGGGCAAGATGTCCGACATGGAGTACGCCGGGTTCTTCCTTCGCTGGGCGAAGAAGGTGCCCCGCAACAGCGAGTTCTACCGCACCCTCCAGAAGGACGCGGCGCAGTTGATCGAGAGCGCCAAGGCGAAGAGCCGGGCCAACGGCGAGCGCGCCCGGACGGAGGCGTTCAACAAGTTCGTGACCACCACGACTGCCCGGGACATTGCAATCGGCGATGCCATGACGGCGGCGCTCACCGACCTGTCGAAGAAGACCGGCCTGTCGATCACCGGCAACGGCGACGAACTGCTGAAGATGCTCACAGACGACGTGAAGGCCAACCCGGACTCTTACCGGGTGCTACTCGATGTGATCCACAAGGGCGATCCGCAGTGGGACGGCAACCTCACCGAGGGCTATTTCAATCAGCACATCAAGTCGGCCACGCAGGGGTACGACCTGATCGCCGACCGCGCGCAGAAGGCGGGCTTCGTGTCCGCGTACGCGAGTGCGGCGCAGGGTATGGCAGCCATGTCCCAGTGGGGGCAGAACCTGAAGGTCTGGCCGGTCGCTGAGTCCTACTCCGTGGCGGAGAACGCGTTTCTCAAAGTGTTCAATGACCCGACCGCCTCGCAGATGGACATTCAGGCGGCATCGGCGCGGTTCAGCGCCGCCATCACCGGCATGGCGAGCCAGCCCGGCATTGACGCCGGGACCAAGACCATGCTGGAGGCTGACGCGGCCCGCCTCATCGGGCAGGACGCAGGCGATGCGCCGTCATTCGGCTCCTCGATGCTCGGTCGGCAAGGCGTGGACCCGAACATGGCCGGTACGCTGAGTACCTACGCGCAACTCTCCGCTGAGATGGCGGCCAATCCTACCGCATGGGCTTACGCTCCAGTGGACAAGAACGGGCAGTTCGACCCGACTGGGCAGGGGGCGCTGGGTATCGTCCCGGCGGGCGCCGTGCCTCCGGGCGCACAGGCCGTCATGGTCCCCGGCCGCGACGGCAAGGCCGTGCTCGCGATGGTGGCTACCCACGCCGTCTACGTGAAGGACGCCAACGATCCGAACGCCGCCCCACGCCTCGCCGGGCAGGAACTCAATTACAATGTCGGCGGGCGCATGATGCAGCACTGGGGCTACAAGGATGCGCAGGGGAACATTCGCTGGTCCCCTGCCTCCCCTGTGGCCGACGGCGCTACGACCACCATCGACAACAAGGGCGACATCTACATCACGCCCGCCGCCACGGCGCCCAACGATCCCATCGCCAAGGCACAGCAGATCGATGCGCAACTCGGAACGCACATCGCGGATCAGTTGAAGGCACAGCAGTCGGCCGGGACGCCGTTGAGCAACGCAAGCGTCACGCAGAACACGCTCGATCCGAACGGGCACATCACCGGGTCGGTCGAGGTGTCCTTCAACAACGGCGTCTTCACGGCCACCCAGAAGGCGAACACGCTTGACAAGGAGGGCCACATCACGGCCACCCAGAGCACGCCCATCCAGATCGCGGTGGACGAGCCCAACTACAACGCCTTCAGCCCCTCCCGTCTGGCCGCCGGGGAGGTGCCGGGCACCACGTTCTCATCGCCGCTCCAGTCCTCGGTGCAGGCGTCGGCGTACACCCAGACGGCGGATCAGGCAGCCAAGTTCGCCAGTGACCCGGCGTTCCAGCAGGCGTTCCTGAGTCAGACGATGCAGACGCTTGGGACCAGCAACATCTTCGATCCGCGCATCGCAGCCGCGTGGGCTGATGTCACCAACATTGGCAAGGTCGTGATGCCCGCCGAGCGGACCCCGCAGAACGCCGCGCTCCGCGCCGACCTCATGTACCCCGGCGCTGGCGATGTCGCCGCCGCCTATCAGGGCAACATTGCAATCAACTACGGCCAGTCCGGTACGCTGCGGCTTCCGTCCTTGCCGTCTTACCTGAAGAGCCAGAACGTGGACATGTCCAGCCCGGAGGCAATCCAGCGGAACGCAAGCATGGTCTTCGGGCAGATGCTGCCGGGGCTCGGCATCCCGCAGACTGCGACCGGCAGCCCGGCGCCGACCGTGACGCCGACCGTGACGCCGACCACCATCACACCTACGGCAACCCCGGCTCCGGTGGGTATCACGCCCACGCCTTCGCCGTCGCCTGCGCCTAGGCCAGCGCCTGCGCCTAGGCCGAAGTCGCCGTACAATGTGCCGTCATGATCGACTGGGATAAGGTCGTACCGCAGACCTCGCCTGCCCCGGGCACCGGGACCACTGCCCCCGTTGCGCCCGCGCAGCCGGGCAGTCTCGTCCCTGTCGTTCCGAACTTCGCTGGGACGCCTGCTACCGCGCCGTACGAGTGGGGCACTGGGTTCCACGAGGCTTCGCAGGAGCAGATCGACGCCATGGACCCGGGCCAGCGGCTCGCGCGCGGCATGGACAACCTTGGCAACACCCTGTTCGGTCGCGGCAACGGGTCTCCTCTAGGGGGCGTGCCGCTTCTGGGCGACATCATCGGTGCTGGCGGGAACATCGTTCATGACTTCACCGCCACCACCGTCATCAAGCCGGTTGAGGCTGGCGCCGCCGCGCTCGCGCGCATCCCGTTGGGCTGGCTGCCCGGGGGCGCGGACGACACGTTCAACCAGTTCGGGGAGTGGGCCAAGGCCAACAACCCGACGGTCTACGAGGAGTGGCAGCGGGTCAACGCCGTCGCGAACGCCGACGTCCTCGCAGGCGGCAACATGAAGGCCGACTGGAACATGGAGTTCGCCCGATATCTGGATGACCAGCAGAAGGACTCGTTTCTCGGCACTACGCCGGACATTGCAATGGGTAGGGCAGGCATCGGCTCCGCAGGCGGTGCGCTGTCCCACGCCATCACTGGGTTCCTTGGTCTCCTTGCCAACACCTCCCAGCGTGCGCTGGGGGGTGCTGGCATCTTTGATCCCGGCTACTCGTCCGCGACGTACGAGCAGCAGAAGGAACGCTATTTCAATGGCGGCGGAAGCGAGGCGCTCGGCGTTGGTGACGAGCAGCAGTTCATCTTCCAGCAGTTGGCCGACGGGAAGATCACCGAGGAAGAGGCCCGGGCGCAGGTCGAGAAGATCAGCAAGGGCGGGCGCAGCCGACTCGAAGAGGCCGGTGCCCGGTACGACATGGGGTTGGAAATCTCGGACATCGAGAAGAAGGCCGTCGAGGCGATGCGCTCTGGCGCATGGTCTTCCGATCACGCACAGGACTACATTGTGTCCCACGGTCAGGGCGTCACCCGCAACCTCGCGGGCCAGATCGCCGGGTCCGTCGTCACCGACCCGCTTCTCTACGCCACCGTCGGCGCCGGAGCAATTGCAAAGGCAGGTAGGGTCGGCGTGGCCGTTAGCGAGTCGGGCCTGCCTGCGACCACCGCATACGAGCGCGCGGGCGTCCTCATCGGCCGGGTGCAGCAAGGGCCGCTGGGTCCTGCCTTCCGCATCGGGCGTGGGCTCGTGGACCCGCTCGCCGTCTACAAGCCGAGCACAGTTGCCAAGGCCACCACCGACATCCTCCACGCCACCGCGCTCGATGCCTACGGCCGGACGTATGGCCGCAGCGTGTACGTGATCCGGGGGCTGGGCCGTGAGTTTGGCAAGGGTCCCGAGGTGGACAGCGCCATCATGTCGTACGCCCGCGATCAGGCGGACCTTATGGTTTCGATCCGGGCGCAGGGCGAGTACCTAGAGCAGGGGATCGGTGAGGAACTGCTGAAGTCCTCGCCGGATGACATCGCCGACACGCTGGCCGCCAACGCCGGTCGGGACGCTTCGACCGAACTGACGGACCACATGACGCTCGTCGCCAAGAACACGTTTACCGCAGAGGAGGAGGCCACCCTCGCGGGCCGCGCCGCTGTCTTCTTTGGGCGGGACATCCCGTACTGGGAGGCTCGTCTCGCCAAGATGTCCTTCAGGGATCGCTCGGCGCTGCACACCGTTACGTACAAGGACGCCGAGGCTGGGTTCCAGCGGGCGCTCGCGCAGGTGGACAGCACGGCCTACAAGGGCGATGCGCCCATGCGCAACGCCGTTCTGATGACGCCCGACACGCTGGACGATCAGGTGGCGAAGAACGTCATCGAGGACATCCGCGACATCCTGAAGCAGGACCGCGAGACCAACGACGTCATTGCAATGGGGACGGCCCACTGGAACGCGCAGGCTACCCGCTACCCCACGATGGCGACCATCGGCTACGCCCCCGGCGGGGAGGCGCAACTCAACCGGCTGGTTGACGAACTGGAGCGGATGCTCAACACGGGTGGCATCACCCGGCGGATGCTCGATGACGAACTCGGCGATCCTGCCCTCGCTCCGGTGCGTGACTTCCTAGACCGCAACTCCATGCCCGGCCCGACCATCGAACCGTACGCGCCCGCCGAGAACCTGTCCCCCCAGCCGCTCATGGACGAGTTCGGCTGGCCGCTCGCCAAGGCGCAGGAACTCGTGGACAACAGCGAGATGGTGCCGGTCAATCAACTGAAGCCGCTCCGCGAGATTGACCAGCGCGCTGCTGGTGCGCCCCTCGATGACCTGAAGGAGAGCATCGCCGCGAACGGTGGTATCAACTCCCCGATCATCGTGTGGTGGGACCCGACGACCGGCGGCATCGTCGTCGCTGACGGCAACCACCGGCTGACCATTGCAATCGAGGAGGGCTGGGAAAGCGTCCCCGTCGTCGTGGAGGTGCAGCCCACCAACATTCTCGCGCAGGCTGAGAACGTCGCTACGATGGCGAAGTTGAAGCCCAAGCCGGGCACGCCCAATGCTGGCGTGCTGAAGCCCTCGCAGGTCTTCCCCGGCGCTCGGATCACACCCGGCACCGCATCAGTGGTTCCCCCTCGCCCAATGGCTGGTGCCGCCCCCGCCCCCGCCGCTGCCGCTGCCGCCCCGCCCCCGGCAGCGGCAGCCGCCCCTGCTGCTGGCGCCGCACCGCTGAAGATGCTCGATGTCGTCCACGCCCTTACCGAGATTGGTGCGGGTGATGCCGAGGTCATGCGCAAGGTCACGGCCGCAGGCAAACTGGGGACCATCCCCGACATGGTGAAGTGGCTCGATGACGTGTACGGCATCAAGGATCAGGCCAGCGCCAAGGCGTTCCTGATCGCCCATCCCGAGGTCATCGACCGTCTGAACGGCATCCCCGGCAGCGTCAAGCGCGTCTTTGACCCGACGCCGCTGCCCGGCGTGCCGACTCACATCCCGCCCGCCCCCGGCCGCGTGGCCGAGGCGCTCGGGCGCGAGGCTCCGGCTGCTCCGAAGGAGCCGTTCCAAGGTTTCATCAGCGTGAAGACCGGCGCCCTGCCCATCGGCCACGGCAAGGTATTCATGGGTGACGCGAAGCAGGCTGGTGGCGCTCCGGTGCGCGGCATCGATGTCATCTCGCCCAGCGACCCGATGATCCCCGACACGGTCTACCACGTCACCACCAACTACGATGCGGTCCAGTCCAGCGGCGTGCTGAAGGCCGGTGGGCAGGGTGGGCTCGGCGGTGACGACGCGGACCAGATTGTCAGCCTGACCATCGACCGCGACGTGGCGGAGCAACTGACGCAGGACATGCGACTGGTCGCCACGGCGTACCAGTCCCCGGCCCCGTACGCCGTCTTCACGCAGGCTGCGATTGACGAGGGTTGGAGTGCCAAGTGGCTCAGTTCCAATCTGTTCCTTCCTGACGGCACGCCCTCCTCGGTGGCCGACAAGTACAGCGTGAGCGACTGGCAGAACATCTATTTCAATATGCGTCCGGGCAAGCGCAACCCGATCATCTTCGGCGACTCGCTGAAGAACGTGGACCCGAACCAGATTGGAATTGTCACGGTGCCCAAGAAGAGCCTGCGCACCGGGGCGCTGCTCACCAACTTCGACATTGACGGTCGGGCCAGCGGCCTTCAGGAAATCCGCTCGTACGGTGACGTGCCGTTGACGCCCAATGCTCCGCATCAGCCCACGGTCGCAGTGGTGCCGGACGTGCCGGTTGGCAAGCCGATGGTGCAGGGCGATTTGGACAAGGTCGCTAATGCGATGGGGATGCCTGACGCTCGCGCGACTGAGGTCGCCAACCCCGAGTACGTCTTCCGCGCCATCAGCGACGAGGACTACCAGAACATCCTCTCGCAGGGCTACATGAAGTCCGATGGGCGCATGAACCTGAGCGTGGAGGAGGGCACGGTTGCCGCCGACAACAACCCGTCGTGGTATCTGCCGGGCCAACTCCGCTCCGATGCGCCGGGCGTCTACCGTGGTCGCATCGTGAAGATCAAGCGCACTGACCTGTGGCACAAGGACAAGGTGGACGGGTACTGGAAGACCAACGAAGAGGTGCCTGCCACCGACATTGAAATGGTCAGCCCGGTCCTCCGGCGCGACACATGGATCGGCCCGCGCGAACGCACGTTCGAGCAGTACATGGCTGACATGGCGCCCATCTCCGAAGAGGACGCGCGCGTTCTCGTTGGGGACCACATTGAAATGCGGGACGGCGTCGAGTGGGTGGTGCAGGGCCGGAACAACCCGATCCGACAGGACAACCTGTACATCGAGGAGCCGCCGCGCACGCGGGCGCAGGAGGCCGCAGCGCAGGCCAAGTACAAGCAGGAGGTCGCCGACTACGACGCGGCCAAGGCCGAGCATGACGCCGCCGTCAAGCAGTTCGAGGATGACACCGTCGCGTTCGACGCCGAGGACAACGCCGACATTGAGGCGCTGCGCCAGCACGAGTACGCGATGGACCAGTACCGCAAGGACCTCGCTACCTACGAGGCTGACCAGCAGGCGTACGACGATCTTGTCCGCGAGGCCGAGGAGGAGATGGCGGATGAGGCAACCCCCGACCGCATCCTGAAGGTCACGAACAAGTGGCGCGATGCCAAGAAGGAACCCACCCGACTGCGCGCCGAACTGGAGCGCCTCGCGGATGAGGGCTACGACGTTGATCAGGCCGACTCGTTGCTGGACGACTACACCAACATCGAGCGTGATGGCATGTCGATGGAGGACTTCGGCGCCGAGAAGCAGGACGCTTGGGACCAGATCATGGACGAACTCGATGCCGTCCGGCCGCTCGAAAAGGAACTCCCTGACGAGCCGATCCCGCCCACTGAGCCGGTGCGCCCCACCACGCGTTCGTGGGAGGAGCGGGACGCTCGGCAGGCCACCCGTCCGCAGCCGCCGGTCCCGTTCGGCAAGACCAAGCCCGCGCCGCCGCTTGCCTACGAGCGGGCTGCGCCCCCGCCGCCGCCGCCGCCCAAGCCTCCGGCCGACTTTGAAATTCCCGACTTCGGAAACAAGCCCAACCGCATGTGGCGCGTCGGCTTCCGGCCGGATGAGGCCGATGCGTGGGGGCTGAAGCGTAGTGCCATCGACGGCAGGCCGGTCGTTGACCGCGCGCCCACCATCAGCCACGTCACCGACGCTGTCCCCGGCCGCCAGCCGTTCAGCGACACGACCCGCAATGCGCTGGGCCAGATCATCGGCCGCTCCGGCGCCGAGCGCCTGAACAAGCCAATCGAGTCCATCGAGGCGATGCTCAACACGTTGCAGGACGGCATCACTGGCCGCCGCCTCGTGATGAACATGGAGCAGCGGTTCGAGCGCAGCACGTTCGACATTGGAATTCCGGCGCCCATCTCGAAGCAAATCTGGGAGAAGGCCCGTGACGTGGCTGGGCTGGAGTACACGACTGTTCGGGGCATCAAGCCGCAGAACCTCTGGAAAGAAATTCACGACTTCATCCCGCGCGACCTCGTCCTCACGTCGGGCAAGTACAAGGGCAAGCACCTGAACATCCATATTGTCATGGACCATCTGCTGGCTGCCTCCGAGGGCGACCTGCGCATCATGGGCGTCACCTCGAACCTGTCCCAGCGAGCACGCAACGGGCTGCGCAAGATGGGCGACGGTTCCAATGTGTCGGGTCAAATGACCATCACCGCGTACAACAAACTGCGGTACGCCCTGAACCCGATGTTCCTGATCCAGCGCGTCGGGGATGCGGTCTACTACTCGATCCTCTACGGCGTCACGCCGGTCGGCAAGGGGCTGAACGCCGTCAACAAGCAGACCCGCACCGTCACCGACAACCTCGGCCTGACCGGCATGGCCCGGCACTTCAGCATGGACATGCCGGAGTACGCCACCCGGTCGAACTTCACTGCTGGCATCAAGTCTTTGATGCAGGAGCAGGGGCTGCTGGAGCACCGGCTCGACCAGATCGTACGGGCTCCTGACGACCTGATGGCCGCGAACATGACGAACATGCTCTCTGCCCGGTGGGGCGACATCGTGCGCGGCGCGCTCGACAACCTCGCCACCGCCGCCGAGAGGGGCGATCCGGCGCTGAAGGCAGACCTGCTGGCCGCTGGGGACACCCTCAATCGTTCGTTCGCCGACTGGCGCCGCATCTACTCCGACGCCGCCGGGTACGTGCTCGATGACAATGAGGTCGGCCTGCGCTACGTGCAGGACATGCTCACGGCCTCGCGCCGCATCACCCACAATGCCGATGGCACGATGGACTTCGAGAAGTTGATCCACGAGGGCGAGATGTTCAGCCCGGATGACATCGGTGCGATCAACTCGATCCGCCCGGACGCGCTCGCGCAGCGGCTCGGGTATCAGGACGCCACCACCCTGCGGCGCGACGTCATGGGCCACACTGAGAAGATCAAGGGTGAGTTCGTTCTGGTGCAGGGCGAGCACGACATCAAGTGGCTGGAGTCGGCGCTCCGGCACACCGAGGGCGCCCACCCCGACTACACTCGTCGCGCGCTGGCCTACTTCAGTGAGACGTGGTCTGACTTCTGGGGTCGCCTTGCCCGCCCGGTGGCCGACGGCGGTCTGGACATCAGCCCGCACTACGCCAAGGAGGCGCAGGACCTCATTGCAATCTGGGCACGAGAGCGGGGCATGGACCCGTGGGAGTACCTGTCCGGCGTCATGGCATCGAACATCGGGCCGAAGGACCTCCAGACCCACATGGGCCAGTTGCTCGCCTTCTTGAAGACCGGCAAGTCCAAGCAGCCCATCGAGGAGTGGGCCAAGATGTTCCGCGCCACGCTGGACGTGTCGGCGCAGAAGCGCCTGATCCAAGAGTTCGAGGCGGCCGTCAACGTCGAGGACGTCCTCGGTGGCCCGGCGCCCGCGCTGTGGCGGTTGGACGCGGCGGGCAAGCCGATGCTCCCCGCGTCGTACCTCACGGAGCCCGGCTACGTGTACCGCATCCAGACGATGGCCGACGCCCGGCAGGGCTGGCTGCCCATGACCCGTGTCGGCAAGGAAGCCAACGTGGGCGACATCACGCTCGCCAAGGGCGAGGGCATCTTCCGTGCCAAGGAGGCGAGCGTTGGGATCACCACGAAGAACGCGACTGCCAAGCACCGCCTCGTGAAGACGCCCACGCCGCCTGACCAGATTGAAATGCTGGACCGCAATGGCAATTGGGTTACGCTCGGGCCGGACCCGATGGATACCATCATGGCAGTTGAGTTCCCCGAGGTCGTGCGACAGCGCCTCATCTCCGGCGTGCCGCACCCCGATCCCGAAATCGAGGCGTACATTCAGCAGTTCAGCAAGTGGGTGAGCGAGTCGCTCGATCCCCAGTTGAGCACCTCCACCCGGGCCGACCTCCGCCGTCTGGTCGAGAGTGTTCCCACTACCGACGCCGCGTCGTTCAACCGCTCTCAGGCGCTCGTGGTGTCGCTCCTGAAAGACAAGATCAGGGACGCCTCGCAGGATGTCTTCCGACTCGCCGAGATGCAGACCAAGCGGACGGTCATCGAGCGGTCGATCAACCATCCGCTTTTCGGCCTGTACCCGGCGTCGTACATGTGGGGCAAGGTGCTGCCGGAGACGGTGAAGTTCCTCGCCAAGAACCCGTACGCCGCGACGTACACCATCGCCGAGGTCCAGCGCGCAATTGCAATCCAGCGCGAGTATGACACCGAGATGGACGAGAAGGTTGGCTCCGTGGACCGCAGCGCCGGGGCGTTCCTGCTCGACTACCTGACCCCCGGTTTGCCGTGGTCGTCTCACGAGGCTCGCATGAGCCCCCTGTTCCGGGGTATCTTCAACGGCAAGGACGTCGGTCAACTGTGGCAGGAGGAGATTGATACGGCCAGCCCGCAGCGGTGGGTGAAGCAGTTGATCAACGCGCTCAACGAAATCCCGGGTGCGGCTGACGAAATCACAGCCCCGCCCGAGAGCCTCAACGAGGGTCCCTCGCTGGAGGACCTCGGATCGCTTACCGGCAGCGGCGCTATCCCGGCGCCCGAGCCCGGCGGAGCACAGCAGATCACCGGCCCTACCAAGGCGTCGGCGCTGGGTCCCATCCTCGCGGATGACCTGACCCGGTTGCAACAGGTAATCCTCGGCGGCCAAGCAGTCGAGGAATAGGTGGAGATTGCAATGTCTCCAGAAAGGGTATAGAGTTCCAAGCGATGACAGAAACCGCAGACGGCACGACCATTGAGGCGTCGGCCGCACCCGAGGGCTCCGAAGGGACCCCGGAGGCGCAGCCCACCCCGGAAGTGGACCCGCTTGCCCTCGCCCGGAAGCGTCAGGCAGGAGCAGAGGCTGCTCGTCAGGAAGCCGCTCGTCAGTTGAAGGAAGCCAACGCTCGACTCGCAGAGTACGAGAAGAAGGACCAGACTGCTGACCAGACCAAGGCTGCCGACCTAGCCACCCTTCAGGCTCGACTCGACGCCGCTGAGAAGCGGGCCGCCGAAGCCGAGGTCAACGCCACAGCACGCATTCTCGACGCCAAGTACCCGAACGCCAGAGCCCAACTGCCGGAAGTGACCGACGAAGTCAGGCTCTCGTACTTCGAGGCTCTTCTCGCCGAGACCCCCGAGGGCAAGGAGCCCCCGACACCACAGAACCCTAACGAAACGAACCGAACCGCCAGAGCGGACACCACCGGAACACAGCCGAAAGAGGAGACGTCGGAAGACATCAAGGCTCGGCTGAAGGCGATGAAGCCCGACTGGCTCTAGCCCCTCACTGAGGGAAGGAACCACCACCCACCATGGGCACCGTAATCAGCACCGCACTGACGAACTACGACAAGACGGTTGTCGCGCTCGTCAACAAGCGTCTGGAGGAATTGCTGCGCGCTCCGCTGCCGCACCTTCTTCCCGGCAACTTCCGCGAGGCGAACTTCGTCAAGGGGACGAACAACGTCATGCGGTTCATCAACATCGCCGACATGTCGGTGGTCGCAGGGACCACGACTCCCGGTACGCCCCCGTGGCTGACTGAGGGTACGCCCCCGACGACCGAAGACCTCGCCATCGGGTACGAGGAGTTCTCCGCCAATCAGGCTGGCCGCGTCATCAAACTGACGGACGTCGCCCTGATGGAGTCCCCCTTCGACCTTCTGGCCGAGGCGGCCGACCGCATCGCGCGCAACGCCATCGCCACCGCTGACAAGCGGGTGGCCGAGGTGCTGTCGCTCGGCGCGCAGGTCACGTATGCCGGAGGTGCCTCGTCCCGAGCCACCATTCCCACCGGCTCCGCTCTCACTGGCGCGCTCGTCAAGTTGACGGTCGCTCGGCTAAAGGCGGCCTCGGTCCCGACCTTCTCGGACGGGACTTACCGCGCCATCGTTCACCCCGGATCGACTTACGATCTGGAGAGTGACACGGCGGTCGGTGGATGGATCGATGCCCAGCGTTACGCTGGCTCGGCTGCGCTCTTCTCGGGCGAGGTCGGCCGGTACGCCGGGGTCCGGTTCATCGAGTCGCCCGCTGCGGTCTCGTACTCCGGCGTCGAGGGCAATGCTCTCACCGTCGCGGGCAACGCGGCCATCGCGTCCACGGACCTCATCACTGCCACGGCGCATGGTCTGGTTGCGGGCAACCGCATGAAGATCAAGTCGCTTACCGGCGGCGCGGGTCTCGCGGACGAGGGCGTGTACTACGTCGTGGCTCCGGTCACGGCCAACACGTTCAAGGTCAGCGCGACCCTGAACGGGACGCCCATCGACATCACGTCGGACTCTTCGGTCTTCACGGCCGTTCAGTACAACGACATCCTCAACGCCGTCATCTTCGGCCCGGAGGCTTACGCCTTCGGCGACTGGGGCAGCATCCAGACGTACTTCACCCAGCCGGGTGGGACCACGGACCCGCTGCATCAGTTGACGCAGGTCGGCTGGAAGGGGATGTTCGGCGCCGTCATCATGGGAGAGGGCACCAACGCCACTGGCGTCACCCCCGCCCGCTACCGGCGCATCGAGCACACGAGCCAACTCTAGTAGTTGGGGCGTGAGCCTCGCATAGTCCAACGGCCTCCCGGCATTGCGCCGGGGGGCCGTTCCTGTAAACTGGAGTAGCATGGATACCACGCGCGACATCATCTACCGGGACTTCCTCATCAACGACTCGTCGGTCTCGGCCAACGTGGACTCGACCGATGGGCTGGCGAAGGGCATCACCGGGTGTGTCGTTGACGACTTCGATCCCGACGATGTGGACGTGGTGCAGTTCAGCGAGAAGCGCGCGGAGGCTGACGGCATGGACGTCGGCACCCCCTTTCTCGGTGGTCGCCGCATCCGCCTGACGGGCACGGTGTACGGCAAGACGCGCGCTCTGGGGTACGACGCCCTATTTCAATTGCGCAAGGTGATGAACGCCGTCGATGCCTCCCGCGAAATTCCCGGCGACAAGGGTTACCTGCCGATGTACTTCGCCGTCCCGACTAACGACACGGCGGACTTCCCCAGCGGCGCCATTGAAATGCGCGCCCTCGTCATGCCCAAGGCGTTCCGCGCCCCGATCAACCGGGACCAGCACGGCGGGACGGACGACAACGGACTGGCCGTCAACTGGTCGTGTCTCATGGTAATGCGCGATCCCAACTTCGAGGGCGAGACTCCGCAGGACGTGGCGTTCACGGACACCCCGCTCATCTCCGAGGGCACGGCGGCGCAGGCCACGGACACCATTACAATGTCTGCGGCCCACGGGCTGACCACCAACGACCGGGTCTACTTCACCAAGTTGGTCGGCGGCACGGGCCTCGCGCTGAACACGTCCTACTACGTCATCGCCTCGGGGCTGACCTCCACTGACTTCAAGGTCAGCACCACGCTTGGCGGTGGCGCCGTCAACATCACGGTGGACTACACCCGCGTCGAGGCGGCCGAGTACCAGACCTTCACCGGGAACTTCAGCAACCGGGGGACGTACGCAGCGCCGCTCAACATGCTGTTTGCGGTGAGCGCACAGGCGGGGACGATCACCGTGGTGGCGGGCGGCTCGAACTACACCATTGCAATCCCGGCCACGACCGACCCGAGCACCACTGGCTCGACCGGCACGGCAGCCACCGACCTCATCAACAAGACGGCCCACGGCCTGCTCGACGGGGACCGCATCTACATCACGGCGCTGACAGGTGGCACGGGACTTGCGTTGAACCGCAACTACTACGTCGTTACGGCCACCGCCAACACGTTCCAAGTCTCGCTGACCGCCGGGGGCGCCGCCGTCAACTTCACGACGGACGCCACGGTGCTGACCTACTCCAAGGTCTCGTACCGCATCCTCCGGTTCAAGCGAGAGAAGGTCTTTACGGTGGAGGAGAACGGGGTGGAGTCCCTGCGCCGGTCGTGGCTGACGTTCACTAATGCGACCACATGGCCGCTTGTTCCCGCCGGGACGAGCGCATACACTGTGACGGTCAACGGTACGCTACTCGATCCGGGGAGCGCCGATGGTTCACACATGTGGTTCTGGGAGTCTTATGCCTGATCCGTGGGCGCCTCGCCGCGCTGAACGCCTTGCGCGCGAGGCCATGACGACCGCACAGGCGGAGTCCACTGCGGGCCTGCCTGACTGGCTGAAGGAACAGATCAAGGGCGACCCCGGCCCGCCCGGCGAGCGTGGCCTTCCCGGTGAGACGGGCCTGCGCGGAGAGCGCGGCCTCCCCGGCAGAGATGCCCACATGCGGGGCAGGCCCGGTGAGCGCGGCATGGATGGCCTCCCCGGCGCTCCCGGCCCCCGAGGGCTGGACGGCCTCCACGGACGCGACGGCAGGGACGGTGCTCCCGGCCCCAAGGGCGACCCCGGCGTGTACACCGTGCGCTCCGAGTTCAGGCGTGACGCTTCTGGACAGCGCATTGAGGGAGTAGTAGAGTATCTAAGCGATGGAACGGAACGAACCCTCATGATCCAACGTGATGAAATCGGACGTCCTAGAGAACTGAAGGAGTTGAAGACGTAACATGGCTGCTGGCGCTTGGACATTCCCCAACGGGGCACGCACAGACATCGCGAACGGCGTTCTCGCCATCGCGGCAGACACCTACAAGATGGCGTTGTTCCTGTCCACGTCGAACATCGGCTCGGGCAGCACGACCTACGCCGGTCTGACCAATGAGCATGCCAACGCGAACGGGTATACCACGGGTGGTATCTCGGTTGACCTGACTCTCTCGGGTACCACGACTGTCACAGCCGACATCGCCACCGACCCGGTGTGGACGGCCTCTGGCGGCAGTATCACGGCACGGTTCGCCGTGATCTACGAGGTCAGCGGGAACGTCCTCTGCTACTGCCTCCTCGACTCGACGCCTGCCGACGTGACCGCGACCACCGGGAACACGCTGACCGTCGCAGCGCACGCTTCGGGCGTCTTCACGCTGGCGTAAGCAGGGAGGGACTGACCTCCCGTGGCGATCAGCCTAAACACCAGCGGCTCTTGGGCGGCGGTCAACGCCACCACCCAGACAGTCACGCTGCCCACCCACGCAGCGGGCGACATGCTCATCGTCCGCGCCGGGATGAAGCATGCCACCCTGCCGGGTGACATCACCTGCGGCACCGCAGGCTGGGCGCAGATTGACGAGCACAATAACGGCACGACTGCCTCGTCCAACGGCGGCGGCGATGTTGAGATTGCCGCCTTCTGGAAGATCGCCACCTCCTCCTCCGAGACCAACCCGGTCATCACGTACCACGCCAGCGTGTCGGCAACGCCGGGCTGTGCCGTGGCGACGTCGTTCTCCAAGGGCGGCAGCGAGATGTGGGACACGCCCGTTGGCGACTCGGGCAGCATCGCTGCTGCCACGAGTTACTCGGCCACGATGGGTTCCCACATCGCGGCCAAGGCGAACGACTGGCTGGTCGGGTACTCCGTCACCAATGACAATACGACGCTGACGGTCCCGACCATCGCGCAGACGGGGTTGACGCTTTCCGCTCGGACTGAGTCCCCGGCGACGGCCCTGTCATCGGCTACGAGCAACGACATCTCGGCTGACGGCTGCTACCACTCGGTCACGTCGGGCACCTCGTCCGCTGCCGCAGTCTTCTCCGGCACGAACAGCGTGGCTGACGTGGGCGCAGCCATGGTGATCCGCCTGCGGGTGACGGTCGGCGTTACTCCCACCACTGCCGCTCTGGTGCTGACCACGTTCAAGCCGGGGGTTGGCAACACCCCGTATTCGTCGGCCGTCGTTGCGAACGAGCCGGGTGCCTACTGGCGACTAGGCGAGCCGTCTGGCGGCACGGCGGTTGACACGATGGGGTCCAACAACGGCTCCTATCTGAATACGCCCACGCTCGGCGTGACTGGTGCCATTTCCGGTGACTCCGATACCGCCGTTACGTTCCAAGCCGCGAATACCGAATACATTGACATTGGCACCTACGTCGGCATCCCTACAGGCGCCTCGGACCGGACCGTTGAGGGATGGATCAAGACCACGAACAGTGGTTCGGACTCGCCCATCTATGTAGTGGGTGCGTACTCAGGGACGCTGCGCACGTTCTGGGCTGGCTACCTCAACTCGTCAGGCGTGCTGGCGTGGACGGACTCGGTGTCGTTCCTCACCTTCGGGTCCGCGATCAACGATGGCAACTGGCACCATGTCGTGTTCACCTACACCGGGACCACGCTTCGTGCCTACATTGATGGGAGCGAGGCATCCGGCTCGCCGCAAACACTCGGCGGGGCTCTGGATACGTCTGGCGCTGGCAACCAGTGGATCGCCGCGAATGGCTCGGCATGGCTCGAAGGCTCGCTTGACGAAGTCGCCCTCTATACTTCGGTACTCTCGGCTGGCGAGATTGCCAACCACTGGGGCATCGGCTCGGGCACGGCTGGACCCCAGACGGTCACGCCGACAACGGCTGCGCTGGCGACTGCGACGTTCGCCCCGACCATCGCCCACCTGATCCCGGTGCCGGTGGCTGCGTTGACGCTGGCGACGTTCGCCCCAACGGTCACGGTTGCGACTGCCACTGTCGTTACTCCCGACGCTGCGGCGCTGACGCTGGCTACCTTCGCCCCGACCATCGAGCACAAGATCGTGGTTCCGGTCGCCGCATTGTCATTGACTCCGTTTGCCCCGGTGCTGAAGTCCGTGATCCCGGTGCCGGTTGCGTCACTCACCACGACGCCGTTCGCCCCAACCATCGGGCACAAGATCACCGTGCCGGTTGCCACCGTAGCCTTGACCACGTTCGCCCCCACGGTGTCGGTGAGCGGGGCGACACTCCAGTCCCTGATCAACGCGGCCTCGCCGGGAGCGACGGTCAGCCTCGGCGGCAACACGTACCACGAGTCGGTCACGATCAACAAGGCGCTGACCATTCAGGGGCCGGGCACCATCGACGGCGACAACACCCGCTCAACGTGGGTGGTCGCTACCGCGAACGACGTGGTGGTGGACAACATCACCTTCATCAACGCCGCAGCGGGTGCCGTGCAAGACGGGTCCATCGACTTCACCGGAGTGCTGCGCGGCATCGTTCGCAATTGCAATATCACGGGTGGCGCCTACGCCTCGGTCCGCTTCTGGTTGGGCGCCGATGACGGTCTTGTCGAGTTCAATACGATCCACGACTCCCCGGTGTGCGGTGTCCTCGCGTACCAGAGCGACGGCCTGACGATTGACACCAACGAGATTTACGACTGCAACCTTGATGACATCGGCGACCCGGGCTGGGAGTCGGGCGGCGTCAAGACCGGCGAGTGCCTCAACACCACCCTGACCAACAACACGGTCTACAACTGCCACGGGCCGGGCCTCTGGGCTGACATCAGCAACGACAACTGGACCTGTACCGGCAACAGGGTCTACGACTGCACGCGCGGCGGGCTCATGTTCGAGATCAGCGATACCGCCCTGATCGACAACAACGTGGTCTACCACTGCGGCTCCGGGTTCCCCGACTACTGGTGGGGCGCTGGCATCCTGTCGTCCTCCTCCATCAACGCCACCATCACGAACAACCTCGTGGCGTGGTGCTCGGACGGCATCTCCGTCGTCAATCAGGATCGCGACGACGGCCCGCATCCCGAGTGGAGCACCGTCGCTGGTGTGGACGTGTCCGACAACACGATCATCATGGGCATGCCTGTTGGCACTGGCGAGAGTTATGCACTGGGCTGGTTCAAGGACTTCGTCGGCGGCAACATCTTCACGGTCGGGACCAACTTCGGAAACACCAACATCTACTGGTATCCCGGCACTCCTCACTTTGCGTGGAACGGGGACATCACCTCGCTCTCCTCCTTCAACGCGACTGACGGCGAAACGGGTGGCACCCTGATGACGGTGGCTGCTCGTGACGCAGCCCTGATCGCGGACAACGTCCCGATTGATCTGCCGATCCCCACCCCCAGCACCGCTGCGCTGACGCTGACGACCTTCGCCCCGACCGTGTCCGCCGGGGGAGCCGTCACTGTCACGGTGCCAGTCGCCACATTGTCATTGGCGACCTTCGCGCCGACGGTTAGCACGCCACGCCTTGTCACGGTGCCAGTCGCCACGCTGACTACGGCTACCTTCGCACCAACGGTCAGCGCCCCGCGCCTTGCCACGCCAACGACTGCAACGCTGACGCTATCCACGTTCGCACCGACTGCGCTGGCGCCGCGCCTCGTCACGGTGCCGGTAGCGGCATTGTCATTGACCACGTTTGAGCCAACCGTGACCGCCGGGGGAGCCGTGCTCATCACGGTCCCTGTCGCCGCATTGTCATTGAGCACGTTCGCACCGACCGCATCCACCACGGCGAACATGCTCGTCACCGTCCCCGTTGCGGGACTGGTCACTGCAACCTTCGCCCCGACTGTATCTGTCGCAGCCGCCGGAGCCGTGCTCGTCACGGTGCCGTTCGCCACATTGTCATTGACTACGCATGCGCCACACGTCCGTGCGCACGGCGATCAAGGCGGGGGCAGCAAGAAGGGCAGAAATGCACAGACACCGTTTGACGACTGGACGATCATGCTCGATGATGAAGCCATCGTTGAGTTGTACCTCCTCATGAAAGGGAGATAGGCCGTGGAAGACAAGAGCGCACCCCGTCCCGGCTGCATCTGCGAGGTCTGCATCTGGGCCAACCGCAAACTCGCAGAGCAGGCTCGTCTCGAAGCCGACCTCACCGCCAACTACGAGCGGTATCTGAACGGTGACCTTGTGTCACGGAGCGGCAAGGAGTAGACTCGGAACATGGCAAACGTCGCGGCCAAGAAGGGCCGAACCATCCTCTCCCAGTCTGACCCCTGTCCCCGTGGCTGCCGCACTGGTGCGAATGGCACGGTGCATCTCCTGTCGGACCACGACGAGGCGAAGGCACGCCAGTGCAATCGCTGCTCGTGCGTCATTCAGGACGTCCACGACGCCAAGACCGGGTAGTCGCCGATGACGGCGTACTCGGAACTTCAGACGCTGGTCAGCCGCGACCTTGCGGACCCTGATCGCCTCACGTTCAACGTCGATGCGATCAAGGACTTCATCCAGCAGGGGCTCGCGGCTGTCGGCCGCATTGCGCCGGAGCAGTTCCAAGAGGACCTGACGCCCCTCGCCGACGTGTCGGAGTACCAGTTGCGAACGGCCGACTTCGCCGTCCCTGTCCCTGAAATCAGGGTCCAGCGCGTGGAGGTCTGGCGTGGCACCCCGTCCAAGTTTGCCTTCAAGATCAAGGCCAAGGCGGGACAGCCAACGCGAGACTCCCTCGCCGGATGGGACGTGTGGAATGGCACATTGGAATTGCCGGACTACCTCACGACATACATCGCACTCACGGACATCATCCGTGTCTGGGGGTACTCGCCGTATCCGCCGATCAGTGCCGACGCTGACGTCGTCCCCCTGAGCGCGGAACTCGAACTGGCCCTCCGCACCTTCTGCACCGTGGAGGGCATGCGCCGCCTGACCAACTCCCGGGTCCTGTTCAAGCAGTGGCAGACCCGCTCGAACAATACCGACGTCACGCTGGGTCAGTTGAACAGCGACCTTCAGGTGGCCGAAGAGCGATGGCGGCGGCTGGGCCGGGAACTGAAGGTCCTAGAGCAGAACCCGGACTAACCCGTGTCCCAGACGAAGACCTTCTCCGTCAGCATCGACACCGTCCGGCGCACCGAGCACGACGGAAGCAACCATCAGGGGTGTGGGCAATCCAAACACCTCTACGTCGGGCGTGGCCCGGCTTGGGACTACGACTCGTACATCAAGTTCACTCTCGACTGGTCGGGCGTCAAGAAGATCGTCAGCGCCACGCTGAACCTGTACACCGATGAGTACAACACGCTTGGCCCGGCCGGTGAGGTTGGCTTCATGCCGCCACCTAGTTCCGGCGAGCGGCCCAAGGTCTTTGTCTACCGACTGACCTCGGCCTTCACTGAGGGCAACAACGTGGACGGCGACTTCGATGCGTCGGACTACGTCAACCCCTCGCGCACCACGTCCGGCGGCGTGGGCAAGGTCATGATCCCGACCGGTGCCGACCTGCTGCACACCATCAACATCACCTCCATCGTGAGGGCATGGGCGCCGTCAACCGTGGAGGGTGGTGGCAAGGCCGCGAACCACGGCATCGCCCTGATGGGCTCGACCGTGTCCAGCGAGAACTGGTCCGGCTGGTCGTCCGAGCACAGCGGCGGGGGTGGTGCATCCGAGCGGCCGAGCATCACGCTGGTCTACGAACTCGGCCCCACCGTCCCCGATGCCCCGAGCAACATGACCCCGGCCGGAGCGGTTCCCAGTCTCGATACGTTCGAGGGAGACTTCACCGACGTCCGGGCCACCGACACATTGCAATCGGTTGAAGTGCAGGTCTACGACGGCGGCGTAGGTGGCACGGCAGCGACCAACAACCGCGTCACCAAGGCCGGGCACGGGCTGGCAGTCAACGACGTGATCTACTTCACCGGCCTGACCGGCGGCGTGGGGCTCACGATCTTCACTCGGTACGCCGTTCGACAGGTCATCTCGTCCAGCGTCTTCACGCTGAAGACGACGACCAGCGGACCAGAGGTGGACATCACCAACGACTACGCATCCGTGACGTACTCGAAGTTGATCCGCTCCCTGTCCAAGGTGGCGACAGAGTCTGAGCGGTTCGCCGACCACTTCATCCTCGCGAACGACCCGACGTTCAAGCCCACGGTCGGGGCCACGTATCGCTGGCGAGCACGAGTCACGGATCAGGAGGGGCAGAACTCGGCATGGTCTGCGCTCGTGTCGTTCAACCTGACGAATACGGCTCCCAACCCACCCACCCTGTCGCCCCTCTCAGGAGCCTCGTACAGTACGCTCAACCTTGTCAAGTTCCAAGGGGGCACATTCACCGACCCCAACGTGGGCGACTACCTCATGGCCCATCAGGTGCAGTTGTCGCCATTCGCGCAGGGGGACGTGCGCTGGGACGAGGCAGACGGCATCCTGTGGGACACCGGCCAGACCTACGACCCACTGGGCGCCACCGACTGGGAGGAGTTCTACGGCGGCCGGGCTCTGACGGCGGGCACGTACTACTGGCGCGCTCGGCACTGGGACCAGAAGGAGGGATCGAGCGCGTGGACCTACGCCTCCATCATCCTGACCGCCGACTTCAGCCCCGACCCCGGCTCCTATGACAATGTCCAGATCAACCCCAACGCTCCGTGGCGCATCCTGATCCGCAACCTGAAGCAGGCTGACGGTGTCACCCCGACGGCCGGGCGCGGCCCCGGTCAACTCGTAGCCGTATTCGAGGAGGCCAAGAACATCGGCGCGAGCGTGGTGTTCAACAGCCCCGGAGAATTGCATTTCACCCTGCTGAAGGACGACCCGCAGATCAGCGTGGTCGAGCCGAAGCAAACCCACTACGCCGTCGAGTTCTACTCGGGCGACGGGTGGCAGGAGAAGTTCGCAGGCGTGGTCTGGGACGTGGATGCCACCGAGACCGACCTCGTGTTCAAGGGCATCGACTACCTCGCCCTGTACGACACGGTCATTGACGAGCGGTACGACCCGCTGAAGCCGAACAAGTCGTACAAGAGCAACGGCTCCTTCTACGAGCAGGTGACGATCCGTAACGTGGTGCTGGACCAGTTGAACCGGGCGAAGAAGATCGCGAACTCGTGGGTGGGCTTCATTTCAATTGGTCAGATCGCCACAATGAATGAGAAGGTCTCGGTCTACTCCACCATGCAGCCGACCCTGTCGTTCGTGGGCGGCCTGATCGACAGCCACCGACAGGGCAGCGGCAAGCGGACCCGCATGTCGGTGGTGAAAACCACGACCGGCGGCTATCAGTTGAAGGTCGTGGACGACCCCGGCACCATCCGAACGGACCTCGGCCTGTACTACGGCGAACTGGTGCAGGGCTACCGCATTATCATCTTCGGCGATGGCTGGGCCAACGTGCAGCACGTCGTCGGCCGCAACCGGGACGGCGTGAAGGTGGTGTACCAGACCATCAAGGACAAGGCGTTCCAGCCTGCGACGTCCCTGTACGGCCGCATCGCCACCGTGGCGGTCATGGACGGCGTGCAGGACCAGAGTGACCTCGCCCGGCGTGGCCTTCAGGCTGCGATCCAGTCGGCGAAGTTGGGCAAGAACGTTGCAATTGGAATGCGGACGGAGTTCATCAAGCCGCTTCAGGGCTGGGACGTGTGCGACGTGTTCCCCGTGCGCATTGACGATGGCCCCGTGGACACCGACGCCTACGGCTCCGGCTACTGGGCAGCCTACGCCTGCGCATGGGAGGCCACGGACGTCGGCCAGCAGAGCACCGTCATCACCCTCATGCCACGCGAGGACGCCAGCGCCCCGGACCCGGACCTCATCCCGTCCGTGCCCATCAGCACGCAGCCCGAGTGGCAGATCGGCTGGACGCCGCCCGATCCGCTGGAGGCATCTTCCAAGTTCTGGCTGGACCAGACCACCGGCATCGTCTATGAGCGGAACGACGATACTGCTACACTCGTAGCCGTGACGGGTACAGCATGAGCACCATCAACCGGGTGGCCCACGGCCTGACGGCAGGGCAGCGTGTCGTTTTCAGCAACCTAGTTGGTGGTGCTCCTATCGACGTGGACTACGTGTACTACGTCATCTCCGCCGGGCTGGCTGCCGACACGTTCCAGATCAGCGAGACCGACGAGGGCACGCCCCTCACCTTCGCCACCTTGACGTCGGCCGACATGCAGGTGGTGCCCGAGACCGTGGACGAGGACACGTTCGGCACCGACTACGCCGCCATCACGGACCCGGCGGATGTCATGGCTCCACCCGAGCCGCTGCCTACACCCAGTCCGCCAGCCCTGACTTCGGACACAACGACTGGCACCGTGCGCCTGAAGGCAACCCTCCCTGCGTGGCCGGAGGCGCAGATCAGGGTCATTGAAGTCGCATTCACGTCCGAGTACACCGTGCCTGCGTCTGCCCCGGCAAGCCCCATCTGGGACAACGCCGTCATTCAGGCCGTTCCGGTCTCCACCACGTCAATTGCAATCAGGGCACACGCCGTGACGTGGTACTCGGCCCGTGCCCGGTACGTTGACGTCTACGGCAACACGTCGTCGTGGTCCACCGTGGACGACGAGCAGACCGTTACCGGCTATGACTCGATCAACGCCCTCTCTGCGGCGGAGGCCGCGCTGCTCGACCACCTGATCGGCACGGTTGAAATTGAAGACGGCGCCATCACTGCCGACCTCCTCGCGGCCACCATCGTCCTCGGCTCCCTGATCGTGGCGGGCGATCCCGACGCCCAGCATGTTGAGATGGACGAGGCCGGTATCCGACTGGTGGACGCCAGCGATGTCACCATCGTCAGCATCCCCACCGATCCGCTCCAGCCTGTGTACGTGCAGGGCAACGTTGACGCTGGCACCCTGACGGTGCATGACAATACAACGCTGGAGACCGTGGTCTCGCTGGCAGAGGGTGCCGTCATGACCGCCGAGGCGGGCGTGGTCGCTCCCGCTGCTGCGCCGGTCCTCGTGTCTGGCTATGAGTCTCCGATCACCCCCTCCGATAACAACGTGAACGACTGGGGGTTGGCGTGGGACGGCACGTACATCTGCAAGGTGCGCCTCGAAACCGGCTCCGCACCGCACGACGTGTTCATCGACCGATGGACGACGGCTGGCTCCCTGAACAACACCATCACCTGCGACTTCACGGTCAACGCCTTCGTGGACGGCATCGCCTCGGACGGTACGGACTACTACCTGTACTTCGTGGACGGTTCGACCTGCACCCTGAAGAAGGTCAATTCCTCCGGCGTTACGCAGGCGTCAGCAACCATCTCGGCTGACATCACAGGCACCAAGGGCCAGAGCGGCGGCGTGTTCTGGGATGCCACGACCAGCCGACTCGTCGTCACCACTACGGTCGGCACGGGTGCAGGCACGCAGTTCCGGTTCCGCCTGTACAACTCGTCGCTGGCATTGCAATCCACGGTGGACGCCACCGGGGCCAACACTGTCGGTGGCAACAGCGTCAACATCACGGGAGCGGCCCGGAACGGGACCGAGTATTGGGTTCAGTCCTATGGCGCGACGGCCAGTGAACGAGCGGTCCACGCCTTCACTGCCAGCACGGGCGCGTACGTGGCGAACGCCGACTGGGGATACAACTCGGCAGGCGTGTACATCGTTGGTGCCGGACTGGCCTACGACGGATCGAACTTCTGGTTCCACAACACCTCGGGCGTCTTCAACAAGGCCACCAACTGGACGTGGACCACGGAGTCTGCCAAGTATTGGGTGGCCTACTCGTGGTACGACCCCGATGGCACGACCCACGAGACCGCCATCGGGCCTCGGGCCAGCATTACAATGTACCGGCGCATGCGCCTGTCGGTCACGAGCGCCACGATCCCCGGCACGGGCGGAGCGGATGAGCCGGACAACGCGCGCACCTACATGGAGCGCAACGCAACTGAGCCCACCGTTGGCACGTACAACCTGCAAGCCACCGACGCAGCCACCCAGCGATACCTCATCACCTTTGACACGGGCGGCGCGGCGGACGGCACAGGCACCGCCTTCGGAGCCGGGGCCGCAGCCGAATTGAAATCCTCCACCGCAGGCTGGTCGCTGAAGGGCGACGGCACAGCCACCCTTGGGCTGGTCACAACCGGCGGCAAGCCACCGGTCGTCAACGTGTACGCTTCTGACACGACGTGGAACAAGCCCGCTGGCATCGCTTACATCATCGTTGAGTGCGTCGGTGGAGGTGGCGGTGGCGGTGGCACAGCAGCCACCGCTGCCGGGCAGTTCGCCGCAGCCGCAGGCGGTGGCGGTGGCGGCTACACGCGCAAGTTGTTCACGGCAGCCAATCTGTCAGGCGACTCCACGTTCGACGTGGTGTCGGGCAACGGCGGGGCCGGGGCCACGGCGGGAAACAACACGGGCACCACTGGCGACACCTCCTCGTTCGCGGGCACGGGCATCTCGACCGTCACGGCAACTGGTGGCGTGGGCGGCGGTGGTAGCCCCAGCGCGGGTGCCGCCAACTGGTCGGCGGGCGGGGCTGGTGGCACCGGATCGAACGGCGACTTCAGCGCCGACGGCAGCCACGGCCTCGGGGCGCGCATCTTGAACGGTCCACTCGTCGCCAGTTCAGGCGTCGGCGGTTCGTCCCATCTTGGCGGCATGAGCCAGCATCGCGTCGGCTCCGGCGCAGGCATCGCGGGCAAGACCTACGGCGGCGGCGGCGGCGGGGCCATCCAGTTGACCTCTAGCGCGGGTGCTCTGGCGGGTGGCGACGGTGGCGACGGCGTTGTCATCGTGACCGAATACTACGTGGGGTAATTGCAATGGCGAACGTCATCTCCTTCGCGGAGACCACCGCCATCAAGGCGTTCCTCGGGTTCCTGAACAAGAACTACTCGCGGCTCATCAACCCCAACGACACGTACCTCATCGCGGCGATCAGTGCGTGGTTCCATCAGGAGTCCGGCGGGCTGAAGAACGTGATCGGGAACAACCCCTTCAACATCCGGCCGGGCATGACGTCGTTCATGTCCAACGGTTTCCGGGTGAGCACCCGTGGCAACGGCCGGTTCCTCACCTTCGCCACCATGGAGCAGGGGTTCAGGGCCACGGCCTACCTGCTCATGCACGGCAACAAGGCGTACGGCTACCAGTTGGCGCTGAACGCCCTGAAGAACGGGGGCAACCAAGCGGCCGTGGACTTTCTCGCGGCGCTCGCCATGTCCTCGTGGGACGCAGCCAACTACGGGGCGCACTCGTGGCTGGAGGCGTACAACCCCAAGAAGAACCACCTGCTCCGCAACTACCAGAGCATCACCGGGGTGCAGGTTCAGAACCCCAACCCCCACCCCAAGCCCAAGAAGGTGAAGCGGACGCCGCTGCTCCCTCGTGATTTCAATTACCAAGTCGTGGTCCGCAACTACCTCGACCCGTGGGCCGCGCAGGATCGCTACCAGAGGCGACGAAGGCGTGGCTATGTGGACGAGTTCTCCACCAAACGGTAGACTGTCAAGGTGGGAGCAGCAGACACAACAGATCCGAGCGGCCCGCTCTCGTGGAGGGACGTATACAAGGCTGTCAATGAGTCAGAAGCCCGCATCGTAGAGGCAATCCGCGATGCAGTGAAGCCGCTCAACGAGCGCCAGAACGACCACGAGACCCGCATCCGCAACCTCGAAGTCCACGGCTCAGTTGAGGCGCAGGCCGCACTGGCCGAGGTCCGCTCTCTCGCCATCAGGCACGACGCCGATAAGGCCGCTTCGACCCTACGTCATGAGGCTGACATTGTCGCGGGGCGTGGTCGCATCGACACACTCGAAGATCGCATCATTGCGTACGACGCTCGTGAGAGGGGCATCCTCGCCACGGTCACCACCGGTCAGCGGTTCGTCATTGTCATCGCCTCGGTTCTCAGCATCATCCTGACGCTCCTGACTCTGGTGAACATTGTCGATGGCCGTACGCTATGACCGGACCCGCCGTACCCGGCATTGTAATCGACGTCAGTAAGTGGCAGTCGTCTCTCCCCAGTCTGTCTGGCGTGATCGGCGTGATTGCCCGAGCCGGGATCGGAACGAAGCCGGACGAGATGTTCGACAACCACATCCGCGCCGCGCGAGCAGCCGGGCTGTGGGTGGGCTCCTACTGGTTCAACTGGGGCGACTTGTCCGTCAGCGATCAGGTCAACGCCTATATCGCTCGCGAGGCCAGCGTCGGCGGAGTCGCGCTGCACGTCATTGATTGGGAAAGCGCCGACGGGTTCACCGCCTCGCAGACCGCCGACTTCATCCGCATCTACCAGAACCGCACGGGTGATCCCATCGGCCTGTACGCCAGTGAGTCCCGCTTCAGGGACCTCGGACAGGATTGGAATTGGATCGCCAACTGGTCGCAGGAACCCAACAAGAACTGGGACATGTGGCAGTACGGATCGTTCCACGGGGTGGACGGCAACCGTGCAACTCAGCGTATACTCAACCTTGTAGGAGTGGAGCCCATCATGGACACGTTCGCAGCGGTCGGCACCGACCAGACCATCCCGGTCAACAACAACGCCAAGGTCTACAACAACAGTGACCTCACCGGCACCCCGATCATCGTGTCTCCGGCGCGCTCCTTCGACTACATCGGCGTCGTGCCTGATGGCCCCCGGATCATCCGCTGGGTCAACCGCCCCGGCGACACCAGCGTGTACCCCGTGAGGAACGGGTGGGCAGGCTACGTGGCACGAGCCTCATGCGGCGCCCCCTCCGTGGAGATGGACTCCACGCCCTACAGCCAGTCGGACCTCGACACTGCCGAGGCCAACGCCGCCCAGCAGGCGGCCATGGCCCAGAAGGAACTCGATCAGGCGGCGCTCGATGCAGCCGCAGCCCAGCACACCGCAGATCAGGAAGCCATCGACGCAGCCAATGCTGCTGCTGCCGAGGCGACCGCCGGACTGGCCGCTGCCGCCGTGACCGAGCGCGAACGTATCGCATCGGTGCTAGCGGAGGAAGAGGCCAACCGGGTTAGAGCAACCGCACCATGAAAGGAGCCTCGTGGACAACGTTCGCACATCGTTGCTCGCCGTGCTTGACAAGGTCCGCTACCTGCTGACCGCCGAGCCCGCCCGGATGATTGGCTATGGCGCCGCCATTGCAATCTTCCTCATCGTCCAGTTGCTCAACGCTCTGGGCTTCACTCGGTTTCCGCTCATCACGCTGGAGCAGTCAATTGCAATGGCGGGAGCGGCCATCGTGTTCCTCGTCCCCATCGTGGAGGGCATCCGCCGGTTCGTCTACTCGCCGCAGACGTACATCGAGGACCTCGCGGATGAGTACCAGAACGGCCACGACCTCGCTCATCTGGAGCAGGCGATGGCGCTCATTCAGGAGCGCATTCGTCAGGCTCAGGAGGCAGAGCAGGTCGCCTTCGTCCCCGTGGCACCCGCGCCCGAGGACAATCCCAACCGGCAGAACTGATGCCGCCAACCGAGTGCAGCAATGGTCATGACCTTGCTGTGCTCGGCCGATCACATTCCGGCAGGTGCATTGCCTGCCGACGTGCTCGCCAGTCCCGCTACCAGCGGACACCGAAAGGTAAGGCGAAGAGCAACAAGGGCTGTATCAAGTATCAGGCGACCGCCAAGGGGCAGATCGCTAACCTACGCACCCAGTTGCATCGCAGGATCGTGACCAAAGAAGCCCGGGTAGCAGACTTGGAAAGGACATTGCAATGCCTGTAAGGAAGACCGAAGAGGAGATGGCCCTCGCGGCCAGACTGAAGGTGATCCGGTCGCTCGTGCGATTGGAACACTCCCTCCGTGCCGACCGTGAACTGAACCAAATCCTCGCCGACATCAGCGAGGGCCACGCCATCGAACTCCAGACCGGCGGCCTCATTGAAATGGAGCCGGGCACGCTGGAGAAGGTGGTGAAGGAGGTCAGTGGTGCGGACTGAGCGCCGCATCCTCGACTTCGACATCGAGAATCGGCCGCTGTCCTACTGGGTGCCGGACATGCCGACGGCCGATATCACCAGCATCGCCAGCGCGTGGCGGGGCGACCACGACAGCATGCAGGTGCTCCTGCTGGCGCCCCCGTGCTGGCACAAGGGACACGAGGATGTATGCCCAGATGTACCAGACTTCCTTGTCTCGTCCAGAGTAATGCTCGAACGTTTCGTTGAGCGTTACAATGAGGCGGACATGGTGACCGGGCATTACATCCGCAAGCACGACCTGCCGATCATCAACGGCGCCCTCTACGACGAGGGGCTGCCGCTGCTCGGCCCGAAACTGACCAGCGACACCAAGTTGGACATGATGAAGAAGGCCGACATCCCGGCCACGCAGGAGTTCCTCCTCGAACTCCTCGACCCCCAGTGCAACATTGGAATTCCGCTGATGAAGTACCACATGAGCCAGCGGACGTGGCGCGAGGCCAACCGGCTGACGCGTAAGGGCGTCGAGCAGACCCGGATCAGGGTCCAGAACGACGTCCATGCCCACGAGCACATGCGTGACGCCATGATCGCGCGCGAGATGCTGCGCGGTCCTCGCGTGTGGAACCCCGGCGGCGGCCCGTCCGGGGTTGGCACCGGCACCATCGCCACGGGCGAGAGCAAGTGATATGCCTCCTTGGTGGCACCCGCTAGGTCCCGGCCCGTTCGCCCCACAGCCCGGTGAGTCGTGGTGGGACCTGCCCTGCCCGGCCAGAGGCTCAGGGCTGACGCATGCGCACTGGAACCGCTGCAACCCCAAGAAGGTCCACCCCAAGGACCCGACCGGCAACGAGGGCAATCAGCACTCGGCCGCGACCTGCTGCCACTGCGAGATTGACGAGGAGCAGGCTCGCATGATCGACATTGCAATTGCTTCTGGCGGTATCATCGAGCCCGAGGTGCGCCATGTGACGGAGCGTCCGATGGCGGATCACGCTTACATGCCGACCATCGTCGGACGCTGTGCCCGGGCGAAGTGCGGGCGGCTGGCCGAGGAGCATCCGACGTACCGCCAAGCGGAGCCCGAGGAATGTCCCATCGACCACGCCTCGCTGACCTCGAAGTTGCAGACCACGTACGCCGGGCTGGAGTGGTCCTTCTGTCCCCAGTGCGGACGTCAGGTCGAGACCAAGATGGCGTCAGGACAGCCCGCAGGTCACCCTGAAGGTGCCGGGCGTGGGATGCTCACCAACCGCCAGTATGATCGACTGCGGCATGTCGCCGCGAACGAGAGGTTCCAAGCATGGCTGGACACGGGGCATGACGACCGAGACCGTACGTAACATCGCAATTGGGATGCGGGGACAGGGCACACTGGTCGGTGCCGACGAGGTGACGCTCGTCATCTGCGTCGTGATGACGCTGCTGTTCTGGCACTGGTGCGGGGTCTTCTAGACCGGAGCGGTTAGCCGGAACGGCTTGCGTCCCCTTGCCTTCCGGCGCGAGTCCCAGACCGAAGGGTGGTCGCGGGTCCACTCGATGTAGGCGTCGATCCGCTCATTGATGGCGGTCCGCTCAATTGCAATGTGGGCCTCGTTGCGGACGCGCTCCGTCTCTGCCACGAAGTGCTGCCAGCACCATCCCTCTTTGCCAACTGCCCAGCGGGAGCACGGCTCGGGCTCGTGCTTGCCCACCATCGCAGTACAGCGCCCCCATCTGCGCTCGACTGCGAGGTCGCAATCGGTCCAGTTGAGGGCGCCGTTGGGGCAGGGGGCGTGGGCTTTCTTATGCGGCGGTCGCGGCACGGCGTGCCTCGCTGCGGGCAAGGGCGTGCTGGTGGTTCCAGTACCGCTTCCTGCAATCCACCGAGCAGAACTGGCGCGGTTTGCCAGTCAGCCGTGGAGCAACCACAGTACCGCAGCGCAGGCACTCGACGGGCTGACGCTCCGGCCCGGGAGCCCTACGAGTGGGCCTTGACGTCACCGACGCCGTTGCGGCCGTCTCCGTCGATCCTAGGGCCGCGATCCTGACCCGGCGGGTGTACGCCTCGATCATTGGCTTCGTGGTGCGCAGTGACCGGCCTCGGCAGGCGCCGTCCTTGGACCACGGGCACGCGCCGCCTTCCCACATGGGCGCTCCGCAGGATGGACACTCGACCTGCCTCACTTCTTCTTCTCCGGCACGGTCTGCCCGCAGGTCGGGCACTTGTACGGCTCGCGGTAGTAGCGGCAGGTGAAGCAGGTGCCGCCCGCCTGTGTCGGCGGCTCGTCGCACATGCCCTTGGGGTGCCAGCAGTCGGCCCTGATGCACGAGCACACCGAGAACCGCTTGTCGTCAGTCGTCACGGAACGATCCCTCGATCCACGCGTCGATCAGGGCAAACGCGACCGCCATCCCCACGACGATGAGATAGATACCGACGAACATTGCAATGTCCATCAGAGCCCCCAGTCCGATCCGGTGACGCACCAGTCGCAGCCTGCGCCGTAGCAGTCGCAGTTGGTGTCGATGCGGCGAACGAGGCGTCGGAGCACCCGGTACATCAGCCGTCCTCCAGCCACGAGTGCAGCGACCCGAAGTCCGGGTGGTGCGGCGGCGTCCACGTCATGGCCTTGGTGAACATGCGAGCGCGGTCGGCACGGGGGAGGCGACGTGCCTCGTCCATGCGACCAAGCCGCACCGCCTTGGCGGCGGGCTCCAGCAGGCCCGGCTGCTGCGTGGCGTACAGGGCGTCACGCTCGGCCCACCGGACGGCCAGATCGTCTGCCGTCCTCGGGATCGAGGGCCAGAGGTCTTCGTAATCCATGAGTGTCTCCTTCCGATAATTGCAATTGGTTCGCTCGGGGGGACCGTCGCGGCGGGCAGGAGGCAAACCCGCTTGCGTTGGCGACGATCCCCCGGAGCGAACCACTCGCTCCGGTGGCCTAGTCCGGTGGACTAGGGGTACAGGTAGAAGTTGGTGCAGTGATACCCAGCCGGGGCTTGGTAAACCCAGTCCCCCCACCGCATGCTGGAATACTTGTTGTTGCGGGTGGAGCCGAGCGTGTACAGCCCGCTGGAGTGTCCTGCTCCAGTGTGAGTCCACTCGGTCAGGAGCGACGAGTAGTTGTCCCCGTCGAAGAACTGCACGCAGGTGCCAGCCTTGATGTAGATGTACACGCTGGAGATGCAGTTGGTCCAGTTGTTGTTGACGTTGTCGCAGCCAAGCCAGAGCCCAGCACTGAGGTTCTGGAACGTGGGCACGGACTTGACCCCGGACGCCTTGTTCAACTGGGTGTGGTCGTCCCCGCCACCGCCCGACTCGTAGATGATGACGTACGAGTCATCGTTGCCCGTCGCGGATGCCGGGGCTGCCGTGACCGACAGTGCGAGGAGGACCGCCAACATCAGCGCGCCGAGAATGCGAAGCGTGTGCTTCATTGAAATGTGTTCCCTTTCCTATATCTGGAGCCATCTGCTCCGGGTGTACAGTTTACCACACTTGTCAACTGTTCTGTATCACCTTGACCTTGACGCCAAATCTCGTCCCAAACGGCGTACTCGATGGTCTTGCCCTTCATGCGTCTGGCTTCAGGCTTGCGCGACTTCGGTTCCGGCACCGGAGGCAGGTCATCGGGCGGCTTCCAGCCCAGCAACTTCCTCACGGCGCCGATGTCGTCGTCGGTGACGCCATCATTCTTCGCCTTGCGGATGATGGTGGCCTCGTTCTCCACGAGGTCTCCGCGCAGGGTCTCGCGAATGGTCTCCTTCAACTTCTTGCCAACCAAGGTGTCCATAGAGGCGACGGCGTTGGCAGTGAGCGAGTTGACGGCACGTTCGGTGAGGGAGCCGCCCGGGACAAGCGTCCCCTTCCTGATGATGGGCTGGCCGCCGTTCCAGTCCATTTCAATTCCGGCCTGCGCGCACAGCCCTTCGAGCGCAGCACGGGTAATGGTGGTGGTCTCGTCCATCTCGGACTTGGGCTCGCCGTAGAGGACGGCGCGTCGGGCTGCATCCATGCCGCTCGCTGCGGCCTTCTGTCGGGCCGCTTCAGCCTCGACCTCCTTCTTGATCTGCTCCATCAGCATGCGTTTGGCTTCCATCTTCGAGCGGCGATCCTCGGCGGCGAGCAGGTCGTCCTGACGCTGGCGCAGCAACGAGCAATACGAGCACTCATTGTGCTCGCACGGCAGGTTGTTCCCGCTCTCGCATCCGCAGCCGGAGTGCGGCGGCTTCGTCATGGCTGACTACCTCTTGAACGAATTGCAATCGGGGCACCCGATATACGTGCGGCCCGTGGTCTCGGACGTCTTCTCGATGCCCTGCTTCATGTGCGTCGAGCAGTGCCAAGCATCGACGTCATGGAACACGGCGGCCTGCGCCTCGGCCTGCTTCGCAGCGAACGATGCCTTGAACTCGTCGCTCAGGTGCGGGGCGTCCTCGGCCACGGCGGCTTCAACGCGGGCGTCGGCGGCTGCCTCCTTGCCTGCCTTGATGGCATCGAGGTCAACCACGTTGGCGGGGAGCGGCCTCGCAACGAGGACCAGCAGCGCGTCACGGGCTTCGGTCAGGTGCTCGATGATGCGCGTCAACTCGGCGGCCTTCTGCTCCACGACCTCCTGCGGGATGTCGTTCGGGAAGGGCGCCGGGGTGCGCGGCAGGATCGGGACCGGGACCTCCCCCGGGATCGGGGTGAGCGAGCGCGAGGCTGCCTTCTTGGTCTCCATCACCTCGGCGGCGAGGGTCTGGAGCACGGACCGCTTCTCGGGCGGTGCAATTGTCATTTGGACCTCCAGTCCTTGGCCGCCTGTCCCGTCGTCGTTTCATCGAACAGGGCGGAGGGGTGTTCGTTGGTGAGCAGGAACCGGGCCAGTGCGATCTGGCCGAAGAACGCGAGGCTGACGTCCTCACGATACCTGAACGTGTCAACCTCCCACACGTCGGGCCTGATCTTGATGATGAGCCCGTGCATGGTGGCTCGGAGGATATCAGACAGGCGCCCGTCAATCTGGTCGCCGGAGCCCACGAAGTCGGCGGCGAGATACGCCGTGCCCTGCACGACGTGGCTCGTGTACACCTCGGGGCTGGTCTTCCAGTCCCCCAGCGCCAGCGTGCCGCCCACCTTGTCGATGGTCTCCTTGGTCAGGAGCCCCCTGTTCGCCTGATCCTGCCAGTATTTGGCGAGCGCCGTGTCGCGCTGGTCGTACGGCAGGAACCAGAGCAGCACGTCAGCCGACCCCGCGTACCCGACCCGGAGGTTCCAGACCTGCGGCTCCTGCGCAATGACAATGAAGGGCAGCGCCTCACGCATGTCCCAGTAGTTCGCGATGCAGTTGCCGACGAAGTCCACGTCCTCGTCCGTCACGGTGGGCAGGACCTTGCGGTGCTCGCGCTCCCATTGCTGATCCATGTACCAGCGGATCACGTCCTCGGACAGCGACTCCAGCGGTACGCGCATTTCAATCAACTTGTGGGTCACGCTGCCTCGAACGGCGGCGACATCGCGCGGCTCCTCGGCCGTCAACTTCAACCACGCCCGGACCTCGCGCAACTTGTCCTCGTCGCCCTCAGTCCCGAGCATGCGGCCGACGAACTCGCCGGGGAACGGGCCGTCCTTCTTGTAGCCCTTGACCTTGCGGCCACGCGTGCTCTTGGAGTAGTCGCGCCACTCGGCCCGGCGCTGCCCGGTCGCGAGGTTGACCACGTTGTTGATCTGCCACGTCTGGAGCACATGGTCGATGCCGACGACAGACCGGGCCGCCGTCACGCTGATGACGTTGGCGGGTTCGGTCGCGCCGTACTGCTCGTGGAGCGCAGACGTACCGCCGGGCCACGCGTACATGCGGAACCCGGCGGCGTTGGGGGATGCGTTCTCAGGCATTGAAATCCTGCTCGGCGTAGGCGCGGGCGATGTTATGGGCGATAGTTCGTCGGAGTTCATCCTCGGTGAGGCCGAGTGGGTGCTCAACCATCCAGTCCGGTAGCGCCCGTGCCAGCCGCTCCACGTCCAGCGGTGCCGGGGTGGCGAGGGCGGCAACGTCATCCCAGTAGCGGTCACTCATCGTGTATTCGCGCACGTCGTTCTCGTTGGGCTTGACCAGCCAGAGGCCCAGTCGATCTGCCGCCTCTCGCAGCGCATCCCCGGAGGGAGCCGGATCGCGGCGACGGAACACCTTCGATGGCGCGAAGTCGTGGCCGCTGCCGTCCCCGGAGTGGAGGCCGTTCGACGCCCAATGGCCGCAGATGCCGCACGTCATCTCGTGCGCATCCCCGGAGGGAGCGCCCCGCTGTAGCCGCCACTCGTTGTCCGGGTTGAAGTAGGGCGCATCCCCGGAGGGAGCCGGATGGTGCGGCGAACCATCGCGGCAATGGGGGCATGAGGCGTCGTAGATGTACTCGGGCGCATCCCCGGAGGGAGGCTGGGAGGCGCGCTTGCGCTCCTCGGCGTCGAAGACCCCGAAGCCGCTCATGCGCGGCTGGGCGCTCACAGTTCCACCACTTTGTCGGTGAGCGCGAGCAGCGTCAACGCGATGACGGCGGCGATCCCGGCGGGCCAGAAGCCCAACGTCCCGAGAGCCGCCCCGACAATTGCAATGACGAACAGCGTCGGGCGGCGGGTCCGTCCTGACGGCGTACCCGTCACGGTCGTGGCGTAGAGCGAGTGCCCAGACTCGATGAGGTCATCGACCTTGGCGCCGATGCGCTGCGAGGTCGAGGGGTCCTCCTTGGGGATGACCACGTCACCCATGTGCTTCCTCCTTGTACTCCGCGACCGCCTTGGCGAACGCGTTGTCGGCGAGCGGCCAGAACGAGCGGGTCGGGTCCGTCGGTCCCAGTGGATGCGACTTCGGCCGACCGTCGTGGGACTGGTGGCGGCAATACTGCTTGCTCGTGCCCATCAAGGCAGACATCTTACCGTGGGACGGGACGAGGGGACAGAGGTCCCCGTCGCCCAGATCGTGTTCGCCCCTCATGGCTAGATGCCAACGAACGGGTACTGCGCGTTGACCTCTTCCACGATGGCCGTGGCCTCGGGGTAGGACTTGTCGGCGGCGATGCGCTCCAGCGTGTCCACCACGGCGGCGAGCGCCGCGTCCGCCTCGGACGAGTCCTCGATGACGACGACGTAGACGGCGTACTCCATTACAATTCTCCTTCTTCGAGCACCGGCCGGACGACGCCGGACTGGGTAATGATCGCTGCGGCCATCATGGCTGTGCGATCGTTGGCGGCCAGCGTCCGCACGAGCGAGAGGCTGGCCTGCACGAGTGCGACGTAGGCGTTGGGGTCCCCGGCTGCGGCAACAGCGGCCTGCGCGTCGGGTCCCGTCATCTTCTGGAGGATGGCCGTGAGGTCTGGGTTGGTGAGCGGCTCCCTGAGCACCTCGTAGGCGCGGAGGGTGTCGGCGATCTTGTCGGTGAGGCTGCGCCCTGTACTCATGGTCCCTACTCTACCACTTCTGTCAACGGGGTGCGCGGCCCGTAGAAACGGGTGGCAACGCGGTGAGTGGCCTCGCGCACTTCGGGCACCTCGTTCATGCTCCCGTCCCGGCGGACGCCCATCGCCGGGCGGTAGAACCACTCGTCGGGGAACAGCGGGGGCATGAACCCCAGCGGCTGATCCATCATGCCACTCCGGCGAGGGCCGAGGTCTTGCGACACCCGGCCCACGTTCCGCTTCATTAGGGCTTGACTGCCTTCTTGCTCAGGTCCTCGGCGTCGTCCGCGAGGCGGATGAGGTCCACCGCGATGCGACGGGCCTCGACGGGGCGGAGGCGCCCGAGGTTGGCGAACACGAACACCCGACCGAAGTCATCGTCCGTCAGGTCCGACAGCCCGACCTTGCCACGACCGAAGTCGGCAACCACGTCGGAATTGAAATGTGCGGCGCGCTTCGTGTCCCAGCCCTGCCGGACGTACTCGCGGTTCCGCTGGTCACGGGCGAGTTGCGCCGCGTCGGCCTCGGCCTTGATGCTGGCGAGGGTGAGGTCGATATACCCCTCGACGTTGGCGGCCACGCTCTCGACATCGGCGTCGATGCGGCGCACGTCACGGGCCGAGTAGTTGCGCTTGGTGATGCTGGCCTTGACGATGCCCGAGTGCTTGCGGCAAGTGAACATCACGGTGTGGCCCTTGTGGCCCTGATAGAACGTGTCGATCCACGCATCCGTGGCGGCCGGGCGCTCGGGGTTCTTGCGGGACCACTGGCTCCAGTGGCTGTCGCCGCATGCGACCTCCCCGGCGGCATTGCGATACACCTCCGAGGTCTTGTTGATCCTGTCGTAGTACACGCTGCTCTCCTTTGTTGGTGTTTCCTGCACTCTACACTACTGCCGGCGACTCTGTCAACCCCCTAATTTCATCGACTCGCAGCGCCGCCGGGGTGAGCGGCTGGTTCCACGAGCGGCGGAGCATCGCCGTCACGGCCACGCCGTCGCGAACGATCACGAGCACGACGTCCCCGTTCGAGGCGTCCGACCGACCGATTGCAATGTGCAGGCGTGCGACTTCGATTGCCACCGAGCAGGTGGGCTCGGGCATGTCGCGCAACTGCTTGATAATCGTGGACGCGGGCACCGGGAGCCGGGACCCGAGGGCCACGAGCGAGGTCTCCGCGTGGCGGTTGACTCTCACGGCTGGAACGCCTGAAACCCACGCCGTCCCAAATTCTCGGCGGTGTCAGTGTGCTTGCACCGCTTGGGCGTGGCCTGATTGAACTTCCACCCGGGGCACGGGCAGTACAGGTACTGGCCCCCGTGCTTGGTGTCCGTTCGCAACTCGACGTTCCAGACGGCAGCCCCGCTGCCCATGATCTGGTACTTCCGAAGAACTCCAACCGACAGCGTCGGCGGCTCATTGTAATTGTCGCCGAGGAGCCGCTTGACGGCTGCCAGATCGGCGTCGGTCGGGGTGATCATCGCGCACATGCCTCGTGGATGCGGTGCTCAAACGGGTTCCCGCAGATGCAGTAGTCGGGCCGGAGCGCATTCGTCGGGCGGTTCGGCTCGTGGTGGCGGTACGGCCCGCTCGCCCACATCTTGCGAACCCCAGCGTCGTACGGGCTCAACTCGTCAATCGGTTCGCCGTTCCCGCACAGGACGTGGGGGCAGCGGTCCTGCCCCTTTAGGCCGAACATCCTGTCGTTGGTCTGTGCCCCCTCGGACTGGCCGAGGAGGCGGCGGGCGGCGGCGAGGTCAATGCTCGATGTCATCGCAGTGGCCCTCAATCTGGCCGCAGTCGTCGCAGGGAGCGTGGAGCCCGCACAGCGC
>Ga0137427_10000097_pt1 | contig 46004 bp, 35 predicted proteins | sample EasRivERMZT700_2_FD_102309 | JGI IMG/M metagenome (GOLD analysis project Ga0137427, IMG submission 102309) | Soil microbial communities from meander-bound floodplain in the East River, Colorado, USA - East River MetaG ERMZT700_2 | ecosystem: Environmental > Terrestrial > Soil > Floodplain ...
GCCGCGCCGTCGCTCGTTTGCGACGAGTTGCCCGCCGTGACGGTGCCGGTCGCGTGAAACGCCGGGCGCAGCGCGGCGAGCCGCTCGGCCGAGGTGTCGCGCCGCGGGCCTTCGTCCACCGAGAACGCCACGCGTTTCGTCGTCGGCCGGCCGTTCGCCGGATGCTCGATCACGTCCACCGCGACGGGCACGATCTCGGCGCCGAATCGTCCGGCATCGATCGCGGCGACCGCGCGTTGATGGCTGCGGAGTGAGAACGCGTCCTGCTCGGCGCGGGTGATCTGGCTCTCGCGCGCGTGGTTCTCGGCGACAAGACCGGTGGAGAGATACGTGTCCGGGTAGTGCTCGACCAGATGCGGGTTCGGGGCCACGCGATGCCCGCCCATCGGGATCAGGCTCATGGACTCGGTGCCGCCGGCGAGCACGACGTCGGCGCCACCGGTCATGATGCGCTCGGCCGCCGAGGCGATCGCTTCGAGGCCGGAGGCGCAGAAGCGATTGATGGTCGCCGCCGACGCGCTCACAGGCAGGCCCGCGCGCAGGCTCGCGATGCGCGCGACGTTCAGGCCCTGCTCGGCCTCCGGCATCGCGCATCCCATCAGCACTTCATCGAGCTCGGCCGGATCGACGCCCGGCGCCCGTCGCAGTGCTTCGCCCAGCACGATCGCGCCGAGCTCGTCGGGTCGGGTTTCACGCAAGGTGCCGTTCGGCGCTTTACCGACCGGCGTGCGCACGGCGGAAACGATGACGGCGTCACGCATCAGGGACACTCGAATTGGAGATTGGTGGATTGGGAGATTGGGAGATTAAGGATGTGAGCCCACCGCCATCGTACCGCCAATCCCTTAATCTCCCAATCTCCCAATCCCCCAATTCCGAGTTCTTACTCCATGTCTCCCAGCAACGACTCCAGCGCCTCGCCGACTTCTTCGGCCTTGCCGACGAACAGGTGATTGGCGCCGTCAATCGTGACGATTTCTTTCGGCTCCTGGAGCTTCGCGTAGAACGCCCACAAGTCCTGGATCGGACACAACTCGTCGAGATCGCCCTGGACGAGGAACTTCGGCTTCGTCGAGGTGAGGACGCTCTCGAACGTATACCCCTCGCGCGTGACGGGCGGCGCAACGCCCATGAGCACCGAGACCCGGGGGTCTGCGGCTCCCGCCTCGAGCGCGATCCAGGCACCGAACGAGAATCCCGCGGCCCAGAGCGGCGCCGTTGGATAGCGCGCGTGCATGAAGTCGAGCGCGGCGCGAAAGTCATCCCGCTCACCGCGGCCGTGGTCGAACACGCCGGAGCTGCCGCCCACACCGCGGAAGTTGAACCGCAGCACGGAGCAGCCGACTCTCACGAGGCCCTTGGCGCCCTGAAAGACCGCCTTCGTGTGCATCGTGCCGCCCTGCTGCGGATGCGGATGCGCGAAGACGACGGCGGCTCGCGGTGACGGCGTGGCGCCTTCGTCGAGCAAACCCTCGAGCGGCGCGGCAGATCCGGGGATGGTGACGTGCACGCGTCACACCGCCCGATTGGCCGTCACCGTACCGTTGACGTGCCGCCCCCACTGGTCGTCGACAAACGTGGTGACGAGCTCTGCGAATTCGGCGGGCCGCGAGACGAGTCCGATGTGCCCGGTCTGGGTGAGCACCACATGGCGGGCGTTCTTGATGTAGCGCACGACCTCGAGCGACTGAGTGACGGGGACGACGCGATCGAGATGCGGTTCGCCCGTGACCAGGAGCGTGGGCGCGGAGACGAGGCGACAATCGGCTTCGATGTCCGTCGCCATCCAGGCCCGGACCCAATGCGCCATCCGGCTGGGATAGAGCGGCGCGTGCATGACACGACCGGCGTGGCCGGCCAGAAACTGCACTCGCGACGCCCACGTCGGACGAGCCGCGTACGCTTCGGGCAGCAGGCGGTGGCACGCGCGGGCCGCAAACAACGGCAACGCCAGCCGCGGATGCTTCAAGTACGACTCGGATTGTTCATCGAGCGTGTGGCGCGGGGATGGTGAGGAGACGAGCACGAGGGCGGCGGCATGAGCGGGCCGCCGTGCCGCATAGCGCGCGGCAATCAGCCCGCCGAATGAAACGCCGACAATCGCGGCGCGCGGTGCCTTGGCGCGATCGAGCATCGCATCGATGTGGTCGAGCCACCCGTCGAAGACCGTGGTGACGTCACGTTGATGCGGGCCCTCGTCGAGCGAGAAGCTGAGCACCCGATGACGGGCGCTGAGCGCCTGAATCGCGGGCTTCATCCATTCCCAGCGGCCCTGAATGCCGGGAATCAACACGATCGGTGTTCCGTTGCCGATGTCGATCACTAGAGATCACCTGGCGGACAGAGACTGTTTCGACGTCTGCCCGGTCGAACTTCAATTCCTGAGGGTCTTGCCGGTCTTCAGCGTATGTCCGATTCTCGCCTGTGTTTTCGGCTCGCCGCACAGACTGAGAAACGCTTCACGCTCGAGTGCCAGTAAGTCCTCTTCTGTCACATGCGAGGCGTGGGGGAGGTCGCCACCTGTGAGGATCCTCGCGAGCTTCCGGCCGATCGTCGCGTCGTGATCGCTGATGCGCCCCGCGCGATGCGCGAGGTGGATGCCCAGCGACAACATAGCAAACAACTCGGCGCCGCCGACAGGCACCGACGATCGCCGCACCGGGGGTTGGTATCCCTCTGCGACGCGCGCCAGGGCGCGGGCTTTGGCGTCACCGATCACCCGCTCTCGGTTTATCGACACGGCGTCGATGTCCCGCAGATAACCGAGCCGCTTCGCATCGGGGCCGCTCGCCGACACCTTGCCGAACCCGATGGTTTCGAACGCCGCCTGGATCTCGGCACGATAGTCCCGTCCGTGCGACCGATCGACGGCCCGCAGGACCATCTCCTTCGTGCCTCCGCCGGCCGGAATCAGGCCGACGCCGACCTCGACCAGGCCCATGTAGGTTTCCGCGGCGGCCTGCACGCGATCGCCATGCAGGCAGATCTCGCAACCGCCGCCCAGCGCGAGACCGGCCGGCGCGACGACCACCGGAATCGCCGCGGTCTTGATCGCCATCGTGGTTTTCTGGAAAGCACGCACCATCAGGTCGATCTCGTCCCAGTTGCCCTCCTGGGCTTCGAGCAGGAGCAGCATCAGGTTGGCGCCAGCCGAAAACACGTCGCCCTCGCACCCGACCACGAGGGCGGCGTGGTTGGCGGCGGCTTCGTTGATCCCGGAGAGCAGCATCTCGAGGGTGTCGCCGCCAATCGAATTCATCTTCGAGTGGAACTCGACGCAGAGCACGCCGTCGCCGAGGTCGATCACGCTCGCACCAGCGTTGGCCTTGATCGGCGGCCGCTGTTTCTTCGAGGTCTGGAGCACCAGGATGCCCGGCCCGGCCGGTGGGAGCCCGTCGTCTCGAAAGCGATTGCGGCCGGATGCGAGCGCCTCCTGCACGAGCGGCGGTACATCGGACACGCCGCAGGCGTCGACCGCTTCTCGCAGGCCGATCGCGTCCAGCGTTTCGAACGGACCGAGTTCCCATCCGAAGCCCCACCGCATCGCGCGATCGACGTCGTCGATCGACTGGGCAATCTCCGGCGCGATCGACGCCGCATAGAAGAGCGTCTGCCCCAGCGTCCGCCGCAACAGATCGCCGGTGCGGTCGCGGCCGAGCAACAGCGCGCGCAGCCGAGGCCCGGTAAGGGCGATCGACCGCGCCGCATCCAACCCCTGCAGCTTGACGGGCGCAGCCTCGCGGTAGTCGAACGACTTGAGATCGAGCGTGAGGATGCGCGACTCATCGCCCTGTTTCACGCGGCGGTAGAAGCCGCCGCCGGACTTCTCGCCGATGAGCTTGCGTTCAATCATCGCGGCGACAAAGGGCGGCAGCTCGAACCCACGACCACGATCGCCCAGGCGCTTTCCGAGATCGGCGGCCACCGTGGCGAGGATGTCGAGGCCCGCCATGTCCATGGTGCGGAACGTCGCGCTCTTGGGCCGGCCGATGAGGGTGCCCGTCAGCGCATCGATCTCCTCGATCGTGAACTCACCGGCGGCTACGACCTTTAATAGTTGTACGGCCCCGAAGAGGCCGATCCGGTTGGCGATGAAGCCGGGCGTGTCGCGACTGGTGACGACGCCCTTGCCAAGGTGCCGATCGAGAAACTCCGCGAGACGGGCCGAAACGGCCCCATCGGTGTCGAAGGTGGGGATCAACTCGACGAGTCGCAGATATCGGGGCGGGTTGAAGAAGTGCGCGCCAACCCACCTCCGCCGGAACGCCAGCGAACGGCCTTCCGAAATCGCGCCCAGCGGGATGCCCGACGTGTTGGAGGACAGAATGGCGTCGGCCTTGGCATGGGCCTCGATCTTGGCCACCAGCTGCCGCTTGACGTCGAGCTGCTCGACGACGGCTTCAATGACCCAGTCGGCGCCCGCGCTGGAAAACAGCGCCATGTCCTCGAAGCTTCCCGTGCGAATAAGGCGTGTGACCTCTGGGACGAAGCACGGGTCGGGCCGCAGCTTCCGAAGCCGATCGAGTCCATTCGCGGCCGCTTCCGGCGTCACGTCCAATAGAAGGACCGGCACGCCGGCATTGGCGAGATGTGCGGCGATCTGCGCGCCCATCGTGCCGGCGCCGAACACCGCCGCTGAGCGCACCAGCTGTGCAGCCACGGAGTCAGTAGGGTATGTCGGCCGGGGACCAAAGAAAAGAATTCGTCCCGGGGGGTGCAACACTCAGTATGAGCCACGTCGTATTCGTACGGTAATCCTGAGGCCCCTTTCACGCCAGCGGAAGGGCGCCTGGGATTAGGAGCAACCATGTTGGGACCGACGGAACAGCAGGGCCTCGTGACGCGGCTGAACCGCATCGAGGGACAGGTGCGGGGCATCCGGAGGATGGTGCAGGAGCCCCGGTTGTGCATAGAGATCCTGCAGCAGCTCGCGGCGGCCGAGGCCGCCCTCAATCGCATTTCCCTGGCCGTGTTCCGCCATCACGTCGATAGCTGCGTCAACGACGGCGCTTCCAAAGGCGAGGTCGAGCGCAAGAAGCAATTGACTGAGTTGGTGGACATCTTCGATCGATTCGCGAAGTAACCTCGTCGCTATAATCCGTTCACCGTGCCGTTCGACCGGCCTTGGTGTCTCCCGCTCGTCCTGAGTGTGTTCGGGCTGGCCGTTGCGCTCCCCACTGCCCAGCGCGCCTCAGGATCGTCCCCACCCGCAGCGACCGCCTCCGGTGTAGATGTCTCGCGCCTCGCGCGGCTCGACCAGACCATCGCTGACGCGATCGCCGAGCGCAAGCTCCCGGGCGCCGTCGTCATTGTCGGACGCGGCGATGCCGTCGTGTGGCAGAAGGCGTATGGGCAGCGCGCCGTGTTGCCCGGGCGCGAGCCGATGACGCTCAACACGATCTTCGACCTGGCCTCGCTCACCAAAGTCGTGGCGACGACGCCGGCGATCATGCGGCTGGTTGAGGACGGCCGCATCCGGCTGACCGATCCGGTGTCGACGTTCATTCCCGAGTTCCGAAAGTACGGCAAGGAACGCATCACGATCCGCGATCTGCTCACGCACATGTCGGGCCTCAGGCCCGACGTGGACCTGGGCGACGCGTGGTCTGGCTACGACACGGCGATTCGGCTCGCCACGGAAGAAGTGCCGACCGCGCCGCCCGGGCGCCGATTCATCTACAGCGATATCAATTTCTTTCTGCTGGCGGAGGTGGCTGCGCGCGTGAGCCGGCGGCCCTTCCAGGAGTTCGTTGCGGCCGAGGTGTTCACGCCGCTCGGCATGCGCGAGACAATGTTCGTGCCGGCGGCCGCGCTGCGGCCGCGCATCGCGCCGACGGAACCGTGCCGGCCGGCAGATCCGTCCTGCGACGCGGTGCCGCAAGTTTCGCCGGGCGGTGCTCGCATGCTTCGTGGCGTCGTGCACGATCCGACGGCCCGGCGGATGGGTGGTCTCGCCGGTCATGCGGGACTCTTCAGTACCGCAGGAGATCTGGCCCGGTACTGTCGAATGCTCCTCGGCGGCGGCGTCCTTGGCGGCCGGCGCGTGCTCTCGCCGCTGACTGTGGCGCGGATGACGTCGCCGGCGACGCCGCCCGGCGAGCTGAGCGTCCGGGGACTCGGCTGGGATCTCGATTCGTTCTACTCTGCGAATCGAGGCGAGCTGTTGCCGCTGGGCTCGTTCGGGCACACGGGCTTCACGGGCACGTCGATCTGGATCGATCCGGCGACGAAGACGTTCATCGTCTTTCTGTCGAGCCGGCTCCATCCTGACGGCAGCGGCGATGTCACGCCACTGCGCGCGAGAGTCGCGACGATCGTCGCGTCCGCGCTCACGGATGTGCCGCCTGCGGCGGCGCGACAGAACGGCTTCGCGCGGCAGCCGTTCGAGGCGCAGACGGTGCCGCCGCCAGCGCCCGCGGCCCGGCCCGTGCTCACCGGCATCGATGTGCTGCGCGCCGGCGGGTTCAGCCCCCTCAGCAATCTGCGCGTCGGCTTGCTCACGAATCACACCGGCCGCGCGCGCGACGGCGCCGCGACCATCGATCTGCTGGCTTCGGCGCCTGGTGTGAAGCTCGCCGCGCTCTTCAGTCCGGAGCACGGCATTCGCGGCATCCTCGATGCGTCGGTGCCGTCGACGACCGACGAGAAGACCGGACTGCCGATCCACTCGCTCTATGGCGCGTCGCAGCGGCCGAGCGCGGAGATGCTCGAGGGCCTCGATGCGATCGTCATCGATCTGCAGGACATCGGGACGCGCTTCTACACCTACATGACGTCGATGGCCTACATGATCGAGGCGGCCGCGCCGCGCAGGATCAAGGTGTTCGTGCTCGATCGGCCGAACCCGATCGGCGGCGTTCAGATCGAGGGCCCGGCGCTCGACGCGGCCTCGACCGGCTTCACCGGGTATTTCCCGGCCATGCCGATTCGCCACGGCCTGACGATCGGCGAGCTGGCCAAGCTCTTCAACGCCGAGAGGGCCATCGGCGCCGACCTGACCGTGATCTCGATGGCGAATTGGACCCGCGATGCCTGGTTCGACGAGACGGGGCTCACGTGGGTGAACCCGTCGCCGAACATGCGTAACTTGTACGGCGCCACGCTGTATCCAGGATTGGGCGCGTTCGAGTCGACGAACATCTCGGTCGGCCGCGGCACGGACACCCCGTTCGAACACGTCGGGGCGCCGTGGATTGACGGTCCGGCACTGGCGGCGGCGCTGACCGCGCGGCAGATTCCCGGTGTGCGGTTCTATCCGGTGCGATTCACGCCGGTGGCGAGCCAGTATTCCGGCACCGAGTGTCAGGGCGTGTTCATCGTGATCACCGATCGCGCGGCGGTCCGTCCGGTGCGCGTCGGCGTGGAAATCGCGTCGGCGCTGCTGAAGCTCTTTCCCGGCCAGCTGGAGATCGATCGGGCGGCGCGGCTGTTCGGGTCGGTCGACGGCTTGACGCGGATCAAGTCCGGCGACGATCCGGCGTCGATCGCGGCGTCATGGGGCGCGGCCGAAGCACGCTGGCGGCTCCTGCGCGCGAAGTACGTGCTGTATTGACGGTCTCAATCGAATGCTCCTGCACTGGATCGCACGGCTCACCGGTCTCGCGGCGATCGTCCCGCTGATGCTCATCGCATTCGGGGAGCCAGGCAGTGCGGGTTACCTCATCGGGTGGCGGTCGCCGTTGCTCGGCGGATGCGTCAGCCTGGCCTGCGTGGTGGCGAGCCTGATCGTCATTGGGCGGACCTTTGACGGCGCGGCGTACTTCTTCTGGGCGCTGCTGAGCGTGCCGGGTCTTTTATCTGTGCTGGCAGGACTGAGGCAGCGAGCGACGCCTCACAAATACAGCATCGCGTAGACCACCACGCCGGTCACGGACACGAACAACCAAATCGGCAGCGTGATGCGCGCGATGCGCCTGTGGCGGGCATCGTCTCGCCGCAATCCTCGACGCAGGGTCACGATCGCGAGCGGCAGGACGGCGGCGGCGAGGATGACGTGCGGGATGAGGATCGAGAAATAGACCGTCCGCATGATGCCCGTGCCGGGATATGGCCTCGAGCCGACTTGCACGTGATAGGTCACGTACGACGCCAGGAACAGAGCGGAGACGGCGAACGCCGCGATCATGCACCGGCGATGCGCATCCACTCGACGCGACTTGATGTGGAACCAGCCGATCGTGAGAAGGACGGCTGACGTCGCGTTCAGCGCTGCGTTAAGGGTAGGGAGATCGCTGACTGACATTCACCCACTCACGCACTCACACACTCACGCATTGTAAGCGTCAGTTGCGACCGATGGCCATGAGCACCCACAACACCGGCAGATACACGATGGACGCGTAGAACAGATGACGCGCGCGCGCGTCGGTGCGGCGGCGGGCGAACTGCAGGGCAACACCGAACAGGCCGAGACCGAGCAGGATCGCGCCGATGCCATACGTGGCGTTGGTGAGTCCCATGACGAACGGCAGTTGGCTGAACGGGAGCAGCGTTGCGGCCCAGAGCACGGCCTGACGGCCGGTCATGGCCCCGTCCGGATCGATCACGGGCAGCATTGGCAGCCTGGCGCGCGCGTAGTCGTCGCGGTAGATCCAGGCGATGGCCAGGAAGTGTGGGAGCTGCCACAGGAACATGACGAAGAACAGCGTCCACGGCGCAGCGCCGTCGAGCGATCCACGCGCCGCGGCCCAGCCGATGAGCGGCGGCAGCGCGCCTGGCACGGCGCCGACGACCGTGTTGAGCGACGTCTTTCTCTTCAGCGGCGTGTAGATCAGCGTGTAGAGCAAGGCCGTGGCCAGCGCGATCGTCGCGGCGAGCAGGTTCGCGCCGATCCACAGGATCGCGACGCCGCCGATGCACAGGCCGAGGCCAATGGCAGAGCCTTCGGTGACGCTCAGCCGCTCGTCCGGCATCGGCCGCATTCGCGTGCGCACCATCAGGCGATCGAGGTCCCGCTCCTGGACCTGATTGAGCGCGGCCGCGCCGCCGGCGACCAGTGCCGTGCCGAGACAGGTGACGCCCAGCGCCAGCGGACTGACCTCGGCCGGCGCTCCCATGTAGTACCCGCCCGCCGTCGTCGCGACGACGAGCGTGTTGAGGCGGACCTTGGTCAGCACGAACACGTCGTTCAGGCGGGCCCGCACGGGCGAAATGGTGGTGGCGTCTTGCATGAATCAGCCCATCGCAAAGCGTACTCGAAACGTCCGCAGCGTGAGGAACAAAGAGATCGCCAGCACCGTCGCGCCGGTCGCCACGTGCAGCGTGTTGATAATGGGTTGCTTGCCGCTCAGCACGACAGCGGCGCCGAGCGACACCTGAATCGCGACGGCGAGCACCAGCATCCACGCCGGCCGGACGAGCTCCGGCCGGCCGCGATGCCGCGTCCAGATGTAGCCCACGTTCACCAGCGCGACGATCGTCACGATCATGGCGCCCACGCGGTGAGCGAAGTGCAGTGCGATCTGCGGCGTCCAGACGGGCGGCAGCACGTGGCCGAATGCCAGCGGGAAGTCCGGAATCGCCAGGCCGGCGCCGACGTGCCGCATCGTCGCGCCGAGCAAGATCTGTCCGTAGACCAGCGCCGTCAGTAGCACCATCCGGTGCCGCAACCTCGCATCGTCCACGGCGGGTGTTGCCGCGACCAGCCACGATCGCGACGTGAACAACGCAAGGCTGACGGTGAGGCAAAAGAACAGCTGCGCCAGCCCGGCGTGACCGATCGAGATTGGCGCCGGCAGAAAGTACCGGACGGTCAGACCGCCGAGAATGCCCTGCACGATCACGGCGGCGAGCGCGATGATGCCGAGCCGCCGCATCCAACGTCGCGCGTCGGCACGCCAGAGCCACACCGCGAGCCCAATCGTCAGAAATCCGACGCCGGAGGCGATCAACCGGTGACCGTGCTCGTAGAAGATGCCGCCGACCATCTTGCTGGCCGGAAACGTGAACATGGAATAGCCGTAGGTCGTCGGCCAGTCCGGGACGGCCAGCCCCGAGTGGGTGCTCGTCACCATGCCGCCCGCGGCGATGAGCAGGAGGGTGCACACGACGAGCAGACGGAGATAGCGGTGGAGCCAGAGCACGGACGTGGGACGGGCTAAAGCCCGTCCCTCCTTCTACCAAAGATCACTGGTTCACTGTTTGAGCGTGAAGCCGACGGTCTTCGCTTCGCGGTCGGCGATGGTCACCGTTTGGATGCCGTTGCCGAACTCCTCGTGCCACACCGCGAGCGTGTACGTGCCGGCCGGTACGCCTTTGATCTCGAAGCTGCCGTCGGCGCCGGTGACGGCGAAGTACGGGTGCGTCATGACGCCCACGTGCGCGGTCATCCAGCCGTGGACGTTGCACTTGAAGCGCACCATCACCTCGGGAACCGTGAACGTGTGCGCGAGCTTGGGCGCTTTCGCCGGCTGTCCGCGGTTGAACTCCTGGTTGGCCATCGGCATCGCGTGCACGTTGTGCAGCGTGTCGTCGCTGTTGAAGACCTCGAGTGGCTGTCCGACCCGAATCCCGACAACCCGCGGCACGTATCGGCAGCCCTTCTGATCGAGGAGGACGACGGGCGTCACCGGCGTGTCGAACGAGAACGCCGGGTCGATGCCGTCCTTGATGTAGACGAAGGCGTTCTGCACGCTGCCGTCCGTGCCGACGAGCACGGCATCGCTCGGTGCCGTCGCGCCGGCGGCTTGCACGCAGGCCGGGTCGGCGGTCATCCGCAAGAGGTCGGGTTTCGGTGGCGTGCCGGTGAAGGTCACCCTGCCCGCCAAGCTGCCGGCGGAGGCCGCATCGACTTTCTTCCCACCGCCGGCGGGCGCCGGAGCCGGTGGAGGAGACGAGCACGCCGCGACGAGTGCGAGGGACAGCAGCAGACAGGAAAGTGATTTCATGAACGCGTCAAAACGGATTATCGCCGACTTGACCGTGCTCGGAACGGGGTGTTACCGTTCAAGGTTCTTGTCTACGAGTGCCGGTATCGTCTAGGGGTCAGGACACGTGGTTCTCAGCCACGGGACCGGGGTTCGATTCCCCGTACCGGTACCAACCTTCGCCAATCGCTCGCTTCGCTCGCGGCTTCGGTTGGCAGGCCGCGTCACGCGAGCGCACGCGAAGGTTGCCCACCGAAGCTCGGCCTGATCAAGAGAGCGAAGGTGGGCCGACAACCTCAGTTTCCGATCCGGACCGACGTTTCGGCGAGAACACGAGAATCTGCGCCGTCCCGCGCGGCAGGCCATTTGCTTCAGCCGCAAGCATGTCGAAGCGATTCGTCTACGTCCTAAAGAACTCGGGAATCCCGCCTCGCTACTACACCGGCGTCACTTCTGACGTGGCGAAGCGGCACGCCGATCACAACGCAGGCTGCAGCGTTCACCCTGGCAAGTACCGGCCGTGGTCCGTTGATGTTGTTGTTGAATTCGCAGACGAACCGCGCGCCGTGGCGTTCGAACGCTATCTGAAGTCAGGGTCGGGCGTCGCATTCGCGCGTCGTCATCTCCGAGAGCCTTGCTCCGCGCCATCGAACTCGAACGCGCGCTTGCTCGGTGACGCTGCGGCCGAGTGACGTGAGTTCGCTTTTCGTGAGGGCTACTTCGTCCACACGAGCACGCGCTCGCCGCTCGACCCGCGAAGGTCGAGCACGAGCACGGGCCCGATCCGCTCGAGCTCGTGGACGTCGAGGTCGAGGTTGTCGAGGCTGAAGCCGCGATGGCCGGCGACGTCGACTTTGCGTTTGCCCAGCTTCAAGAGCCAGAACGGCAGGTTCACTTGCACCACGCGCTCGTCATCCGGATCCCAGGCGAGCACGCAGAGTTGCTCGGGCCGCGTCGTCGAGGTGGGAAAGTTGGCGAGCGGACGCGTCACGCGGGGCCGGTCGCCACTGTCGACTTCCAAGAGCGGCCGTTGGTCCTTGAACTTCGCGCGGGCCGAGTCGAACGTCTGGAGCGCGTCGTGGCTGGTGGTTTGCTTCGAGCTCACGTGACTCGAGACGAAGTAGATCCCCGCTCCGGCGACCGCGATCAGCATCAGCACGCAGGTGCCGAAAACGCCGACGATGATCCAGATCCACGTTTTGCGTGACGCCATGAGTCAGTTGCGGTGGCCGTGAAGCCGGCCCTAGTCTACGGCGTCTTCGCCTCGAAGCTGAACGGCCGCCTCTGGAACCGGAGCGCATCGCCCGCGCACACCGGGTCGTTGCTGGCCTCGCAGATGGCTTTCGCCTGCCGGTATTCGTTCAGGGCCCGGGGCCGATCGCCCGACAGGTCGGCAAGCTTTCCAAGTTCGAGGTGGGCCCGGCCGCGCACCCAGTCCACTGGGCTGTGATCGAGGACGCCATGCATATCGACGAGGGCATCCGACCGATGGTTCAGTGCGAGCCGGGCAACGCCGCGCTTATACAGCCAGAGCGCCCGTTCGCCCGGGATCTTCGGGCGTGGGTCGGCGTCTGACGCGGCAAGCCCCCGGGTCAGCGTGGCCTCGGCTTCGGCAACCAGCCCGACCCGGATCGCCGCGGAGCCCTCCTCCAGAACGAGCAGCCGGTTCCTCGGATACGCCGCCGAAACCTGCTTCAGCAGCTTCAACGCCTCGGCGTGCCGGCCTTCGCGGCTGTAGATGAGCACGAGCGCGACCGCAGCGTCCATGTGAGCGGCCGGCGCCCGCTGGGCCGCTTCCAGCAGGCTGATGCCGCGTTCCTTGCCGCCGCCAAATCCCGCGAAGTACGCGAAGACCCGTGTGGGCAGCGCTTGAATCGCCACGATGTAGCGATAGGTGCCCACCACGACGCCCGCATCGACACGGCTCGGATCTTTGGTGAGCACTTCCTCGTGCGCGTTGAATGCGCGCTTCGCCGAGCCGAAGGCCGCCATGACGCTGCCGTCGACCGATGCCGCATAGGAGGCCTGTAGCGCGTAGGCCGCTCCAGCGTCGTACCTCGCGTTGAGATCTCGCGAGTTCTGTTTCAACCGCGCTTCGGCGAGCGACGTCGCGAGCCGGAGCTCGTGCCTGAACTCCTCATCCAGATCGGCCGGCGGCTTCGGCAGCGTGAGCTGCGCCTTGGACACACCGCCGAGGTAGTTGTCGACGGTGACCGCGCCGCGCCGAAAGAGGATGTTGAGCCACAGAATCGCCGCGAGGGTCCGATGCGCGCTGGGTTCGTTCGGCGCCATCGTGACGACCTTGCGCGCGAGCACCATCGCTTCGGGGTGGTCGAGGTTGTACGCCGCGTGGAAAGCCTGATTGATCGTGTCCGCGATCGACGGCGGGGCAGACGGACGGACGCGGCTCGCTTCCTTCGATTGCTGGATGGGCGACGGATGGACCGGCGTCGCGGCCGCGAAGGTCCACGTGCCGGCGGCAAGTGCCGCCGCGAAGACTCCCGCCCGCCACCGTCTGGTCCTTGTCATTCGATCGGTAATCGGCCGCCTCAACCGATACTGAAGTGCCGGCCGAGGTTCTTGTCGCGCGCGCGGTCCACCACTAACCGGGCGGCCGCGACGTCCTCGACAGCCATGCCGAGAGACTTGAAGATCGTGACCTCCGTCTTCGATTGTCGGCCGGGGGCTCGGCCGGCCACCACCTCTCCCAGTTCCCCGCGAACATGTCCGGGTCCGATCGCGCCCTCGCCGATCGGCAGCAGCAGATCGCCGGATTCTTTCGACGCGCCGGCGCGGGCATCGACGTACACCCCGGCCCGTTTGATGAGCGCCGTGGGCATCTCCCGTTGATCCGGGCGGCACGCGCCAACCGCCGCGATGTGCGTGCCGTCTGCGATATCCGCATCGACTACGACCGGAACGCGCGATGACGTCGCGAGCACGACGATGTCGGCGCCGCGAACGGCCGACGCGGCATCGGCCACCGCGCGGACTGGAAGGGCCGTTTCGGCTGCGGCCTCGCGCGCAAATCGTTCGCGCCGGCTCGGGTCCGGACTCCAGACCCGCACGTCCGTCAACGTCGCGACGTGTCGAATCGCGTCGAGATGGCTCCGTGCCTGCACACCGCTGCCGACGATGCCGAGCACCGTGGCGCCCTCTCGCGCCAGGTGCTGGACCGACACGGCAGACACGGCAGCCGTCCTGGCCTCGGTGATATAGCGGCCATCGAGCAGCGCGGCCAGCGCGCCGGTGTCCCGATCGAAGAGCACGATTGTGGCCAGATGCGACGGCAGACCTCGCGCGTGATTGTGGTGATACACGGTCACGAGCTTCGCGCCGACCGCCGGCGGATCGTCGAGCGACGCCGGCATCACGCCGAAGTAGTTCTTGTCGGCGCCGATCTCGAGCACGGTGCGCACCGGCTGTACGACACGTCCGCTCGAGTACGCCTCCAAGGCGCGAGCCATGGCGTTGATGAGATCGGGCATCGGCAGGACGGCGCGAACATCAGCTTCGTTCAGGAGGATGGGAGACATTGTCAAATAGACTGTCACCGAACGCGGGCCGCTCGCCAGTGCCAGTTCTGATCCCATGATTCTCCGTACCATCGACGCCCATACCGCCGGAGAACCCCTCCGCCTCGTGATTGAAGGCTGGCCCGAGCCGGAAGGCGCGACGATGCTCGAGCGGCGGGCGTGGGCGCGCGAGCATCAGGACCATCTGCGCCGCGCGCTGATGTTCGAGCCGCGCGGACACGCGGACATGTACGGCGCGCTGCTCACCGCGCCCGAGCGGCCGGACTCCGACGTGGGCGTGCTGTTCATGCACAACGAAGGCTTCAGCACGATGTGCGGGCACGGGATCATCGCGGTGACGACGATAGCGATCGAGAGAGGACTAAAGAGTCCGACGAGTCCGACGAGTCCGACGAGTCCGACGAGTCCGACGAGTCCGACGAGTCCGACGAGTCCGGCGAGTCCGACGAATCCGTGGGAAGGCGCGGGCCCGGTCTCGCTCGTGTTCGATGCGCCCGCGGGGCAGATTCGCGCGCGGGCCGAAGTCATCATGCGCAAGGGCCAGCGGCGGGTGGACCGAGTGTCGTTCACCAACGTCCCGTCGTTCGTCTTCGCCGCCGCGGTGCCGATTCAGGTCGGCTCTCGCGCGATGCACGTGGACGTCGCCTTCGGCGGCGCCTTCTACGCCATCGTCGACGCCGAGGCGGCCGGCATCCCGGTGGCCGTCGATCGGCTTCCCGAGCTGCGGCACATGGGGATGGCGATCAAGCGCGAGGTCGAGCGCGCGCTGACGGTCATCCATCCGGCTGAGCCGGGACTCACGGGCATCTACGGCACGATCTTCACCGGCCCGGCGACGCGCGAGCAGGCGGACCTGCGCAACGTGACGATCTTTGCGGATGCCGAGGTCGATCGCTCTCCGTGCGGCACCGGCACGTGCGCAGTGCTCGCCGTGCTCGATGCGATGGGGCTCGTCGAAGCGGACAAGCCGTTCGTGCACGAGAGCATCATCGGCACGACGTTCAGCGCGCGCGTGGCTTCCCGAACGATGGTCGGGGAGCGTCAAGCGATCGTGCCGGTGCTCTCCGGCGACGCGTGGATCACCGGTGAGCATTCGTTTCTGGTGGACAAGGATGATCCGCTGAGAAAGGGATTCCGGATCTGAGGCTATTTGAGTTTGGCGAGCGCCGCGAGATTGACGGCCTGCACGACCGCGCGAACCGGATCGATGTTCGTCATCTCTCGTCCCTTGGCGTGGACGACGAAGCGGTTCGCGACCACCACGGTCAGGTCGGCCGTCTTGGCATGCGTGTTCACGTCCTCACATCCGGGGAACCCCCGGATCGTGACGGCCTTCCGGTAACCCGCGTCGGAGCGTTCCTCGAAACCTGCGGTCATGAACATCGTGGCGGGACCCAGGACCACGGGGCTGAGAGCGCTGTCGCCGATCTCGAGATAGATCGTGCTCGTGTCCTTGCTGTAGCGCGCGTAGGCGCTGGTGTGCGGCACGGGCAACGAGACCGTCTCGCCGCTGGTGCTCGCCCGCGTCCATCCCGCCACCTCGGGTAACAGCGTCTTGAGTGTCTCGAAGTCGACGGGCGTGGCCAAAGGGCGCGGCGGTGGCGGTGCGCCCCGAGCCGCGGGTGGCTTGGCGGTTTCGACGGCCGGCTTGGCGCCATTCGTGCCCGGCGCCTGGCTCGGCGCCGGCGCCGCGGCGGCGGGTGCGCTGGCGTCGGGTGGCGCAGGCTGCGCGCCCGATCCACCGCAGGCGGCCACGATCAGCACGAAGCCGACGATCAACGAGAGGGCTCGGTGACGTCCGGCCCGGTCCCACATGCGTCACATGGTACCGCAGGCGATGCGCGCGGAACCTACCGCCGCGCGGCCGAAACCGCGGCCGGACTGAGCGGCAGGCGCCGCAGGCGCGCGCCGCAGGCATCGAAGATCGCGTTGGCGATGGCGGCGGCGGTCGGCACCGATCCGGGCTCGCCCACGCCGGTCGATGGCGTCAGCGCGTCGGACGTGAACTCGACCTCGATGTGGCGCGGCGCGTCCATGAACGTCGCGATCGGGTATTCACGCCATGTCGTCGTGACCACGGTGTTGTCACTGTGGCGCAGCTCTTCGAGGAGCGCCCAGCTGGCTGCCTGCTGGATGCCCCCCTCGATCTGCTGCCGCGCGCCGTCCGGATGCACCAGCCGGCCGGGGTCGGCGGCGCACCACACCCGCTCGACGTGCACGCGGCCGCTCGATGTGACGACGACCTCGGCCACTTGCGCGATCGGTGTGCCGTGATAGATCGCGCACGCCACGCCCACCCCACGGCCGTCCTCGCGCGCCCGGTAGCTCCAGGCACTGCGCTCACGCACGGCTTCGAGCACGCGTCGCAGCCGGGGGTCTTCGACCAGCCGCAGCCGAAACGCGATGGGGTCCTGCGACGACGCCGCGGCCAGCTCGTCGATGAACGACTCGATCGCGAACACGTGCAGGGCGGCCGCGAGCGATCGGAATGGTCCCGTACGCACGGCGGCCGGCAGCACCTGGAGCGACACGGACGCGCGGCCGAGGCGGTACGGCGGCACGGCGTTTCGACCCGCGGTGAGTTCGAGGAGACGCGTGGCTTGGGCGGCGTCGCCATAGGCGTGCGGGTTCGTTTTGGCGTGATACTGCCACGACACGACCTCGCCCGTGCCGTCCACCGTCCCATGGACCTCGGCGTCGAGAATCGGCCGCTGCGGGCTCAGTTGGAACTCCTCGGTGCGCGTCCACTGCACGAGCACCGGCCGCTCGACCGCGCGAGACAGGCGCGCGGCGTCGTACGCGACATCGTGCCGGTTGGCGCGCCCGAACGATCCGCTCATCGCCTCCGGATGCACGAAGATCTCTTCGACGGGGCGGGCGAGCAGATCGGCAATCTCGTCGCGCAGCGCGAACGGACGCTGGGTCGACACGTAGAGGTCGACGCGCTCCGGGCGAACGTCGGCGACGGCCGCGCTCGGACCGATCGGGGCGTGCGAGATGTGCGGGATGAAGAACCGCGCGTCGAGCGTGATGGCGCCCGGCGGCAACGGCGTGGTCATCCGCTCATCGCGCCGCAGCACGAGCGTGGTCGGGTGCTCCGGCTCGAGCTCGGGGTCGCTCCAGGTGGCCTCGAGCACGCGCACGGCGGCGAGCGCCTGCTCGTCGCGATCGGCGACGACGCCGACGAACTCACCCTCGTGCACGATCGCGCGGACGCCCGGCAATCCCCGGGCCGCCCGATCGTCGACGCTCGCGAGGCGCATGCCGAATGCGGGCGGCGGCAAGGCGTGACCGCGCAACAGCCCGGGCAACCGCACGTCCGCGGCAAACCTCGCGCGTCCGGTGACGATGTCGTGCGCTTCGATCCGGAACGGCGCGTCGGCCGGCAGCGCGATCGGACGGTTTTCAGGGTGGTGCTCGGGCACCTGACCCGTGAGCGGAGCGTTCATCGTGAGGTCCTGATAGGAGACGGTCCGCCCGTCCGGCGCTGCGACGTGGCCGTCGCGAGTCTCGAGCGCCGTCGCGTCGACACCCAGCGCCTGGCTCGCGCGGCGAATGAGCAGCGTCCGCGCGAACGCGGCCGCCGCCCGCAGGCTCGCGCCGTCGGTGGCGATCGAGAGGCTGCCGAACGTACCGATGTCCCAGGGTGTCCGGTCCGTTTCGCCGAGCTCGACGCGCACTCGCTCTACGGGCACGTCCAGCTCTTCGGCGACGATGCGGGCGAATGCCGTGCGCAGTCCCTGTCCGTAGTCGACCTTCCCGGACCGCGCCACAACGGTTCCGTCGGGTTCGATCCCGAGGCGCTGTTCGATCTGCTCGATCTGTTTGATCGGCCGCTCGGGGCGAAGCGAATTCGGCGTCGTCGTCACGTCGCCGCGGCTTTCTCGACGGCGCGGAGGGCGCGTCCGTACACGCCGCAGCGGCAGAGATGCGGGGCGAGCGCTTCGCGGATGTCGGCGTCGGTTGGCGCCGGAATCCTTCCGAGCAAGGCCACGGCGGAAATGATCATGCCGGTCGTGCAATAGCCGCACTGCATGGCGTCGGTCTCGACGAAGGCGCGCTGCACGGCGTGGAGTGCGCCGCCCGGCGCCAGGCCCTCGATCGTGACGACCCGCTTGCCAGAGATTTCGTGCGCGCCCAGCGTGCACGAGGGCACCGCGCTGCCTTCGACCAGCACGAAGCAACTGCCGCACACGCCGCGTCCGCAGCCGAACCGTGTGCCCGTGAGTCCGAGATCGTCGCGGAGCGCAGCGAGCAGCGTCGTGCCTTGCGGCACCTCGAGCTCGTGCAGCTTGCCGTTGACCGTCAACTGACAACGCATCGGGGGATCCTACCGCGCGAGATACCCTGGCCGTGCCTTCACCTTCACGTCACGTCCCTTCACCTTGACGGACAGCCGATGGTAGCCCTCCCGCGAGACGCCGCGCGGCGTGTAGCTGAGGAGATAGCGCTGGCGGAATTCCTCGAGCACGCTCAGGAAGTCCCTCGAGAGGTCTCGTGTCGAGCTGATCTCGAGCAGCGATCCGCCTGTGGCGCTCGAGAGATCTTGCAGGAAAGTGGACTTCGGCCCGCTCGCCGCACTGGTGGCCGAGATGCCGTAGACCACGGCGTCGGATCGTTTGGCGATGTCGAGCACCGCGTCGGTCGAGAGCCAGCTGGCCGTGTCCACGCCGTCGCTGAACACGAGCACGAGCGCGCGTCCGGGGTCCGATTCGCTCAGGATCAGACTGGTGAAGCACGCGTCCGCCACCGACGTCATGCCGATCGCCGTGGTGCGATTCAACGCATCGTGCACCCGATCGAGGTCGCGCGTCAGCGTCGAGCCGAGCACGATGAGGTGGCTGAACCCGATGAGCGCGGCTTGATCGGTGGGCTTCAGCGCATCGACCAACGCGTGCCCGGCACGACGCAGATGCACGAGCTGCTCGCCGACGACGCTCTGGCTGAGATCGAGGGCGAGGATGGCGTTGACGGAGGCGGCGTCCGGATCGACGAGATCGATCTGCTGCAGCACGTCGTTGTCGCGGACCTCGAAGTCTCCCGCCTGCAGCCCGCGCACCGGGGCACCGCGCTCGGTCACCAGAACGTCGACGCGGACGACGTCCACGCGCGCGGTGAACCGCTGGCCCGCGGGCGCCGCCGACACCGCCGCGACGACGGTCGAGGCCGCGACGAAGACCGCGTGCCAGTGGGCCGACCTCATCGTGCGGTCTCGGTGTTCGTCACGGTTCGCCAGGCGTGCACGCGCGCACCGGCGTCACGGACGTGTGCGGTCTGGTACCACCACCACGGGTCCGTGCGGGCGTCGGGCTCGGGCGAGAGGTCGAGCAGTTGCTTCAACGCGGCCTGCGCGCCGGCCGAATCACCCAAGCGCCGAGACACGGCGCTCATCGCGAGCAGCGGCGACTGAGCTGCCGGGTACAGCTCGTGGGCCCGCGCGAAACTCAAGCGCGCGGCGTCCGGCTCGCCGGTGAGCGCCTGCTCGTGACCCAGGAACAACGCCGCGTAGTACTGCAGCACCGGGTCCGTCAGGTCGCTGGCGGCACGGGAAATCTCTTCGACCGCCTCGGCGTGCTTCCCGAGTTGGCCGAGGACACGCCCCAGATGCAGCCGGGCTTCGGCAAAGTCCGGATCGATCGACACGGCCTGCCGCAAGCGTGCGGTCGCGCGCTCCAACAGGGCGTCCTCGCTGCTCGTATAGAAACTCACGATCGTCGTCGACTGCATGGCGTGCCGGACCCGCGACGAGGCGAACGCCTCGTCCAGCGTGCCGCGGTAGAAATGCAGCAACGCGTCATCAGAGAACATTCGTTCGGCGCGCGACAGCAGCCAATCGGTGTCACCCAGCCGATGTTGTTCCTGGAGCCACGCAGCGGCCGCTCCGTACCAGCGACGAACGTGCGGATCCTCGGCCGGGTTCGGCTTGACGCCGTCGAGCAACCAGCTCGCGAACTCCAGGTGGAGTGCCGGATAGCTGCTGGCGACTTGACGCCCGTCCTGGGCCACGAACGTGAGCCGCCCGCTGAACGGCGACGGCACGTTGCTGATCCCGACGACGAAACTCGGCATCAGGACGTTGATGTCCGTGTGCAGCACCGCCGCCCGCTTCAGCAAGCGATTGACTTCGTCCGGCGTATGCGCCTTCAGGCCGACCAGAAACGCGATCCGGGTCTGATTGCGCGGCCCGGGATAGTTGCGACCGTCACGCGATTGCCCGCTGACGAGCGAGTTGCGCTGAAAGCCGGACAGCGCGCGCAGCTCGGCGAAGAGCTGGTAGAGCTCGCCGGGCAGCCATTGCGCCACGGCGACGCAATGCGCATCGGGCACGCCGGGTTCGTGACTCCACGCCGCGCGTGCCCACTCCATGATGCGTTCAGGCGCGAGCGGGCCGGTCGGGAACGGACCCAGTCGCCGCTGCGCCTCGAGGGCCGGACTCAGGCAGACCGTGGCCGCAACGGCCGTGACGAGCGCGCTGCGCAACGCAAGGCGCATCACCACGCCGCCCACGCGTAGATAAAGGTGAAGCTCGCGAACAGCACCGTCAACATCACGTAGCCGGCCTTCAGCCACCACGCCGTCAGATGCTCCCGCACGTCGAAGACGCCCTGCAGCACCAGACGCACGCCCCAGAACACCGCGACGTAGAGACAGACGCCGCGCGCGAGCGTGCCGCCGCTCGCGAGCTCGCGGGCATTGAACAGGCTCAGCAGCGCAAACGCGAGAATCGAGAGCACGACGTAGCCGCCGTACACCCAGTACATCTGCCGATGCAGGCGCGAGAGCGACTGCAGCTCGGTGCGCCAGTTCATGCGGAACGGCACGAGCGCTGACGCGATGAGCACGCACAACTGTCCGGCGCCGGCGGCCGCGATCAGCGTAGGCAGCAACTCGTTCATCCGCGAGCCCCGATGGCGTGAAGGAAGGGCACCATGATCTCGCGAACGAACGGTGGATGAAACAACAGAAACACCGGGCCGACGAGCACGGCCATCGCGAAGGCCCAACCCGGCAGGCCGTGACCTAGCCCGATCGTGCGCGCCACCGGACTGCGCTCGGCGAGCATCGCCACGCCCTGCACGACAAAGAAGATCGTCGGTCCGCCGTAGCCGCCGCCGGCCGGTACGGAGATGACGAGGTCGTGCACGAGGCCGCTCGCGATGAACCCGGCCAGAATCGCACCGCGCACGCCGAGCTTGGCGCCGATCGGCCGGAAGAGAAACCGGTGCGTGAGATCGCGAAAGGCCGTGTTCCAGCGGCGTCCCCAGAATTCGCTGAGGCTCGGGGCCGCGAGCGGCGCGTTCATCAGCGGCTTGGCATCCACTCCGGCGCGGCGCCAGGCGCACGAGAGCAGATGAAAGCTCCCGAAGTGCATCGTCAGCACCAGTCCCGCCATGCCGATCCAACCGGCGATGAGCGGATGCGCCGCCGGCACCAGCCTGACCGCGCCAAAGAGCAGCGCGATTCCAAGCGCAGCCTTACCCGAGGCCGCCAGCCACTCGCGTGTTGCCGGCGGCGGCACGGGGCGGGCGGGTGGCGTGGCGAGAAAGCTCGCGGCGTCGAGGCCCGGCCACCCGAAGAGATAGCCGAGATGTTTCCAGGGCGGCGCCTCCACTGGCGTCCGCATCCACGTCAGTACTTTGCACGCGGCATAGATCGCGATGGCGAGCGACCACATCACGGCCCATCGCGGCCACGCGTCAAAGCCTGGCAAGAGCTCCTCGTACGTCTTCGAGCAGATCCTCCGCCGGCTCGCACCCGACGCTGAATCGGATGAAGCCCTCGCTGATCGCGTCGCCGCCCCAGCGGGCGCGGCGTTCGGCCGACGAGTGCACGCCACCGAAGCTCGTCGCCTCGCGCACGATCGTGAGCGACGTCAGGAACTTCTCGGCGCGCGGACGCGTGCCCAGGTCGAAGCTGACCACGGATCCGAACGCTGACATCTGGCGCGTCGCGATGGCGTGCCCGGGATGATCGGCCAGGCCCGGGTAGTGCACCGCCGGCACGCCCGCCGCGCTCTTCAGGGCGGTTGCCAGGCGCAACGCCGTCGCGCACTGATGGTGCGCCCGAAGCGGCAGCGTCGCGAGCGAGCGATGCGCGAGCCACACTTCCATGGGACCGGGAATTGCGCCCTGCTGTGTGCGCCACGTGCGCAGCGACGTCACGCGCTCCGCGTCGGTGGTGGCGGCGTGGCCGAGCACGATGTCACTGTGGCCCGTGAGCATCTTCGTGTCGGACGCGATCGAGAACGTCGCGCCCATCGCGAGCGGCTGCTGCAAGTAGGCGGTGGCCGTCGTGTTGTCGACCGCTGTGAGCACGTTGCGCGCGCGCGCCGCCTCGACGAGCGCGCGGATGTCGCAGACGTCGAGCTGCGGGTTGGTCGGCGTTTCTATGAGCAGCAGCGTCGCGCCGTCGAGCACCGCGGCCTGCGCGTTGTCACGCGTCGGCGCCTGCCGAATCTCGACGCCGATCGTCTTCCACCACGACGTCGCGACGACGCGCGTGGAGTAGTAGGAGTCCGAGGGCAGCACGAGCACGCTGCCCGGCTTCAGCGTTACGCCGAACACGGCCATCGTCGCGGCCATGCCCGAGGCGAACGACACGGCGTGCCCGCCTTCGAGGACGCCGAGGGCTTCCTCCCACGCCGACCACGTCGGATTGTGAAAGCGCCCGTACGTCAGCGTGTGCTGTGCGGGCTCGCCGGGCGTCGTGAACGTCGCCGAGAACTGCGGCCCCGGCAGCGAGGGTCCGGCGTCGTGCGAGGAACGGTATCCGGCATGCAGGATGGCGGTGTCGCGGTGCATGCGACAGGGTACGACAGACAACGTGCGGCGTGCGGCGTGCGAGGTGCGGGGTGCGGGGTGCGAACTACAGGTGTCCAGCCGTCGGCGGATACAACCGCTCGAATTCAGGATCGCCGTGGAGGACGGCGAGGTCGGGATCGCGGCGGGCCCAGTCGGAGTCGCCGAAACCGGCCGCGTGGGCTTTGCGGAGCGCGACGATGGCTTCGGGTTTCTTGTCCATCTGGCAGAACGCGCACGCGGCGTTGTAGAGCACCGACGCTTCGTCCGGCCGGAGCACCATGGCCAGGTTCACCTCGCGCGTGGCATCTTCGATGCGCCCGATCGACGAGTAGTCGATCGAGAGCATGATCCGCGCCCGAACATCCTCAGGCACCTGGCGGATCTGCTCTTCGAGCACCTGCGATCGCCGCTGGCGCAAGTTGCGGAGCGCGTCCGTCTTGCCGAGCGCGCCGAGCGCGTTCTGAATCGGCGAGTACACGTTGTAGTCGCCCCCGGCCGCCTGAATCGCGACCTCCGCGATGTCCGCGAGCTCCTGATAGCGCCCATCCGAAAACAGCGCGCGCCCGAGCAGGTAGTAGCCGCCGCAGTCCGACTTGCGCGCGATCGCCTGGCGGACGATGCGAATGGCGTCGGTGTAGTTTTGCGCGGCGTACAGGACCCACGCGCGCGCGACGTCCGCTTCCGGCAGATCGGGCTGCATCGCGGCCGCTTGCGCCGCCGCGGTCTTCGCCCGCTCGATCCACACGTCGTCTCGCCCGTAGTTGTAGTAGATGAGCGCGCACGCGTGCGCGACCGCCGCGTAGGCGAGCGCGAACTTGCCATCGAGCGCGATGGCCTGCTCGAACATCTGCCGCGCGAACTCGAGGTCCTGCTTGGTCATCCGGCGCGCGTAGCTCTTGCCGCGCAGGTACAGATCGTAGGACTGCAGATTCTCCGTCGGTTTCGCCGCCAAGTCAGCCTGTTCCTGCGGCGACAGCGTGATGCGCAGGGCTTCGGCAATCTTGCGCGCGATCTCGTCCTGCAGCTCGAACACATCCTGCATTTCGCGGTCGTAGCGCTCCGACCAGAGCGGAAAGTTCGTCTGCGTATCCACGAGCTGCGCGCTGATGCGCAGTCGCGAACCGGATCGCCGGAGCGTGCCGGCCAGCACGTACGCGGCCGAGAGTTGCTGGCCGATCTGCGCCGGCGTCACGGGCTTGTCGCGAAATGCGAGGACCGTCGGGCGCGAGAACACGTGCAGCCCTTTGATCTTCGAGAGCTCGGTGATGATGTCTTCCGTGATGCCGTCGCGGAAGTACTCGTCTTCTTTGGCGCCGCCGAGGTTTTCGAAGTAGAGGACGGCGATCGGGCGCTCGGATGGTTTCGAGCCGCCCGCCTTCGCGCCTGCCGGCGCTTCGGCGGGGCGTTTGCGGCCCGAGTCCAGATCCCGCTTGAGTCGAAGCAGGTCGGTCTTCAGCTCCGTCGCCGACTGATAGCGCAGCGCGCGATCCTTCTCGAGCGCCTTGTCGAGAATGCGTCCCAGCTCCTGCGGTACGGTGGCGTTGATGTGACCCGCCGGCACGGGATCGCGGTTGAGGATCGCGTCGAACACCACGGCCGTCGTGTCGCCCGGAAACGGCAACTGGCCCGTCGCGAGCTGGTAGAGCACGGTGCCGAGCGAAAACAGGTCGGTGCGCGCGTCCGTGAGCTGGCCGCGCGCCTGCTCCGGCGACATGAACGCGATCGTGCCCATCGCGGAGCCCGGCTCGGTCAAATGCGAATCCGGCCGCGTGTCCTCGGAGGCGCTGCCGATCTTCTCGACCTTCGCGAGGCCGAAGTCGAGGATCTTCACCTGCCCGCGCGCGTTGAGGAAGATGTTGCCGGGCTTGACGTCGCGATGGACGATGCCCTTGGCGTGCGCGGACTCGAGCGCGTCCGCGATCTGCGCTCCGACCTCGAGGACGCCGGCGATGTCGAGCTGCTGCCGCGTTGGCGCGTGCGCGAGCGACTCGCCCTGGAGCAGCTCCATCACGATGAAGTGCTCGCCGTCGAAGTGCTCGATCGCGTGAACGATGCAAATGTTCGGGTGATTGAGGGCGGAGGCCGCGCGCGCTTCGCGCTGGAAGCGCTCGAGCGACTGCGGCTGCCGCTCGAGCTCCTTCGGCAGGAACTTCAGCGCCACGCGCCGGCCGAGCGTCGTGTCGAGCGCCTCGTACACGACGCCCATGCCGCCGGCCCCGAGCGGACGCACGATGTCGTAGTGGAGGACGCGCTTGCCGGTCACCGCGGCGATGGTAGCGCGAGAGCGGTGTCCCGTTTCGGGCACCGCCGCCGGTCCGGTCGAGATCCTAGTGGACGGACGGCGACGGGGTGACGGTGAGCGCCGCCATGATCCGATCGAGCGCGCGCTCCTTCGCCTTCAGCGCCCGCTTGAGATCGAGATGATCCGTCCGGTTGATCTCTCGCGCCAGGTTGACGAGCTTCTCCTCGAGGACGTCCTTGAGGGCATCGGCTTCTTCGCTCGAGAGTTCGAGTGGTCTCATCGGCGTTCTCCTGCCTGTTTGTAGGATAGCCGCCGCGGCTGGGGCGTACGCGTCCGACCTGGGTTCGAACCGGTAGTACGTAGGGCAAACCTTCAGGTTTGCCTCAGTCGCATCTCAACGCCACGATCGGATTCACCTTCATCGCCCGCCGCGCGGGGATGAGGCACGCCGCGAGCGCGACGACGGCGAGGACGCCGGTGACGACGGTGAAGGTCGCCGCGTCGGTGGGCTCGATGCCGTAGAGGAAGCCGGAGAGCGACCGCACAGTGAACCAGCCGATGCCGATGCCGGCGACGATGCCCATCGCGACGAGCGCCATGCCTTCGCGCACGATGAGGCCGAAGACGCTGCGGGCCTCGGCGCCGAGCGCGATGCGGATGCCCATCTCGCGCGTGCGGCGCGCCGTCGAGTACGCGAGCACGCCGTAGACGCCGATCGTCGCGAGGAGCAACGCGAGCCCACCGAACACCGTGAGCAGCCACGCGCCCATCCGCGGCGCATACAACGACGTGCCGATCGTCTGCTCCATCGTCTGAATGTTCGGCACGGGCAGGTTGGGCTCGAGCGCCTGGATTTCCCTCCGCACGGCGGCGGCGAGCGTGCCCGGCGGTACCGTGGCGCGCACGTACAGCGTCACGCCGGTTTCGTGGTTCTGAGAGAGCGGCAGGTACGCGACCGGCCTCACGGTTTCGCCGAGCGCCGAGTATGTGCTGTCGCGCACGGTGCCGACGATCTCCAGCCAGTGCCCCTGAGGGCCGCTCAGGCTCACGCGCTTGCCGAGCGGATCGACGCCGGGGAAGTGCTCGCGCGCGGCAGCGTCGTTGATCATCACGACGCGGGGGGACGTCTCGAGGTCCGTACTCGAGAAGTCGCGACCGGAGTTGCGGGGCACACCAAGCGTCTCGAAGAATCCGGGTCCGACAACGTTGACCAGGATCGAGTTCCGGTTGGCCTGGGTGGATGTGCCGCTGCTGACGAACGTGTCGTTCGGGCCGCTCCGGCCTTCGATGAGCAGACTCGTCGTCCGTCCGACCGACAGCAACGCGACGCGCGCGACGCTCGCCGACTGCACGCCGGGCAATGCCGTCATCCGATCGACCACACGCTGGTAGAAGTCGCGGCCTTGGGCGCGCAAGTAGCGCAAGAGGTTGACGTTGAGCGGCGCCGACAGGAGCCGGTCCGCGTCGAAGCCGGGATCGATCGCGTACGCGCTCTGGACGCTGCGCACGAACAGGCCGGCCGCGACGAGCAGGACCAGCGACAGTGCGACTTCCGTCACGACCAGCATCTTCTTCAGGCCGAAGCGGCGCTGCCGGACCGATTGATCGCCCGTCGCGTCCTTGAGCGCCGGCACGAGGCTCGGCCGCGATGCGGCGATGGCCGGACCAAGACCGAAGACGACGCCGGTCAAGAGCGACAGGAGGAACGTGAAGAGCAGCACGCGCTCGTCGACGGCGAAGTCCAGCGCAATCGGGAGCGCGCCGGCCGGTGGCGGCGCCGCTTCGAAACCGCGCGCGACGAGCCACGCGACCGCGACGCCGAGCACGCCGCCGAGGACCGACAGCAGCACGCTCTCGGTCAGCAGCTGTCGCATCAACCGCCACCGGCTGGCGCCCATGGCGATGCGGACCGCAAGTTCGCGCCTCCGCGAGGCCGCGCGCGAGAGCAGCAGGTTCGCGACGTTGGCACACGCGATGAGCAGTACCGCCGCGACGACGCCCATGAGCAGCAGCGCCACACGACGGAGCTGATCCTGCTGGCCCGGAATGCCGTCGTCCACGCGCACGACCGGGACCTGGCGCGGGGTGATCGCCGGATTCAACTGTCGAGCCAATGTCGTGAAGAGGCCGGCCAGTTCGGCGCTCACCTGCTCTGGCGTCTGGCCTGGCTTGAGCCGGCCGATCGTGAAGAGCCAGCTGTTGCCGGCGTTCTTCAGCAGGTCCGGGTTCAGGTCGCCGGAGTAGCCGGCGCGCGGCGGCCGCATCACGGCCTGCATCATCATCGGCACGTAGAGATCGCGGACGACCCCGACCTGCGGACCGAAGAACTCCGGCCGCGTGACGCCGACGATCGTGAAGACGTGGCCGTTCAGCAGGACCTCGTGTCCGACGATGTCGGGGCGGCGGCCGAACCGCTGCCGCCAGAGCCGATCGCTGATGACCGCCACCGGGTGGCCGCCCACCGTCACGTCGTCCGCCGGTCCCAGGAGACGGCCGGTCGCCGCCGTCGTGCCGAGCGTCTCGAAGAAGTTGCCCGTCACGATGTTGCCGGCGACGAGGTCGGTCTCGCCGTCGGCGTTCAGACTCGCGGTGATGCCGCCCCAGGCGGCCAGATTGTTGACCGTTTGCGTGGCTTCGCGCAGCGCGGAGTACGCCGGATAGGAGAAGACGCCACCGCCGATCGCGGTATTGAACGCGTAAACGAGCTCGTGCGACGCCGGGACCGGGAGCTTCCTGATGAGCGTGGCGTTCACGAGGCTGAAGATCGCCGAGTTCGCGCCGATGCCGAGCGCGAGTGTCAGCACGGCCGCGGCGGTGAAGCCGGGATGCTTCGACAGCATGCGCGTGGCGTACGTGACGTCCTGCCAGAGATCTGCCGCGAGGCGCACGCGCGTCTGTCCGGGCACGACGGGCACGGGGGCCGACGACTGCCGCAGCGGCTGCATCTCGCGGCGCAGCAGCTCGTGGTCGTCGAGATCCTCGAGCGCGAGGGCGTGCGCCTCGGCGTCGGCCATGCCCCCGCGCCGCAACTCCCCGTACCGGTCGTCGAGGTGCTGCGACAGCTCCTCGATGATCTCGGCCTCACGCGAAGGCGTCAGGCGCAAGCCGGAGAGCCGGCTTCGGAGTGCGGGTTTCCAATCACGCATGCTCGGCTCCTGTGATGCGGGCCATGGCCTCGACGAAGCTCCGCCACGTGCTGCGCTGTTCGGTGAGCACGCGCCGGCCGGCGGCGGTCAGCCGGTAGAAGCGGCGGCGGCGCTCGCCAGCGCGCTCGACCCAGCGTCCATCGATCCAGCCGCGTTCTTCGAGCCGGTAGAGCAGGGGATAGAGCGACGCGACCTTGAAGCGGATGCGTCCCTCCGAGCGGGCCTCGATGAGCTTGCCGATCTCGTAGCCGTGACGCGGGCGGTGCGCGACGAGGGAGAGCACGAGCAGCTCGGCGCTGCCCTTCTTGAGCTCGCGGTCGAGGATGCCGGGACGAACATGCTTCATAGCGACATATTATATGGAGGCAGGTGTTCAGGGGCGGGCAAATCCGGGAATTGGGGGGTTTGGGGGGGATGGGTGCTTTGGGTGGGCGGGGACTCGGGGGATTGGGGGATTGGGAGATTGGGAGATTCCGGGATTCTGGGATTCGCAAATCTCTCAATCTCCCAGTCTCTAAATCCCCCAATGCTTCAGTCTTTGATCGCGATGGTGAGCCCGTCGTAGCCCTTGACGCCGACCGTCTGCAGGGTCGTCGCCGTGACCCCGGCCTCGCCGGCCAGCAGGTCGTTCAGCTGACGCACGCCAATCACATTGGCGTCGCTGCTGGCGGCGTCCACGACCGCGCCGTCGCGGATGACGTTGTCGACGATGATGACGCCGCCCGGACGGGTGAGCGGCAGCGCCCGGCGGAAATACTCGGGGATGTTGGGCTTGTCGGCGTCGATGAAGACGAGATCGAAGGGGCCGGCGACACCGGGGAGGGTATCGAGCGCGCGCCCGAGCCTGACCTCGACCACGCCGGCCAGGCCGGCGCGCGCCACGTTCGCGCGCGCCACGTCCGCGTGCTTCGGATCGGCTTCGAGCGTGACGAGGCGGCCGTCAGGCGGCAACGCCCGCGCGAGCCAGATCGTGCTGTACCCGCCCAGCGTGCCGATTTCCAGAATCGCGCGAGCGCCGACCATGCGCGCGAAGATCTGCAGCAGCCGGCCCTGATTGGGCGCCACCTGAATGTCGGGAAGTCCCGCCGCGGCACTCGCGGCCAGGGCGTCCTCCAGAACCGGGTCGGAGGGCACCAGCCGATCGGCAATGTACGCATCGACGGCCGTCCAGTGCCGCCTGGCGGCCAGGGCGGTCGCGATCTCGACCACTTGCGCGGCGTGGCGAGCCGTATGCGAGCCCACGAACGCAATCCACTCGTACATCGTGATCGGCCCGAGCACGGAATGCGGCCGCACGATGTCCGAGAGCGCCAATCCGTCCGCGGTTTCGATCGCGCGCTTGATGCCGGCGCGTGCTTCCGTGAGCGCGCGCCACGCGTCCTCGTACGTGAGCGTTCCGGTCGGGCGTCCTGGTTCCGACGCGGCGACACGGGTCGTCCGATCGAGCACGCGGGCCGTGTCGATCGCCGGCAGAATCGGGCTGGTGTCGTGCTCGGCGGGAATACCCTCGGCGCGGGCCTTCGCGATCCAGGCCGTGAATCGCCCGGCCAGTAGCCGCTCGACGAGCGCGAGGTGCTCGACGACGTCGGTCGCCGACCAGCGGCCCGGCCCCGGCACGGTGCGACGCTCGGCCTCCGGAATCGTGCGAAGGATGGCCGCGAGCTCTCGCTGCCGGCGATCGAGGAAGCTCACGAGCTCGGTCAGGCGGCTGTGCATGGCGGCGTGTGGCGGTCGGCGCGGATCGCCCTATTATTACGTCTCATGTCCATTCGCGCCGTTCTGCTCGCGGCCGTCGTCGTCGCTCAGGTGGCCCCGGCGCCGGAGGTCAAGATCACGATCGATCGCCAGGCCGTGACCGCAGCCACCCGCGACTTCACGTTTCCGCGCGTGGCGTCGCCGGTGAAGGATGACGTGGGCACCAGGGCGGTGCTGCGGCTCGTCGATGGCGTGAGCGATCCGAACGGCGCGCCACTCAACGCCATCGTCGACGGGTTGTGGCCCCGTGAGGAGGACGAGCCCGGGGCCAACTTCTTCTTCAATGCCGGCACGGGCGGCGGCCGCTTCCGGATGGACCTCGGGAGCGCGATCGATCTCGCCGAAGTGCGCACGTACTCGTGGCACCCGAACACTCGCGGACCGCAGGTGTACACGCTCTACGCGAGTGACGGCGCGGATCCGAAGTTCAACGCCTCACCGCGTGACGACGTCGACCCGGTGACCGTGGGTTGGACGCTGATGGCTTCGGTCGATACGCGCACGCCAAGCGGCGATCCCGGCGGGCAGTACGCGGTGAGCGTGAAGCGTACGAGCGGCGTCCTCGGCCGCTACAGACACCTGTTGTTTGTCTGCGCCGCGACCGAGCTCGACGACAACTGGGGGAATACGTTCTACAGCGAGATCGACGTGATCGCTGCGGGCGCGGGTGACTTCCCGACCTGGACTTCCATCCGGTAGATGTACTTCACGGCGACGCCTTTGCGGGTCGCTGGCTTGAAGCTCCAGCCCTTCGCCGCTCTCAGCAGCTCGGCGTCGTAGGCCGGCCGCACGCTCTTCGTCATCGACGCCGAGACGACGCGGCCGCGCTCGTCAATCAGCAACTCGAGCGTGCCGCGAAAGATCTGCTTGGCCTCGAAGTCGTTGGCCGGAGACCAGGCCGGCAGCGTGCGCGAGACGACGACGGGCCTCACCACATCGGGGTCGTCCGGGGTGTACACGCGCGCCGGATCGGGCGCTGATGCCGCCGGTTTGACGGGCGCCGGCGCAGGCTCGGGCGCGGGTGGCGGCGGCAGCGGAGCGGGCTTGGGCGGCGGCGGAGGCGGCGTAGCGGCCTTCGCGAGGTCGCGGAAGCCGGCGGCCAGCGTGCGCATGTCGGAGCTGCCCACGGCCGGGCCCGCCTCATCGATCAGCGAGATGACCTTGTCGAACTCGCCTGCCGCAACCGGCATCTCTTTCTTTTCGAACGCGTCCTTGCCTCGGGTGTACGCCGTTTTCACGACCTCCGGCAGCATCGGACGGCGCGTGTCCTCGAAGAACGCGCGCATGCGCGGTGAGGCATGTGCTTCCGACGGATGGTAGAGCGGATCCAGCTTGACGATCGTCTCGATCGCGCGCTTGGCTTCGTCAGTGCGGCCGAGCGCGACGAGACAGAGCATCTGATACGCGGCCACGTCGCGCGCCTCGTCGGAGGTGTTGGTCGCGCCGATCGAGACCAGCACCTGCAGCGCCTCTTCGTAGGCGGCCGACGCGTAATAGGTCTTCGCGCGCGTCATCGCGTCCTGGGCTGACGCCGGTGCCGCGATCGAGAGTGCGACCAGAGCGACAGCGAGGCTCGTTCGGATTCGCGTGATCGTCATGCATCACCTCGGGGAGATCGGCGACTCACTTCGGGAACGTCACGCTCACGCGCGTGAGGCCCTCGGCCTTGACGGTCACGGTCTGTTGCTGTTCGCCGTGTTGCGGATGCCGGAAGATGATCTGGTGCTGGCCGATCACGACCGCCAGGTTCGCGAGCGGTGTCTGGCCCACGGACTTACCGTCAATCAACACGTCGGCCCACGGCACCGCGTTGATGCTGAGGCGGCCGTTCGGCAGGTTGACCGTCAGCGGCGTCAGCTGGCCGCCGCGAACGTTCACCGTCGACCGCACGCGGAAGGCCAGCGCTTCGTTGACGAGCTCGAAGGTGTGCGATCCCTGGAGCACCGCAATCGGCCCGGCCGTCGATCCGACGAGGTTGCCGTTTTCGAAAACCTGGAGCTCGACGGGCGCGGAGACCTTCACGCCGCCGAAGCCGCCGGCGGCCGGCGCCGGCGTCGGTTTTTCAGCCGTCGGCTCCGGCTTCGCCGCGGCGGTGCCCGCGGGCGTCGTGCTCGTCGTGTCGCGTCCGCCCGTGCCGGCGGCGGAAAGACCGGTGACGCCGGCGGCTGCCGTCCCCGTCGCTGATGGACTCGAGCCCGGCAATGGCGCGGCCGTCGGCGGCACATCCGGCGGTGGTGTGGCTGGCGTCGTCGGCTGCGGCCGGAACGGCGGCGCCGCGGGGGACGTCGCCGTTCGCGGCGCCGGCGGCGCTGTCGGCTGCGACGGACCACCCGAGAACTGTGTGAAGGTGAACCACCCGCCGGCACCGACGGCGCCCACGACGGCGGCCACCGCAATCCATTTCACGGCCGAGCCACCGGATTTCCGGGCCCGCGGCGACGCCACGGAGCTGACCGGCGATGGCGAAGGCATCGGCGTGTCTTCTTTTCTCAGCTCGATCCTGGCCGGCTCATCCTTCCTGGCCTCGGACTTCGCGTCCGCCTCCGTGCCCTCGGCATCCTTCCCCTTCGGGGTTGCACCATCGGACGGCCGGAACGCCAGCACGGAATGCGGCGCCGGGTTCGACGCTGACTCACGCGACGTCTGCGCGGTCGGGGCGGACTCGGCGAAGGCGGCGTGGGCTTCCTGCGCGGAGGCAAACGGCTGCGATCCCACCTGGAGCGCGCGCTCGAGCCACGGACGCAAACGCGCCGCCGACGCGGCGTCGGCCTGGGTGAACTCGTCGAGCAGCGTCGAAATGTTCGCCGGGAAGTGCGCCGGGTCCAGCCGGCGCCCGAGCAGGAGCGACAGCGCGAGGAATCCCAACTGCACGACGTCGCTGCGCTGGTTCAGTCCCACGGGATCCGAACCGGACGGCACGGCAATGCCGAGCTCGCTGCGCAAACGCGCCGGCGTGAGCCGGAGGAGCTCGAACGCCGTCGCCAGCACGTGCTCGACGACGACGAGGCGTCCTTCGCGGGTGATGATGATGCGCTCGGCGGTCAGCAGGCCGTGCGACAGGCGCGGGCCGGACTGATGCATCGCCGCGAGCGCCGGCCCGAGCTGTTGAATGAGGTCCATCGCAAACGGGGCTCCGCGAGCCACGTGCACCATTTCCGACAGGCGGCGCCCCGCCGTGTTGTTCGACACGAGCGCCAGGCCGTCGTCGAGCGTCTGGATGCCGCGGATGGACGCCACCGATGGATGCTTGAATCGCGCGAGCTCTTCGACGCGCGCGCGCAGCGCGTCTTCGAATCCCGGCGCATCGCTGAACTCACGCTTGAATCGCAGCAGCTCGACCGACGACTGCGTCGCCGTGTCGAACATCATCAGCCGGTCGCCGAGGCCGTCGGACAGACCTTGGGTGTAAGGACGGGCCGTGCCGTCCGCCACTGGGGTTCCGGGGGGAAGAGTCGACGTCGAGTTCATACCAACATCACCACTAATCGACCGCTGGCGATGTGTTTGCAGGATCCAGTCCAAGATTTTCTGGCCTCACCGAGCCGAACCGGCCGGAAAACGGCCCCGGATTCGACCACCAGTGACAGTTTGGTAACCGCGGATCACAGAGCGCGCGCGAATCCGCCGGCGGCGCTCGTTCGTGACTGTCGCAGGAGTCGCTGACGTGCACGTGGTTTCGAACGCGTTCCCGTCGGGCGCGGAACGCGCCTCGCAACGGGCACGCGATTTTTCTCGCGCGCCCGCGGATTCGTTCTATGGTCCAGAAATGCGCGTCGGCTCGCGGTTCCGCACACCGTTTCCCGCAAAGTCCGCCACGTGTCAAGGGGCGTAGACGCATGCCTGCGGCGACGTATCAGTCTCCCTGGATGAACGACGAGCTCCGGTTGTTCCGGAAGACCGTGCGCCAGTTCATTCAAGAAGAGTTCACCCCGAACGTCGCGCGCTGGCGCATTCAGCACCGGCCCGATCGGGAGGCCTGGACCGCCGCGGGTGCGACGGGCCTGCTGCTGGCCGGCGTGCCCGAGTGCTACGGGGGCGGCGGCGGCACGATCGCGCATGACGCGGTCGTCACCGAGGAGCTGGCGCGCGCCGGTGTGCATTTCAGTGCAGCGCTCCAGGGGATCGTCGCCCACTACGTGCAGACGTACGGATCGGAGTCGCAGAAAGGGCGCTGGCTGCCGCCGATGGCGCGCGGCGAGCTCATCGGCGCGATTGCGATGACGGAGCCGTCGGCCGGATCGGACCTCTCGGGCATCAAGACCACCGCCCGGCGCGACGGCGCGCACTACGTCATCACCGGAACGAAGACGTTCATCAGCAGCGCGTGGTACGCCGGCCTCGTCGTGCTCGCCACCAAGACCGACACGAACGTCGCCGGTGTCATGGGCATTTCGATGATTGCGGTCGAGACCCGGGATCTCCCGGGCTATCACGTCGGCAAGTCGTTCGAGAAGCTCGGCATGCACGAGCAGGACACGTGCGAGATGTTCTTCGACGACGTGCGTGTGCCGGTCGCGAACCTGCTGGGGAAGACGGAAGGCGAGGGCTTTTTCCAGATGATGGACGAGCTGCCGTACGAGCGGCTCCTCATCGGGCTGAATGCGGTCGCGTCCGCCGAGCAGGCCCTCGCCATCACGGTCAAGTACGTGAAGGAGCGCACGGCATTCGGCAAGCCGCTGATGGATCTGCAGAACACGCGGTTCACGCTCGCCGAGTGCCGCACGGACGTCCACATCGGCCGTGTGTTCATCGACCACTGCATTCAGCAGTCTCTGGCCGGCGCCCTCGATGCGGAGACGGCGGCGATGGCGAAGTACTGGCTGACGGAGCGGCAGTGCCAGGTCATCGACGCCTGTCTGCAGCTGCACGGCGGCTACGGCTACATGATGGAGTACCCGATCGCCCGCATGTGGGCGGACAGCCGCGTGCAACGCATCTACGCCGGCGCGAATGAAGTGCTCAAAGAACTGATTGCGTGGTCGCTCTGATCACGCGGAGTCGTGGGTCAGGTTGGACGTGCACAGCGCGCCTCCTGGAAGCCGGCGCTCGTACAAGGCTGGCCGGGTAGGAGTCGCGCGATGGGGATTCTCGAAGCCTGAGCGGATGAAGCGATCGGTTTCGAGCGCGAGCTTCGCGAGGCGTGCCCTACTCTTCCAAACCGACCTAGTGCCGACCGCGTGAGCTCATAAGCTCGATGGTGGCTTTTTCCGATTCGATCGACTCGAAGTACAGTTTCAGGGATGTGCGGCATCGTCTGTTTTTTCGACGTTCCTGAGGGACACGCGCCGGCGACGCGGGACCTGGCCCTGCAGCAGGCGCGCCTCGTGCGGCATCGCGGCCCCGATTGGAGCGGCCTGTGGGCCGGTGGGCGCGCGGTCATGGCGCACGAACGGCTCGCCATCGTCGATGTGCTCCACGGCGCCCAGCCGCTGCGATCGAGCGACGACCGGCTGATCCTGGCCGTGAACGGCGAGATCTACAACCACGTCGAGATTCGCAAGACGCTCGGGCCCACGGCCGCGTTTCGCACGGACTCGGACTGCGAGGTCATCCTTCCTCTCTATGCGTTGGAAGGGCCGAAGCTGGTGGAGCGGCTGCGCGGGATGTTCGCGTTTGCGTTGTACGACGCGTCGAAGAACGACTGGCTGATCGCCCGCGATCCGGTCGGAATCATTCCGCTGTACGTGGGCCGCCGGCCCGACGGGTCGCTCGCCGTGGCGTCCGAGATGAAGGCGCTGCTGCACGTCTGCGACACGATCGAGGAATTCCCGCCCGGCCACTACCAGACGAATCGCGATGCCGGACCCGTGCGCTACTGGACGCGTGACTGGTTCGACGTCGACGGTGTGGCGGACCGCGAGGTGGACCCTGGTGAGATCCGCGCGGCGCTATCCGACGCGGTGCACTCGCATCTGATGACCGACGTCCCGTATGGCGTGCTGCTGTCGGGTGGACTGGACTCGTCGGTGATTGGCGCGCTCGCGGCCGGATTCGCCGGGAAGCGCGTCGAGTCCGGCGACAAGGAACAGGCCTGGTGGCCGCGGCTGCACTCGTATGCGATCGGCCTTGCGGGATCGCCGGATCTCGCCGCGGCGACGCGCGCGGCCGGCAGCATCGGCACGGTCCACCACGGGTTCGAGTTCACCGTGCAGGAGGGACTCGACGCGCTCCGTGACGTGATCTGGCACATCGAGTCGTTCGACACCACGACCGTGCGTGCGTCCACGCCGATGTACCTCATGGCGCGCCGCATCCGCGCGACCGGCGTGAAGATGGTGCTCTCGGGCGAGGGGTCGGACGAGATCTTCGGCGGCTATCTCTACTTCCACAAGGCGCCCAACGCGCGCGCCTTTCACGAGGAGCTGGTGCGCAAGCTGCACCTGCTGCACCTCTACGACTGCCTGCGCGCCAACAAATCGATGGCCGCGTGGGGCATCGAAGCGCGCGTGCCGTTTCTCGACACGCGGTTCCTCGATCTCGCCATGCGTGTGCCGGCGCGCCACAAGATGGTCGCGAAAGGGGGCATCGAGAAGCGCATCCTGCGCGACGCGTTCCGCGGCAGCTTGCCGGACGAGATCCTGTGGCGCCAGAAGGAGCAGTTCTCCGACGGCGTCGGCTACTCCTGGATTGACTCGCTCAAGGCGCACGCCGAGCAGCGCGTGACCGACTCGGACATGGCCGGAGCCGCAGAACGGTTCCCCGTCGGCACGCCGCTGACGAAGGAAAGTTACGTCTACCGTTCGATGTTCGAGGAACTGTTCCCGCATCCCTCGGCCGCCGCGTGCGTGCCATCCGGGCCCAGTGTCGCGTGTTCGTCTCCAGCCGCGCTGGCGTGGGATCCGTCATTTGCCAACAACGCGGACCCTAGCGGCCGCGCGGTGAAGGGCGTCCATCAAAACGCGCTGTAAACGCGGCTTGGGGTCGGCCAAGCCGACCCCAGGTTCTTGTGACATATTTCGAGCGAGGCGCCAGAATGCCGATGATGATGCCGATGATGATCAAGATGAGGAGGGAAGGTCCGTTGCAACCACCGACCCGTTTCGGCCACCTGGCGGCCGCCCGATTGGCAGCCGTGCTCACCATTGCGCTCGTGCTGGCCTGGCCCGCGGGGCCGCTTCGCGCCCGGCAGCGCGGCGCCACCCAAGCGGCACCGCCCCCGAAGTCCCTGGCGCTCGCGGAAGCCGCGCCGCTCGCCAACAAGGTCCTCCCGAACGGCCTCGAGATCGTCGTCTTCGAAGACCACTCGGTGCCGCTCGTGACCGTCGAGCTTGCCGTGCGCAACGGCTCGTTCACGGAGACCCCGGAGCTGAACGGGCTCTCGCACCTCTACGAGCACATGTTCTTCAAGACCAACCGCGCGATGCTCGAAGGCGCGCCGTACTTGCGTGATTTCGATCAGCTCGGGATTTCCTACAACGGCACGACTCGCGAGGAGGTCGTCGAGTACTACTTCACGACGATCGCGCCCAACTTCCCGGTCGCCATGCGCTACATCCGCGACGCGGTGCGTTACCCGATGTTCGACGAGCGCGAGTTCGCTCAGGAGCGCGAGGTCGTGCTCGGAGAGTTGAGGAATCACGCGTCGAACCCGTTCCAGGACCTGTCGAGGTCGATGAACCACGCCTTGTTCTTCACGTACCCCAGCCGCAAGACGCCCGGCGGCAGCATCGAGACCGTGAGCAAGGCGACCACCGCGATGATGCGGATGATTCAGCAGCGCTATTACGTGCCGAACAACTCCGCCGTCATCGTGGCCGGCGACGTGACGCCCCAGGCGGCGTTCACCGTCGCCGAAGATCTCTTCGCCAGCTGGCCGCGGCGCGATCCCGATCCGTTCGCCGAGTTCCCGCTGGTCGAGCATCCGCCGCTCTCGAAGAGCGAGGGCAAGATCCTGAGGCAGCCCATCCAGAACATCGTGATCGAGCTGGGCTGGCAGGGCCCGTCCATCGGTAAGGACGATGCGGCGACGTACGCCGCGGATGTGTTTTCGCGGATCCTCGACCAGCCGGACTCGCGGTTCCAACGCGCGCTGGTCGACACGGGCCTCGCGAGCGCGGCCGGGATTGGCTACTACACGCAGCGCAACGTTGGTCCCATCAACCTGATCCTGCAGACCACGCCCGAGAAGGCGCGGGCGGCGCTCAAGGCCGTCTACGCCGAGGTCGCCAGCTTCAGCACGCCGGGCTACTACACGGATCACGAGCTCGAGAGCGCCAAAGGCGCGCTGGAAGTCGAGGACCTGTTCGATCGGGAGAAGCCGTCCGAGTACACGCACACCGTCGGCTTCTGGTGGTCGACCAGCGGACTCGAGTACTTCCGCGGCTACCTCAAACGGTTGCGTGACACCTCGCGCGCGGACGTGACGCGGTACGTCACGACCTACATCCAGGGCAAGCCACACGTCGGGCTCGCGCTGATGTCGGCCGAGGCCGCACGCGCGTCCGGATTGACGGTTGAAGATTTGATTGGACCGGCGGCGACGCCGGCGAAGGTGGGAGGACAGTGATGAGCGGCGTGAGCGGTGTCGTGTGTGCGCTGGTCCTGACGGCGGCGCTCGCGTGGCCGTCACCGGCGATGACGCGTGCCGCACAGGGCCCGGCGGCCGCCGCGGCGTCTCAGGACGCCACCGCGTCGCTCGTCACGGAGTTCGAGGTCAAAGGTCTGAAGGTGCTGTTGAAGCGGCGCGCGGGCAGCCAGACCGTCGCGGCGGGCATGTTCTTTCGCGGCGGCGCCCGGAACGTGACCGCGGAGAACGCCGGCGTCGAGTCACTCGCGCTGCAGGTCGCGACGGAAGCGACCACCGCCTTTCCGCGCGAGCGGCTCCGGCGTGAGCTGGCCAGCACCGGCACGTCGATTGGCGCCGGCATGACGTGGGATTACTCGGTCCTCTCGCTCGCGTCGACGCGCCAGGGGTTCGATCGCGCGTGGGCCATCCTCGCCGACGCCGTGCTCCGGCCCAGCTTCCAGCCCGACGATGTCGATCGGGTCAAGTCGCGGATGGTCGCCGCCCTGAGCGAGAGTGAGACCACCCCGGACTCGCAGGTCGAGCGGCTTCTCGCGCGCGCGGCGTACGCCGGGCATCCCTACCAGAACGATCCGCGCGGCTCGGTCGACGTCCTCCGCCGGCTGACCCCGGAGGACTTGAAGCGATTCCATCAGCAATCGCTCCAGACCTCCCGCATGCTGCTGGTCGTCGTGGGCGACCTGACGCAGGCCGTGCTGCAGCCGAAGGTCGAGGCCGCGTTCGGCGGCGTTCCGCGCGGCAATTACACGACGCCGCCGGCGGCCACGCTGGCCTTCACACAGCCGACGGTGCAGGTGACGGCGCGCGAGCTGCCGATCAACTTCGTGAAGGGCGTCTATGCCGCGCCGTCGTTGACGTCGCCCGACATCTATCCGCTGCGCGTCGCGACGTCCGTGCTCGAGCAGCGCGTCTTCGACGAAGTCCGCGTGAAGCGCAGCCTGTCGTACGCGCCCGATGCCTTTCTCGAGAGTCAGGCCGCCAACGTCGGCGGGATCGAGTTCACGTCGATTGACGCGAATCAGACCGTGACGATCATGCTGGGCGAGATCTCGCGCCTCCAGACCGTCGAGACCCGGCCGGACGAGATTCGCGCCATCGCGCAGCAATTCCTGACGAAGTCCTACCTGCAGGACGAGGCCAGCGCCGCCCAGGCCGGCTCCCTGGCGCAGTTCGAGCTGATCGGGGGCGGGTGGCGGCAGTCCGCCGAGTCGCTGCAGCGGCTTCGCGCGGTGACGCCGGCCGACGTCCGGCGTGTCGCGAACACCTACATGCGCAATCTGCAGTTCATCGTCGTCGGTAATCCTCGCAGCATCGACCAGAAGCTCTTCACACAACAGCGCTGATCGGCACGGATCGGCTGACGGATTCGTAACGAGCTCGACGAATCTGAAATCGTCAGGACGTCAGTCTGTGCACGTGATGCGGGACGTCGGTCGAGCGACGCCGCATGACGCCCTCAGCCATAGTCCCACTTCGCCTTCCGCCGCGCCGCGTCAGCGTCAGCAGTTCGCGCAGTTGCTCGCCCGGCGATTGCCGCCGGTGGTTGTAACGCCAAGCCCACTCCGCCAGGTAGAGATCGAGGCGCGCGAGACGGATCCCGCCCTTGCCGCGGAGCTGCCGCTGCGCGTACGCCCAGAAGCTCTCGAGCAGTCCGAACGGTGGCGTCGCGCGGCTCGCGCCCGACGGCGGAATCACGCGGTGCAGGCGGCCGCGATACGCGACGGCCGCGTACCGGCTGCCGCCGCTCCACGTCAGCGCGTGGCGGGGTTGATGCCGGAGTCGCGCGCGTAGTGCGTCAGCCTCGGCCTGCGTCACGACATCGGCCCAGACCAGGCCGTGGTCGGCGTAGAGACCGAGCACCGCCGACCGCCGTGATGGGCGTTGCGGCGGCGGCCATGACGACTCCGCGGCGGGCGCCTCGGGTGAGGCGGCCTCCGGCTCGATCACCGCGTCTTCAATCGCGGAAATCGCGGAGTGCTGCGCCATGGGCGGCGCCTCCTGCGTGATCCGCTCGCGCACGATCGCGAGCGCCCGCAACACCCGCTTCCGATCGAGGTGCGCTTCGCGCGCAATGGTCGCGCTCGGCGCCCCGCGCACGAACCACTCGAGCAGACGTCGCCACTCCTGAGCCGTCAGGCGCAGTGGCCATCGACCCGGCCGCCAATCGAACCGGCACCGCGCGCAACGGCGTCCGCCGCGCTTCAGTGCCCAACTCTTTCGGCTGCCACACCTTGGACATGGAACTGGGGATGACACAGCAAACTCTTTTCAGGGGGGTTGAAAAAAATCTGGGTGAACTAACGGGACTAAGAGCAACGCGTTCGAACGGAACTACTCAGGTTTTCACCTGATGGCACTCCACTTGCGCATCTGGCGCGCGGCAGCTCCCCCGGGCCCGCGATTCGTCCCGGTCGCCTCGAAGCCAGCCACGACAGGAGCAAGTGGAAAAAATGCCGAATCGGTCTAACAACGCAGGAACCGTGTGGGCGCGCAAGGCGCTCACCTATGGCTTGAGTGTGGTGGTTGCTTCGACAGCGGCGACCGTGGCAGCGATGACGCCGTGGTCTCGACTGGCACCCGGCGCGCCCGCGCCGGCGGGGCAGGGCAGCGCGATCGCCGTGCTCACACCGCTCGACACCTACCTCAATCTCGACAGCACGAACTACAGCAGCCAGACGACGCTGGCGACCTACACGTGGCCGGACGCGAAGGCCGCAAACGCCATCGTCATGACGTTCGATTTGTCCACGCTGCCGGCCGGCGCCGTGATCGAACAGGCGCAACTCCACGTGTCGCTCGTCGACAGCGACGCCGCGCCGGACACCTACGGCGTCAGCGTCCACAAGATCACCGGCCCGAAGCCGGTCGTGAGCGAGGCCACCGGCCTGAACGCGAGCGCGTCGACGCCGTGGACGGCCAGCACGTGTTGTTACAACAACACGCCGCTCGCGCAAGCCGACATCTCTGCGCCCTACGACGTGCAGATGCTCAACGCGGCGCCTGGCGGGAAGTCGTGGACCATCACCGATTTGGTCCGCGAGTGGATGGCCAGTCCCGCGACGAACCGGGGACTCGTGCTCAACTCGGATGCGACCAAGCCGCGCGATCGCTACCGGATCTTCGCGAGCGCCGAGCACGCGAATGCCGACCTGCGGCCAACGCTCCGCGTGGTCTACGTGGCGGCCGACGTCACGCCACCGACGGCGTCGATCTCCGCGCCCGCGGCCGGCGCGATCGTGTCCGGCGCGACCACGGTCTCCGCCGCGGCCTCCGACAACGTCGGCGTTGCCGGCGTTCAGCTTCTGATCGACGGCGCGCCGTTGGGTGCTGAGCTCACCAGCGCGCCCTACGGCGTGAGCTGGGACAGCCGCACCGTCACCGACGGCGCGCACACGATCGCCGCCGTGGTCCGTGATGCCGCCGGCAACCGCGGCCATGCGCCGGGGGTGACCGTGACGGTCGCGAACGGCGTCCTCATCCTCCAACCGGAGGACACGTACCTGAACCTCGACGCGACGAGCCACGGCACCGAGCCGACGGTCGGCGTCTACACCTGGCCGGACAACAAGCCGGCCAATGCGATCGTCATGAAGTTCGACCTCTCGGCCTTGCCGGCGGGCGTGACGATTCATGACGCGGCCTTGACCCTCGCGCAGCTTCAGAGCGACGCGGTGCAGGACACGTACACCGTCCGCGCGCAGAAAGTGGTCGGCGTCGATCCGGTCATTTCGAAAGCGACCGGCATGACGGCCGACGGCGTCACGGGCTGGACGGCCAACCCGTGCTGCAGCAGCAGCGTCCCGCTCGCACAGGCCGATCTCACGCCGCCCTACGACCTGCAGGCGCTGACGACCGCGTCCGGCTGGAGGACCTGGACGATCACGGCGATGGTCCAGGAGTGGCTGGCTGACCCGGCCTCGAACCGCGGCGTGGTGCTGAATGCCGACGGTTCCAAGCCGAGAGACCGCTACCGGTTTTTCGCGAGCGCCGAAAACACCGACGCCACCCTGCGTCCGTACTTGAAGATCACGTACTCGGCCGCGGCCGGCGACACCGAGCCGCCGGCGGTGGCGATCGCGGCGCCGGTCTCCGGCGCCACCCTCACCGGCATGACGACGATCTCGGCGAATGCGACCGACAACGTCGGCGTCGTCGGCGTCGAGTTCAAGGTGGACGGCGTCGTCATCGGCGACGACACGGCGGAGCCCTTCGCGATCGCGTGGAATGCCGCCAGCGTTGCGAACGGCGTGCACCAGTTGACGGCCACCGCGCGCGACGCCGCCGGCCACACGACGTCGGCCACGGCATCCGTGAACGTTGCCGTTTCCAATGACTCGACCCGGCCGAACGTCTCAATCACGGCGCCAAGTCCACGCACGACGGTCAAGGGCGTCACGACGCTTCGCGCGAACGCCAGCGACAACGTCGGCGTCGCCGGGGTGCAGTTCCTGATCGACGGTGTGAACGTCGGCGCCGAGGACACCGAGGCCCCGTACAACGTCCAGTGGAACAGCGCCGAGGTCACGAACGGATCCCACCGGGTGTCCGCCGTGGCGCGCGATGCGGCCGGCAACACGCGCACGTCCGCATCGATCACGATCACGACGTCCAACGATCTCACGCTGCCTTCGGTGAGCCTGACGTCACCGGCAGCGGGTGCGACGGTGTCCGGGACCATCACGGTGCGGGCGTCAGCCAGCGACAACGTCGGAGTCGCGGGCGTCCGGTTCCAAGTCGATGGCGTGGATATCGGCACCGAGGACACGAGCTCGCCCTACACGAGGACCTGGAACACCGCGACCGCGGCGCCGGGCACGCACTCGCTGACGGCGATCGCGCGCGATGCGGCCGGCAACACGAGGACGTCCGCGGCCATCTCCGTGAATATCGCCGGGCCGCCCCCGGCGGATACGACGGCGCCGGTGATCTCGACCATCCTGGCGTCGGGCTTTACAACCTCATCGGCGACCGTGACGTGGAACACGAACGAAGCGAGTGACTCGCAGGTGGAGTACGGCCTCACGACGGCGTACGGCACCTCGAACGCGCTCCAGGCCTCACTGGTCACGGGTCACTTGATGAACGTGACGGGCCTCACCGCGGGCACGACGTATCACTTCCGCGTGCGTTCGAAGGACGCGGCGGGCAACCTCGCGATGTCCGGCGATTTCACGTTCGCGACGACCTCCGTCTCGAACCCGCCGCCCACGGGCGGCATTGCCGCGCTCTTCCCGGGCGACGTGAACATCGAGAGCCACCCGGACGTGGTCTTCGTCGAGCGGTTCGACGAGGCGTCGACGTCGGCGCTGTTCAACCGATGGGCCGACGTCCTCAATGGATCGTCGATGTCGCTCGGCAGCGACGCGCCGTCTGGCAGCGTCACGGGCCGGTCGCTCACGATTCCGTGGCAGGGCGGCGGCGCCAGCGACGGCGGTCATCTGTTCCGACAGTTGCCGGCGGTCACGGACACGCTCTACATCCGCTACTACGTCAAGTACCCGACCAGCGGCGGCTACCAGCACAGCGGCATCTGGATGGGCGGACGCAATCCGTCGATTACCTGGCCGGATCCACAGGCCGGCCAGCGGCCTGGAGGCAACGATCGCTTCAGCGCGGCCGCGGAACAGGATGCGGCGACCGGCCGCTTCGATCACTACAACTACTGGACGGGCATGCGTCTGTCGGGCGACGGCAACTACTGGGGCAACAAGTTGCTGAACGATCCGGACGTGTCCGTGCAGGGCGGTCAGTGGACCTGCGTCGAGCACATGGTGAAGCTCAACAATCCCGTCTCGGCCTCGAACGGCGAGCACGCGATCTGGCTGAACGGCACGAAGGTCAGCCATCTCGCGCAGGGCACGCCGACCGGCACGTGGTCGGGCGGTAACTTCATCCAGGGCCCGTCGGGCTCGGCGTTCCCCGGGTTCCAGTGGCGTACGGACGCGAGCCTCAACCTCAACTGGCTGTGGCTGCAGGTCTACGCGCCGAACGATCCCGCCGGCTTCCAGGGCACGATGAAGTTCGCGCAGGTCGTCGCGGCGAAGGACCGCATCGGCTGCATGCCGTCGGGTGCCCCACCGCCGCCCGTCCTGGACACGACGCCTCCGACCGTCTCGCTCACCGCGCCGGCAGCTGGTGCCGGCGTGTCCGGCACGGTGACGGTGAACGCGACCGCCTCCGACAACGTCGGTGTCGCCGGCGTGCAGTTCAAGGTCGACGGCGTGAACGTCGGCGCCGAGGACACCTCGTCGCCGTACTCGATCGGCTGGGACACGACCGCGATGTCGTCCGGCACGCACGTGATCAGCGCCGTGGCGCGCGACGCCGCCGGGAACACGACGACGAGCGGCACCCGCAGCGTCAGCGTGAGCAACGGCGGTGGCGGCGGCGGTGGCACCAGTGCCGGCGTGAAGTTCGACAGCACGTGGGACAACTCCACTGGCACCTCGAACGGCGCCGTCACCGACGGCGGACGCTGGCCGAACTACTGGGAATTCAACGGCGGCGGCTCGACGCAGCTGTTGTCAGTCGTCGGCGACGGTCCGGGCGGGCACAACGCCCTTCGCGTGCAGCAGCGCGGCTCGAGCTTCGCGGCCAACGTGCAGGTGGACAACGTCGTGCCGCAATCGACCGACTACTACCTCCGCTTCTACATGCGGAACGACGACACGTCCGGCTCGGGCGATCACATCGTGACGGTCGACACGTGGCAGTACGCGAACCTCACGTTCGTCCGGAAGATGGGCTCGTCGGCGAATTGGGACTTCGTCATGAGCGTCTACGGATGCGGGTACACGTACCCCATCGGACACTGGGGCCCCACGGTCTCGCTCGCGAGAGGCCAGTGGTACCGGTTCGAGTACTTCGTCGACTTCATCGATTCGACGCACGTCCAGGTGCACCCGCGCGTCTACGACGCGAACGGTGCGCTGCTGTTCTCGGACGCCGAGTACAAGCAGTCGGATTTCGGCGGCGCGAGCTGGAACGGCCGGTCTGACTGGTCGCTGCAGTCGTACTACGCCGCGGGCCACAGCTTCTGCGTGGATCCGTCGTTCGTGAACGACCTCGGCTTCGGCAACAACGGGCAGTTCGGCGCCGGGGACACGGGCCAGTACTGGTACTTCTCCGGCGTGCA
>Ga0137427_10000099_pt1 | contig 45629 bp, 29 predicted proteins | sample EasRivERMZT700_2_FD_102309 | JGI IMG/M metagenome (GOLD analysis project Ga0137427, IMG submission 102309) | Soil microbial communities from meander-bound floodplain in the East River, Colorado, USA - East River MetaG ERMZT700_2 | ecosystem: Environmental > Terrestrial > Soil > Floodplain ...
AGCTGAAGTGGGTGGCGGATCAGCCGGATGCGGCCGGCGCGGGCGTGGCGAAGGCGCCGTCTCGCCGCGCGCTGCTGACAGGACTCGCGATCGGCATCGCCCTCACCGGCCTCGTGGCCGCCGCCTGGATCGGGATGTCGTCGTGGTCGGGACCGGCGTCGGGTTCCTCGGCCCAGCCAGTCAGCCTGAGCATTCACCTGCCGGAGAAGGTGTCCCTGCTGACATCCGGCTCCAGGCAGGGCATCGCGCTCGCGCCGAATGGACGCACCATCGCGTTTACCGGGCAGACCGATGACGGCACGGCGATCTTTCTGCGCCCGCTGGATCGCTTCGAGGCGGTGAAGGTCGCCGGAACCGAGGGCGGTTCCGGCCCGTTCTTTTCGCCGGACGGCCAGTGGATCGGCTTCTGGAGCGCCTACCAGCTCAAGATGATCCCGATTGGCGGCGGCAGCCCGGTTACCATCTGCGACGCTCCAGGACTCCGCGGAAGCGTGTGGCTGGCAGATGACACCATCGTGTTTTCACCAGCCCCGACGAGTCCGCTCTTCCGCGTAAGGGCACAGGGCGCAGCGACGCCGACGCCGCTGACCAAGCTCGATGCCGCGCAGCATGAAAAGACGCACCGGTCGCTCATCGGCCTGCCCGGCGGCAAGGCGGTGGTCTTCGTCATTGGATCAGATGAAATCGGGACGTACGACGAGGCCCGCATAGTCGCGCTGACGCTCGACACCGGGACGATCACGGAGCTGGTTAAGGGCGGGTACTCGCCGGCGTTCTCGCCGACCGGCCATCTGCTCTACGTGCACCGGGGCACCGTTTTTGCGGTGCCGTTCGATCCGGTCACTCTGAAGGCGGGCACGTCGCCGGTGCAGGTCCTGAAGAACGCCGCGACGTTGCCCAACTACGGCGTGTCGGAGTTTGACGTCTCCTCGACGGGCGTCCTCATCTACGCTCCGGGGGGCGATCGAACCGAGAGAATCGTGCTGCGTTGGATGGACCGGGCGGGAAAGCTCCAGCCGATTCCTGCCTCCGAGCAGCAGTACACCACCGTCGACATGTCTCCCGACGGCCGCCGCCTCTCGGTCGGCGTCGGCGGCGCCAACAACGTGCAGTGGGCCTACGACCTGGAACGCAATCAAATGACCAGGCTGACCACGCGCTTCGACGTCGAGGGAGGCGTGTGGACGCACGATGGATTACGTGTGACGTACTGGTCCGGCACCGACATCCGATCCGTCGCCGCCGACGGCAGTGGCAAGGAAGAGGTGCTGATTTCCGCGTCGGTAGCGGCCGGCCGCCGCCTCCTTCCTGAGAGCTGGTCGCAGGATGGTCAGACGCTGTCCCTCAGCGTTTACACGCCGGGAAAAGGAAGCGATGTCGGTCTCTACTCGCCGAGCACCAAGACACTCAACCTGCTCGTCGCGAGCCGGTTCGACGAATCGGGTGGCCGCTTGTCTCCTGACGGCAAGTGGCTCGCGTTCGTCTCCGACGAGTCCACACGACCTGAGGTCTACGTGCGGGCGACGGACGGCTCGAGCGGGAAGCACCCTGTGACGAGCGAGGGAGCTGAGGTCGTGCTATGGACGACGCAAGGGCGCGAGCTGCTCTATCCCTCGCCGAAAGGCCTGATGGCGGCGTCGTTCACGGCGGGCCCGACGCCCAGCTTCGGCAAACCGGTGCTGTTGTTCCACTTCAACGACGAACTGAAAAACATCCGCGGTGCGACGCCGTCGCCGGATGGCAAACGGTTCGCAGTGCTGCTCAACAAGCCACTTCCGCCGCTGACCGAAATCCGCGTCGTCACAAACTGGACGTTGGAGTTGGCGCGCCAGCGATAGGTGATGGCGCGCTGAATCGCATGGAGGCCGGGTCTTTAGACCCGGCAGACCAGCGTGACGCTCGCGCCGGCTACGCGGTTCCGAGCCGGCGCGCGGCCGCATCGAGCCGCCGGTCGAGCGTCCACAGCGGCCAGCGCTCAACCAGCGCGCTGGCGAGCAGGTGTGCGTCCACCCAGCCGATGCCGCTCCCCGGGAGTGCGCGTTCCTCGACCATCGCCAGCACCTCCTGGTGACCAAGGGTTCGTGCGATCGGTAATTCCGTGAGGAGATCGAGCACCCGGGCTCGATGCTTCAGCCCGCCGAGGGCGAGCTCGCCGATCACGAACGGATGGCACCCGACCTGGCCCTGGTCGAGGAGCCCGGCGAGGCGCGAGTTGCGCCGCCGCAAATGGTCCACCCAGACCGAGGTGTCGACGAGGATCACCGCGACCGCCGGCTGGCGGCCCGGCGCCGGGGCGCGCTCTTCAGCGATGGTTCAGTGCCCCCGAGCGCGGCCAGCCGGCGCGCGCTCTCGCGGGCAATGAGCGCCCGCAGGCCTTCGTGCACGAGCGAGGTTTTCTCGACGACGCCGGTCAGGCCGCGCGCCTTTTCAATCAGCGCCTCATCGAGGATGAGCGTTGTTCGCATATGCATCAGTATGGTGACTGTATGCATATCTGTCAAGGTCGCCCCGGGCGCTCGCGGCTAGTTGTTCCTGAGGATCGTCGCGGGATCGATTCGTGACGCACGCCGCGCCGGCATGCCACCAGCAATCGCCCCGACACCCGCCAGCACGATCGCCGCGCTGACGAGGGCGATTGGATCTCGGGGCGTGAGGCCGTAGAGCAACGACGCGATGAAAGCCCCGACGGACAGGGCAGCGCCGGCGCCGGCCGCGATCCCGATCCCGACGAGGACGCCGACACGCGAAAGGATCAGCCGCACGATTCCGCCGGGCGTCGCGCCGAGCGCCAGCCGGATGCCGATTTCCGCACGCTGCCGGCTCACGGCATGGGACGTCACGCCGTAGAGCCCAAGCCCCGCCAACAGGACCGCCAGGACGCCGAAGAACGCCGACAGTGCGGCGACGATCCGTTCCTGCGTCATCGCGGCATTCAGGCCGTCGGCCAGCGGACGCATCGTGAACGCCAGATCGGGATCGGTCGCCCTGAGCGCGGCGGAGACATCCTGGATCGATCCCGACGGAGCGCCGGCCGTCCGGACGCTGATCGCGGCGGTCGGCCTCCCGGGCGGGCCAGCGGCCGCGGCCTGCTCGAGCGGGACGTACATCGTCGGCGGCGCGGCATCACGGAGCGTGCGCAGCTTTCCATCCGCATGGAAACCACCCTGCAGGACCTGATCGGCCACGACGCCCACAACCGTCCGCTCCGACACGATCTCGCCGACCGCGCTTCGGCCTGGGAAGAACATCCTCACGAACGCCTCGTTGACGATGACCGCGGGCAATCCCGCGGCGGTATCGCGGGCGTCGAAGTCACGTCCGGCGCGGATCGCCGTGCCGTAGGTGGCAAACCAGCCCGCCGTGATTCGATTCGACAGCACGACGCGCGCGGATTCAGTACCGGCCGGTGCGCCCGGCACCGTGACTTCGCCTGGAAGCCCCATGTCGAGTGGCGTGGACGACGAAGCGGCAGCTTGCATCACGCCGGGGACTGCCGAGACGACATCCTTCAGCCGATGGTAGAAGCCCACCCGCGACGCGGGGGCAATCTGCGTGCGTGAGATGTCCACGGACACCAGCAGGACGCGATCCTTGTCGAAACCCATCCGGACGTCCGACAGTCGGGTGAACGATCTGACGAACAGGCTCGCGGCGATCAACAGCACGAGCGAGAGCGCGACCTGGACCACGACCAATCCGCTCGAGAGACTTCGGGACCCGCCGGAGGCCACGCTGCGGCCCTGCTGCTTCAGCGCATCGACTGGCGTGACCCGCATCGATCGGAGCGTGGCGCCGGTTCCGAACAGCAGCGCCGTGAGTGCCGCGATCGCCGACGCGAATCCAAGTACCCGCCAATCGATCGACGTCGGCACGTCGACAGAAAGCTGTGTGGCAAGCGCCCGGCTGGCCCAGATGGCAAGCACCAGCCCTGCAACCGTGCCGGCGACTGACAGGATCAGGCACTCGAGGAGCATGTGCCGCGCGACGCTCCAGTGCGAGGCGCCCAGCGCCAGTCGCACACTCACTTCGTGACGGCGGGTGGTGGCCTTGGCGAGAAGCAGGTTGGCGAGGTTGCCGCACGTGATGAGCAGCACCAGCGCCACCACGGCGAAGATCGCGAGCAGCGGACGCTCGTACTTGACGCGCGCGGAGGTGGGCATGTCCACGCCCGAGCCCGCGGCGACGAGGGTGAAGGGCTCCTCGGCAAATCGAGGCAACTGCATCGCGCCGTGCATCTCCGGCTGCATCGCTCGCAGCGCCGAGGTGGCGGAGGCGATGGTCTGTCCCGGCTTCAGGCGCACGACGACGAACAGGATCAAGCCACGCGGGTCATCGATGATGCCGCGTCCGCCTCGAAGGAGTGGCTGGGCGCCGAGCGTCAGCGCGAGATCGACAGTCCGCCCGACCTCGAGGCCGGTGAAGCCACGGGGCATGACCCCCACGATCCGGAACGGCACCCGCTCGATTGTGAGCAGCGTGCCGATGGCCGCCGGCGATCCGCGGAACTGCCGTTGCCAGAATTCGTGACTGATGACTGCGACCGGTCCTTCCGCCCCTCCGCCACGTGCGTCGTCTGCCGGCGTGAGGGTGCGGCCGAGAGCGGCGCGCACGCCCACGGTGGGGAAGAAGTCGCCGCTGGCAATGAGCGCCTGCACGGGCCGCTTTTCGCCGCCTTGCGCCAGATCCAGCGTCTGCACGGTCCAGGTCGCGACGCCATCGAACAACTGCGCGCGTGCCCGCAGCGCCTCGAACATCGGGTAGTTCCAGCCGACGCCCGCGTTGAAGCCCATCCTGACGGCTTCGTCCGTCGAGATGGTGACGAGTCGATCGGGCTGGTCAACTGGAAGGCGGCGGAGCAGCAGGCCGTCGACGAGCGAGAAGATGGCCGTGATGGCGCCGATCCCGAGCGCGAGCGAGACCGCGGCGAGGATCGACACGATCGGCGTCGTGCGAAGGGCGCGGAGGGCGAGCCGGAGATCCTGCATGGGGCGGACTCCCGCGTGGGATTGTGCCACCAGAACCAACTTTTGTTCCGGTACTCTCGTCCAATATCCTTGATTCAATAGGTCATATGCCGCGACATAACCTGGGCGAGCTCGAACAGTTGCTGGTTCTCGCGCTTCTCCGGCTTGGCGGTGAAGCCTACGGGGCCTCGATTCGCGCCGAAATCCTCGAGCGGACCGGCCGGTCGATCACCCCGGGCGCCATCTATCCGACGCTCGATCGGCTCGAAGCGCGGGGGCTGCTCCGGTCGCACATGGGTGAACCGACGGCGGAGCGGGGCGGCCGGGCCCGGCGCCATTTCCACATCACGCCCGCGGGCCTTCGAGAAATCAAACGATCGTGGCGGCAGACGGCCGCGCTCGCCTCGGGCCTGCGCGCGCTGAAGGCGGACGGCGATGCATGAATCCGGCCCGCCGCGGTGGGCGCGAGCCCTGTCGCGCGTGCTGCCCGGCGCGTACCGCGCGGAGATTCTCGACGACCTGATCGAAGAACGCCGCGCGATGACGGAGGCCGGCCGCGGGCGCGCCGCTTCCGCGCTCTGGCTCGCGACCCAGATCCTTCGCAGCGCCCGCGACAGCCGGCATCGGGAGAGAGTCATGGACAACAGCTCGAAGCTCGAGATCGTTCGCGGCTTTCCACGCGAGCTGCGGCATGCGGCACGCGGCCTGCTGCGAGCGCCCTCTTTCACGGTCGTCGCGTTCCTGTTGTTGTCGCTGGGAATCGGCGCGACGGCCGCGATGTCCACCGTTCTGGAGTCCGTCGTGCTCCGGCCGCTCGCGTACCAGGATCCGGGCCAACTGGTTTCGCTGATGCATCCGGCGGCGGCGCCAGGAAGCGGGGAGCGGAAGTGGGGGCTCTCGGTCGCGGGGTATTTCGAGTTCAGGCGGGAAGCGAGGTCATTTTCCGAGCTGGGCGTGTATCGGACGTCGGCGTACGCGATTGCCGGCGACGGCGCGCCGGCAGAGGAGATCCGCGTCGCCGCCGTGACGCACACGTTCTTCACCACGATCGGCGCGCGGCCGCATCTGGGCACCTTGTTCTCCGAGCAGGAGGATCGTCCGGGCGCGCCCGTGACCGTGATCCTGTCGCATCCGTTCTGGGTGCGCCGCTACGGCGGCGATCGCAACGTGGTGGGCCGGACGTTGCAGACGAGCGTCGGCAGCCGGCTCATCATCGGTGTGGCGGAGCCGGGTGTGAACCTGCCGAAGCCCGGACCGTTTGCGTCCACGGCCAACCTCAGCGGATTCGGCGTGGACGTGTGGGAGCCCTTGCGCCTCGATCCCAATGCCCAGGCGCAGAACAACCACGCGTACACCGGAATCGCGCGGCTCAAGCCGAGCGTGTCGGCGTCACAGGCTGAAGCGGAGCTGCGGACGATTGTCTCGCGGTTCCCCGAACGGTTTCCGTCGGCTTACTCGGAGCGGTTCGTGAAGTCGTACAACTTCCGCGTCAGCGTGACGCCGCTGAAGGACGACGTGCTCGGGCCGACGGTGGCGCGGTCGTTGTGGACGCTGTTCGGAGCGGTGGCGTTCGTGCTGGTGATTGCGTGCGCGAACGTCGCGAATCTGTGTCTCATCCGCGCCGAGGCGCGCAGCCGCGAAGCCGGCATTCGATCGGCGCTCGGCGCGGCGCGCGGCCACCTCGCGCGGCAGTACCTCACCGAAGGCCTGCTGCTGACCGTCACCGCAGGGGCCGCCGGCATGGCGCTCGCGTTCTGGAGTCTGCCGTGGCTGCTCGCGCTCGCGCCGGAGGACGTGCCGCGCCTCGGATCCACCTCGATGGGTTGGCGCACGGTCGCGTTCGCGGGCTTCACGTCCGTCGCGGCCGGCCTTGCGTTCGGGCTCATTCCGCTCACGCGACAATCCGCCGCCGCCGATGCGCTGCGCGCCAGCGGCCGTGGCCTCACGTCGTCGCGCTCGCAGCGGCTGGTTCGCAGCGGGCTGGTGGTCGGGCAGGTGGCGCTGGCCGTCGTGCTGCTCGCGGCGTCCGGTCTCCTCGTGCGCAGCGTCGTCGCCTTGAAGAACGTCCAGCCCGGCCTGAATCCGAATGGCGTGCTCGCGTTCGAGGTGTCGTTGCCGTTCGACAAGTACCCCACGCTCGAGTCGGCGGTGCAGTTCCATCGCGAGCTGCAGGAGCGGCTGCAGGCGCTGCCGGGTGTGACGCGCGTCGGGGCGTCCACGGCCATGCCGCTTCGCGACTACGGGACCGGATGCGCGGTCGTCTTCCGCGAGGCGCGGCCCTACTCGGCTGACGAGCGGACGCCGTGCGTGCCGATCGCGCGCGCGACGCCCGGCTTCTTCGACGCGCTCGGGATCCAGGTTCGTGGCCGCACGCCGGACTGGGCGGACGTCGATTCACGATCGCAGGCGGCCGTCATCACGCAGGCGCTGGCCGATCGCCTCTGGCCCGGCGAGGATCCGATCGGCAAGGGCATCAACAGCAACGGCCCGAACTCGCCGCCCGAGATGTGGTACCGGATCGTGGGCGTCATCCCGGAGCTGCGCGCGTACGCGCTCGACCAGCCGCCGGCCGAGGTGGTGTTTTACGCGGTCACGGATCTGCGGACGCCCTCCCGCGCCGGCGACATGCACGGTCCGATCTACACCGTCAAGACGACGCTCGCCGATCCGCTCGTGCTCGCGCCTGCGGTGCGTGCCGCCGTGGCGGAGCTGAACGGGCAGGTGCCCGTCATCCGGCCCGAGCGCATGACCGACGTCGTCGATCACTCGATGGCGCGCGCGTCGTTCAGCATGCTGCTCCTGAGTCTGGCGTCGGCGATGGCGATTCTGCTGAGCGCGGTCGGCCTCTACGGCGTGATCGCGTACGTCGTCGCGCAGCGCCGGTCTGAAATCGGCATTCGTATGGCGCTCGGCGCCCGCGTCGCCCAGCTCAGCCGTTGGGTGGTGGGGCAGTCGCTCGCGCTGGCCGCCGCCGGCGTCGCCATCGGTGCCGTCCTCGCGCTGCTGACCGCCCGCCTGGTCGAGTCCTACCTCTTCCAGGTCGATCCGATCGATCCCCTCGTGCTCGGGATCGCGGTCGTCACCCTGCTGGGCGTCGCAGCCCTCGCCGCGCTCGCGCCCGCCCGCCGCGCCGCCAAGGTCGATCCCGTCGAGGCGCTGAGGCAGTGAAAGGGGCCGGGGCACGTTTTACGTAACACGTAAAACGTGCCCCGGCCCCTTTTCCTAACGCCGCGACAATCCTCGTGCGATGGCGACCAGCTCCCGGAATGACTCGCCGCTGGCTGCGCTGACCGACGGCGGCGGCTCGACCTGTTCCGCGCGGCGCACGAGCCGGTCCCAGCGCGCCTCGTCGTAGTCGCCGGAGCGAAGGAGCAGGCCGAACTCGGCGACCGCGGCCGCAAACGGCAGGTGCCGGACAGCTCGGCCGCTGCGCACAGGCATCGTGATCAGGTCGCTCCGTTCGCCTTCCGGCGCCTTGTAGCGCGCTTTCACCGTGAACCATTCGCCTGCGGTGCCAGCGGCGGCTGTCGGCCGCGGCTGCGCCGGGCGCTCGGGCGCGGGCTGGTACTTCAGCGGATCCACCGACGCACGCTCGCCGGACTCGACGTCACGCGAGTCGACGCCGGCGGGCACCACTTCGTACAGCACCGTCACCGTGTGCCCGGCGCCCATCTCTCCGCCGTCCTTGCGATCGTCGTTGAAATCTTCGGCGGCGAGCAGCCGGTTCTCGTAGCCGATGAGCTTCCATGCGCTCACCAGCGCCGGATTGAACTCGACCTGGAACTTCACGTCCTTCGCCACGGTCTCGATCGTGCCGTCGGCTTCACGCAGCAGCACGCGGCGCGCTTCCTGCAGCGAGTCGAGGTACGCGTAGTGGCCGTTCCCCCGATTCGCCAGCATCTCCATCGTCGCGTCCTTGAGGTTGCCCGAGCCGACGCCCAGCACGGACAGGAACACGCCCGACTCGCGCTCGCGCTCGATGAGCCGCAGGAGATCGCCGTGGCTCGTGACGCCGACGTTGAAGTCGCCGTCGGTGGCGAGGATCACGCGGTTGACGCCGCCGGGAATGAACGCTTCCCTCGCGACGCGATAGGCCATGACGAGGCCGGACGCGCCGTTGGTCGATCCGCCGGCCTGGAGGCTGTCGATGGCGCGTCGAATCACCTCGCGCTGGCGCATGGGCGTCGAAGGCAGCGCCACGCCGCTCGTGCCGGCGTAGGTCACGATCGCGAGGCGGTCGTCCGGCCGCAGCGTGTCCACGAACATACCGAGCGCGCTCTTGATGAGCGGCAGCCGCTCGTTCGGCGCCATCGATCCCGACACGTCGAGCAGGAGCACGAGGTTGCGGCCTTCGATCTCCCGTGGCCGAGACGCGCGCGCCCGCGCGCCGATCAGCACGAGACGATGGGCCGGCGCCCACGGGCACTCGGCGACCTCAGCCGTCATCGCGAGCGGCCGGCCGTCACGCGGAAGGTCGTAGTCGAAGCGGAAGTAGTTCACGAACTCCTCGACGCGCACCGCATCACGCGGCGGCAACTGGCCCTGCGAGAGGAATCGGCGCACGTTCGTGTAGGACGCGGTGTCCACGTCGGCGCCGAACGTCGAGAGCGGGTTCTTGTAGGAGGACTGGAAGCGGTTGGGTTCGACGTGCGCGTAGCGCTCGCCGGAGTGCGGATACCGATAGCCCGACCAGGCGTCAGCCTGGGTCTCGGCACGACGCTGTGGCGGGGGTGGCGCCTCAACTGGCATTGCGGCCATGTAGCCGCCGCCTCCGCCGCTTCTTCCCGTGCCGGCACCGACCGCGCCCGCCGGAGGCGGCGGGGGCAGGGTCGCCACTGTCGCCGTTTGCGGCGCTTGGACCCGCTGCGCCGTGGTCGCGGCGTTCTCCTCTTTCATCTTCGCGTCGGGCATGGCGTCCTGCGGACGCGCCATGACGAGGGGCAGTTGCAGCGCCGACGCGTTGGCGGGGACGCGCACCTCCCGGGTGAGCGTCGGGAAACCGGTCCGCTCCGCGCGAACGCGATACGGGCCGGCCGCCACATTGGCGAACGAGAAAATGCCATCCGTGCCGCTGGTCGCCTTGGCGACCACGCGTCCGTCACGTTCGAGCGTGACGACGACGCCGGCGAGGGGATTGAGCGACGCGTCCACCACCGACCCGTTCAGGGTGGCGCCGGGCGTCTGGGACACGACCGCGCGCGACGGCCCCTGGGGCTGAGGCGCGGCCGAAGCGATGGCGATGAAGCAAAGGAGCAGGGCAAGCACGTTCAGGCGTCGGGACATCGGAGGCCTCCCCGGCCCGCCGGCAGGGGCGGGGCCGCGATGTCCTTAGAACGGGGCCAGGCAGAAACCTTGCAGGGTCAGGCCTAGCGCTTCGTCGGGGCCTGCGTGAGCGTCGACTGATACTCGACGAGCAATGGGTGCGTGGCCGGCAACACCCGACGGGCCATCGTCAGGGCCTGTTCGGCCTCGACCTGCGCCTCCGGGCCGCGACCGGCGGCCACGAGAACCCGTGCGAGGGTGTGATGACTTTGAGCCACATCGCGATGGTCGCCGGAAAAGAGCCGCCGGCGCATCGCCAGCGCCTCACGCGCCTGCGCGTCTGCGGCCCCGAGGTCTCGCCGCTCGACCAGGACTGTCGCCAGCGTGTCGAGGCACCGTGCCACATAGGTGTGATCGGCACTGAAGAGGCGCCGCAGCATGGCAAGAGCCTCGCGTGCCACAACCTCCGCCTCTGCAGGTCGTCCTGACGCAAGCCGGATGTTCGCGTTGTTGTTCATACTGAGTGCGACCGACGCGTGGTCGCCTTTGTAGAGCCGCCGGCCCATGTCCAGCGCCTCACGCGAGTACGGCTCGGCGTCGGCGGGCCGGGCCTGCAGCCGGATCGCGCCCGCGAGGTTGTCGAGGTTCACCGAGATCTCGGGGTGGTCGCCCTTGTAGAGCCGGCGGCGGATCTCCAGCGCTTCGCGGAGCAACGTCTCGCCGTCGGCATAGCGGCCCGCGCGCACCGTCGCAAACCCGAGATTGGCGATCCCCGCCGCAACCGCCGGGTGGTCGCCCTTGTACAGGCGGCGTCTGACGTCGAGCGACTGCCGGTACAGATCCTCCGCTTCGGTCTCGCGGCCCATCGTTCCAAGGACCATCGCCAGGTTGTTCATGGTGACCGCAATCTGCGGATGCGACGGGCCGTAGACACGCTGCCGCATCGCCAGCGTCTGGCGATGCAACTGCTCGGCCTCCTGGTGCTCGCCGACGTTCTGCAGCGCGAACGCCAGCGCAGCCTGGGCAAACGCGACCTGTTCGTGATCCCCGGGGAACAGGCGCCCGCGCATCGCCACGGCTTCGCGCAGCTCGACAATGGCTTCCTTGGGCCGGCCCAACTGATCGAGCAGGCTGCCGTGATTGACCAGGGCTTGAGCCAGGCTGTCGCTGTCGCCGACGGCGATCCGGCGCTGAAGATCGAGCGACGCCCGGAAGAACTCTTCCGCGCGTTGAGGACGGCCGGCTTCGAACCACAAGCCTCCGAGGTTGTTCAGCGCCGTGGCCATGCGGGTCTCATCGCCGGGTGACGCGCTGTTCACGAGTTGGAGCGCGCCGGCCAGCATCCGCTCGGCATTCTCGTAGTCCGCCAGATTGAGATAGGTGAGCCCGAGCGAATGACGAAGACTGACTTCGGTCATCGGCTGCGCCTTGAACTCACCGGCTTCGACACGATCGCGCGTGCGGTTGACGATCTCTTTGAGCAGGGTGGTGTCGCGTCCCAGCGCGACCTCGGCGCGCACGCCTTTCAGCATGTTCTGAAAAACCGTCAGCACCTGCTCGGCGGTCGTCCGCTGGGCGTCAGCCTCGCGCCTCTGGCCTTCGGCTTCCGCGCGGCGAGCCTCGGCCCGAACCAGGCCATACGACGTGCCGGCGATCCCCGCGATGAGCAGACCCGCCAGCGCCGCCGCCACGAGCACGCCGCCGCGGTGGCGCCGGACGAACTTGCCCACGCGATACGCGGTGCTGGGCGGCGCAGCCGTCACCGGTTCGCCGGCCAGATGCCGCCCGATGTCCGCCGCGACGGCGATGGCGGTCTCGTAGCGTCGCGTGCGGTCCTTCTCGAGGCACTTCATGACGATCCAGTCGATGTCACCCTGGATCTCGCCCGGCAGCCGGGTCGGCGTGCTGCCACGGCGAGCGGCCACCTGCCCCAGCGTGTCAGGCCGCTGTCGAAGGCGCGTCGATGGGGTCGGCGTCTCGAGCTCCCGGACGAGACGCGGCATGTCGTCCGGCGCGGCCGCTCGCAGCCGTTCGCGCTCGAGCGGCGTGGTCCCGGTCAGCAACTCATACAGCAGCACGCCGAGCGAGTAGATATCCGAGCGCGTGTCGATATCCATCGTCGTGCGCTCGGCCTGCTCCGGGCTCATGTACTCCGGCGTGCCGATCACTTCATGCACGCGCGTGTGCACGGCGCGTTCGGTCAGCGGGACCGTCGTCGCTTTCGCGATCCCAAAGTCAATGACCTTGGGCACCGGGACGCCGTCCACGAGGGCCACGAGCACGTTCGGCGGCTTGAGATCGCGGTGAATGATGCCCTTTTGATGTGCGTGTTGCACCGCGTGGCACACCTGCACGAACAGGTCGAGCCGCGCCCGCGGCGTGAGCGTCTGTCGGTCGCAATACTCCGTGATTGGGTCGCCTTGGACGAACTCCATGGCGAAATAGGGACGTCCCGCTGCGGTGGCACCGCCGTCCAGCACGGTCGCGATGTTGGGGTGGTCCATCATCGCCAGGGCTTGCCGCTCGGCCTCGAATCGCGCAATGAACCGTTCTGTGTTCATCTCCCGCTTGAGGATCTTCAGCGCGACCTTGCGGACGACAGGGGCGCGTTGTTCGGCGAGATAGACGTCCCCGAAGCCGCCGCTGCCGAGTTGTTCCAGCAGGTGGTAGCGGCCAATCGGGCCTTCGAAGTCATCCCTCGCAGGGGCGTGCGGACCTGTGTGCGTCGGCTCCGAACCAGACGGATCCGTAGAGTCCTCAGCTGGGGCCATGGGCCCGGGCATTGTAGCCGGGACGAGAGCCGGGCCTAGTACTTGCTTTGGGTCGGATCGACCTTGTCGATCCACGCCAGGATCCCGCCCTTCACGTTCTTCAGGCGCGTAAATCCGCGCTCGCGCAGTTGGGCGACAGCTTTGGCGCTGCGGCCGCCCATCTTGCAGTGGACGATGATCTCGGGCGCGCCGGGGCCCTGCGGCAACTCCTCGATTCGCTTGCCGAGCTCGCCGAGCGGAATCAACGTCGAGCCGGGAATCCGGCAGATGTCGTATTCCGTTTTCTCGCGGACGTCGAGGATCCAGATGTCGTCGCCGCGATCGATCCGCGCCTTGAGCTCGTCCACCGTCGTCTCGAACTCAGGTGGGAGCGCCGGTGCGGCGCCCGCGCGCGTGGCCGGAGTGATCCCGCAGAACTGCTCGTAGTCGATGAGCGCTTTGATCGTCGGCGCGTCGCCGCAGACCGGGCAAGCTGGATCTCGGTGCAGTTTGAGCGTGCGGAAGCTCATCTGCAGCGCGTCGAAGAGCAGCAGGCGTCCGGCCAGCGACTCGCCCGCGCCGATGATGAGCTTGATGGCTTCCGCAGCCTGAATCGTGCCGACGATGCCGGGCAGGACGCCGAGCACGCCGCCTTCGGCGCAGCTGGGCACCAGCCCGGGCGGCGGCGGTTCCGGATAGAGGCACCGATAGCAGGGACCACCGGGCGCCGCAAAGACGGACGCCTGGCCGTCGAACCGGAAGATGCTGCCGTAGACGTTCGGCTTGCCGGTCAGCACGCACGCGTCGTTCACGAGATACCGCGTGGGGAAGTTGTCCGCGCCGTCCACGACGATGTCGTACTGACGAAAGATCTCGAGCGCGTTGGCGGAGGTCAGCGCCGTCTCGTGCATGACGACGTTCACCTCGGGGTTCAAGCCCTTCAGGCGCGCCGATGCCGCCGCCAGCTTCGATGTTCCCACGTCGGCGGTGCTGTACAGAATCTGCCGCTGGAGGTTGCTGACGTCCACCTTGTCGAAGTCGACGAGGCCGATCGTGCCGACGCCCGCGGCCGCCAAGTACAAAGATGACGGCGATCCCAGGCCGCCGGCGCCGACGCAGAGCACCTTCGCAGCTTTCAGGCGCCGCTGACCGTCCACGCCGACCTCCGGCATGATGAGGTGCCGGCTGTAGCGCTGCACCTCCGACGCCGTCAGCGCGGGCAGTTCGTCCACGGGCGCTTCGAGCACGCTGGTGCCGCCCGCGACCGACGGCACGATGCTCACCGTGTCCGTGGCGCCCACCGGCGTGCGTTCCTTATCGAGATACCGGATGTCTTCGTCGTTCAGGTAGATGTTGACGAAGCTCCGGAGCTTGCCGTCGTTCCCGAACAAATGCGGCGCGAGCTCGCCGTGCGCGCCGGTGAGGCTGCGAAGGACCTCGCCGACCGTCTGTCCATCAGCCTGCACGACGGACTGCTGGTTGGTGAACGGACGCAGCGGCGTTGGAATCAGGACTTTGATTGGCATGACAGTTCCTCTTCAATGAATCCAGATCGGTCTGTCTTCAATCTCCATGCGCGAAGCTCGCGCGGGTCTCCCTCCCGGACCGAGACGATGGCGTAGATGAGATTCGGCCACGCGTGTTCCAGATCGAAGGCCGACGGCACGGCCGGGTGATCCGGATGCGAGTGGTAGAAGCCGAGCAACGACGCGCCCAGTTCGTCCGCGCGCGCCTCCGCGCGCCGGTACGCCTCGGGCCCGATGAGAAAGCGCCGCTTGCGGTTGTCCGACTGCGCGTTCGACAGCGGAAATGCCTCGATGACGCGGTCGCCGCGGCCGATGAGCGCGCCGCAGCACTCGTCGGGATAGGTGTCCCTGGCGTGTGTGCGAATGGTGACTAGGGGGTCGTACCTCGATCTGTGGGAAACTCGAGGGACTTCGCCGATAGAGTTGTCCCTCGAGTTTTCCACAGATCGAGGTACGACCCCTTCAGTCAAATACCGCTCTCCACTATCTGGAAACACCACGACAATCACCCCGCGCTCGACGTCCTGAGCCACGCGCTGCGCGGCGACGAGCGCGGCGCCGCTCGACGGCCCAACGAGCAGACCCTGCCGTCGCGCGAGATGTCGCGCGAGCTCGACGGCGTCTTCGGTCTCGACGACCTCGTTCCGATCAGCGAGCGTCGCGTCGTAGATGGACGGGACGATCGACGTCGCCATGTGCTTGAGGCCCTCGATGCCGTGCAGGGGCGAGTCCGGTTCGACCGACACCAGCGTCACGCCGGCCTGGCTGTCACGCAGGCGGCGGCCGGTGCCGACAAACGTGCCGCTGGTGCCAAGCCCCGCCACGAAGTGGGTGAGGCGGCCACCCGTCTGCTGGATGATTTCCGGCGCGGTCGTGTTGTAGTGCGTCCGCCAGTTGGCCGGATTGCTGTACTGGTCGGCGTAAAAGTAGCGCGCCGGGTCCGAGGCCGCGATGCGCTGCGCCTCGCGGATGGCCCCGTCGCTGCCTTCCATCGGGTCGGTGAAGACGAGCGTCGCGCCGTACGCCTGCAGCAGCCGCTTGCGCTCTGCGGTGACGTTCGACGGCACGCACAGGTGCACGCGGATCCCGGTCGACGCGCCGACCATCGCGTACGCGATGCCGGTGTTGCCCGACGTCGCGTCGAGCAGCACACGCCCGGGCGCCAGCGCGCCGGACCGCAGGCCATCCAGGATGATCGCGAGCGCAGCCCGATCCTTCACGGAGCCGCCCGGATTGCGTGATTCGAGCTTGGCGTAGATCTCCACGCCGGCCTTCGGCTCGTACGCAGGCAGGCGCACGAGCGGCGTGCCGCCCACGCGCGGCGCCCGATTTACGACCTCTTCCAGCAACTCGGCAATCAAAAAAGCCCCCAAAAACACAAAAGGCCCGGGAAGCCCGGGCCTGATCGCACTCGTGAGAAACGTCTCGCGAGAGAAGCTAGGTCGGCGTCACCGACCAGAGCGCGAACGGCGCCAGGCCCTTGATGGGCCCGGTACAGGTGCAACAGATGCCGTTCGGCGTCACGAACATGAAGATGACCTATTAGTACTGAACGGACCGTCGATCGTCAACTGGCCGCAGTAGCCGGCGGGCTTCAGCCCGCCGGACGCCCGCAGGGCTAAAGCCCTGCGGCTACTGCAGCAAGCTGCTATGTGCGGGTACGTCGAGAGGAACCGCCGAGTGTGAGCGCGAGCAGGCCAGGGGCCCACGCGACAAGCCACGCGCCGAACTGCGTGAGGTAGTTGCGGCCGCCGGCGGGCGGGCGGCCCCACAGCGTGTCCATCATCAGATAGAACGCCACGCCGCCGAGCGCCGCCGCGACAAAGCCGCGAATGAAGACGGGCTTCCAGTCGCGAACGATCGGGCCTCGCAGCACGCGGCCATCCAGCATCGCCAGCATCAGCCACAGCGTCGCCCACGCGATCACCATCGCCGTCGTGCCCGACCCGCGTCCGCCGATCGCGACGATGCCGTAGTACACGAGCGCGCCGCTGACGCCGGCCAGCGCGCCGGCGGGAATGCCCGCCAGCACCCGGCCCGAAGGCATGCCAATGACAGCGCCGACCGCCGCCAGCAATGCGGCGCCGTGGAGGATGCCGGTGACCATCTGGTGTCGGACGCCGTACTGGTACCAGATGTAATCGCCGGCGGTCGAGACCAGGGCGACCACCACCACGCCGAGGAGAATCCGCAACGTCGGGCTCATGTGGGTTATTGGGGACGTCAGTATACCCAGAGTAGGATGCTCGGCATGCGGACAGTGATTGCGACGCTGGTGATGGGCGCGGTGCTGGTGGGGTACGGGCCCGCGCAGGAACTGGAAATCCTGCGTGGCGCGAACGCGCCGCCGAACGCAATCTGGATCGACAGCCTCGACCTGTCGAAGATGGTCCAGCGGCGTCAGACGCCGCGCGCGGGCCGGTCGCTCGCGGGCGGCCGGGGCCGGGGCGCGGCGCCCGGAGCACCGCAGGGAGCGCCCATCACGCTCGGCGGCGTCACCTACGAGCACGGCATCGGGACGCTTTCGATCAACGAGCTGATCATCGATCTCAAGGGTCAGGCCACGCGCTTCCTCGCCATGGTCGGCCTCAACGACAACGCGAGCCGGCAGGGATCCGTCACGGTTGAAGTCTGGCTCGACGACAAGAAGGTGCTGATCAGCGACGTCCTTCGCGTCGGCAGTCCGCCGGTGAAAGTGGACGTCGATCTCACGGGCGCGCGCTTTCTGGAGCTCCTCATCGACGACGGCAACGACGTGAGCACGGGTGACAACGCGGATTGGGGCGGCGGGCTGATCTTCCTGAAGCGAGACGCCACCGCCAAGCCGGAAAGCTGGACGTTTCCGTCCGAGCCGGCGCCGCCGATCGCGTCGGGCTGGCCCGCCACGCCGCGAATCAATCCGCCGCGCATCACGGGCGGCACGCCAGGCCGGCCGTTCCTCTTCCGGATTCCAGCCACTGGCGAGGCGCCGCTCAAGTTCAGCGCGCGCAACCTGCCGGCGGGTCTCGCCCTCGATGCCGCGAAGGGCATCATCTCAGGCGCGATTGCCAACGAAGGCCGCACCGACGTCGAAATCACCGTCACCAATGCGCGCGGCAAGGCCACGCGCACGCTGACGATCGTCGGCGGCAAGGACGCGCTCGCGCTGACGCCTCCGCTCGGCTGGAATTCCTGGAACGTGTGGGGCCGATCGGTGGACGAGGCCAAAGTCAGAGCCGCGGCCGACGCGATGGAGTCGAGCGGCCTCGCCGCGCACGGCTATCAGTTCGTGAGCATCGACGACGGCTGGGAAGGGACTCGCGACGCGCAAGGCGTGCTGCAGCCGAACGAGAAGTTCCCGGACATGAAGGCGCTCACCGACTACATCCATTCGAAGGGTCTCAAGGCCGGCATCTACTCATCGCCGGGCAAGACGACCTGTCAGGGCCTGCCAGGAAGCCTCGGTTACGAGGAGATCGACGCGCGTACCTGGGGCGCGTGGGGCTTCGATCTCCTGAAGCACGACTGGTGCTCGTACGGCGGCACGATGCCGGACCAGCCGCTCGCCGATCTGCAGAAGCCGTACATCGTGATGCGCCAGGCGCTCGACAAAGTCGCCAGGGACATCGTCTACAGCCTGTGTCAGTACGGCATGGGCAACGTGTGGGAGTGGGGCGAGCAGGTCGGCGGGAACTTCTGGCGCACGACGGGCGACCTCACCGATGTCTGGTCGAACATGGCGGCCGTCGGCTTCCGTCAGGCCGGCCGGGAGAAGTGGTCCAGGCCGGGCCACTGGACCGATCCCGACATGCTCGTCATCGGCAAGGTCGGCTGGGGCCCGAGCATCCACGACACGCGGCTCACGCCCAACGAGCAGATCACGCACATCACGCTATGGACGATTCAGGCGGCGCCGCTCCTCATCGGCGCCGACATGGCGCAGTTCGACAAGTTCACGACGGACCTGATGACCAACCACGAAGTCCTCGAGGTGAACCAGGACGTCCTCGGCCGCGGCGGCGCCCGGGTGTGGCAGGACCATCGGCTCGAAGTGTGGGTGAAGCCGCTCGCCGACGGCACGAAGGCCGTCGCGCTGTTCAACCGCGGTCTCCGCGCAGCCGACGTGTCAGCGCGCTGGTCTGACCTCGGCGTGACCGGCCGCCAGCCCGTGCGCGATCTGTGGCTCCATCGCGATCTCGGCCTGTTCGCCGACCGGTTCACGACAAAGGTACCCGCGCACGGCGCGGTACTGATCAAGGTAGGTACGCCGAAGCGGTAGGCCCGCCCGGCCAGCCGGCATGTAGGCCGCTCCGGTTTCTGGAGCGGCGAAACGCCATCCGGCCGTCGCTTGGGTAATGTCCTTCCGGCCTCCGGGGAGATTTGCCCTCGCAATCGCGCCTGCGTCCGCTCGCATTTCGTGCTTCGCGTGTCGCGCGGGTCCTATTCGGCCAGCCTCCGCTGGCCTACGGACACCGCGCTCGAACTGCTCGCTGCCTCCGGCGCGATTGCACGCTGTCGCCATCGGGCAACTCCCAGTCGGCCTGCAGGACATCACCCAAGCGCCGGCCCGCCGGTGTGCGGGCCGCTCCGTTCTTTGGAACGGCGACGAACGACTGTTGGCCAGCGTCAGGCCGGGAAGGACGCTACCCACGCGCCGGGCGTATTCAGGACGACGACTCCGGTGCTCCGGCCCGACCGGCCGTGAACCTCTTTCCGGATCGACTCGGACTGGCCCGACAGCGCTAGCGTGAAATCCCGCCGTAAGGAGCGCAGCGGTTCCGAGCGTCGGCTCGGAGCGTGAGCCAGCGGAACCACGAGCGACGCGAGCAGCGGCAGCGCGAACCGCGCGCGGATGGAGGCGGGATTTCGAGGGCCACCGTCCGATGGAGATCCGGAAAGAGGTTCACGGGCGGTCGGCTCTAGAGGCGATCGCCGGGTTGAAATAGCTGAACTTGCGTGGGCCGGGTGGCGTGTCGCCGCGAAGGTCGCGGAGCGCGGAAGTGACGAGCGCGCGCATCGTCTTTTTGCGCCACAGCAGATCGAAATCCGTGTTGTCCATGGGCTTGGCGACGTCGTAGGCGGCGTCGGCGGCGGCGGCGATGTCCTCGTCGCGGAGCGTCGTGCCGACGAGCAGCGCGGCCGCTTTGGGCGACGCCATCGGCTGCGACGCGACGGCGCCGAGCACGACGCGCGCTTCGGCGGCCACGTCGCCATCCATGCGCAGCGCGACAGCGGCGGACCCGACCGGAAAGTCGAACGACCCTCGGCGGCGCAGCTTCCAGTACGCCGACCGCCAGCCGGTCTGGTCGGGCACCGTGATCTCGGTGAGGATCTCGTCCGGCCGGCGACGCAGGTAGTGCATGCCGTCGTTGGCGTAGAGATCCGAGAGGCCGATCGTGCGCTCGCCGCTCGCCGAGACGAGACGCACGCGGGCGTCGAGGGCGAGCAGCATGGGCGCCGTGTCGGTGGAGGACACCGCCAGGCACTTCGGGCTCGACGTCGCGACCCAGCACGTGGATCCGTCTTTTTTCATGCAGAAGCCGATCGCGCGGCGCCATTCCTCGGACTGGTCGTAGTAGGTGCAGCGCGTGTCGAGGCAGAGATTGCCGCCGATCGTGCCCATGTTCCTGAGGTGAGGAGTCGCGATCTGCGCGGCGGCCTGCCAGAGACCTGGGCAGCCGGCACGAAGCGCCGCGTTCTCGACGAGCGCCGAAAGCGTCACGCCCGCGCCGATGGTGAAGCCCGATCCGTTCGTGACGCGCGCGAGCTCGGCTATCTGGCGCAACGCGATCACGATCTTCGGCGTCTGCTGGCGCCGCTTCATGTTGGGCACGAGATCCGTGCCGCCCGCGAGCAGCATCGTCTCGGCCGGCGACTCGGCGAGCCAGGCGGCGGCCTCGGCGACGGTGCGAGGCGCGCGGAAAGTGAACCGAGGTAACCGGATCACGACTTCACCCCCGCACTGGCCTCGATGCCGGCGTCGGCGCGGCGCTTCGCGCGCGTGGGGTTGTTCGACGCGCGTCCGTCGCCGCCGAGATCCGGCGGCGTGACCTGGAGCGCTTCGGGCCAGGGAATCGCCGGGAACGATCCCGGTCCGGTGCGAGCCGGCTTGCCGGATGCCTTGGCCATGAGCGCCTTCAGAATCTTCTCCGGCGTGACCGGGATCTCGTCCACGCGCACGCCGACCGCGTCGTACACGGCATTGGCGACCGCCGGCATGATCGGCAGGAGCGGCCCCTGGCCGGCTTCCTTCGCGCCGAACGGGCCTTCCGCGTCCGGATCTTCCACAAGCTCGGTGTGCACGTCAGGCATCTCGATGCTCGTGAGGCTCTTGTATTCGAGGATCGACGGGAACTTGTGCACCAGCGCGTGCGACAGGCGCGCCGGCAGCCGCCGGAACGCCTGCTCTTCCATCAGCGCTTCGCCGAGTCCCATGTAGACGCTGCCTTCGACTTGTCCCCGCACGAGTGTCGGGTTCAGCGCGCGGCCGATGTCGTGCGCGATCCACACGCGCGGCACCGTGATCCAGCCGGTGTCGGGGTCCACGTCCACCTCGACGACGGCGGCCGTGTACGAGTACGTCGGCGACGGGCCGACGCCGCCGCCCTTGAACTTCGCGGCCGACTTCGGCGGCGTGTACGAGCCGGTCGTGCCGATCGTGCCCACTTGAGCTTCGGCCAGACACACGGCCTCCTGGAACGTGAGCCCGCGATCGGGCGACTGGCTGTCGAACACGCGCTTGTTGGCAAAGACCAGACGTTCCTTGCCGACTTCGAGCTTGCGGCTCACAGCGTCGGCGAGGATCTCTCTCGCGCGCTGGGCGGCCTGCACCGCGGCGTTGCCCATCATGAGCGTCACGCGGCTCGAGTACGACCCGAGATCCACGGGCGTGAGATCGGTGTCGCCCGTGACGGTCCGGATGTCGTACGGCTCGAGTCCCAGAACTTCCGCCACGCACGCCGCCAGCACGTCGTCCGATCCCTGGCCAATCTCCGTCGCGCCGCTGAATGCGGTGACGCCGCCACTGCGGTCGAGCTTCAGCTGCACGCCAGAATGGGGAAGGTCGTTCCAATTGATAGGCAGGCCGGCGCCGGATAAATAAGAAGAACAGGCGAGCCCGACGCCCTTGCCGAACGGCAGCTTCCGGAACTTGTCCGCCCAGCCCGCGCTCGCCGTGACGCGCCGGATGCACTCGGCCAGGCCGATCGTCCGGACGCGCAGGTAGTTGGCGGTGATCGAATCGGGCGGCTGGACGTTCAGCAGCCGCAGCGCGGCCGGGTCCATCTTCAGCGTCTCGGCGATCTTGTCGAGCTGCACTTCCTGGCCGAAGCGGCTCTGCGGCGTGCCGTGGCCGCGCTTCGGACCGCACGGCGGTTTGTTGGTGAACACGCGGCAGCCGCGGAATCGATACCGGGGAATGCTGTACGTCACGGTCTGCAGCGCGCCGGTATAGAACGTACTGGCGACTCCGTACGATCCGTACGACCCCCCGTCGAGCAGGGTCTGCAGATCGATGCCGGTGAGCCGGCCATCCTTATTTACACCCGTGCGGAAGCGCATCAGGACCGGATGTCGTCCGCGGTGGCAGTAGAAGACCTCCTCGCGCGAGAGGCAGATCTTGACGGGCCGATCGAGCAGCCACGCCGCCTTGGCGACGACGACCTCGTGGTTGAAGGGATCGCTCTTGCCGCCGAATCCGCCCCCGTTCGGCGTGGCAATGACGCGGATGTGTCCCGCGGGCATCTCCAGAACTTTCGCGAGAGCGCGGTGCAGGTAGTGCGGCGTCTGCGTGCTCGAGTACACGACGAGCTTGCCGTCAGGATCCCGGAGCGCGACCGCCGCATGTTGCTCGAGCGGCAGGTGCGTGTTGCCCTCGAAGAAGAACGTGTCGTCGAAGACGTGGTCGGCCTCGTCGATGGCCGCGTCCACGTCGCCGAATTCGAGCGCGGCGAGCTTGTGGATGTTGCCGGTGTCCCCGTACTCGTGAATGCGCGGCTCCGGATGCGCCAGCGCGTCAGCGGGTGACGCGATCGTCCGCAGCGGTTCGTAGACGACGTCGATGAGCGCGCAGGCGTCAGCGGCGGTGGACTCGTCGGCGGCGATGACAGCCGCGACGGGATCTCCTACAAAACGAACAACTTCCGGGCAGAGCGCGTGCTCGTCGTGACTGACCGGCAGGATGCCGTAGGGAATCGGCATCGACGCGCCGGTCAGAACGAGATGGACTCCTGGATGCGCAGCGGCGCGGGAGGTGTCGATCGACACGACGCGCGCGTGCGGATGCGGCGAGCGCAGGAGCCGGCCGTGGAGCATGCGCGGGAACGAGAGGTCGTCGGCAAACCGCGTCTGGCCGGTGACTTTCGCCCGGCCGTCCACACGGCGCCGCGCCTTGCCTATGGGTCCAGTCGGTTTGGCGCTCACTGGGCCGCCTTTCGCGCCGCCGCCGCTTCGACGGCGTCGAGGATCTGCAGATACCCGGTGCATCGACACAAGTTGCCGGAGAGCGCCTCGCGAATCCGATCGCGCGACGGCAAGGGTTCGGCTTCGAGCAGGCAGGCCGCGGTCAGGATGATGCCGGGCGTGCAGTAGCCGCACTGCGATCCGCCCAGATCGGCGAACGCGTCCTGCAGCGGGTGGAGCGCGCCGTTTGACGCGAGGCCCTCGATTGTCGTGACGGATCGGTGTTCGCATTCGACCCCGAGCGCGAGACACGACAACACGGGCCGCCCGTCCACGAGCACCGCGCAGGCGCCACACTCGCCGAGCTCGCAGCCGTGTTTGGTGCCCGTGAGCTGCAGGTCTTCGCGCAGCACCTCGAGCAGCGTCTTGGACGGATCGATCAGCGTGTCCATGCGCTCGCCATTCACGGTCAGGACGATCCGGGCTTTCGCGCCGGTCTCAGACAAGGGTCAGCCTCCTCGCAGCCGCCGGTTTGAGGACGACGCCGCGAACCAGATATGCAGCGATAGACGCGGCCAGCTTGTCCGTCGCCTGCGGTCCTTCGTGGCGGAACCACGTCACGGTCCAGTTGACGGCGCCGAGCATCGCGCGCGTCACGAGCGCGGGATCCGGCGCGGCGAACGCCCCCGCGCGGACGCCGTCCTCGACCAGACGGCGGACGGCGCGCTCGTAGCGATCCCGCTTGGCCACGATGCGCGCGCGCAGCGGCGCGGCCAGCACGTCGAGATGCACGTGCGCGCTCGCGCCGTCGATCTCGTCCAGGAGCGTCCGCACGTGCGTCGCCAGCACCTGCCGCAGCCGCGCCTCGTGCGAGGCCGTCGCCCGTCGGGCCTCCGCGACGGCGCCGAGCATCCGGTCGACCGCGCGGTCCTGGCAGTAGAAGAGGATCTCGTCCTTGCCGCGAAAGTAGTGGTACAGGTTGGCGGGGGAGAGGTCGGCGGCTTCCGCAATGTCGCGCATGCCGGAGTCGGCAAACCCGCGCGCGCGGAAGATGCGGCCGGCGGCGCGCAGGATGTCGTCGCGCCGGGCGTCCCGCCGCCGGGCCCGCCGTGGCGAGCCGGCCCCGGAAACCGAACGGCTGTTCGATTTTAGAACCACTGGCCGAATTATAGAAGAAAAGGGGCCGGGGTACGTTTTACGTTCTACGTAAAACGTACCCCGGCCCCTTTTCCTTTTCCCTACCGCCCTATCTGCACCGTAACGTCGCGCTCGGACGACCGGCCGTGGTCGTCCACCACGCGAATCGTGCGCGCCCCGCCGTCGGCCGGTCGCCAGGGCAACGCGCCCTCGGAGACGCGGCGGACGCCAATCAGTGCGCGGCCGTCGAACCAGAACACCTGCTGCACGTCGGCGGCGACGCTCGCCTCGAGCGCGATCCGCTCGTCCGGCGCTGACCGCCGGAGCGCGTAAGTGACGTTGCGTTGGGGCGATGCGATACGCGGCGCCTCCAGCGGGTCATCGGCAGCGCAGGCCGGGAGCGGCGGCGGCACGCGGCGCGGGACGCCGGCGTCGCGAAACAGCTTCAGCATGTCCGACGACCAGAACTCGAACACCTCGAAGCGCGTGGCCGCGGCAAACGGCGGGCACGCCGGTCGTCCGGTGACCAGATCGATGGCGACGACGCGATGGAGCTGACTCACACGAATCGGCGACTTGCCGGGGATGTACCAGGTGTCGATCGTCCTCGGGCAGTGGACGTTCGGCAGATCGCCGCTGCCGGTGCAGACAGCCACTTTGGCGACGCCTGACGGCGGGATGGCGGGCGTGCCGTACTCGCCGGGTCGCGCGAGATTCAGCGCGTCGGCAATCCGGAAGAACAGCGGCGCGGCCGCGTCCACACCGACGAACGCCGGATTGCCCTCGCCGTTGAAGTTCCCGATCCAGACCACGAGGACGTACGGTCCAACGACGCCGGCGGACCACGCGTCGCGAAATCCCCAGGATGTGCCGGTCTTCCACGCCACGGGCCACCGCCCGCGCACCGGCACGAGGCTCGCGTCGTCAGGCCGCGGGTTCTTGCCGAGCATCTCGAGCGTGATGAAGCTCGCTTCCGGACTGAGCACTCGAACACCGGTTTCAGCAGCGCTCGTCCGCTCGGTGTTCAGCGGCCGCAGGAGTCCCTGATTCGCCAGCATCGCGTACAGCCCGGCCAGCTCCTCCATCGTGACCTCGGCACTGCCGAGCGGCAGCGCCAGGCCGTAGTGTGCTTCCGGCTTCAGATCGCGGACACCCGCGGTTTGCAGAAACTGGTGCAGGCTCGGCTGTTTGAGCTGCGACGCGACCCAGACGGCCGGCACGTTGCGGCTGCGGATCAGCGCGTCCTCGGCCGGGATGGGACCGACGAAGCCGCCGTCGAAGTTCTCCGGCGTGAACGGCCCGAACGAGGTCGGCGCATCGCGCAGAACGGTCTGAGGATGGAGCACGCCCTGATCGAGCGCGAGGCCGTAGACGAACGGCTTCAGCGCCGAGCCCGGCGAGCGCTTGGCCAGCACGCCGTTCACCTGGCCGTCGATCGTCTCGTCCCAGTACGACGCGGATCCGACCCACGCCTTCACCGACATGTCGCGAGCATCGACGAGGAGCGCGGCGGCATTGCGCACGCCGATGTCGCCTTGACGCGCTATGAAGCGGCGAATCTGGCCCTCGACCAGCCGCTGCAGTCCGGCGTCGATCGTCGTGTGGATCGCGGGGTCTGCGCGGCCGGTTCGTCGTATCTGACCCGCGAGCAACGCATCGACGAAGTGAGGCGCCTGCCACGGCATCGCGAAGGACGGCCGCGCCACGATCGGCAGTGCAATTTGCCGGCGCGCCGCTTCGTCCGCGTGACGGGTAGCGATCCAAAGCCGGCCGAGCCTCGCACGGGCGGCGAGCAGATTGGCCTCGGTCGCCCTCCGGCCCGCGCGACTGGCGGGCCGCTGCGGTATCACCGCGAGCGTGAGCGCTTCGCCGAGCGTCACGCGGTCCGGCGTCTTGCCGAAGTACACGAGACTCGCCGCGCCGACGCCCTGCACGTTGCCGCCGAAGGGCACCAGGTTCAGATAGGCCTCGAGCAGTTCGCGCTTGGAGTAGCGCGCTTCGAGCCAGAGCGCGCCGCCGATCTGACGCAGCTTGCCGGTCGGAGTCCGAGTGTTCAGTCCGTACACCAGCCGCGCCAGCTGCATCGTCAACGTAGATCCGCCCTGGCGATCGCCGCTCACGTATGTGCGGTAGGTGGCGCGGACGAGCGCCGCGGGGTTCACGCCGCCGTGCCAGAAGAACCAGCGGTCTTCTTTGAGCAGGAAGGCGCTCACGAGATCGGCCGAGACGCCGGACAACGGCACCCACAACCGATACTGGCCGTCGGCGGCCAGCGTCACGCGCAGGAGCTCGCCGTCTGCGGACCACACACACGTCGAGAGCGCCACGCGCGCCTTGAGCGGCGCATGCGGCCACGCGCGAAGACCGACCAGCGTCACGGCGGCGAGTGCCGCGGCACGCCACTTCCACGACTTGATCCAGGTGCGCGTCACGGCTTCACGACCTCCAGCGTGGCGCCCTTGCTGAGGCCGACGACGGTGCGGTTGTACATGCCCTCGGCAAAGGCCGGCGGCACCTGGAAGACTCCCGCGTTGCTCGCGCGGACGCGGTAGACGAACGTCTGTACGTTGCGGCCGACGTCGCCATAAAGAATGATGCGGTCCTCCCGCACGTCGACGTGCGCCGGCGTCCAGTCGGACTTGCCCGGCACGCCGACGGGCAGCGCGGCGGCCGCGCCCCGCTGACGCCGCATCGCCGGGTCGTCGCCGGGCGTGCTCGAGTCCGCCGCCGGCTGCAGCTCGAGCACCGGCTCGACACCGCCGGGCAGGAGATCGACCACGGCGATTTGTGGCTGGTGCTCGCGGGCGGTCGCGCGCAGCCGCACGCGCACGAAGAACTCGTCGCCGACCGTCACGCGCGAGATCGGCGTGCCGTTCGCGTCCACGAACTCCCGGATGATCTCGACGCCCTGGCTGACCTCGGTTGCGGGCGGGTTGCGGTCGAAGCCCGACTCGGCCACCACGTAGTACGCATCCGCCTGCCCGCGACGCGTGAATCGCACCTGCGCCGCGTCTTCGGCCAGGCTGACTTTCGGAATCGCGTTGTCCGGCAGGGCCAGCGCGCGCTCGGTGCGGTCCTTGCCGATTTCGCTGATGCCAAGCGTGGTGGTCGTGGCGGCGGTCTTCGCGAAGGCGTCGAGCGCCAGCAGCGTGTACGCCGCTGTCAGCGAGCTGGATCCGTTGCCCCGCGCGGAGGCGGCCATGGTCTCGAGCGCCACCGGAGGCGCCGTGCCGAGCCTGGCGGGGAAGTGCCGCGCCAGGAGATACAGCAGCTGGGCGTCGTGGACGACGAGGTTGTAGTAGATCTCCTCGCCGAAGTCCTTCTTTTGCGTCGCCCACGGCACGTTCTTCACGATCCGGTCGGCGTCGTCGTTCCGCTGCATCAGCCGATAGGTCGAGGCGAGATACGCGGCGGCGAGGTCGGTCGGCCAGAGCTGGGTGTGACGCTTCGCCAGTTCCTGCTCGACGTTCGACAAGGCCGCGGTGGCGCGGATGCCCTGTCGCGCGAGGAGATACACCGCGTAGGCGCGCAGCCGGCCGTCTTCTATTGTGGATGCGGGCGTCGAGGCAAATCGCGTGAGCCAGTCGTTGACGCGCAGCAGCAAGTCCGGCGGGACCTTCTGGCCGCGGTCCCTCGCTTCGATCAGGAAGTGCGCGCCGTAGATCGTCGCGAACTCGGCCGTCATCGGCGTCGAGGCCCACAGGCCGAGGCCGCCGTCATCGTTCATCCGCCCGCGCAAGGTCGCGTACGTCCGATCGAGTGTCTGGTCGGACGATCTCTCGATGGTGCCGAATTCCGGCCGCGCGATCACCATCAGCGCCGAGAGTCCCTTGCTGACCAGCTGCTCGGTGCAGGAGTACTCGTAGGAACTGAGAAACGCGATCAGCCCCTGTCCCCAGACGAGGGGCACCGTGGACACCGCCGCCTCGACCTTGCGCTTTTCGGTGTACAGCTCGCGAGTGAGCGCGACGTCGGCTGTGTCTCGTTCGGATCGGCCCAGCGTCAGCGTGGTTCGGAACGCGGCTGCCGGGCGGACGCCGACGCTTTCCTCGACACGCGCTTCGGCAGCGCCGCGCGTGGCCGTGAACGTGAGCGCCGCGGCGCCGAGCTCCGCATTTGCCTTCACGCGGAATTCGCCGACGCCCTCCTGCTTGTCGCCTACCTGCAGCTCAACCGCGGGCGCGCTGACGAGCGTCAGGCCCGCACCGAGCTGGGCCGCGAGCCGGATCGGCCCGGTGCCACCGGTCGTGTTGTTGAAGACGCCGACGCTGACTGAGAACTCGTCGCCGGCGGCGACTGTGGCCGGCACATTCGGCGTGAGGATGAAGTCGCCCTTTACCTCGGTCGTGACCTCGGTCACGCCTACCCGCTGGCCGCTGGCGCCAATCGCGATGACGCGGAGTCGTCCGTTGAAGTGGTCCGGCACGGTGTATCGCAGCGTTCGGCCTGTCGGTCCGACGTCAACGATGCCCGACCAATACGCCACGGGCGGCTTGCGCTTCTTGTTGAACGGATTCAGATGCCGGGCGAATCCGCTCTCGCCGTCGCCACCCGGCGCGGCCAGCGCGAGAAACCGCTGGAAGTCCGGCAGGAGGAGATCGAGGATCTGCGTCGTATCGACTTCGAGCGCCCGCTTCTGGAAGAAGTACCCCAGCGGATCGGGATTCTTGTATCGCGCCACCTGCAGGATGCCTTCGTCCACGGCCAGCACGGCGACGCGCGATCGTTCCTGGGGCGTCACCTGAATCGTGAGCACCTGACCGGGCTTGACCAGTTTCGGTGCAGTGACCGCAAGCGTTTGCGTCCGCGCCGCCAGGTTCGGCCCGAACGGCGCGACACCGTACGACAGCGGGCTCATGAACAGCTCGTCGGATGACGGGTCGCGGAGGAACTGCACGCTCACGTAGCCGTTGCCTTCGAAGTCTTCGGGCAACGTGATCCGTTGAACCGAGCTGGTTGTCGTGGTCTTGAACCACTGGTGCTTGAACACGCGGTCGCGCTCGATGGTGATGAGGCCGGCGCCCACGTACGGCGCCCGAATGCTGACGTCGATGATCTCGCCGGCACCGTATGACGGTCTCGCCAGCTGGACCTGCAGCTCGGTGTTGCGCTCGAGCGAGCGCGACAGATTCGCCTGGCCTGCGACGGTGTAGGCCAGTGTGTTGAGCACGGCGCCGGAGCCGTCCTTCAGCACCATCACGAAGTCGCCGGGTTCCTGCGTCGGCAGCGGAAACGCCGAGCCGCCCGCGGCGATGCGAACGCCGCGCTGGTCGCGCACGGTGTCCTTGATGCGCGAGACGTACTTGAGCGTGCCATCGTTCTGCTCCGTCAGGACGGACACGAACTTGCGCTGCACCCACTCGAGCACCAGCCCGTCGGCGGCGACCGGATTGAGCTGCTGGTTCACGGCGAGCCACGTGGCGCTGCGCGCGGTCGCGCGCCGGACGAACGCAAGGTCGCCGTCCGGCTTCACGCCGACGAGGAATGCGGCGTCGGACACGATCGCGCTGTTCTGCGCCGCGACCATGCGGCCGCCCTGGGCCTCGTACGCCCGCGCGAGCACGTTGAGGCGGTACGCGCGCCCGATGAAGCGCTTGAGGTCGAGACCGAGCTCCGCGACGCCCTTGCCATCCGTTGTCAATGCAGACAGCCGTTCCTGGTACGGCTCCTTCAAGACCTCGCTGATCTGAAAGCGGTAGTCGGAATGCCGCACAAATCGCGGCAGCACGGGCGTCAAGCTCAGCTCGCCTTCCACGCGCCGGTTGCTCGCGGGCTCTCCGAAGAGGTGCGCCACCGTGACCAGCGCCTTGACGTCGTCCGGCCGCAGCCAGCCCTCGATCGGCGTCGCCGCCAAATCCAGCCGGACTTTCATGCGATCGGGTTCGAACTCCTGCAAACGGAAGACGGTGCTGCCGAGCGGCTCGCGGCGGTTGTTGTCCCGCGAGAGGTAAGCCACGGCTTCGTAGGTTCCCGTCGGCGCGGCGGTGGGGCTCGTGTACGTGATCTCGTTGAACGCGCTCGATGAGAGCGTCACCTGGCTGCGGCTCACGACGGCGCCGCGCGAGTCGCTGATCTCGACGTCGAGCGGCAATCCGGCCAGTGAAGCGCGCCAATCCGCCGTCCGCGCGATCAGCCCGAGGTGCGTCGTCTCGCCCGGCCGGTAGATGCCGCGGTCGGAGAAGAGATACGCCGAGACCTGCTGGGCCGACTTTGCGCTTTCCACGCCGCCCGTGTCGAACCGCGACAGGTCGAGCTGGCGATTGCCGGTGCGGAATGGCAGGAACGACAGGTCGCCGTCCTTCTCGACGATGACCATTTGCGGCGTCTTTTCACGCCGCAGCTCCTGCGCTGGCGGAAGCGGCGCGCGGCCAGAGGCGTCAGTCGTCGCGGAGAAGGCTGCGAGGCCGTTGGCGCCGACCAGATCGACGCGCGCGCCCGCCACCGGCAGGCCGGTGCGGATGGACTGCACGAAGACGTCGCGGCTGCCGTCCTTCGCGCGCTTCACGATGAAGCCGAGATCGGTGACGAGAATCAGCCGAGTGTCCTGGATGACGCCATCCCAGAGATTCTCGCTGTCGTTCGCGACGCCGGGAGGCGGCCTGCGAATCGATCGGAGATGCAGGAGGAAGAGGCCGCGCCGTTGCGGCGCCTGTTCCTGCAGGTACCGGCCGACGTCGACGCTGTCGTACACGGGCCTGCCGGGCTGCTGGGTGCTGTAGTCGCGCGTCGACGACACGCGTTCGACCATGCGATCTTCCATGTCGCCGTAGAGGTTCGGCTGCGAGAAGTCGTACATCCGAGTGGCGAGGTGCTGGAGCTGGTTGGGGAGCACGCGGCCGATCTCGACCTGAACGTGCGCGACATCGCGCACGAGGAAGCCGACCTTCCGATCGCCCGAAAGCGACAGCAGCGATCCCTTTCCGAGAAACGTGAGCGCGGGCGGATAGGGGCGCACCTTGACCGTCGAGACAAACGGCTTGCCGGAGAGGTAGCCGCCGATGCCTTGGACACCGTCCTTCACGACGACATGCAAGTACCGTCCGACCGGCGCGCGGAACTTGAAGCCATGCGACGTCTCACCGCCCTCGTCGGACGGCACGTAGGTGACGGGCACGTTGTCGGACGTCGCGAGGATGTCCTGGCCGATCTCGGCCTCGTTGGTCCACTCGTAGGGCCGCCGGTCTTCCGTCGGTTGTCGAGGACTCCGCACGGGCAGCGCCCGGACTGCGATCGAGCCGTTGAACGCGCGCTCCGCCACTGGCGACGAGCTCGCGACGAGCAGGATCTGTTCGGGCTCGTGCCGGGCGTTGTCCACCACCGCCATGCGGGCGTTGGAGAAGCGCAGGCTCGTGCGTCCAGGAATCGTGACGACGGCCTGCAGCCGATCGCCGGTGTCGTTGCCGCCGCGCGCCGCGCGCACGCCCTTGTCGATCTTCAGCGTCATGGGCGTGTCATCGCGCGGCATCGCCAGCGCCGCCGAGTGCACGTACGCGTTCAGCTTGAACTTGTCGTAGGCGACGGTGAAGTGGCGGCTGTCAGGCGTCAGGCCGAGATACTCGGAATCCTTCGCGACGGCGAGCGCGACGCGCGATTCGAATCGCTCCGGGTCCACCGGATGCGTGAATGTCACGGTCGCGACCAGCTTCTTGAGGTTCGGGTTCCGCGGGTCCTGATAGAACTGGCTCTCTGAGATCCGCGCGGCAAACGGCTGGCTCTTGAACGTGAACCGGTAGCGGTCCAGCAGGACCGGGCTCGCCACGAAGTCCCGCCGGGCAAATCGGACCGAGAACTCGCCGTCCACGGGCCAGTCGTCCTTGGGCGTGAACTGCAGCTCCTTGTCGCTCAGCCAGAACCAGGCTCCTGGAACGGCCGGCGAGATCTCGATCCCTGCCGTCAGCACCGTCTTGATGTTCTTGAGCGGCGCCGCCGACTCGCTGAACGCCACCTTCATCGGCTTGATCGAGGCGATCCCGGTGTCGTTGTAAGTCGTCAGCCCGGGCTCGGTGACCGTGTAGGTGACGTACTGCGGCGTCGGGCGCGTGTACCACCAGTACGCGCCACCGGCGGCGAGTAGCAGGCTGCCGATCAGAAGCCCTGCGTTCCTGGGATGACTGGCCAGGTAGCGCCGGCTTCGGGCCAGCTTCAGCTTGAGCCAGACGAGCCAGGCGGGCGCCTCCCATCGCCACTTGCCGACGATCGATGCGGCCAGCGAACGGAGGAATAGATAGAGCTTCGCCCAGGTGGACGGAAGACCAGTCATAAGGCTCGCCTGTTAAATGGGTTGGACGACGAACTGAAGCAGCCGCATACGCGACTCCGGCCGGGGGGAGCGACCTTATTCCACTTTGACACCGGGCGCGCGAAGTCGGATCAGTCCGGCAGCGCCTCGCTCTTCGGCTCCGGCAGGAAGAAGCTGGCCACGATTCCGGCGGCGTAGACGAACAGCCCGACGCTCGCCGCCGCCATGGCCAGCTGCACGTACGGCGGTCCGGACATAGAGTTCTGCAGCGTCGTCGTGACGTAGGCGAACGACGTGCCGATCATGCGGCCGCCGACGTTGGCCGCAAAGCCTTCACCGGTGCCCCGCAAGTGTGTCGGATACATCCGCGGCAGGTAGTTGCCCCAGAAGCTGAGCTGCGCGATTGTGAACAGTCCCGCGAAGAACATCCCCCACTTGACGGTCTGCAGATCCGCGGTCGGCGCCAGGTAGAACACGAGCGGGACCACGATGAGCCCGGGAATCTGAAAGACCCTGATCAACGTCCGCCGGCTCACGATGGCGAGGACCAGCATCGCCAGGAGAAACCGGCCGGCCAACCCGCCGTATTCCTGCCAGATCTGCACGCCGGCCGCCGTCGTCTGCTGCACGTTCGGCGCGAGCGACGCCACCTCCGGATGGCCCGGGACGATGCGCGGCATGTGCTGGATGGCGCCGAACGCCGCGCCGTAGCTCAGGGCGAACATGATGGTGGTCACGATGGTGATGCGCCGCAGCTCGGGCGTGAACAGCTGGGCCACGCTGGGCCGCTTGAGCGTGCCCGCCGCGCGCTTCGCCAGCCAGGCCGGCGACTCCGGCAGGAAGGGCCGGATGATGATGAGCGGCAGCGCCGGAATAATCCCGGACATCAGCGTGTACCGCCAGGCGTCGTGCTCGCCGTAGATCGTGGGCAGCGACGTCGCGTACTTCACGCAGAGCACGTTGGCGTATCCGACGAGCAGGCCCCCAATCGACGAGAACGCCTGGGTGTAGCCGAGCACGCGCTCGCGCTGCTTCGGCTCCGTGAACAGCTCGGCGAGCCAGGCGACGGCCGCGACGAACTCGACGCAGACGCCGATGAACGTCGTGCAACGGAAGAAGAGGAACCATCCGATGCTCGTGCTCAGGCCGGCCGCGAACGCGGAGACGGCATAAATGAGGATGCTCCACGTGAGTACGGTCCTGCGGCCGAGCCGGTCCGTCAGGTAGCCGCCCAGCAGGCCGAAGATGCCGCCCGCGATGGCCGGAATCCAGAGCAGCAGGCCAACCCACTGATTGAACTCCGGCGTGCCGGGTTTGACATTGACCAGATCCAGCAGCGCCGGCCGCACGATCAGCGGCAGCATCAGGATCTCGTAGATGTCGAACGCGAACCCGATGGCGGCGATGGCGCAAATCAGCCACTGGGTGGAAGTGAGGCGAGGGGCGACCATTCGGCGGAGTATATGAGACAACTAACAACCTACAACTCGCAACTAACAACTCTGGAACGCGCTGACGCTGGTCATCTGATAGTTTGACTACTATATCGTCTGTAGATATAGTCGTCCCGTGGCTCGCTTCAACGTCTCCCACTTCCTGCCGCTCACCCCTGCGATGTTTCAGGTGCTCGTCGCCCTGGCCGATGGCGAGAAGCACGGCTACGCGATTCTGAAAGAAGTCACGCGACGGACCGGCGGCAAAGTCACGCTGCGCGCCGGCACGCTGTACACCGTGATCGGACGGTTCGTGGACGACGGGCTCATCGAGGAAACCGACGAGCGTCCGGATCCGTCGCTCGACGACGAGCGGCGGCGGTATTACCGGCTGACGGAGCGGGGCCGCGCGGTGGCCGTGGCCGAAACCGAACGGCTGACCGAGACGCTGGCGCAGGCGCGGGCCAAGCTCGCGCCCGGCGCCCGGAGGGTGTGATCAATGGCCGATCGTCTCTTCCGTCTGGTGCTTCGACTGCTGCCTGAAGAGTTCCGTGCTGCCTACGCCCGGGACATGGCCGCGACGTTCCGAGCCGAAGCCGCTTCGGGGCCCACGGGCGCCCGCTGGCGCACGATGGCCGACGTGGTGCGCCGCGCGCCAGGCATTCACGCGGACATCCTCCGGCGCGATCTTCGCCTGGCGATCCGGACGCTGACGGCGCGGCCGCTCGCCCTGATCGCCGCCCTCGTGACGCTGACCATCGGCATTGGCGCCAACGTCGCGATGTACGCGGTGATTCACGCCGTCCTGCTCGCGCCGCTGCCGTACCGAGATGCGAGTCGCCTGATGGCCGTGCGGGAAACGGGCGTGGGCGGCGCCGATTCAGGCACGATGGGCTACCTGACGTTCACGGACATCAAGACCAGGGCCACGTCGTTCGCGGACCTGGTTGCGGCGTCACAGAGCATTACGACCCTCGCGGGCGGCGGACGCGACGCCGAGCGCGTAAACGTCATGCGGGCCTCCCGGACGTACTTCGACATGATCGGCGCGGCGCCGGCGCTGGGCCGCACATTCACCGAGGCCGAAGACAAGCCGGGCGCGGCACGCCGCGTCATGATCCTCAGCGACAGCCTCTGGCGCCGGCGGTTCAACGCCGATCCTTCCGTGATCGATCGCATCGTCGAGCTGAGCGGCATCCCGTTCAAGGTCATCGGCGTCCTGCCGGCGACGTACCAGGATCTCGTCGCGTCGCGGCTGTATCAGGGCGCCGAAATCTGGACGCCGCTCGGCTACGACCCCGCCGCGGTGTTCGCCTGCCGGACGTGCCGGCATCTGCGCGTGTTCGGCCGGCTCGCACCCGGCGTCACGGCCGAACAAGCGACGACTGAAGCCAATCGGCTCTTCGACGCGTTCGAACGCGAGACACCCAAGGACTACAACCAGGCCGGCGCCGACGTAAGGCCGCTTGCCGACCTCTTCCTGGGGCCGGTCCGGCCTGTGCTCCTCACGTTGTGGGCCGGCGTCGCGGCGCTGCTCCTCGTCGCCTGCGGCAACGTCGCGCATCTTCTGATGCTGCGTGCCAGCGAGCGATCGGAAGAGATCGCGGTGCGAACGGCGCTCGGCGTCAGCCGGACGAGACTGGTCCGGCAATTCCTGACCGAGTCGATCCTGCTGGCGGTCGCCGGCGGGACCGCCGGCATGGCCGTGGCGTGGGCCGCGGTCCGGCTGGTCGCGGCGGAAGGCCCGGACCAGATTCCGCGGCTGGCGCAGGCCGCGATGACCGTCGATGTCGTCCTCGTCGGCGTCGCCTTGACGCTTGCGAGCGGCGTGATCTTCGGGTTGTTGCCGCTCCGGCAGGTGCTGCGTCACGCGGCCGGCGGTCTGCAGCGACCCGGTGTCCGCGCCACCGACACCGCGACGGCGTGGCGATCGCGCGCCGCGCTCATCACCGCCAATGTCGCGATCGCCGTCCTGCTCCTCGTCGGATCCGGCCTGCTCGTCCGGAGTCTGGGCGGGTTGCTGGCCGTCGCGCCTGGCGTGGATGCGTCCGGCGTGCTGACGTTCAACATTTTTGCCTCCGGTGAGCGGTTTCGTCCCGGGCAGGCCGCCAATCTACCCGACGACGAACAGAACCGCCTTCAGATCGCCGCGGCGGTCCAGTACTACGACGAGGTGTTGGCGAAGATCCGCGCGCTGCCGGGCGTGACGGAGGCCGCCGCCACTACACAGTTGCCGCTCGGCGGCGACATGGATCAGTACGGCTTCCACGTCCACGGCCGCGCCACCGCCGGCACGCGAGAATCGGAAGCCCCGAGCGCCGATCGATTCGTGGTGACCCCCGGCTACTTCAGCGCGCTTCGCATCCGGCTCGTCCGTGGCCGTCTGCTCGAGGATCGCGATCGCCAGGGCGCCGAGTCCGTCGCCGTCATCAACGAGACCGCCGCACGTGAAGTCTTCCGGGGCGAGGATCCGTTGGGCAAGCGTGTGAGCCTGGGGCCCGCCGATGCCCCGCAACGGCTGATCGTCGGCATCGTCAACGACGTCCGTCACGGCGGCCTCGACGCCGAGGTCTTCCCTCAGGTGTACGTCCCGCACGGGCAGTGGGCGTGGGCCGAGACGGGCCTCGCGGTGGTCGTCCGGACGACGGGCGATCCGGCCGCGCTGGGCCGGCCCATCCGCGACCTCATCCGCGGCGTCGACGCGATGCAGCCGATCACGAACATGCGGCCGTACACCGAGGTCGTCGCCGCGTCGATCGGCACGAGGCGATTCGCGGCGACGTTGCTGACGGTGTTCGCGGCCACGACGATCGTCATGGCGATGGTCGGGCTCTACGGGAGTCTGGGTGTGATGGTCTCGCAGCGGCGGCGCGAGCTGGGCGTGCGGCTGGCGCTCGGGGCGACGGCCGCCCGGGTGCGCCGGCTCGTCCTCGTCAACGGTCTGCGGCCGGTCGCGGCCGGACTCTTCGCGGGCGCGCTCCTGGCGGCGGTGTCCGTCGGCGCGCTCGAGTCGATGCTGTACGGCGTCAGGCCGCTGGACGCCGTGACATTTCTCGGCGCCGCAGCGGCCCTGGCGGCTTGTGCTGTGCTGGCGTGCCTCATTCCCGCAGCGCGTGCCGCGCGAATCGATCCCGCGACGACGCTGAGAAACTAGGGGGTCGTACCTCGATCTGTGGTCAAGGGGTCGTACCTCAATTGTGGAAAACTCGGGGGACATCGGCTCCCAAAGTCCCCCGAGTTTTCCACAAATTGAGGTACGACCCCTGCCCTGACCACAGATCGAGGTACGACCCCTTCTTTACTTTGCCCCGATCAGGTACACCGCGCCGATGCTGAACGCGAAGGTGCTCGGCGCGTTCAGGCCTCCTCCGGCAGTCACCTTCAGACCTGGCGCCACGATAAAGGCGCCGACGATCTCCAACTTGAAGAGCGGCTGGATCCCGAAGATGTAGTCCTTGGCGGGACCGCTTTCGATGTCCGTCTGTGTCTGGGTCTGGGGCGGTCCGGTCGGCGGGATGAACGTGTTGACATTCACGTACGTCGAGTCGATGGTGCCCTTGGGGAAACCCGCGCCGCCGCCGACGTTCAGGCCCACCTGGACCCGCTTCTTGATAGTCGCGAAGGGGATGAACGAAAAGAACTCAATGGCGTCGAGATACACATTGTGAAACACAAGCGTCTCTGTGCTGGTGTTGGAGAAATTGGCTTCTGAGTAGCTCTCCGACTTCACGAGTGTTGTGCCGTCCTTGTACTTCTTTCTCGTGTAGCCGACACCCCAGTGGCCGCCAAGCGTCTTGCCGCGAGCCAACCCGATGCTGAAGTCGGATCCCTCGACGGTACCTTCGCCATCAAACAGGAAGATGTCCGTGAATGTGCTGCTGCCCTTCCAGCTCGGCGCGAAGTTCACGAAAACGCCCCAGCTGGAGGGCGGTTCGGGGCTGGCCTGGGCAAAGGCCGGGACGGCGCTGGCCGTCAGCAGGAGAAACGCGAGCGCAAAAACACTAAGGAAACGCGAGTACGGCACGGTCGTTCGGGACCGGGGGAGCAGCGGGCAACGTAGCATCAATAACCTCCTCAGGTTGTTGGCAAAACGCGCGTAACGATACTCGACCACCCTCGCGATGTCGAGCAACAGGCGAAAACCGGCGATGATAGGCGCATGAACCTCACCCGACGCCTGGCCGCGTTTTCGTCTATGGCGCTGTTGGCCGCAGCCTGCGCCACGGGCCGGTCGGCGTCGCCCGCGTCGCCGGCACCACCCGGCCCGGTGCCCGTTCCTGCCGTCCTGGCCCGCCAAGCCGAGGCCGGTCGTCCGCTGCGCGCGCTCGTCGTCGGCGGGGGGCCGACCCGAACGGCGAACCAGGTGGCGATCGAAAGCAACGTCCGCTACGTCGGCCGGATCCTGCCGCAGACGGCGCAGTATCGCGTCCTCTTTGCGGACGGCGATCCGAAGTCCGCGAACGTCCAGTACCGCGCTGACTACCGCACGCTGGCGTACCGCGCGCCCAACCTGCCCCGGCAGGACGGCAGCGCCGACCTCGCATCCGTCCGCGCCGGACTGGCAACGATCGCCGAGGATGCGCGCACGCACCCGCAGGACGAGGTGCTCCTGTATTTCACCGGCCATGGCAGCCCCGATCGCCGGACGCTCTATGCGGACAACTACTTCAATCTCTGGGGGAACGGGCGCTTCACCGTCACCGAGTTTGCCCGGTCGCTCAAGGCCTTTCCCGGGGCGACGCCCATTACGGTCGTGATGGTGCAGTGCTTCTCGGGCGCGTTCGGGAACGTGCTGTTCGAGGGCGGAAGTCCGGTGGGCGCACTGATCGACCAGCGCATCGCCGGATTCTTCGCCGCGGTGCCCGAGCGCGTGTCCGCCGGATGCACGCCGGCCATCAACGAAGCGGAGTACAAGGACTTCACCGGCTACTTCTTCGCGGCGCTGACCGGTCGGGATCGGATGGACCGGCCCGTGACGGGCGCCGACTACGACCAGGACGGCCGTGTCGGCATGCACGAGGCGTTTGCGTGGACGCTCATCCACGACGACTCGATCGACACGCCCGTGTGCACGTCGGATACGTTCCTCGGCCGGTTCGTCCAGACGCCAGACAGCGAGATTGCCGCCACCCCGTACGCGGCGGTCGAGTCATGGGCCACGCCCGGCCAGCGCGCCGCGCTGTCGGCGCTGTCCGAGCGGCTGAGCCTTGCCGGCGACGATCGCTTGCGCGGCGCATTCGAGCGCGTGACGCGCGTCAAGCCGAACAGCCCGGTCATGTCGGACGTCCGGCTCATCCGGTTCGTCAACCTCTCGCGGACGATCGTCCGCGCGCACACCCTCGGTCTCTCGAACGACGACACCCTCAAACGCCGCTACGCCGATCTCCTGGCCGCTGAGAGCCGGAACCCGCTGGCGCGGTGATCGCCGTCTCCCGCCTCAGGCGCACCTTTGGCGATCGCGTCGCCGTGGACGACGTGTCGTTCGAGTTGGTGCCGGGCGAAGTCTTCGGCCTGCTCGGGCCGAACGGCGGCGGTAAGACAACGACGCTGCGAATGGTGGCGGGGCTCATCCGCCCGTCCTCGGGTGAGGTGCGTATTGACGGCGTGCCGGTCACGTCGGAGACGTCCGCGCGCCTCCGCGCGCGCATCGGGTTCCTGACCGAAGCGCCCGGCCTGTGGGATCAGTTCTCGGTGCGGCAGACGCTGCTGGTGTACGCGCGTCTGCACGGGCTCGACGCGCCCGAACGGGCGGTGGACGCGTCGCTCGAGCTCTTCGGCCTCGGCGACCGCGCAGCAGAGCACACGGTGAAACTGTCGAAGGGCCTGAAGCAACGCGTGGCGCTGGCGCGCGCGCTGCTGCACAATCCGTCGGTGCTGCTGCTCGACGAGCCCACGGCGGGTCTCGATCCGGAGAGCGCGCGGGGCGTCCGTGATCTCATTCTGCGGCTCCGGCACGACCGGCGCGCCGTGGTCGTCTCCACGCATAACCTCGACGAGGTCGATCGCATCGCCGACCGGGTAGCGGTGATCAAAAGCCGCCTGCTCGCGCTCGACACGCCGGCGGCGCTGCGACGCCGGCTGTTCGGCCAGCGGCTGCGGATTGTGCTCGCCGAACCGGCTGAACCCGTGCTCGCGAAACTGCTCGCTGTAACTAACGCAAATGGTGCACTTACGGCCGCCGAGCGCGTGCTCGTCGCGGACCTCGCGCGTCTGCCGATGTCCGTGCCGGACCTGGTTCGCCGGCTCGTTGAGGCCGGCGCCGCGATCGAGGCCATCGTGCCGGAGGACCGGCCGCTCGAGGACGCGTATCTGGAGCTCGTTGGGGTCAGACCGGGGTCAGACGGGGGTCAGACCGGGGTCAGACCCCGGAGGGAAGCATGACGCGACTGACCGCGATCCTGCGCAAGGATCTGCTCGACCTGCGCCTCAACCCGTGGGTGATCCTGCCGGCCGCCATCGGCGGCACGATCGCGCTGGTGTTGCCGTTGGTCATCGCAGTTATCGTGCCGCAGGTGTCCGGCGAGTCTCTGTCGGAGTCCGGCGAACTCGAGATGGCGGTAGACATCATGCGCGCGCAGGCCGGCGGCGCCGCGCTCGATCCGGAGACGGCCATCCAGGCCTGGGTCTTTCAGCAGTTCCTGATGTTCCTGATCCTGATTCCGGTGCTCGGCGCGACGTCGATGGCCGCGCATTCCGTCGTCGGCGAGAAACAGGCGCGGACGCTCGAGCCGCTGCTCGCGACGCCCATCACCACGTTCGAGCTGCTGGCGGGCAAGGCGCTCGCCGCGCTGCTCCCGGCGCTGGCGCTGACGGCGATCTACTTCTCGATCGATCTGGTGCTGGTCGCGATCTTTGCCCGGCCCGGGGTGCTCGGTGCGCTTCTGGGACCGCGCTCGCTCATCCTCGTGTTCGTGATCGGACCGCTGGCCGCGCTGGCGGCGCTGCAGGTCGCCATCTGCGTCTCATCGCGCGTCGAGGACGATCGCACGGCGCAGGGCATCGGGTCGTTCGTCGCGCTGCCTGTTGCGATGGTGTTCGTCGCGCCGCTCGTCGGTCTGCAGTCCGTCACGCACCTGATTCTCGGCGGGCTCGTCGCGGCGCTGGTCATCGCAAACGTCCTCCTCATGCGGCTGAGCATCGCGGTGTTCGACCGTGAGTCCATCCTGACGCGTTGGAAGTAGCCCGCAGCCTACGTGCGACTGGCTTCGAACCTGTCCAGAATGTCCTTCGGGATCTCGATCGCGCGCATGGGCGGGGGAGTCTTGCGCACGCAGACGGCCGTCATCGTGCCCGTCGCAACCTTCGTCTCGCCGCGCGTGATGGCGCACGCGTAGCGGATCGTCCTCGGTCCGAGCGACTCGATCCGGATCCAGACCTCGAATTCGTCCTCGAAGTGGAGCGGCGCGTGGAAATCGACGCTGCAGGCCACGCGGGGAAAGCCGACGTCCGAATCCGCCGGTGCGATAGACAGGCCGGCCTCCCGCCACATCGCGTGCTCGGCTTCCTCCATGTAACGCGGGTACCAACTGAAATGTACGACGCCGGCGAGGTCGGTCTCATAGAACTGCACGCGCCGGCGGTAGCGATGCTGGCTGATGGGCACGACGTATTCTGCTATAGCATCCCTCGATGCTGAACCTGGATCAGATTCAGACCGTTGCCCTGGCCGGCCTCGTGTTGTTCGTCGGCTACGGCGTCCGCCGCCTCGTGCCGGTGCTGGCCAAGTACAACATCCCGGCGCCGGTGGTCGGCGGCCTCCTGATGGCCGGGTTCATCACCGCCGCGCGCGCGTGGAACTGGGCGCCGTTCGCCTTTACGACCACGCTGCAGGCGCCGCTCATGATCGCGTTCTTCACCACGATCGGGTTCGGGGCGAGCCTGTCGCTGCTTCGCGTCGGCGGGCCGGCCGTGCTCCTGTTCTTCGTGCTGTCCACGCTGATGGCCATCGGCCAGAACGTCATCGGGATCCTGGCGGCCTATGGCCTCGGCCAGCATCCGCTGATGGGCGTCCTCGCGGGGTCGGTGACGCTGACGGGCGGGCCCGCGACGGGCCTGGCGTTCGCCCCGCAATTCGAGAATGCCGGCGTGCCCTCGGCCGCGACCCTCGCCGTGGCCGCCGCCATGGCGGGCATCGTGGCCGGCGGCGTCATCGGCGGGCCGATTGCGACGCGGCTCATCTCCCGGCTCGGCATCAAGGACCGCGAGGTCCGACCGCGAGGCGCCCGGGCCCTCGCGACGGCGATCGTCGAGGACAAGATGGCCGAGCCTGCGGCAACGGCGCCCGTCGGCGAGGACGTCGAGTCGTACGGCTTGCTCAAGGCGATGGTGCTGATTCTCGTCGCCATGTGGGCGGGATCGTGGGTCAGCACCTGGATCACGACGCTCGATTTCAACGGCAACGGCGTGAACGACATCACGCTGCCGGCGTACATCGGCGCGATGATCGTGGCCGCCGTCATTCGCAACTTCGATGACGGGACGAAGCTGATCGGCATCTCGCAGCGCACCGTGGACGACCTCGGCGGCACAGCGCTCTCGCTCTTCCTGGTGATGGCGCTCATGACGCTCAAGCTCTGGGATCTCGTGGGCGTCGCCGTGCCGCTCGCCGTGATGCTCGTCCTTCAGGTCGTGGCGATCGCCGTCGTCGCCGCCACCGTCGTCCACCGTCTGATGGGCAAGGACTACGAGTCAGCGGTCATGGCCGGCGGGTTCTGCGGGTTCATGCTCGGCACCACGGCCAACGCGATGGCCAACATGGAAGCGCTCGTCGAGCGCTACGGCCCCGCGCCGAAGGCATTCCTCGTCGTGCCGATGGTGGGCGCGTTCTTCGTCGATTTTACGAACGCGATCATCATCACGTTCTGTCTGAACTTCTGGAGCTGACGCTGAGGTCCCGGGTCCCTGGTCCTGGGTCCTTGGTCCTCGCCGGGTCTAAAGACCCGGCATACTGAATGGTTGGCCAGCGCGAGCGCGTTCCACGTACGAGACGTACGAGGCGTACGAGGCGTACGTGGCGTACGTGGCGTACCCGGATCTACGCCGTTGTAACGTCTATTTCCCTGTCCGGCACGCGCGACTTGTATTCCTCGAGCGCCTCGAAGAGCGGCTGGAGATCGGTGAAGACGTTGCCGACGAGCGTGTCCACGATCTTCGCGTGCAGGTGCGGATAGACCTGCAGGAACTCGCGGAAGCTGAAGGAGAGATCGTAAAACGCGCGGACGAGCTGCCGGAAGCTCATGACGGCCCGGCGCTGTTTTGCGTAGTAGGCGTCGAAGTGCGCGGCCGTGATCGGCGCGCCCGCGTCGAGTCCGGCGTGGATCGCGTCCGCCGCCATCTCGCCGCTCTTGAGCGCAAGAAAGACGCCCGTCGAAAACAGCGGATCGAGGAACGCGAACGCGTCGCCAACGAGGCAGAAGCCGTCGCCGCCGATGCGCTGGGAGTGGTACGAATACTCGCCGGTGACCCGAACCGGCTCGCACTGGCGGCCGACGCTCACGTGTTCGCGGATCCAGGCGCAGGCCTGCACTTCGCGGTGGTAGATCGCGTCCGCGTCGCGCGTATCGCGATAGAGGTACCCGGGCTCGCCGACGACCCCAACCGAGACGATGTTGGAGTGCATGGGGATGTACCAGAACCACCCCTTCTGCGGCACGTACGCGACGGTCGTTGCGCCTTCATCGAGGCCGGGATCGCGTTTGGCGCCCTCGTAGTAGCTCCAGACCGCGATCTTGTTGAGGTCCGCGTCCTTGTCCTTCCACTGGAACTTGCGGGAGAGCAGGGAATCGCGGCCGGTCGCGTCCACCACGACCTTGGCGCGCAACTCGACGTTCTTCTGCCCGTCCTTGACGTCGGCGCGGACGCCCACAGCGCGCGTGCCTTCCATCAGGAGCTCGCGCACGGTCCAGCCCTGCCGGATCTCGACGCCTTTCTTGCGCGCGTTGTCGAGCAGCATCGTGTCGAACTCGCCACGCCAGACCTGCCACGTCTGCGAGCACTCGTGCTTGATCGTCTGGAAAAAATAAAACGGCTGAGACACCTTGCCGGTGATCGACACGAACTGGACGCTGTACTTCTTCGGGCACGCGGACTTGCGCAGCCAGTCGACGACGCCGAGGCGCTCGAGCGTGAACCAGGTGTACGGAATCAGCGATTCGCCGATGTGATACCGCGGAAACGCCTCGCGCTCGAGCAGGAGCACCTTGTGGCCGTACTCCGCCAGCAGCGCACTCACGGTCGATCCCGACGGCCCGCCGCCGATGACAATGACGTCGTGTTCCGTAGTCATCACGTGTATCTCACGCCTACATGCTGAGGGAGAAAGAACCTCGTCAGCAACGTGTCCACGCGCATCAGGCCGTCGCGCGTGAGCGCAATCCGGTCGTCGTCGCCCCTGGCGAGCCAGCCGTCCGAGGCGAGCGACTGCCACGCGTCGGCGAAGCGCAGGCGCACATCGACGCCGAACTTCTGCTGGAAGTAGCTCGGTTTGATGGAGCCACGCTTGAGCTGGAGGATCACCTCGCGAATGAGGCGTTCGTCGGCCGTCGGCCGGTACGCGCGCCCGAGCGGCAGCTCGCCGAGGTCGAGGGCGCCGAGGTAGGCCTCCCAAGTATCGAGGTTCTGCACGTGCACGCCGTTCACGTGGCCGAACGAGGCGACGCCGAGCGCCGCGAGATCCGCGCCCTGCCAGAGCCGATCGCGATAGATGAACGTCGTCTTCGACGGATCCTTCACCGCGGTGTAGGCGCTGCCGATCGAGTAGCCGGCGCGTACGAGCGCGTCGAAGGCTTCGGCCACCCACCGGCGGCGCGTCTCCCAGGTGGCGACGGACTCGTCGAACTGGTGCGTGCCCTTGAGCAGGTCCGCGCTGATGGTCGTGTTGAAGGGCAGCTCCATCTGGTAGATGGTCACGCTGTCCGGGTCGAGGTCGAGCGTCCGCTGGATGCACGCCTGCCAGTTGGCGTCAGTCTCGCCGAGCATGCCGGCGATCAGATCGATGTTGATCTGCGGAAAGCCGATCGCGCGCGCGTACTGGAACGACCGGGCGATCTCGGGCGAGCGATGCGCGCGGCCGTTCAGCTCGAGGATGCGGTCGTCGAAGTTCTCGACGCCGAGGCTGAGCCGCGTCACGCCGGACTTGCGGATGACGTCGAGCTTCGGTTCCGTGAGGGTCCCCGGCTCGCATTCGAACGTGATCTCCTCGGCAGACGTCCAGGGCGCGATCGTCGTCAGCCGATCGACCAGCGACTCGAGCTGCTTCGAGGACAGGAAGGACGGCGTGCCGCCGCCGAAATACACGAAATCGACGGGCCGGCCGTCGAGCGCGGGTTGGGCACGGAGCAGCGCCCATTCGCGGACGAGCGCGTCGAGGTACTGATCGACCTGCTGGGCGTTCTTGTTCGTGTACACCCGGAAGTAGCAGAAATGGCACCGCTTCCGGCAGAACGGGATGTGCAGGTACAGACCTAGTGGTACACCCTGGGGCGGCCGGGCCGCCAGCGCCGGGCGGGCGTCGCGGTCGATCGCGTCCGGCGTCCACACCGAGAACGGCGGGTAGTTCGCGACAAAGTAGCTTCCGACTTCGGGTTCGGACAGGGTGGTGGCGCGCGGGTCCGTCATTCGTCTCCTTGATTATTGACTATTGACGGCGCCTCGCGTTTACCGGCCTGTCCGGAAGCGTTGTAGTCTGTCCCTCATGCAATGGGTGATCTTTGCGATTGGTGCCGCCCTGGCCTGGGGGTTCTATGGGCCGACGCTACACGGCGGCCAGGTCAAGCTCGGCAGTCCGTTCCGCGCGCTGTTGTGTGTCGGCATCGCCTACATGGTCATCGGCGTCGTCGTGCCGCTGGTGGCGCTGGCGTCACAGGGTGAGCTGAACGCGAAGGGCTGGAACACCAGCGGCTTTACGCAGGCGACGCTGGCCGGAGGGCTGGGCGCGATCG